>Ga0315298_1004526_pt1 | contig 20716 bp, 22 predicted proteins | sample WHS_1_MG_FD_203077 | JGI IMG/M metagenome (GOLD analysis project Ga0315298, IMG submission 203077) | Extremophilic microbial mat communities from Washburn Hot Springs, YNP, Wyoming, USA - WHS_1_MG | ecosystem: Environmental > Aquatic > Thermal springs > Hot (42-90C) | place: USA: Wyoming...
TCGCGTCAAAGAAAGGGGATAAAAAATCCTACTATTGAGCGTCTTCGCCAAGAGGCGGAAGCACTGGCCCTCAGGCACTGGCATGATCCCAAATTTCGCCAATTATTAAAAGATAAATTTGGGATAACTTATCTCACGCCTGAGGGATTGAAAAAATTCAGCTGCAGATATGTAATCTGCAGTTACCGTCGGGGAATTAAAGTAGGAGGGGTTTAGGTGAAAACTAAAAAGGCCGCCAACCAAATTCAAATTTTTTTAAAAAACAGGTTGGCGGTTTAATTTCTTTTTAATCTTTTGCCATGAAAAGCCCGATGAACCTCCTTTAATTCTTTATCAGTTAAATGGGTATAGATTTGGGTCGTATTAATTGAAGAATGACCTAAAAGCGCTTGAACTGAGCGTAGATCAGCACCGCCTTGCAAAAGGTCAGTGGCAAAAAGATGGCGCAAGGTGTGGGGCGTGACTTTTTTAGTTAGACCGGCTTTGGCGGCGTAAAATTTAATTATCCTTTCTATCGAACGGCTGGTTAGCCGACTTAGAGAGCCATTTTTTTTAAAACTGACAAACAAGGCCTCGTCGATATCTTTTCTGGATTCTAAATAATTTTTTAAGGCCTGTTTCGCTCTTTCTGATAAAAAAACCACTCTGATTTTTCCGCCTTTTCCCCGCACCGAAAATTCATCTCTTTTAAAATCAATAGAATCGCGGTTAAGCTTTGTAAGTTCTGAAACCCGCAGGCCGGTGGAAAATAAAGTTTCTAAAATCGCCTTATCTCTTTTCCCCTTTAAATCATTATTGGAGGGCGCGGCCAATAACCTTTCTAATTCCTCAATAGAAATTAATTCAATATCGCGTTCTGGCACTTTTGGCAGTTCGATTTTTTCCGGTGGCAAAACTTTAAACCCGCGTTTTGTGAGATATTTTAAAAAATTGCGCAAAGCAATAAGATAATAGGATTGGGTGTTCTTTTTTAAATTATCGCCCGAAAGATTGGTTTGGCGATTGAGCCAGAGGCGGTAGTTTCTAACGCTTTCTTCATCAATATCGTTTAGGGAAAGCGTCGATTTATTCTTGTAATTAGAAAGCCATAAAAGATAGCGATAAAGATACCGGCGGTAATTATCGCGCGTTTTAAGCGAGCGATTTTTTTCAATCTCCAAATAATCCAGATATTGTTTAATTAAACTCTCGATTGTCATGTCGCACAATATTATTGTAAGATTTATGCTCGTTAAAATCAAATTTAATTTGATTTAATTTTTTGCTTGTGATATATTGGAAGTAGTATGCTTAAACCAAAAGAAAAAGCGAATATTATTAAAAAATTTAAAACCCATCCAACCGATACCGGTTCGCCTGAAGTTCAAATCGCTTTGCTTACCAAAAGCATTGCCGAACTTTCCCGGCATCTAAAAGAAAATCCCAAAGACGTCCATTCCCGGCGCGGCCTTTTAAATATGGTTTCCAAAAGAAAAAAATTGTTGGATTTTTTAAAGAAAGAATCGACCAGGCGCTACAATCGGTTGGTTAAGAAGTTGAAACTTTGATATGGCCATTAAGCATAAAAGCCAAAGAGTTGCTGTTTTGGTAGATATTCAAAATCTCTATCATTCAGCTAAAAATCTTTACTCTGCCCGCGTTAATTTTCAAAATCTCTTAAAAGAAATTGTGGCCGGCCGGCAGTTAATCAGGGCGCTGGCTTATGTGGTGCGTTCTGAAGAACCCGGTGAAGCCGCTTTTTTTGAGGCACTGCTACACAGCGGTTTTGATATTAAGTCCAAAGAATTAGTTATTTATCCTGATGGCTTAAAAAAAGCAGACTGGGATGTTGGTTTAGCGGTTGATGCCATTAGGATTTCAGAAATTACTGATACCATTATTTTAGTTTCCGGCGATGGCGACTTTACTCCTTTGGTCGAATATCTAAAAGCCAAAGGCCGGCAGGTAGAAGTAGTGGCTTTTGAGGAAACCGCTTCCAGCCGTTTGAAAGAATTGGCTGATGATTTTTTGGACATTGCTTCCCAGCCGGATTTGTTTTTAATTAAAACCCCTTACAAGAAGAAACTTTTTAGTTTTGGCAAGAAATAAAATTTTAAGATGAAGCAGGAAAAATTTGAGATTGAAATTGCAGGCCAAAAAATGGAATTAATTTTTTCTCCTTTGGCCCAACAGGCCAATGGCGCGGTTTTAGCGCGTTTGGGTGAAACCGTGGTTTTGGCTACTGCCGTAATGGCCAAAGAAGAAAAACCCGAAATTGATTATTTGCCCTTAACGGTTGATTTTGAGGAAAAATATTATGCTGCCGGCAAAATTTATGGCAGCCGTTTTATTCGTCGTGAATCGCGACCAACTGAGAATGCTATTTTAACCGGCCGTTTAATTGACCGAACGATTCGGCCGCGTTTTGATAAAAATTTAAGGCATGATATCCAAATTATCGTTACTTGCCTTTCCATTGACGAAAAAAATGACCCTGATTTGCCTGCTATTTTAGCGGCTTCGAGCGCGCTTTTAATTTCAGATATTCCCTGGAATGGGCCAGTGGCTGCCACACGCGTCGGTTGGTCAAAAGAAACTGGCTTTGTTATTAATCCTGATTATGCTTTGCGAGAAAATTTGGAGATGGACCTTTTGGTTTCCGGTACCCGTGAAAAAATTAATATGTTAGAAGCTCAGGCCAAAGGTGTTAGCGAAGAGATTGTTAAAGAAGGTTTAATTTTGGCCCAAGAGCAAATTAAGAAATTGATTGATTTTCAATTAAACCTTCCACCCCACCTTTTTAAAGAAAAAATTGCCTTAACGGAAAAAACCACTTCTGAAGAGCTCGTCAATTGGTTAAAGAACTTTTTAGCGGACAAATTAGAAGCAGTAGTTTATAGCGGGGAAAAAACCAGCCGAGAAGATAAAATGTTTGAGCTTAAAAAATCACTTTCCGAGGCCTTAAAAGAAGCGGGTTATAATGATGCGGATTATAAAAAAGCTTTGGTGATTCTTGACCAAGAGATTGATAGCTTGGTTCATCAAAAGGTTTTATTAGAAGGCAAAAGACCGGATGGCCGCCAATTAGATGAGGTTAGGCCTTTGGATATCTATATTGATATTTTACCCCGGGCCCATGGTTCGGCTTTATTTATTCGCGGCCTGACCCAAGCTTTATCGGTTGTTACTTTGGGCACACCTTCTGATGCCCTAACCTTGCAGGGAATGGAAATGGTGGGCACGAAGAGGTTTATGCATCATTATAATTTTCCCCCTTATTGTTCAGGCGAAGTGGGGCGTTTAGGTAGCCCGGGCCGGAGAGAAATTGGCCATGGCGCTTTGGCCGAAAAGGCCTTATTAGCGGTTATTCCAAATAAGGAAGAATTTCCTTATACCATTCGGGTAGTGACAGAAATTTTGTCTTCTAATGGTTCAACTTCAATGGCTTCAGTTTGTGCTTCGTCTTTAGCTTTGATGGCTGCGGGCGTACCCATTAAAGAACCGGTCGCTGGCATTGCTATGGGACTGATGAGCGACACCGAAGGTCATTATAAAATTTTAACCGACATTCAAGGCCCGGAAGATCATCATGGTGATATGGATTTAAAGGCCGCGGGCACGAAAGATGGCCTTACTGCTTTGCAAATGGATGTAAAAATTGAAGGATTAAGTCCGGAAATTATTTATGAAGCATTAGAGCAAGCCAAGAAAGCCCGAATGCTAATTTTAGATAAAATGAACGCTGTTATTGATAAGCCCCGGCCAGAACTTTCTTCTTATGCCCCCAAAATTGAATTCTTTAAAATTGATCCCTTGCGCATTGGCGAGGTGATTGGTTCCGGCGGCCGAATTATCAATCGCATTATTAACGAGACAGGCGTGACAATTGATATTGATGAGGAGGGTTATGTTTATATTGCCGGCCAAAATGAGTCATCAGTAGCCAAAGCCAAAGAAATGATTGATGAAATTCTTCATGAGTATAAGGCGGGCGAGGTGGTAGAAGGAAAGGTTTTAGAAATTAGAGATTTTGGCGCTATTTTATCCCTGGGTTCAGCCAAAGAAGGTCTACTTCACATTTCTGAATTAAGACCTTATCGCGTTGATAAAGTCTCGGATATTTTAAAACCTGGCGATGTCGTCAAAGTAAAAATTAAAAAAATAGAAAATGGAAAAATTAGTCTTTCTTTAAAAGATATGATGACAGAAAAGCCAGAAACCCGCTTTCGGCCGCCAACTCGTAAACCCTATAAAAAACCTCGGCGTTAATTGACTTTTTCTTTTTTAAAATTATTTGTTATAATTTAATAAATAATAAATAAATTTAAAAATATGCCTGACGAAGAAAAATTTCAACCACCTCCTTCTCATATTTTTATTCGCAGTATGGCCGATGATTTAAATACTTTAAAAGAAGGAGGAGGACAAATGCCGGAAATCGCCGGCCAACCTATCAGTCCATCCCTTAATCCCAGTCCGATGTCCCCTGAGCCACCCTCTAGTCCTAATGTTTCTCAAATTAATCCTTTAGAATCATCTGAACCTCAGGCCAGCCCTTTTACTCCTTTTAGCGAAGCGCCTGGTTTTTCATCAATGCCTCAAAGCCCTACGCCTTCGGCTCCGGCTGAAGAATCGCTACTTTTTGGCCAAGAAAATATGCCTCAAGAGCAGGAAGCTATGACTGCCCCGCCCCAGAGACCAAGAAAAATAAATCGGAAATTTTTAATTTTTGGCGGTATTGGTTTGGCACTGATTGGCTTGGCGCTTTTGGGTTATTTTGTTATTTGGCCAGCGATTAATAAACCCAAAAGTAATGGCAGCGTGCCAGTGGTTCATTATACTTGCAGTTCTGATTATCAATGCGTTGAGAATCCCCAAGGCGCGATTGCGACTTTAGAAGAATGCCAAAAAATTTGTATTAAACCAGTCACTCCACCTTCTCCTTCTTTGCCGGCCAATCCTTTATTGCCGGTGGTCGGTCCTTATAATGCCCAGCTTTCGAATTTGAATTTAACCAATTCTTGTCCTTTGGTTTTAAATGCTATTAAAACCGAAGCTAAAAAATTAGGTTCGACCGACAGTTTTAAAATCATTATTCCCAAAGTAAGAACCGAACCGTTAACCAGCGAAGAGATTGCCTTAACAATGATTCCCAAACTGCCTAAACAAGTTCTGGAGGCTTTAACCACTCGCTACCTGGTTTTTGCTTATTATGGCGAGACCAATCCGTCATTGGGATTGGCTTTGGAGATTCGGCCGGAAAACTTGGAAGATGTAAAAAATTACTTTTTAACCTGGGAGAAGAAAACACTGACCACTGATTTGGGAAATTTCTGGCTGACGACACCAAAAAAGAAACCAACGAGCCTCACTACTTATAAGGAAAAAGAATTTTTAGGCGCCAAGGTTCGCTATCTAACCTATCCCGTGCCCCAGACCGTTTTGACTTATGCTTTCTTTAATAATTATTTGATTATTACCACCTCCAACGAGGCAATGCAGAGCGCCATTAATCATTTACAGGCTGGCGGCGCTCAACCCCAAATTTAGTCGTCTTTTCAATTTAAAGAAGACAAGGGTTGTTTTTTCGACCTTTTTGTTTTAAGATTGATAAGGCCTATGAATCAATTTAATAAAATTATTCTGCAGGTTATTTTGGCCTTTTTGGTTATTTCTTTAATTTTCGGCGTTTTATCAAAATCGGCCAATCCGGTCCGACGTCTTTCCTTTTCCCAGCTAGTGGAAAAAATCCAAGCCGGTGAAGTTTCGAAAGTAGAAATTTGGCAGGATAACCTTAATGTTACCTTAAAAGATGGCGAGCTTTTCAAGGTTTCTAAAGAACCAGATAGTTCTTTTATTGAGATTTTAAAGGATTATGGGGTTGGGCCAGAGCAATTAAGAGATATTGATATTGATATAAAAAATGAAAATGGTTGGGCTTTTGTTTGGTCCATCATTGTCCCAATTATTTTGCCTTTTATTTTGCTTTTTGTGTTTTTCTGGTATATGACGCGGCGGGCAGAACGAGGTACGAGTCAGGTTTTTTCTTTTGGCCGGGCCAATATTCGGGTTTTTTCTCCACTCAAAGGCCGGGTGACCTTTAATGATGTAGCGGGTTTGGCTGAAGCCAAAGAGGAATTAAAAGAAGTGGTTGAATTTTTAAAAAATCCCCAGAAATTTTTAGATTTAGGCGCTAAAATCCCTCGAGGCGTTTTATTAATGGGTCCGCCTGGTTCAGGTAAAACGCTTTTGGCCCGAGCAGTAGCCGGAGAAGCTAATGTTCCTTTCTTCCATATTTCCGGTTCCGAATTTGTGGAGATGTTTGTAGGCGTCGGTGCCTCACGAGTACGTGATGCCTTTAACACCGCAAAAAAATCCGCGCCCTCTATTTTATTTATCGATGAAATTGATGCCATTGGCCGCGAACGGGGCGCGGGCGTGGGTGGTGGCCATGATGAAAGAGAGCAGACCCTTAATCAAATTTTGGTGGAAATGGATGGTTTTGACCGCGATACTAATGTCATTGTAATGGCAGCCACCAACCGGCCTGATATTTTAGATTCCGCTCTTTTAAGACCAGGAAGGTTTGATAGAAGAATTGTTTTGGACCTGCCTGACCTTAAGGATCGAATTGAAATTTTAAAAATTCATTTGCGCGATAAAAAAGTAGATAATAATTTAAATCTCCAGCGAATTGCGGAGCGAACCATTGGTTTTTCAGGTGCTGATTTGGCTAATTTGGTTAATGAAGCGGCTATTTTGGCGGCCAGGAAGAATAAAAAAATTATTGGTCAGGAAGAAATTTTGGAATCGATTGAAAAGGTGATGCTCGGTCCGGAAAGGAAAAGTCATGTTTTAACCCAAAAAGAGAAAGAAATAACAGCCTATCATGAGGCTGGTCATGCTTTAGTAGCTAATTCGCTTCCTCATTGCGACCCGGTTCAGAAAGTTTCAATCGTTAGCCGAGGTCGGGCTGCTGGTTACACTTTAAAGCTGCCTACTGAGGATCGTCATTTTAAAACCCGCTCCGAATTTTTGGATGATATTAGCGCGCTTTTGGGCGGTTATGCGAGTGAGGAAATTATTTTTAAAGAAATTTCGACTGGTGCGGCTGCGGATTTGAAAGAGGCGACAGAAATAGCCCGCGCTTTAGTAACGCGCTATGGAATGAATGAAAAGTTAGGTCCGGCAGTTTTCGGTAATAGCGAAGAATTGATTTTCCTTGGTCGCGAAATTGCCACTGAAAAAAATTATTCGGAGAAAACAGCAGCCCAGATTGATGAAGAGGTGATAAAAATTATTAAAAACGCTTACGAGCGGGCAAAGAAAATTTTGATTCAAAAGAGGAAAAAACTGGAGGCCTTGGCTAAAATGCTTATAGAGAAGGAAACAATTGAAAAGGAAGAGCTGGATAAACTATTTGCTAATTAAAAATAAAAAACATTTTAAGCAATGATTTATTTTTCGCGCGTGTAGTTCAGCGGTTAGAACGCCACTCTTATAAAGTGGAAGTCGATGGTTCGAATCCATCCACGCGCACCAGAAGCGCTAATCTTTCATTTCAAATTTAAACCTTTTAATAATGAACCTTTCGATTTTTTACTTTATTAACCATCATCGCCTCGCTATTTTAGATATTTTTTCCACTATTTTAAGTAACTTTTTCTTTTTGTTGGCCATCCTTTTTGTTCTTTACTGGATTCTTTATAAAAAAAGAAGGCAAAATTTTGTGCCCACTCTTTTGGCCACGGCTCTTATTTTATTGATTCATTTGTTTACAACCGAAATTTTTCTAAAAAATTATTTTTACAGCCCCCGCCCTTATACTTATTTAAAAGATGTTTTTACCTTAGGCACGCCTTTAAACGATGGTTCTTTCCCTTCCGGCCATTTAGCTTTAATGACCGGGCTTTTAATGGTTCTAACTTATTACTTTAAAAAAGGACGCCTTTGGGCTTTCCTTTTTCTCGTTATTTTAGGGTGGTCGCGTATCTATAATGGCGTTCATCTGCCTACCGATGTTTTAGGAGGCTTTGTCCTCGGTCTTTTATATAGTTTTATCGCTCTTTTGATAGTGGAAAAATTAAGAGCAATGGTTAATGCTGGTAAAATAAAATTGTCTTTATTATAATGAATTTAGCTGGGCGGTTAGCTCAGTTGGTTAGAGCGTTCGCTTGACGTGCGAAAGGTCAGAGGTTCGAATCCTCTACCGCCCACCAAAAAATTCGATTTTCTCTAATGAATTAAATTTCCTCCTTGTTATTCCTTTTAAAGTTAAGCCACCTTTTGGTGGCTTTTTAAATTGAGGTTTTAAATTAAAAATGATAAGATTTTTAAAATGAAAATTATCTATGCCTTAGAAGCATTTTTTCCTCATCTTTCAGGCGTTACCATTGTAACCAATCGTTTGGCAACTTATTTCGGCCGGCTCAAAGATTGCAAAGTATGGGTAATTACCACTAGCGATGACCATACTTTTAAGACCGAAAAGAGCCATCGTGGCTACACGATTATTCGATTGCCTGCTTGGTCCAACCCTATCAGAAAAGGTTTCAAAGTTAGCTATTTGGCCACCCCTTATATTAAAAAAATTTTAGCCGAGATTGAGCCAGATATTATTCATCTACAAGACCCGGGTTTTGTTTCCCAGGCCCTGGCGCGCGAGGCGAAAAAGAAAAAAATTCCCATCATTATTAGCCAACACAGCAATCTTTCTTTTCCTGCCGCTTTCTTGCCGAAATGTCTCAGAAAATGGGTAGCTAAAATTTATGGCGGCTATTTGGTTAATTTTCTCAATCGCTATTGCCAACTGATTTTAACGCCTACCGAGACGATGAAAAAAGATATTTTAAGCTGGGGTGTTAAAAGACCAGTAACTGTCATTTCCAATGGCATTAATTTAAGGATTTTCAAACCTGGCCGGCCTAACAATGATTTTTTGGACACTTATCATTTAAGACCATTTTTATCCCAACCTATCGTGCTTTATTCCGGCCGACTGGATAAAGATAAAAATTTGACTACCCTCTTAAAAGCCATACCTTTGGTTTTAAAGTCCCTTAATTGTTATTTTATTTTTCTAGGTAAGGGCGAGCTTCAGCCAGAGTTGGAAAAACAAATTAACGAATGGGGTTTAAACCAATGGGTCAAATTCATTGGACCCGTAAAACCGAATGATCGAGCGTTGCCGGAATTTTATCAATTGGCCTCTCTTTTTGTAATGCCTTCTGCCATTGAAGCCCAGAGTTTAGTAACGATGGAGGCAATGGCTTGCGGTCTGCCAATAGTTGCTAGCCGCAGTGGTGCTTTGCCGGAGTTAGTTAAAGACAAAGAAAATGGCCTCTTGGTTGACCCTTATAATCCCGAGGCTTTTAGCCAAGCCATTATCTATTTATTAAGAAACGAAGCTGAACGAAAAAAGATGGCGGAAAAAAGTCTAGAGTTTATAAAAGAGCATGATTTAAAAGTGGTATTAAGGAAGTTAGCTGATATTTATGAAAAAATTGTTAGTTAGAAAATCTTTATCTCTCTCTAAAAAGAATTTGGGGAGATATCTTTTATTATCTCTGCTGATTTTGATTTTAATTTTTATCTATTTGTTTCAAACGCAGGTTCTGCCGCAAGCAGCCTTTTCTCTTTTAGATGAAATGCCTGCGCCCCAACCTTTCCAAAAAATTTTAGTAATCGCGCCGCATCCTGACGATGAAACATTGGCCGCTGGTGGTTATATCAAATCAGCCATTGAGCAAGAATCCGAGGTTTATATTGTTTTAGTCACTAATGGTAATAAGCATGGCAAGGAAAATCAACGATATTTGGAATTTCAGAAAGCAACAGCTCTTTTGGGCGTTAAACCGGAATTTCTAATTTATTTAAATTATCCAGATGATGGCTTGCGGTTTCAACCGCGTTCACACTTAAAAGAGCAATTTAAAGAAATATTAGATAACATTAAGCCGCAAGTCGTCATTTATCCTATTCCTGACGACCATCACTCGGACCATAAAATTTGTGGTATGGTAATGGAAGAGTTATTAATGGATTATCCGCAAATTAAAGGATACGAATACTTGGTCCATGATAGATATTATCCTAAGCCACTAGGATGGCACAAAAATATGTACCTTATGCCTCCTTTGGCTTTGCTTAAAAGCGGAGAAAAATGGCAAAGTTGGCCCTTAGATTTGCAAACCGAGACAATAAAAGAAGAGGCTGTTAAAATATATAAAACGCAACTGCGTAATCCTTTTTTGCACGAATTATTGCCTGCTTTTGTCAGAAAAAATGAGATCTTTTTAAATATCAACCCTTGATGCGTTTAGATAAATATTTAAAAGAACAATATCCTCATTTATCCCGGCAGCAAATTATTAACCAAATTAAAAAGGGTTTGGTTTTGGTTAATAATCATAAAGTGAAACCCAGCTTTCAAGTAAAACCAAAAGATGTAATTACTTTTTTCCCGCCCGAAACAGAAAAATTAAAAAAATTAACCCCCCTGCCTTTAAAATTGGATATTATTTTTGAAAACAATAATTTTTTAGTAATTAATAAACCCGCCGGCCTTACTGTCCATCCCGGCCATTGCCAAAAAGAAGAACCCACCTTGGTTCAGGCTTTAATTTATTATTATCCAGAAATTAAAAAAGTTGGCGAAGATGCCTCGCGTCCGGGCCTTGTTCATCGTTTAGATAAAGACACCTCCGGACTGATGGTTATAGCTAAAAATAACCCAACCTTTAGGGCGCTTAAAGAACAATTCCAAAATCATCAGGTAGAAAAAAGCTATCTGGCATTGGTTTGGGGAACGGTCAAACAAAATTTCGGCACTATTGATTTTCCTTTAACCCGTTCTTCCAATCCTTTAAAACGCAAAGCCATTATTTCTCCGGCAAATTTAAATCCAACAAAAAAAATTAAGGCCGCCTCGACTTATTTTAAAGTCGTAAAAAGATTCAAAAATTTTACTTTATTAGAAGTTTTTCCAAAAACTGGCCGCACTCACCAGATTAGAGTTCATTTAGCAGCCCTGGGTTATCCGGTGGTGGGGGATAAACAATATGGTTTTAAAAATAAAGATAGCCGTCTGCCTTTAAAAAGGCAATTCCTTCATGCCGCGTCTTTAAGATTTTCTTTGGGCAATGAAAATTTTAAATTTGAAGCTGAATTGCCGCCGGAATTAAAAGAATTCCTCGATGGTTTGAAAAGTTGATATTAAGGTGGACCGGAGGGGATTTGAACCCCTGACCTCGGCATTGCGATTGCCGCGCTCTGCCAGCTGAGCTACCGGCCCTTATTGTTTTTTTTAAGGTAATCTTGATGGACTTTTAAAATATATGCTTGAGCGGATTTTTCGTCTTCCCAGCCCAAAACCTTGGTGATTTTGTTTTCTAATAATTTGTATGATTCAAAGAAATGCTCGATTTGCTTTAAAATTGAAGGACTTAAATCTTTATAAGTCTTTATCCCCTTTTGCACAGGATCATCTTCGGCTACAGCCAAAATTTTATAATCATTAAAACCGCTATCCTCCATTTTTAAAAGACCTATGGGTCTGGCCCTTAAAACGCAGCCCGGAAAAGTGGGTTTTGAAATTATAACCAAAATATCAGCCGGATCGCCGTCAGCAGAGAGCGTTTCTGGAACCAAACCATAATCGCCGGGGTAATACATACTGGTGTGAAGCACCCGGTCCAATCTAATCGTTTCTAATTCCAAATCAAACTCATACTTATTGGAAGAGCCCTGCGGAATTTCTACCATCGCGTAGATAATCTCCGGTGCGTTTGGGCCAATTTTTAATTTAGAGTAATCCATAATAAACCAATATTATATTCAACAATATAGCACAAATCAAAATTTTGTAAAAGAAAGACCGATTTTCCTCTTGACAAAATCAGAGTTGAGATGATAACGTTTCATCAACGTCGGTTGATATAGTTTAAAACTTTCTATGAGACCAATCTGCTGTCATCAATTACCTCTCAATAAAAAACTAAAGAAGGTGGCCGAATTTTTAGCGATAGTTTCAGAAAAAAATCGCCTAAAAATTTTATGCCTTTTAAAAGAAGGTGATAGATGCGTCTGCGACATTTGGCAATGTTTAAAACTGCCGCAAAATTTGACTTCCCATCATTTAAAAATTTTAAAGGATTGCAATCTCGTTTCCTCTCGCCGGTTAGGCCTAAAAATTTTTTATTCTCTTAATAAAAAGGTCGTCAAAGATTACCTTAATTACTTAAATAAAATTTTAAAATAAATAAAATATGGTCATTAAAATTTTAGGCTCAGGTTGCCCCAGTTGCCAATTATTAGAAGCCCAGGCCAAAAAAGCTGTTGAAGAATTGGGGCTTACCGATGTTCAAATTGAGCATATCTATGATATAGATAAAATTATTGAAATGGGCATTGCTTTTACTCCGGCTATCGCATTTGACGACGAAGTAAAAGCGAGCGGTCGTATTCCTTCGGTCGAAGAAATTAAAAATTGGTTAACTGCTGCTAAAAAATAATCTAAAAATAAATATGAAGTCAAAAAGACTTTTATTTGGTTTGATTTTGATCTTTGTTATTTTAGGAATTTTGGTTTTTGTGGAATGGCATAATGCCTTCGTCAAAACACGATTGATTGAGCAAGGTATCTTTCCCAAAGAGCCATTTCCCATTAGCCCTGGCACACCATGGTATCTTATTCCTTTTTATACACTTTTAAGCTATTTAGCGAAAGCGTGGTTTTGTTTAGGGATGGCTTTTCTAATTGCTGGTGCAGTTGAAACTTTTATTCCCAAAGAAATGATTATTAAACATTTGGGCAGAAAGAGTCCGAAGGCCTATTTAATAGCTGCTTTTGGCGGTCCTTTGCTTTCAGTTTGCTCTTGCTCCATTATTCCTTTATTTGCCGCCATTAAAAAAAGAGGCGCTGGTTTGGGCCCGGCGATTACCTTTCTTTTAGCTACACCGGCCATTAATCCAGCAGCCATTATTTTAACTTTTAGTCTCCTGAACTGGCAGTTTGTTTTGGGCAGGATTGTTTTGGCTTTAACAGCGGCTATTATTACCGGTTTAATTTTAGAAACACTTTGGACCACAGAAGAAGAAAAAGCTGGTTTGTTAAACCAATTAAAGGTTGATTACGAGGAAAAACCATTAAATTTAAAAGCCGATCTTAAAGAGTGGCTTTTAAATGTTCTAGACTTTATTAAAAAAATCTTTCCCCTAGTACTTTTAGGCATCTTTATCATCGGAATCATAAAAATATTTTTAAGCAGTCAGGTAATTGGCCAATATTTGGGCCAAGGATTTTGGCAGACCGCCTTAGCGTCAATGCTGGGCGTTGTATTATACACCCCCACCTTAGTAGAGATTCCTTTTACCAGAGAGCTTTTAAGCTTAGGAATGGGTACCGGTCCGGCTTTGGCTTTTCTTTTAACTGGTCCGGCCTTAAGTTTGCCGTCAATGCTAGGCGTTTCTAAGGTGATTGGCTGGAAAAAGGTTTTAAATTACGCTTTAGTTATGTGGCTTTTGGGGATTATCGGTGGTTTAATTTTTGCTTATTTCGTTCCTATGATAAAATTATTATAAGAAAATTAATGTCTTCGGATTTATTTTATGGGTAAAGAATTAAACATTAAAATTTATTCTTCTCCTGATTGCATTTATTGTCATGTGGTAAAGGAATATTTGACCCAAAAAGGAATAACCTTTGAAGAAATTGATTTGTTTGAGCAGCCGGAAAAGAGGGAGGAGGCGGAACAAATTTCTCAGCAAAAGAGTATTCCTGTATTGGTGATTAATGATGAAGTTGTGGGCGGTTGGAATAAGGCAAAAATTGACGAGTTATTAAAAAAATATGGAGTCTTATGATCTAATTATTATCGGTGGCGGGCCGGCTGGTCTGAGCGCTGGCATTTATGCTTCAAGAAAAAAGCTAAAAACCATTTTAATTACGAAGGATTTTGCCGGCCAATTGGGTTTAACCTTGTGGGTTGAAAATTATCCCGGCTTTAAAAAAATCAAAGGCCAGGAGCTAATGGAAAATTTAAAGAATCAGTTAGCCGAATACGACATAACCATTAAAAACTTCGAAGAAGCAAATAAAATTGAAATTTTAAAAGATAAATTCAGGGTGATAACTAGTGAAGGGGATTATTTAGCCGAAGCGCTCATTATCTCAACTGGCGCTTTGGCTAAAAGATTAAATATTTTAAATGAAGAAAAATTTATTGGCCGAGGTATTTCTTATTGCTTAACTTGTGATGAAAAATCTTTTGAGGGGAAACCAGTGGCTATAATTGGCGGCGGCAATGCTGGTCTCGAAGCTGCTTTAGAATTAGCCCAATTTAGTCCCAAGGTATATCTATTAGAGTTTTTAAATAATTTAACCGGCGACGAGATTTTAAAAGAAGCGGTTTTAGCCAATAAAAATATCGAAGTGGTTACCGGCGTTGAATTGATTAGTTTTGAAGGAGAATTGGAACTGCAAAAAATTATCTTTAAAGACAGAAGAACAGATGAAAAAAAAGAAATTTTGGTTGACGGTTGTTTTGTCGAAATCGGTACAAAACCCCATACCGAATTTTTAGAAGGGCTTATAGAATTAAACGAGAGAAAAGAAATTGTTATAAATCCGAAAACGATGGAAACCTCTGTTAAAGGGATTTTTGCCGCCGGCGATGTTTGCGATTTCAAGCATAAACAAATTATTTTAGCTGCTGCCCAAGGTGCCTTGGCGGCGCTTTCTGCCTACCAATATCTAAAAGAAAAAAATGAAAGGATTTAAAAAGAAAACTTTTCTTTTTATTTTTTGCATCGGTTTAGTCTTGCCCTTCTTTTTTAATTTTCCTTTAGCCTTGGCCCAGTCAAAAGAAGTAAATCTTTATTTTTTCTGGGGCAATGGCTGCCCTCATTGCGGTGCTGAAAAACCTTTTCTAAACCAATTAAAGGAAAAATATCCTGAGCTTCATATTTATGACTTTGAGGTTTGGTACAGCAATGAAAACCGGAATCTTTTAATCGAAGTGGGCCGAAAGTTAAACATCAGCATTTCTGGCGTGCCCTTAACGATTGTCGGCGACCAATCCATTGTGGGCTATCTTAATGATCAAACCACGGGCCGGCAAATAGAGGACTTGGTTTTAAAATGTCTTAAAAACGATTGCCCGGATTCGGTTAAGGCGCTTGTTTTTAAAGATAACGAAAAGGCTAACAAAGAAATTACTCCTACCACCACAACAAGCACTGTTACTTCAAGTCCTAATAGTTCTTTAAAAGAAATTAAGGCCTATCTTTTCTGGGTCGAGGGCTGCCCTTTGTGCTCGGCTGAAAAAAATTTTTTAGATAAAATTAAAAAAGAATATCCCAGTTTAAATATTACTTATTTGAATGTTTCTAAAGATAATAATGACGATATTTTAAAACAAACAGTTGAAGAACTAAACATCGAAAATCCTGCTCTCCCATTATTAGTTATTGGCGAAAAGACCATCATTGGCTGGCGCAATGAAGATATTTCTGGTAAAGCAATTCGCGAGGCTATTAATTGCTATTTAGAAAATGAATGCCCTGATTTAGTGGGCCGGGTTTTGACCCGCTTTAGTTATTTTGGCCAATCAACTAGAGAGAAGCCTTTGCCAGAGAAAATTAAACTCCCCTTAATTGGAGAAATTGAAACTAAAAATTTATCTTTGCCAGCTTTAGCAGTTATTATTGGAGGGCTCGATGGCTTCAATCCTTGTGCGATGTGGGTTTTGGTTTTTCTGATTACCTTGCTTTTAAAAATGCAAGACCGCAAACGGATGTGGATTTTAGGGACGGTTTTTATTGTCGCTTCCGCGGCTGTTTATTTTCTCTTTATGACCGCTTGGCTTAATTTAATTCTCTTTTTAGGATTTATTTTCTGGATAAGGTTATTGGTGGGGTTAGTGGCTTTGGGCAGTGGTATTTATAATTTGAAAGATTACTTTACCAACCCTGAAGCCGCCTGCAAGGTTACCAGCCAAAGTCAAAAGAAAACTGTTATTGAGAAAATGAAAGACATTGTTCATCGTCGGTCTTTTCTTTTGGCGTTAATCGGCATTATTATTTTAGCCGCTTCAGTTAATTTAATTGAACTTATTTGTTCCGCCGGTTTTCCGGTCATCTTTACACAGGTTTTAGCTTTAAGCCATTTGGCTAAATGGCAGTATTATCTTTATATGCTTTTGTATCTTTTTGTTTTTATGTTAGACGATATTATTGTTTTTGTGGGCGCAATGATTACTCTAAAAGTGACCGGCATTACCAATAAATATTCCCGTTTGTCTCATTTAATTGGCGGAATTTTAATGCTTTTAATTGGCTTGCTTTTGATTTTTAAGCCAGAATTCTTGATGTTTGGCTAATTTTTTATTGACTTTTTGAATTGAGGCGATATTATGAATATATATTTAAAATATTAAGGTCGTTAAAATAAGTTTTTAATAAAAATATGAATAAAAAAATTTGGATAGGAATAATTATTTTAGCTCTCCTTCTTATTTTAGGCTTATTAGGCTTTTGGTTCTTAAAGGCCCCCAAAATCAAGCCTTTAACCTCTGGTAAAATTAATGGCCTGATAATGCTTATTGAGTTTGAAAGAATTGAAGGCGTTCTTCATTGGGAAAAAGCTTTAGATCAAAGAGGAATAACGGCTTTAGTAAAAGTTCAGGATAATATTTTAGAAAAATACCCAGATGTTTTTAAGAGATTGGCTAATAAAGGTTATGAAATTGCTGGCGGTTATGACGAGGCGCCTTTTTGGGATATGCCTTATGAGAAGCAATACGAATTAATGAAAAAAGCTAAAGAATCAGTTGAATGTATTACTGGCAAACCAATGAGAGTTTTTGGTAGTCGTTATTTTGCCTATGATGAAAATACTTTAAAAGCAGCTGATGCTTTGGGTATTCCCTATATTTTAGCCAGAGGAACAGCAGCAGAAAAAGCCATTGTTTATCAACCACAAGAATATAAAGTCCGAATTATTTCTGTTTCTAATGTTCCTTTTGAAGAAATGGGAAGGGGCTCTTTATGCGATTATAGTTTATGGGCGCGAGGCGCCACGCCGGAAGATTTTGGAAAAGTGTTAGATTGGTGTTTAAATAATCATCCCAAAGATATGATTTTAGTTTCCCATGCTTATTTGGGAGGAACAAGATTGGCTTGGTTTCAAGAATATGAAAAAGCTTTGGCTTCTGACAAAGTCATCTGGCGTCAGAGTTTTGACGAGTGGATTAAAAATTTGGATGTTTTAAAGATGCCCTTCAAAGATATTCCTCAAAACAGAGAAGTACAATATACTGTTCCTAAACCAGCCAAAGCCATAGAGGATTACGAAGAGATCCCTAATTTAGAAAAATATCAGCCACCCTCTTCTTCCGAATCGATAGAGCTAAAATGCTTTTAAGCGGCTATCGGATTTAAAATGCTTAAACTGCGAGTCTTGGCTCGCAGTTTAATTTTATAAGATAAAAACTTGACAAAGGATTGGGAAAGAGTATTATGAATATATATTCATAAAGGTCGAAGGGAAATATATTAGGATTAAAAATTTACTATTATGCCTAGATTTGATGGCACAGGTCCTTTGGGTTTAGGTCCAGGTACGGGTTGGGGATTAGGTCCTTGTGGCGCTGGAAGAGCTTGGGGAAGAGGTTTTGGTCGTGGTTTTGCCTGGAGAAGGTATTGGGGCTCTCCTTATCTTTCTCCTAAAAATGAATTAAAGGCCTTAGAAGAAGATATTCAAGAATTAGAAGAAGAATTAAAGGCGCTAAAAGAAGAGAAAGAAGCGTTGGAAAAAGAACTCAAAGGGCAAAAATAATCATAACCCCCTTCTTTGGTTTTGAAAAAGAAGGGGGTTATTGATATAAAGCCGCCTTAAATAAATTTTTTAGGGATTTTAATAAGAAAATATAAGTTATATAATTTAATCAATGTCAATTTTTAATAGTACCAAAGAAAAAATTGCCGCTTTTTCTGTTTTAGCCAATATTGTTTTGGCTGGGGGAAAGATATTTGTGGGTTTTATTTCTAATTCCAGCGCTGTCTTAGCTGAAGGCATTCATTCTTTTATGGATATTTTTTCTTCAGCGGTTGGCTATTTAGGCATTAGAGTGGCCCAAAAGCCGGAAGACCAAAAGCATCCTTACGGCCATTATAAATTTGAAGTTTTGGCCGGATTTTTTATTACTTTGATTTTGTTAATAACGGGTTTGGGTATTATTTATGAGGCCTATCAGAAATTTTTAAGCCCCGCCCTTATTAAACTTCCTTTATTGGCTTTTGGAATAATGCTAATTTCTGCCATTCTTAACGAGTTGATGGCGCGGCTAAAAATTCATTTTGGTAAAAAAGAAAGCTCGGTTGCTTTACTTTCTGATGGCGTTCATTCTCGCGCCGATGTTTTTGCCTCTTTGGCGGTTTTTTTCGGCTTGATTTTAAATAAATATTGGCTTTACACCGATAGTCTATTGGCTATTTTAATCGGCCTTTATATTATTAAAGAATCGTTTTCCATTGGTAAAGAAGCGGTTGATTCATTGTTAGATACTGCCGCTTCGCCGGAAATTGAAAATAAAATTAAAGAAATTGTGGCCGCCCAAAATATAGAAATGTCTAATTTAAAAACCCAGAAGAAAGGATCAGCCCTTACCGCTAATTTAGAAATAAATTTGCCAAAAAATTTAAGCGTTGAGGAAGCAACAAAAATTTCGGAACAATTAAAAGAAAAATTAATGGCTGAAATTAAAAATTTAGTTTATGTGGCGATTCAAATTAAAAGCCACGAAGCCGGGATTGAATTTTATAAGCCAGCTTTTGGCTGGGGTAAAGGTTTTGGCTGGCAAAGGAGGGGAAGATTCCAAAATAAATTAGAAGCAGCAAAGGGGGCTGGGCCAGGCGGCTTTTGCGTTTGTCCCCAGTGCGGTTATAAAGTTAGCCATCAAAGAGGCGTGCCTTGTTCAGAGATGCTTTGCCCTTATTGCCAAATACCGCTAGAAAGAGGTGACCTCGAAAAATAAACATTAAATAATAAAATATGCCCAGACCAAGGATTTATCGAAGAATAAGGTGTCGGTTAAGAGCTTGCTATTTTAAACCCCAAGGCATTCCGATGAGATTTTTAGAAATCATAGAGCTTACAAAAGAAGAAGCCGAGGCCTTAAGATTAAAACATTTATTAGGTTTAGAACAAACTGAGGCTGCTAAGAAAATGGGAATTTCTCAACCTACTTTTCAAAGAACCCTTAGCGCTGCTTATAAAAAAATAGCCGAAGCCTTAATAAAAGGAAAGGCGATTAGAATTAGAGAATTATAAGTGAATGAGGGGTTAAGAATGAAAATAAATTTTTTAAATTTATGACTAGCGCTCAAAATGAAATGTTAAAAACTGCTCAGGAATTAATTGAAAAAACCGGACAGAAATTAAATCTCACTCGAGAGGAAATTAATCTTATTATTCAACCAGACAGAGTGATTGAAGTGAAAGTACCAGTAAAAATGGATAAGGGTGTTATTAAAACTTTTGTTGGCTATCGCAGCCAGCACAGTAATATTTTAGGTCCTTATAAAGGAGAATTAGATTCCATCAGAATGTTTCCCGTGAAGAAGTAATTGCTCTTTCCACTTTAATGACTCTAAAATGTGCGGCTAATAATTTACCTTTAGGTGGCGGCAAAGGTGGTGTAATTGTTAATCCCAAAGAATTATCAGAAGGAGAGCTGGAAAGATTATCAAGAACTTATGCTAAAGCCATTGCTCCTTTTATTGGTGAAGATGTTGATATCCCAGCTCCTGATGTTAATACTGATGGTAAAATTATGATGTGGATGTTAGATGAATATGAAAAAACGATTGGTAAAAAATCACCCGCTACTTTTACTGGTAAACCAGTTGAATTTGGCGGTTCTTTAGGAAGAACAGAAGCTACTGGTCGTGGTGGCGTGATTGTAATGGAAAACTTATTAAAAGCTTTAAATAAAGATTATCAAACAATTGCTGTTCAGGGATTTGGCAATGTTGGTTATTATTTTGCTCAAATTGCTTATGAAAAAGGTTATCGAATTGTTGCCTTATCTGATTCTAAAGGTGGCATTTATAATGAAAACGGATTAAATCCTGAAGAAGTAATGAAAGTAAAAGAAGAAACAGGTTCGGTTATTAATTTTAAAGACGGAAAAGTAATCTCTAACGAAGAATTATTAGAATTACCAGTTGATGTTTTAGTACCAGCGGCTTTAGAAAATGTTATCAGTAAGGATAATGCTTCAAAAATTCAGGCAAAGGTTATTATTGAAATGGCTAATGGCCCAATAACAGAAGAAGCCTATCTGATTTTAGAAAGTAAAGGTATTATTATTGCTCCTGATATTTTAGCCAATGGTGGCGGAGTAATTGTTTCTTATTTTGAATGGTTACAGAATAAAAAGAATGAAAAATGGAGTGAGGATGAGGTGAACCAAAAGTTAGAAGGGCAATTAACTGCTGCTTTTAATGAAATTTATAATATCAGCAAAGAATTTAATACTAACTTAAAAGAAGCAGCTTTTATTTCTGCTTTAAAGAAAATTACGAAAAAATAAAAGTAATTAAAAACTATGGAAACAAAATCCAGCCTGAAGGCTGGATTTTTATTAGTCGGGCTGGTGGGATTTGAACCCACGACCTTCTCGTCCCAAACGAGACGCGCTAAGCCACTGCGCCACAGCCCGCTGGTGCCCCCAGC
>Ga0315298_1004528_pt1 | contig 20714 bp, 17 predicted proteins | sample WHS_1_MG_FD_203077 | JGI IMG/M metagenome (GOLD analysis project Ga0315298, IMG submission 203077) | Extremophilic microbial mat communities from Washburn Hot Springs, YNP, Wyoming, USA - WHS_1_MG | ecosystem: Environmental > Aquatic > Thermal springs > Hot (42-90C) | place: USA: Wyoming...
CGGTAGCTGAGGCCAGAAAGGGATATCAAAAGACAGGGCGAGCTCTAGCGCCCTACCGATGTCAGTATGGGGCATGATCCCCATTGCCGTTGTTTGGCAGTTTCCAATCAAGTCCATGTTACCCCGTTTCCTCACATGCGCTAAGCGCCTATCCGCTGGCTTCTGCCGGTGGCGCGGGGCAGCCCCCGCGCCACGTCTTTAGGACAGGCGCGATTTGTGGTTCGTGTTAGTCTAGCGGGACTGGCTGGACAATTCAAGTCGGCATCAAACCGTCTTCTGGTGTGGTGTTCATCTCCACCAATAATGCATAAATGCTATACTTTAGGATGAACATTGGCTGGTGGGAAGCGGTAAGGCACCTTGGCACCGCAATTCGGCTCGAGAGAACCTCGGATGCTAAGGTGTGTGAAAGGAAGGTAGCCTTGTCGGCCACTAAACCATCAGTGACACCTGAGGAACAGGCAGCGCTTGTCTCTCAACTCTTCGCGCACGCGCAGGAAGGGATGGCTTTCGTCGACCCCGAAAAGAAGATCCGAGCGGCTAACGCGAGTTTCGCCGCACAGACCCGTATCTCTCCACAAGAACTGGTAGGGCGTCCTCTGGAGCAAGTCATCTCCTGTCCAGAAAGGGATGTTGGACACACTCTAGAGCAGGTTCGGGAGAGTGGCGAGCCTTACCATGGTGAGTCCTGCCCTTTCGTCTTCAAGGAGGCGCATAGGCGTCGTCCCACCCGTTGGGACTACAGCATCTCACCAGTCTTTGGTGCAGAGCATGCCTTTCTTGGTTACTTGTTGTTGCTTCACGACGTGACGAAACGCCTGAAGGTAGAGCAGGACCTTCGGGAGGCGAAAGAGTACTCGGAGAGACTAATCGAGACGGCCAACGTGTTGATCATCGGCTTGGACAGTGCCGGCAGGATCAGCATCTTCAACAAGGCGGCTGAGGAGACCACCGGTTATACCGCGGCCGAGCTCCGGGGGAAGAACTGGTTTGAAGTCCTTGTGCCGAAGGAGAAATACCCTCGGGTCTGGCGGATGTTCGCGCACGCCATGCTAGGGAAACCGTTGCTCACGAAATTCGAGAACCCCATTCTGACGAAGTCTGGGGAGGAGCGCTACATTTCGTGGCGCAACGCGGAGATACGCCAAGGAGGTAAGGTCGTCGGCACGATCTCGTTCGGCATCGACATCACCGAGCGCAAGCGTGCCGAGGAGAACCTCGATCTGCTACTCAGGAGGTACGAAGGACTGGCGAGCGTCGCTCAGCGCCAGGCCGCAGAGCTTAGAGCTGTTCTCGACAACATGCCCGATGCTGTTCTTGTTAGCGACATGGAAGGGCGGATCACGGTCGCCAATGAAGCATCGGCAAAGCTTCTAGGATCGCCGGGCCTCACGGAAGGTCATGACTCGCTCGTCATCCTGTTGGAAGGACTCCGCGTTAGGCACCTGAACAACGAGCCCTTTGCTCATGAGGAGTTGCCCCTTGTGAGGGCCCTTGCGGGGGAGGTCGTGCCTATACAAGACGAAGTGATCTACAACCCCGAGTCGCGGAGAGACGTCTACATCAGGACGAGCGCTGCGCCGATTCGGGATGAAGAGGGTCGAATTGTGGGCGCCCTCGAGGTGGCCAGAGACGTCTCCGACATCATCGAGCTCGAACAGCTGAAGGATCAGTTCATCTCGGTCGCCGCTCACGAACTGAAGACACCGCTGACGATCATGAAAGGATACGCTCAGGCTCTACTACGGACTGCAGAGGATCTTCCGCCCCCCCGTCGCAGGATGCTGGAGGCGATTAACCGGGGCTCGGACCGCATCGATCGGATCGTCGGAGACCTGCTGGAAATCTCGCTTCTTCAGGCTGGTCCGCTGAAGCTGGAGACGGAGAGGATTAATCTCGCCGAACTTATCGAGCAGGTTGCCGATCGGATGGCTCTGCTGACCATTAAGCATAACATCCGGCTGGTGAAGGCCGAACCGATCGTCGTGCAAGGCGATCGGGACCGTATCGAGCAAGTGCTAATGAACCTGATCGACAACGCAATTAAGTACTCACCCAAAGGCGGTGAGATCGATCTGGCGGTCTCGGTCCGAGATCGCGAAGCGGTGGTTTCGGTCGCCGACAGCGGCGTGGGGATCCCCAGAGAGAAGCAGACCAACGTCTTCCAGCGCTTCTACAGCGCCCATACCAGCACACCCTATGACTACGGCGGCATGGGCGTCGGCTTGTACATCTCCAAGGAGATCATTGCCCGTCACGGGGGGAGGATGTGGTTTGACAGCGAGGAAGGCAAGGGCAGTACCTTCTACTTCAGCTTGCCGTTGTGACCGCGCGCTGGCGCTTCTCGTAGCGCATAGAAGTGCCCCTAGCTGGGGGTTCTAGTCCACTGAGCATCTGTTCTGGAGAATTGGCGGGCCCTTGGCATGCCGATTGCTGTCGGGCCTCCCAGGTGGAGGAAGATACTCGATGTGCAGAATTCTGCTAGTTGTTGGAATGCCTGTCGTCGTGCTGTTCGCCGTTATCCAGGCTGTTCCCTATGGTCACAATCATACGAATCCACCAGTGCAAACAGAGCCCGTTTGGGTGAATCAGCGGGCACATGACCTCGCGGTCCGGGCCTGCTATGACTGTCACAGCAATCAGACGGTCTGGCCGTGGTATAGCTACGTCGCCCCAGTGTCCTGGCTAGTTCAACGCGATGTCGATACTGGGCGCGGCAAGCTCAACTTCTCGGAGCTGAACCGCTCGGCAAGAGAGGAAAGCGAAAGGCGTGAAGCGGGCGAAAGGGAAGAGAGGGAACCGATGCCGCCCTGGTATTATACCTTGATGCACCCTCAGGCCAGAATCTCTGCTGCCGATCGGGAACTGATCGACCAGTCGCTTCTCGCCAGCGTTCATCTGGTTCCTTAGTCTGGAGTCTCTCAGCGGTTCCCACGGGGATTCACGCTACTTCTGGAGAGCCGGACTACCCTGGCCACCCCTTCCTTATAAGGAAGAGGAGATCCGTCATGCCGGCAGCAATTATTTCCTGCTGGCGAAGGCCGGAATCCGGACCAAACCCCCGGCCCCTCCCCTGCAAGGAAAGGGCAGCCGCCTTTTCCCTCTCCGACGCGGGGAAGAGCTGGGGCTTTGGTCTTCAGCCAACGAGCTATCGTTTCGGGTAGTTCGGACTGTCGGAGTCTATCCAGCTATAGCCGCCGAAGGTCCCTACGTAGGCCTGTTCAAACCGCGCATCGTGGTAGTAGTCCCAGTTAGCGGTGTAGACAAACGGCGCGTAGGGCTTGACAATCGGCGGGAACTTGCTGAGGATCAAACGCTGGGCATCGATGATGATCTGGCGCTGCTTCGCCTCGTCGAACTCCACTAGTTGCTTGGCGACGATGGCATCGACCTCCGGGTCCGACCATCGAGCGTCGTTTCCGGCGCCCCGACCCTTCGTGGTGTAGTGCTGTAGATACGGGTCCGGACTCTGACCAGTATAGAGCCGGTAGACAGCGGTTAGCTGGAAGTTCTTCTTCTGGAAGGTGTCTGGTGTCCAAACCGTGGTAGTGTCTTGCGGCACTAGCTTAGTCTTGATCCCGATCGCCGCGAACTGCTGCTGGAGTACTTCCACCAGGAGTTGCGTCTTCTGGTCGGACGGGTACTTGAACTCGATCTCTTTGGTGCTATCCCAATTCGCCGCCGCCATCAGGTCTTTGGCCTTCTTCAGATCGTGTGGGAAGACCTTCTTCAACTCATCCTGTGGCAACGACCAGTGTTCGAGGAAAGGAGGCACTGGACCGGTGTACTCTCCCTCTCCCAAGTCCACCCGGTCGATCAGATCCTTAACGTCGATGCAGTTGTAGATGGCCTCTCGCACTCGAACATCCTTGAAGAAGCCCTGGTCGTCGGATCGCAGCAAGATGACCGGTGTGTACGATCTTTCCTTTCTAATGACCATATCCGGACCGTAACTCTTGAACTCCTCCGCTTCGAGCTTGTCACGAGCGGCTAACTGATCAATCTGCTTAGCCTTTAGCGCCGCTGAGCGTGCTGCCGTATCCGAGATGACGGTGAAGACCAGCTTATCGATATACGGCCGGTCGGGACCGTTGTGCCATCCGTCGGGACGCTTTCTGAGCACAAGGTTCTTTGCCGGGTCGAACTCCTGTACCTGGTAGCCACCGCTGCCTACCGCGACCTTTTCCATCAGGTTCTGGTCAATGATCTCCTTCGGCATGACAATGGTCGGGTGGGGCGCACCAAAGCCCTGGGTGCTGAAGAACCAGGCGAAAGGCTGCTTCATCTTGATGATGAAGGTCTGTGGATCGGGCGTTTCAAGGTGATCAATGTAATCCGTAAAGATCTGTTTACCCGTGAGGCGTGGGTTGGCGGCGTAGGAATCCCAAGAAACCTTCACATCCTCACTAGTCACATTTCGCCCGTTGACCGGCGGCAGGTTCTGCCACTTGGCATTGGGCTTGAGCTTGAAGGTATAGGTCATGTGGTCCGGCGCCTCTTCTACCGACTGAGCCAGAGACAGATCGTACCGGCCGTTGATATAGTCGTAGTTGAAGAGATGGTCGTAGACATGACGCATCAGGATGCCGGTGGAGTTCTGGTCGCCGCCTTCCTGCGCATTGAGATGCGTCATTTGTCCCGGCACCGAGAACTGGCCTATCCCGCCGCGTTTCGGTCCGGAGGGTACCGGGGTCCCGCCCGAACCGGTTCCCGGCGTTGCCTGCGGACTGGTCGAGCTCCCACATCCGACTAGGCTACTACCGAGCCATGCCGCTCCCAGCGCAGTCCCCGCCCCCTTGAGGACATCACGTCTGGTTACCCGTTTTCTCCACACTGCAGTGTGACGTGGATCCCTCTCCATTCTAATCTCCTTTTCTAATCTCCTTTCACTTCCTCCCAAAGACCTTTCGACCAAGCATATGACAACGCTGGTGTTATTCCGACAAGAGATCCTGTTCCCCAAACGAGTGCTAGCGCTTGACAGCCGCCCGCCATTATAGTACCATCGATAGCATGCGATGTCAACGTTCGCGCCGCGCGAAAGGTTACTCTTGGCGATTAAGGTTACGTATTCTGAGCGATGTTCCTGGCTTTCGCTCAAGTCAGTGAGTAGCGAGGTGGTGATAGTTGGCGAACATCTTCGATGTTGCTCGGGAAGCGGAAGTCTCGGTGGCGACGGTTTCGCGTGTGCTCAACAACGATCCCACCGTGCGCCCCTCGACTCGGCGGGTGGTGGAGATGGCAATGGCCGAGCTCGGTTATCTGCCGAACGCCGGCGCTCGTGCCTTACGTCAGTCTCGCAGCAAGATGATCGGGCTGGTATTGCCCAGCCTCAGCAACCCGACCTACGAACAGATCATTGGCGGTATCGAAGACACCGCGCGGGAAAACGGCTACTCACTCCTGCTCTGCGACTCTCGCTGGAATCCTCAGATCCAATCTGCTAATGTGCGCACCCTGTTCGAGAGACGGGTTGAAGGGCTGGTCATCTTCCCCACCGGCGATAGCTGTCCGGAACTGGATCTGTACGCTCGAGCGAATCTGCCGGTGGTCATTGTCTACTCGGCCGAGAGCCCTTTCACTCTGCCAACGCTGTACCTGAATCACCGGGCTGGACTGAAGGCTGCCATCGAGTATCTCGCCGGATTGGGGCACCAGAGAATAGCTCTCGTTACTCCTCAGCTCCTACCGTATCGGGCCAGGGCCGATGACTATCGAGAGATTCTTGCCGATCTTGGTCTCCCATATGACCCTTCTCTGGTCGTGTTTGCCACAGTACATACGACGGACTCTGGCCAGGCCGAAGCACTGTTCGCCAGGTCTGATCGACCTACGGCGATCATCTCCGCCACGGCCCGGCTAGCCCCAAGTGTTCTCTTCAGCATTCGTCGGGCAGGCTTGTCCATTCCTCGCGATATCTCCTTCATCACGATGGGGGACTCGCCGTGGGCCGAGGCCTACAATCCACCCCTCACTGCGGTACCCTATGATCGCCTAAGGCTCGGCCGCGAGGTTGCCGAGTACATTTTCGCTAGACTTGCCGGTGAGGAAGCGGAAGCCGTCCTAACAGAGATCAAGTCCGAGCTGCTGATCAGAGAATCGTGCATGCCGCCTATCGGGTAAGGGATGCAGGCCCAAAGTGGGGACTTGAATGCGCCGTGGATACTATAGTGGCGTGGTCGGATGCTACGAGGCCTGGATTCCGTCCTTCTGCAGGACGACGGAATGACGATCATGACCGTCAGAAAGGTGGACCCCCTCCCTTGTAGGGAAGGGGCAGTGGATTAGGTCGCCTACTCAGAATTGCCCCTGCATCGTACCCGCATAGCCGGTTAGCTCGACGTAGCCGTCGCCGCTGACGGCCAGGCCAGCATGTTCTCCCGTGAAGTGCACCGCACCTTCCCAGTAGGAGTAGGACAGGTTCAGCTCTTGATCGGCCAGGTAGGGCTCGATCCGCAGCGTCAGGGAAGCGACAGGCACTTCCACGGTCCACCTTGCCGGATAGTTTGCGCCGGAGTGCGGACTGCGCCACTGGTTGGTCAGGCCAATCCGGAAGTCGTCCCGAGTCAAGTGGCGGGCGGTGCCGTCCGGCGCTACTAGAGTTCCGGAGGAAGACGGATCGGCGCTGCCATCCTTCCGCCGTATTTGATAGACCATTAGCTCGCTGCCATCGTCCATTTGTAGGGCGAACCAGTCCCATCCGACTTGCCCAGGCGCCAGGCTGCTGGTGCTGAACTCATGGTCCATCCAGCTCAATCCAGTCACCTCATCCTTACGTCCGCCAACCTGCAGCGTGCCCACCGTTTCCAGACGGGTTTGGCTGTAGTAGTACGAGGCGTTGCCGGGTTCGGCGCCCTTTTGGCTGTAGCCCCGGTCGCCCTCAAGGACGACGCCCTTTCGATCGGTCAGCGTGAGATCAAGGAACAAGTCATCCTGCTCCGCGTGCAAGTGCACGACGCCAGACTCGACCTCTTCTACGCTCCAGTTCTCAAGCCAGACGTGGTAGGGCTCTCCCGCGGCGCCGGCCAAGCCGACTGAACCACGCGAGACCCGCTCAAAGGCCCGGAAGCGCCTATCCGGAACGTTGCTGATGGCGAAGTGAGCCATGTAGACCTGGCTGGCGGCCCATTTCGACTCGCGCGGCGACTGCTCTTGAGGAGGCAACAGGGCCCGACGAAAGAAGGTCAGCTGATAGCCGTAGTGCAACGCATTGGCCGTCTGCAAGTTGCCAGTGTAGTACCACCACTCGGTCTGGTAGTCTGGATGCGAGCCGCGGTCTGCGGGAAATACTAGGTCCTTTGGACCATCAGCACGGGCAAACCCGGCTTGTTCGGTGGGCAGGGCAACCAGGCGAGCCAGCGCAACGCCTTTATCCCTCTGACGGAGACCAGCCCACAACGCAGTGCCCAATAGCAGGACAGCTACACCGGCTAGAAGAACGAACAGACGTCTAGTGGTAAGCATCTACTACTCGAACCTCAGGCCTTCCGCCGTGACCGTCTTGGTTGTCTTTCGCAGCGGGTAGATCCCGGCGAGCAATGCGGCGGTCACGGCGACGAGCATGGATTGGACAAAGGGCGTGGCCCCGACCTGCATCTGCAAGGTCCAGCCGAAGGACCGCCGGTTAATGATGTAGACGAGGATGAGCGACAGGGCAAAGCCGGTAGGCATGGACAGCAAGCCGGCGACCGCGCCCATCAGGCCGGTTTCGAGCATTACAAGGTGCCACAACTGGCCAACGGTAAGCCCCATCGCGCGCAGGACACTCATCTCGCGCTGCTTCTCCAACTGCAGGGCGAGCAGCGCGCTCAGCACGCCGATAAAGGCGACGACGGTCGCAAGCAACTGCAGCGCATTCGTAATGGCAAAGGTACGATCGAAGATGACCAGCACGTCATTGCGCAGCGCGCGATTGGGGCGAACCAGCAGACGCTGCATGGGAGCAATGGCATCCTGCAAATCCCGCGCGAAGGCGTCGGGGTCGGTACCCGGCGCTAATCGCAGCGAAAGGGCGGTAACGTCCCGGTCATGCCAGAACTGACGGTAGGTCTGCAGCGCCATGGATACTATGCCTTCACTCGAAGCGTAGTCATAGTAGATTCCCACCACGGGAAAGACGCGCGCCCCGTCGTCGGTTTCCAGCGTGATCGAGCCACCATGCTGGGGAAGCTTCAGGCGGTTGGCAAACGGCTCAGAGACGACGACGGATCCTGCCTGCATCGCTTCCCAGACGTCTGCCGGCGGGCGATCGGTAGCCACATAGGTATGCTCTCGGGCATAATATGCATTGTCGACGGCGGCGACGTGTACCAGGCCATACGGGGAATCCACGGTCGCGGCCCGCAAACGGCCGACTTTCTCCACCCCGGGCCAGCGCTGCACGGCTTCGATCACCGCCGGCTCGATTGTCGGAGGCTGCGCCGAACTGGGTGCTGGAGCGGAGATATACACGTCTCCCCGCAAGACGTCGGCCAGCCAAGTGATTACTGTATGACGGAAGCTACCCACCATCAAGCTCACGCCGATAGTCACCGACAAAGCGACCATCAGGGCGGCCACAGCCACGGCCGTCCGGCTCAGCGAGCTGACCACGTCACGAGGTGCCATCCGCCCCAGGGTTCCCCAAAGACGGCCTAAGAGCGGCGTCGCGCCATACATCAGGAGGGTCGTTGCTACAGGCGTCATCATCGCGAAACCGACGATCACCGCGAAAGTACCAACGAAACTTACGATCAAGCTAGCGCTCGGCAAGCCTAACAAGACTGCGCCGACGGCGAGGACCAAAACACCGCCAACTGCGGCCCAAATCGTCGCCCGCCGTGCCTTGGTTTCCAGACCGGAGCGCGAGAGCGCGACGCGCGGGGGCACCGATGCTGCCTCCCAGGCGGGGAAGGCTGCCGTGGCCAGCGTGGCGGCGACGCCCAGACATGCTCCCTTGATTAGGCTGACGAGAGGGACTTCGACGCTTCGCACCGTCACGACGAAATAAAGATCGTTGATCGTGCGGGTAACCGCCTGCACGGCGCCCTGTCCCATCACGACGCCTAGGCCCACCCCCAGCCCTGCGCCCAGAAGGCCGACGATTAGCGCCTCACTTGCCACGAGGGCGAAGACCTCACGCCGCGTCACTCCAAGACAGCGCATGGTGCCAAAGAGTGAGCGCCGTTGCAGCACGGAGAAGGTCATCGTATTGTAGATCAGGAACATGCCCACGACCAGCGCCAGCAAGCTGAGAGCGGTCAGGTTCAGGCGAAAGGCATTGGTCATCTCCTTGATCGCGCCGGTGCGGGCCTCCACAGATAGCACCCGCACGTCTTGCGGCAACAAGGCCTCAACCCGCTTCAGAGCCGCATCGTCCCCGGTCGGCAGGATCAGATCGATCCGGTCCAGCTTGCCGAGGCGGCCGCTTAGCTCCTGAGCGGTGGCGATATCGGCCAAGACGATTCCATCGAGCGCCCGCCGACTGCGGCTGTCGGCAGGCTGGAGCAAGCCAGCCAAAAAGGCTTGGCGCTCGCGTCCCGCGACATCGAAAGCAACCGGAGAGCCCAAGGCCAGCCCGTATTGGGCAGCGGCATCAGCAGAGATCAGCACCGCGCCCGGCCGCGTGAGAAAGGCGGTGAGATCGCCGGCCGCGCTCCCGGCGGTTCCGGGCAGGTAGTCCCGAAAGGGTGCCTCGGCAAAGGGATCGACTCCAAGAAGCTGCAGCGGATGACCCCCGAGCTGCGGCGAAGAAACGTACTCAGTGACAACCGGCGCGGAGAGTGTTATGCCTTGCCGGCGAAGTCTGACGTACACTGCTTCATCAAGACCTTGCGGTCCGCCGACAATCTGATGGGTGGCTCGTCCGACGACAGCGTCGGTGCCAAGGTCGAAAGCACGGCCGGCGCTGACATTTGCCAAGTCGATGGCGACCGCGACGGCTACGCCTAGCGTGATCCCCACCACCATGAGCACGCTCTGCCACGGATGGCGGCTCAGGTATCGCCACCCGACGTTCCATAGCGCGCGAGACGCGAACGATGCGCTGGCGTTCAGGATTATTGCTCTCCCTGTAGTTGTCCGTTGCGCAGCCGGAGGATGCGATCGGCAGAGGCCACGGCGTCGGCGCTGTGAGTGACGAGAATCAAGGTTCGGCCGGCGTGGCGAGTAAGACGGTCCAGAAGCGCGAGGACACCACGGCTGGTCTCTTCGTCCAGGTTTCCGGTGGGCTCGTCTGCCAAGACGAGAGGCGGGTCGTGCACTAGTGCCCGGGCGATTGCCACTCGCTGCTGCTCGCCGCCCGAGAGACGATCCGGAAATGCAGTCCGGCGGTCCAGCAGGCCTACCGCATTCAGCAGAGCCTCTGCCTGACTACGCTTCTCTGACCCGTTTACCCCGTTCAGTTCCAGGGGTAAGACCACGTTCTCCCAGACGGTCAGCGTCGGAATCAGGTTGAAGAACTGAAAGACGAACCCAATCTTCTGCCGCCGGAGGAGAGTTCGCCTCCGTTCGTTCAACTGCGTCAGATCCTGACCATCCAGCCAGACAGAGCCGCCATCGGCGAGATCGATGCCGCTAATCAGGTTGAGTAAGGTGCTCTTGCCGCTGCCACTCCGGCCAAGGATGGCGACGAACTCACCCCTGCTAATAGTGGCGCTGGCGTGCTGGAGCACGACGCGGGTGCGTCCCCCTTCGCGGTAGCTCTTGGAGAGGTTCTCCAAGCGGACGAAAAGATCCACCTTTCTTGCATCGCCTACGTGGTCGGCGATGGCGACGGTGTTCAGGCTCTCGCCATCGCGGTTATCTGGCTTCTTCGCCATGCTCGTCAATCCCTTCCTGATAGGGATCCAATTGCTGACGGCCTATCCGGCGGTGGCCGTCTGCACTCCTGTGCCCATAGTCGGTTGGGAGTGGGACCACTTGAACACGTCAGGTGTTATTGTACAACACATTCAAACCGAATGCGCGGGAGGGCGTTCTATGCAGCGATATCGTGACCCATTCGTCTTGCTCGTTGTCCCCAGAAGGCATTGATGGTTCTTGTTCCCGGCGTGCTTTCTCCCTTATCCAGCACGCCCTTTGGGATCAGGTGTTCCTCGCTTTCAGACACGAGGATTCCGCGCCCATCGATGATCGCCATATGCGTCCCCTGAACCACCAACAGGGGACAGAGAAAGCGCAGCCTACAGTCCGCGCCTTTGCCGGGCGATGCGATTGAAGAGTTCAAAGCGGTCGGCGTTAGCGACCTTCTCTAAGCGAATGTTTTCGTCTAGGACCAGGTATTGGTCAGCGTCAGGGTCATAAATCGGCCAGGCGGGTAGGCCCTCCTTGTTCGGATCGCCGGTCTTGGCAAACTGCGTCCAATAGTCCATCATCGTTTCGCTGAGTGAGTTATCGTAGGGCTGCCTAGGGAAGAACGTGGGCGTCCCAAAGACGAAGGAGATCTCCGCTGAGTGGTAAGCGCCCAGCACGTGGGTGGCCGGCTCTGGCGGCACACGGCGGAAATGGTAGAACCAGCGCGGACCTCCACCTGAGCTTCGAGCCATGGCATAGGCGATAGAACCGAAGGTCTCGTCCCCGACGAAGTCTGAACGAGCCTTTGCCAGATCGCCCGTCGAGTCGACGGGGTAGTACTCTAGGATCTCTCTCGCGTGCTCACCGTAGAGGGCCTCGACCGACTGCCGGTATTCCTCGACGCTGGTGATCGGTCGCCCGGCCGGCCCGAGCGTCGGGTTGGAGCCTGTCAACGCCGTGCCTTCGTCCGCGTTGAACCCAACGATGAATGGGATCTTCTGGTGCTTGCCCAGGCTGTACGCCTCGGTCATACTTAGGGGGAACACCCAGCCGTCGACCACTACAGAGGGGAAGAACATGACGGAGAGGATCTCCTGAGGGCTTTTGGCACGCAACTGGTGGAGCGCGTTCGGCCCTTCGACGTTCAAACGCCTAGCGATCGATTGACCGATGTGCTCAGCGGACTGCAGCCGTCCGACCCGCTTCTTCAAGTCGCGCATTTCGGCCAGGGCTGGCGTGCTTTGCACGATGGCGCGGTGAAATAGCCCCTCGGCCAGTGGCGACGTCATGAGCATGGCTACCGAGGCGCCGCCAGCCGATTCGCCGAAGATGGTTACCTGCGAGGGATCACCGCCAAAAGCGGCAATGTTGTTGCGCACCCATTCCAATGCCTTGATCTGGTCCAGCATGCCGTAGTTCCCAGACACATCCCGCTCGCTTTCTGCCGATAGCTCAGGATGTGCCAGAAAGCCGAGCGCGCCAAGCCGGTAGTTGATGGTGACGACAACCACCCCCCGCTGGGCCAATCTGGTGCCATCATAGGCCGGATAGCCTCCAGAACCAGTCGCAAATGCTCCCCCGTGGATCCAAACCATGACTGGTTGGAGCCGAGCCCCCTGAAGGTTGGCCGTCCAAACATTCAGGTAGAGGCAGTCCTCGTCCATGGCGAATACGCGCTGGGGCACGATCGCGGGGTCGAGCCCATGAGCCCGAACGATGAACTTGAAGAATAGATCGTCGGTCAATTGGTGGGCTGCGGGCGAGAACTCGATGGCTTCTCGAATCCCGGCCCACGCTGGAGCGTCTTGCGGCGGGCGCCAGCGGAGGTCGCCAACCGGGGGCGCCGCGTACGGGATGCCTTTGAACACGGCGACGGAGTGATCCTGCGAGTCGTAGCTGCCTCTGAGTTTACCAAGCGTGGTTTCAGCGGTAGGCGATTCCTTGATGCTGCTCACTTAAACGTAATCCCTCCATCCTAGACTACCAACGTTATAGACGGTTGGCTTGGATCAGTTCACGGTACCAGTGCCCGCTCTTCTTGATGGTGCGTTTCTGGGTAGCGAAGTCGACCCAGATTAGTCCGAAGCGCTGACTGGAGCCCATCGCCCACTCGAAGTTGTCCATGAGCGTCCAAGCGTAGTATCCGCGGACGTCGGCGCCATCACGGATCGCTCTTCCAACCTCGGAAATATAGTCCTCATAGAACCCAACGCGGCGGTCGTCGTTGACGTTGCCCTCGGCGTCAGGCCCGTCATTGTAGGCGCAGCCGTTCTCAGTGATATAGATCGGCAGACGGTAGTCGTTCCAAATCCGCGTGATGACCTGATAGATCGCCTCCGGACAAATCTCCCACCCAAAGTCAGTCCGTTCCACGTTCTGGGCATCGACCAGCCGGACATTCAGATTTGGGTCTGTCGGATCGTGGGCGACGACGTTCCGGCTATAAAGGTTGATGCCGACGAAGTCGAGCGGCGCCTTGACGATCGCCATATCCCCAGGCTGGATGCCAAGTCGATCGGGATCGAAGCCGGGGATGTTGTCGCTCGGGTACCGACCGTTTTGCACCGTCTCGAGAAACCACAGGTTGGCAAAGGCATGCAAGCGCTCGGCAGCATCACGGTCCGCCTTGGTCTCGGTGGCTGGGGTGCACCACGCCGTGCTGATCACCGTACCGACTGACGCGGGTCTCCCGGTGCTGCGGACGGCGCGAACTGCCAGCCCTTGGGCAAGGTTGACCACGTGCATGGCGCGCAGGCCTAGTTCGATGTCCTTTATCCCAGGCGCGTGGATCCCGCTGACGAGGCCGAAAGTGGTGAAGACCCATGGCTCGTTGAAGATTGCCCAACTCTTCACGCTGTCTCCGAGGCGCTCGACGACCGTGCCGCAATAGTCGGCGAAGTACCTGGCCGTGTCGCGGTTGGCCCAGCCGCCTCTATCTTGCAACGCCTGTGGCAGGTCCCAATGGTAAAGGGTGGGAAACGGGATAATGTCCGCCGCCAACAACCCATCGATCAGGCGAGCGTAGAAGTCCAGCCCTCGTTGATTGAGTCTTCCGCCACCTGCCGGGAAGACGCGGGGCCAGGCAATGCTGAACCGGTAACTCTTCAGCCCCAACTCCTTCATCAGTGCAATGTCTTCCTCATAGCGGTGGTAGTGGTCGCAGGCCACATCACCGGTCTCGCCGGTCAGGATATGGCCGGGGGTGTGGCAGAAGCGGTCCCAGATCGATTCCCCCTTGCCATCCTCATTCCATGCTCCTTCGATCTGGTAGGCTGACGTCGCGCAGCCCCAGATGAACCCTTCTGGGAAAGATGTGGATGCCATGTCATCTCCTTCGTTTGTCCTATCGTCATGGTGCCACCCACTGCCGGCGCTTTGCCCATCTGGGTGCTTTGGCAAGCACCTCTTTGGCTTCCTCTTCAGCGTTGCAATGCGTGATCAGCAGGAGTCCCTCCGGCTCGAGCTCCGCCAGCAGAGTCTCCACTTCGCCAGGGGAGCAGTAGAGCTGCAACAGTTTCCCTCCGGCCTGGATGCGCCGCAGCAAGCGAATCCATTTGCTGACAGGAGGCGCCCCAGCGCCTTGGATCCATTGAATCGCCGTTAGCTTCGGCAACGACAACAGAGCGTCCAAATGCCGCACGGCGTCTGGCCCGTCCAGATGATAGATGGTCCGCTCTACCCATTCTGTCTGCTGCCGGAGGCTTGGCAGGAAGAACTCGCCGAACATCTGCGGTGAGATGAGACAGGAGAAGTCGCACTGCAAGTCCGTAGCCGGTTGGTCGGACCAGATGCCGATCCAGAAGAAATAGCCCTCGACCCATTGGTGAACAGTACCCACGCAGGACTGCCAGTAGCGGTGCCAGGCCTTCGTCACCTCGGCCAAAGCAACCTTCACCGCCTCGGGATGGTCGATCAGATCCAATGCCAGCCGCTCCATGCCTCGGAGATTGGCAAGGATCTGGCCCGGGCCGTTGAGATCGGGGATGCCGACGTAGTAGCGGCCGGCCGCCCGCTGCGCCGCGGCTTCCAGAAGCCGCTTGCAAATCAGCCACCACTCGTTGTGGGGATCAAAGACGAACTTTGGCCGCGTTTCCCAGTCCTCGATGATCGGGTCGGACCAGCCGGTGTTGCTCTCGCCGATTAGCCGGTAGGGGCAACCGAGGAACGCGGAGGTAATCGCCACCATGCCGGTAGAGGTTGGAAAGCCCACGGGGAAGGCCTCGCCGCCCCAATAGATTGACGCTACGCGCTTCTCTAGACGCGGTATGACCCGCCCGGGGTTGGTGAACCAGTCGAACAAATCGTCCGGTGGGATGTCGATAGGATAGGTAGCGTGCAAGAGCTCGTCCCGATCGGCGTCGGCTCTAGGAGCGATCGCTTGGATCGCCGGGCGGTCGAGAACCTCCCCATGCCACCAGGCCGTCATCCGCTCCTCAGCTTTCTCCCAGTCGTCCTTGTAGCAAACTTCCATCCAACTGCTCCGACATGATCTAACCTGGTCTAGTCCATTAGGCTTCGTGCGACCTCTACTGCACTGGCGGCGTCTTCGGCAAAGGCGTCGGCGCCGATCTCCTTCGCGCATTCGGGCGTCACCGGCGCGCCGCCAACCATGATGCGCACTGTGTCGCGCAGCCCGGCCTCTTCCAGTGCGTCAATGGTCGCCTTCAGCTTCGGCATCGTGGTGGTCAGCAAGGCGCTCATGCCCATCAGATCGGGCTTATGCTCACGAACCGCGGCGACAAACGTCTCTGGAGGCACGTCGACACCCAGGTCGATGGTCTCGAAGCCGGCACCTTCCATCATCATCCTGACCAAGTTCTTGCCGATATCGTGTAAGTCACCCTTCACGGTACCGATCACGAACCTGCCGGCGCTACGAACTTCGGTGTTGGCGAGTAGTGGTCGCAAGACGTTCATGCCCGCGTGCATCGCCCGGGCGGCGATGAGCACCTCGGGCACGAAGAGTTCGCCAGCCTTGAAATCCTTGCCTACTTCGTCCATGCCGGCGATCAGCCCGCTGGACAGAACGTCGGCCGGGGACACGTCCTGCGCCAAAGCTTGCTGGACGAGAGTGGCGACGTCATGGTCTTTGCCCTCGTACAGGCGCTTGGCAATTGCCTGCAGAATGTCTTCCAAGAGAAACCTCTCATAGTGACGCGGACCGGGTTTCAGCGGCTATCTTGCACTTGTTGACGGGTCTTGTCAAGGGGATCGGATCAGACCCGAGGGCTTCGCGTTCCAGTAGGCGATGCTGGTGATAAGAGCGAACGCCTGCTCTGGACGACGACTCTGGAAAGAGAGACATCTGGTGAAGGTCCGATAGCCGGCTGGCCGCAAGAGGGTCGAACAGGAAATGAATGGCCTCATTCCCCATGGGCTGGTTCTGTTTGACGAAGAATAGGTAGTCATCGCTGGCCTGGGTAACCTATGCGCCGAGGGAGCGTCGGCAGACGAGGGTATCGCAGCCCTGGCAATGGAGGCGCTTGCGCAGTGAGGAGGCAAAGGTCAATACTACCTCAGCCTTGTCAGAACCAGGACGACACAGTAGCGAAAGCGGCGAGCAAAGCACTGGGGAAGAGGAGGATTCGAGCGAGGAATAGCGTGCGGGAAGACCAAGTCGGAATTGGTGGATGTCGCTGATCGAGTTTGACGCCGACGATCTGATCGAACCCATTGCCGACAGGGGTCAAAGCGAGCAAGTCAGAAAGTCGAAGGCGGTATCGGAGGGTTTGCCAGGAAGCATTGGCTTCGAATTGCAAGGACAGGATGCGTTTCTTAGGCGCTAGACAGGAATCGATGCCTACACTAAAGATCAGCGAGTTGCAGGCTGCCATCGGTCAGCGGCATTCACCTCTAGTCCTCGGCGGTTCTACCCTTTGACCACAACGATTGGCCGAAGTCTTACCACCTTCTTGGCAATCCCGGCTTTCACCACTACATCCACTACATCCTGAACATCCTTGTAAGCAACCGGGGCTTCTTCAGCCAGCCCTTTCACGGAACCCGCCTGAACAAAAACCCCCTGTCTTTCCAAGTCTGTTCTCAGCGTCTTGCCCGATACTCGTCTCATTGCTTGATGCCTCGACATTCTCCTACCCGCACCGTGGCAGCTTGATCCAAACGATTGCTTCATTGCTTCTGTAGTTCCCGCAAGGACATACGAAGCCGTTCCCATACTCCCTGGAATGATCACCGGTTGACCAGTTCCCTGGTATTCGGGCGCCAAGTCAGGGTGAGATGGTCCGAACGCTCTTGTTGCACCTTTCCGATGCACGATAACCTTGCTAACGCCTGTGTCTATGTCGTGTTCTTCGATCTTGGCGATGTTATGGGCAACATCGTAGAGTATTGTCAAGCCCTCGGAGAACAACTCGTGCCAGACGTTTCTCACTTCCCAAGTGATCAGCTGCCTGTTGGCCCAAGCGAAGTTCGCCGCCGCGGCCATCGCGTTGAAGTAGTTGGTTCCTTCTGGCGAAGAGAGAGGAGCACATGCCAGTTCTCGGTCTGGCAACGTAATGTTGTATTTCGAAAGGGATTGAAGCATTGTTCGAACATAGTCGGTAGCTACCTGATGCCCTAACCCTCTCGATCCGCAGTGGATCAGGACGACCATCTGGTCGAGAGAAAGACCAAACGACGAGGCCAGGTGCTCATCGAAAACCTCTGCTATTTGATCAACCTCGACAAAGTGGTTGCCAGATCCAAGCGTCCCCAATTGGTTTTTCCCTCTCTCCTTGGCATACTCTGACACGACGTCACAGTCAGCGTTTTGCATGCATCCTTGCGATTCCTGATGGCTGAGGTCCTCTGCTTGACCGTACCCTTTTTCTACCATCCACAAAGCGCCCTTTGTCAGAACTTCGTCAAGTTGTTTGCCAGACAGCTTGAGGATCCCTTTTTGACCAACACCCGAGGGCACTTCTTCGTATAGCCTCTTGGCCAATAGCCCTTGGTGGTGATTCACAGTGTGAAGCGTCAAGTTAGACTTAAGAAGCCTTACTCCGCAGTTTATGTCATATCCGATCCCCCCCGGAGATACTACTCCATTCGGGTAACTCATAGCGGCGACACCGCCAATGGGAAAGCCATATCCCTCATGTACATCCGGCATCACTAGCGCAGCTTTCTGGATACCAGGCAGCGTAGAGACATTGATCAGCTGCTCAAGTGACCGTCCGTTCAGCACGTCGTTCAGCATTTCTTCTGAGGCAAAGATCCTGGCGGGTACTTGCATATCGGCTCTATAAGTCTTAGGTATTTCCCATAGTACTGGCGAGAGCCGTCTAAGAATATGCTTCTCAATCATATGTCAAACACCAAGTCCGTTTGCAGATTGCCGCGCTGGTTCTGCTTGATTTCGGCACCATGGTAGGAAACCGCTTTTATGTCTTTGTCGAACCTTTCTACTGTTGTCCCAAATAGGGTCGCGATGAGAGAGTGCGAATCTAGCTTTGTAAACTCAGCCTCGCAGAAAACGATAGCATGAATATGGGAAAGCGTCAAAGCTTCGGATAGGAAGTCTATTAGCAGCGCCGTAGTGTCTGGAGACGAGACCCGAACTTGGTGAACCGCAGGTCTGTCGATTCTCTTCTTGCACAAGTTCCTCTTTAGGATGTGATTCATCCCTTCCAAGGCGGCGATGAAGAGTTCCTCTAAGCTGCTTGCTTCCACCCTGAGTCTCATGTCGGCGACGTGGGGCAAGATCTTGAATGCTCTCATTACTGTCATCCATGCTCTCGATGGCCTGACCACGACGCGTGGGGCAGCAGCAAACACCACTGGGATCATGGCCTGCGTCTGCTCTTGATGGCAGAGCGTGGTGAGAACAGCGCATGGCCAAAGCGAGTGAGCAACATGATACAAGAAACCAAGTGCAATTCCTAGGTCAGTATCTTGGGACTGGCTTCCTCACGTGGCAATTGACCGAAAGTGTATCGGGAGAGCCCGTAAGGACCTGCTCACTAACATCCTGAAGTATTGGCTACTGGACGAGCCAGTATTGAACCTAGTCAGCCATCGCAACAGTGAAGCAATCGTATCAGCGATCCAGCAGGGCAGCGGCATTGCCCCAAGGATCTCTCACGTCTCTTCCTGCGCTTCTATCGGGCCGGAATGAGCGAACTGGCGATCGAAGGATTCGGGCTAGGGCTGCACATCGCCCGCCTCGTTGTGGAAGCCCTCGATGGCCGCATTCCGGCCGAAAGTGAATTCAGGAAAGGATCGGACCTTCAGCTTCACTCCGCCCCTTGCGTAGCGTCTCATGCTGCCAGAGTTGCCATCTGCTCTGCCGAATGGAACCTGACGCTCAGCACATCGTTGGCGCTCTTACCGACGCCCGTCGGGGGATTACTTGGCAGGTGCCTCTAGGCCTTAATCTGCTTCATCAATTCGAGGAATTGATCCCAAGGAGTAGCAGTCCATGTCTCAGTAGTTGCATGCCCGAAAGAGCGCACGATCATGGCCACTTTGGTCGCCACGCCATCGTTTGGCGCCTCGAAGATGTCGAGATAGTCATATGGACCGAGCAAGGCGTAGTTGGCGATCCATTTCGCTTCCGGGCAACTGGTCTTGATCTTCTCGTTCACAGCGTGGCTCAGTTCTTGAGCGGTCAAAGGCCCCTTCAGAGCTTCTGGAGATAACTTGGTAAGCAGCACGTAGTTGGCCATCGGTGTGTAGACCTCCCTCGCCGATTTGTCCGTACATGATAAGGCGCCCCACCCGGATCCCCCTAGAAGAGCGCCTTACGGTAGATCTGGCGTGGCTCGACTCTCCATTGCCTCCACCGCATCCCAACGTCACCTGAATGTGGTGATCGGAATAGCCGCCTATGCTGAGAGCGAATTCCAAAGAACCGACCAGCCAGCGGTCTCCTTTAGCAACACTATGTTGCTGCCTACTTCGATGATAAGCATGTACGTCTGGTCTGTCAACAAATGCTCAGGTAAGCGCTAGCTGTCTGGTCCAGTTCGCCGTGGGCGCATCGTACCGATCGGCAGACGAACGGCGCTTGGCGTGGTCTCTACCGCCTTCGCGCCCTTTTGTCAACTTCTGGCGACAACAGACTCCAAGCTTCTTCCGTGGAAGGCCTGGAAGAAAATCGGGATATGTCATGCTGGCGATCTAAATCAGGAACTCCTTGGTTGGAAAGAGAACTAGGTGGGTGGCGAGGCCTGGCCAGAGGCAGCAAGAGTTCGGAACGCGCGCTTTGAGCGGGCTGCGCACCTTACCCCGCCTTTCTTGCCGGATGGCGCGCTGGTGGCCTGAGCGGTTGGGCCTTTGTTGCCTTGTGGCCGATGCTGGGCAAAGCCACTGTGGCCAGGGCTGCGGACCTTCGACGCGCCTCGATCTTTCTTCTTCTAGCGCGGTGCTTGCGGCGAATCTCTCGTGTTTTCTCACTGGCTCGGGACACGGGTGTCTCCGCAGACTGCTCATTCGACAAAGTGAGCAAGTATGATCGCTGCCAAATTGTCCTCCGGCGCGGGATTACTCATTGCCTCTTCCACTAACTCGGACTGCGGCCGCCTGGGCGCGATGGCGCGAAGAGGGAGGTCTGGCCGGAAGCCCGGCTGTAAGGCCAGCAACACTGGAGCGGGAAGGCTACAACACCCTAGCAGTGGCCACATTTAGTCCCGAGTAACCTTTCTGTTTGCCCTGCCAGCCTTCAGTGCCCTATGCGTCTTTCGGTTTCCACTTTCGCTTCCGCCTACTCAACGTTCGGTATCCTACGGTCCAGCAGGTGTACCGTACTCAGCTACTCGGGACATTTTTATCCTACCACAATCTCCTATAAATGTCAAGAGATGTGAGTGAGTCTTGTGTGAATGGTCTATGATTCTGTCACCCGGTAACGGTTCAGTGAAAATGTCACCCATGGGGTACCATAAAGAGTATGGAACCGGAGATGGTGACATTGAACAAGAAGGAGCAGAAGCGAGCGTTGG
>Ga0315298_1004530_pt1 | contig 20710 bp, 21 predicted proteins | sample WHS_1_MG_FD_203077 | JGI IMG/M metagenome (GOLD analysis project Ga0315298, IMG submission 203077) | Extremophilic microbial mat communities from Washburn Hot Springs, YNP, Wyoming, USA - WHS_1_MG | ecosystem: Environmental > Aquatic > Thermal springs > Hot (42-90C) | place: USA: Wyoming...
CCCTTTACGGAGGATACGGTTCATTCCCTTCTTCCCGATTCCTCTTTAATTGATTTTTCTTTTCACGGTGCCTATGTCCATGGGCACATGAGAAAGGTGGGAAGCAACCTTTTTTTTAAGGGGAGACTGGAAGCAGTTTTAGATACTTTATGTAGTCGCTGTCTTGAAGATGTCCATCTGCCTATTAGCACAGATTTTAGTTATACCTTGCTTCCCGAAATGAGGATAATCCAGGAAGAATTGGAACTGCAGGCGGAGGATTTAGAGGTCAGTTATTACAGTGGTGACGTTATCGACCTCGATCCGATGATTACGGAACAGTTGCTCCTCCAGATACCGATGAAGGTCCTTTGTCGGGAGGATTGTCGGGGGCTTTGTCCCCATTGCGGTATTAATCTCAACACGGGCAGCTGCCACTGTCATCATGACCATATTGACGAGCGGCTGTTAATACTTAAGAAAATCAAAGACTTATAGAGAGGTTTCAACATGGCAAATCCGGTAAAAAGACACTCAAAGACTCGCAGAAACATGAGGCGGGCCCATGATTTCCTTACGGCACCCAATGTTGTATCATGCCCCCAGTGTGGGCAGCCGAAACTCCCCCACAGGGTATGTTTCAACTGTGGCACCTACAAGGGCAGAGAGGTTTTGCCCTTGGAAAAATCTTCTTCATAGGTGGGAAACAATGGATATCGAGGAGAAGGTTATTGAAATCATTATGGATCAGTTAGATTTGCCACGGGAGCGTTGCCGACCTGAGGCATCCTTTATCAATGATTTGGGGGCAGACTCCCTTGACCTCATGGAACTAATCATGGAGATGGAAGAAGATTTCGGTATTGAGATTTCTGACGACGAGCTGCAAAATATCCGCACAATTCAAGATGTTATTGATTTTATCAAGGCCAAAAAAGCTTCCTAAATGGCGGCTTACGGGCGGTAGGGCAAGTTGCGGCGACGTGTAGTCATAACGGGGATGGGAGCGGTAACCCCTTTAGGAAACTCTGTTTTAGAAACGTGGGAGGCTCTCGTTGCTGGTAAGTCCGGTATCGATTTTATCACCAAATTTGACGCCACTGCCTTCGAGACGAAGATAGCGGGCGAATTGAAGAATTTCGACCCTTTAAATCACGTAAGCAAAAGAGACCTAAGAAGGTTAGATGAGTTTATCATCTATGCTTTGGCTGCGGCAGATATGGCCGTGGCCGATGCTACCCTTACCATCGATAAAAAAAATGCAGAGAAGGTAGGCGTTTTTATAGGTTCAGCAATTGGCGGTCTTACTACCTTCGAAAGGGAAAAAGAAACGATTCTTAAATACGGACCGCGCAAAATGTCACCCTTTGCCATTCCCTCCGTTTTGGCCAATTTAGGGGCCGGTCATGTGTCCATCAGAATCGGTGCGAAGGGTCCCATCAATTGCAGTGTTACCGCCTGTGCTTCGGGGACGTGTGCCATCGGTGATGCCTTCTATACCATAGCAAATGGTTATGCCGACGTTATGCTGGCAGGAGGCACAGATGCAGCCGTTTCCCCCATGTGTATAGCCGGTTTTAATGCGATGCGGGCCATTTCCGTGAAAAATGCAGAACCAAAGAAGGCCAGCCGACCCTTCGATCGAGCCCGGGACGGTTTTGTGGTGGGGGAAGGTTGTGGGCTTTTAGTTCTGGAGGAATATGAATCGGCCTTAAAAAGGGGAGCAAGGATTTATGGCGAAATTATAGGTTATGGATTGACCAGTGATGCGTACCACTTTGCTGCTCCACCTCCGGGGCACGACGGCGCTGCACGGGCGATGGAAGCAGCCTTACGTGATGCAAGGCTAAAACCCCATGAGGTAGATTACGTAAATGCCCACGGTACTTCTACCCCTTTAAATGACCGTTTTGAGACCCAAGCAATAAAAAGGGTGTTTGGCGAACATGCCTATAAGCTTGCCATAAGTTCTACAAAATCTATGACCGGCCACCTCCTGGGAGCGGCAGGTGCGGTAGAAGCAATCATTGCCTTACTTGCCATAGAGCACGGGGTAGTGCCACCGACCATAAACCTGGACGAGCCCGATGAGGAGTGTGATTTAGATTATGTGCCCCATCGGGCAAGAAAAAGGGATATTAACGTAGCCATGTCTAATACCTTCGGCTTTGGGGGGGTAAACGCCGTTTTGGTGTTTAAAAAATTTACGGGATGAAGAGGAAAAGATGAAAAGAATCATCATCGGTGCCGACCATGCCGGCTACACGTTGAAAGAGTATCTGAAAAATTATCTAAAAGGGAAGGGTTGGGAAATAAATGATGTGGGTACGGAAAGTGCCGACCCTGTAGATTACCCCGACTTTGGTTGTGAGGTAGCACTTAAGGTTGCCCGGGGTGATTTTCCTCGAGGAATCCTTATCTGTGGCTCCGGTGTGGGCATGACCGTATTGGCCAATAAATTTCCCGGAATACGGGCAGTTTTGTGCCTCGATGTGGAGACGGCGAAGCTTAGTCGCCTTCATAACGATGCAAATATCCTTTGTCTGGCAGGAAGACGTACAGGAAAGGAAGACGCATTAAAGATATTAGATATATGGCTAAACACTGCTTTCGAAGGTGGTCGCCACCAGAGAAGGCTTGATAAAATTAGAAAATGGGAAGAAAAGATTTGTCCTCATCCCATCGTGTAATAACTTCTCTAAGGGAGGCTTGATTTGGAAACGTCCATTTTAGCAAGGGTTGACCCGGAGGTTGCCTACGCCATCCATATGGAGACGAAGAGGCAGGCAAGTAAATTGGAATTGATTGCTTCGGAAAATTTTGTGAGCGAGGCCGTTTTGGAAGCCCAGGGTAGCGTGATGACCAACAAGTATGCAGAAGGTTACCCTGGACGACGGTACTACGGGGGCTGTGAGTATGTGGATATTGTAGAGAACCTGGCCATTGAGCGATGCAAAAAACTCTTCGGTGCCGAGCATGTGAACGTTCAACCCCATGCTGGTGTTCAGGCGAATATGGCCGTTTATTTCTCCGTTTTAGAACTGGGTGATACCATCCTTGGTATGGACCTCTCCCACGGTGGCCACCTCTCTCACGGCAGCAGTGCCAGTTTTTCCGGTCGTTTTTACCGTGGTGTATTTTATGGCGTTGATAGGAAGACAGAAACGATTGATTTCAATCAGGTGGAAGACTTGGCCAAGAAACATAAGCCGAAGATCATCGTGGTCGGTGCAAGTTCATACCCCAGGATTATTGATTATCAGAAATTCCGTACTATTGCCGATGAGGTTGGTGCCGTAATCATGGCCGATATTGCCCATATCGGGGGGCTGGTAGCGGCAGGACTCCATCCCTCTCCGGTCCCCATCTGCGAATTCGTGACCATGACCACGCACAAGACTTTAAGGGGACCGCGTGGTGGCTTAATTATGTGTAAAGAAAAATACGGTCCCCTTTTGGATAGCCGTATCTTCCCCGGCATGCAGGGAGGACCACTCATGCACATCATTGCCGCTAAAGCGGTGGCTTTTAAAGAGGCCCTAACGGAAGAGTTCAGGGAGTACCAGAGACAGATTGTTAAAAACGCGAAGGTCTTGGCCGAGACCTTGCTTGCCGAAGGGTTCCGGCTTGTTTCCGGAGGCACCGATACCCACCTTATATTGATTGATCTTACAGACAAGGGCATAACAGGTATAGAGGCTCAGGAATTGCTCGATAGAGCCGGTATCACGGCAAACAAAAACCGCATTCCCTTCGATCCCAAAAGCCCTCAGGTAACCAGCGGTCTCAGGGTAGGTACACCGGCAGTAACCACCCGTGGCATGAAAGAGGAAGAAATGAAAAACATCGGTCTTTTAATATCCCAAATACTGAAGCATCCAGGGGACGAGAAGAAGATAAACGAGGTGAGGGAAGAAGTAAGGCGACTTTGTGAGCGCTTTCCTCTTTACTATGAGCGGATCAACAACTGCTCCCTGAAGGTTGCACCATGAAGGAAGAAGAAAAAAGGCCTTCATGGGACGACTACTTCCTTGATATTGCTCGACTTGTGGCCCGCCGCTCCACCTGCCGGAGGAGAAGTGTCGGTGCCCTTTTAGTGATCGATAAACGTATTTTGTCCACCGGTTATAACGGAGCTCCTTCCGGGTTGCGCCATTGTTTGGAAGTGGGTTGCCTTAGAGAACAGCACAACATTCCCTCCGGGGAACGCCATGAACTCTGCCGTGGGCTCCACGCGGAGCAGAATGCCATTATTCAGGCCGCTTTGCACGGAGTGAGTGTGAAAGGGGCAACCCTTTACTGTACCAACCACCCCTGTGTCATCTGCGCCAAGATGATTATCAATGCCGGTGTAAAACGCATCGTTTATAGTGAGGGTTACAGTGACGAACTTTCCTTCGAGATGCTTAAAGAGGCAGGAGTGGAAGTCGTCAAATGGGGTAATGTATGAAGTGCCCCTACTGTGCCAATAGTGTAAATAAAGTTATTGACTCTCGCTTGAGTAAGGACGGAAGCGCCATAAGAAGGCGGCGGGAATGCCTCACCTGTGGCCAGCGCTTTACTACTTATGAGTTTATTGAAGAGATTCTACCCCAAATAGTAAAGAAAGATGGGAGAAGAGAACCTTTTGATCGGACAAAAATAAGGGCCGGAATAAAAAAGGCCTGTGAGAAAAGGCCTATAAGTACGGAGCAAATCGAAAGAATTGTTGATAACATAGAAAGAATGTGCCGCGAATTACAGGAAAAGGAGATTCCCTCTTCTACGATTGGTGAAATGGTAATGAAGGAACTGCATGACTTAGATGGGGTAGCCTATGTACGCTTTGCCTCCGTTTATCGGCAATTCCGTGATGTCACCGATTTTCTCGAGGAATTGAAAGATTTTTTAAAAAAAGGAAAGAAAACGACCGTTGAAAAGGATGATCATAGTAACTAAATTAATTTAGATTATGTTTACCGGTATTGTTCAGGGAATGGGTATAGTACGCAGTTTTGCGAGGCAAGGTGAAGATGCTTTGCTTACCGTGGAAGTGCCCTTTCCCATATCGGAGTTGAAAAAAGGGGATAGTATTGCCGTTAATGGAGTATGTCTTACCGTAAGGAGTCTTGGAAAAAGCCAGTTTACCGCTGACGTTTCTAAAGAAACTCTTTCCCGAACGAATTTGAGGTATTTTCGACCCGGAGATAGGGTTAACTTAGAAACGTCGGCTCGCCTCTCCGATTTCCTCGGAGGTCATCTTGTATTAGGGCATGTGGACGGTACCGGAATTATCCGGGAAAGGGCTGTAAAATCGAACTCCCTCGCTTTAGGCTTTGAGGTTTCTCAAGATTTGATGCGATATATCGTGGAAAAGGGTTCCGTGGCTGTAGATGGGGTAAGTCTTACGGTGAATCGTTGTGAGAAAGAAAAATTTTATGTTAATATAATACCCCACACGGCAGAGGTGACGACGTTGGGCTTAAAAAGGATTGGAGATATGGTAAATATAGAGACGGATATCATAGGAAAATACGTAGAAAAGTTCATCAGAGCAATCCCCCAAAAGGGTATTGACTGGGATTTTTTGCAGACTCACGGTATGATAGATAAAAATAAATAGCGAGGTGGCGTATGGGTTTCTGTACGATAGAAGAAGCCATTCAGGATATAAAAGAGGGTAAAATGATAATTTTGGTAGATGACGAGGATCGGGAAAACGAGGGTGATTTATGCATGGCCGCGGAATTCGTCACACCGGAGGCCATAAACTTCATGGCCCGTTACGGTCGGGGGCTCATCTGTCTTACGATTACCGATGAAATAGCGGAACAACTGAAGCTTACCCCCATGGTACCCCATAACCGTTCCCGTTTCGGTACAGCCTTTACCGTTTCTATTGAGGCAAAAAGGGGTGTGACCACGGGTATTTCAGCGGCGGATCGGGCAACAACCATTAAAACGGCCATTGCCAAAGATGCTACGCCCGACGATCTCGTAAGTCCCGGTCATGTCTTTCCCATCATTGCGAAAAAGGGAGGTGTTCTTGTGAGAACGGGACAGACGGAGGGCTCGGTGGATCTCGCAAGACTTGCCGGTTTAAGGCCGGCCGGCGTAATTTGCGAAATTATGAAGGACGATGGGACGATGGCGAGACGTCCGGACCTCGAGATTTTTGCCCGGGAACATGGTTTGAAGATTGCCACCATAGCCGATTTGATCCGTTACCGTATGAAACATGAATCCCTCATCCGCCGGGCGGCGGAAGCGACGATTCCCACCAAATACGGCGGTGAATTTAAGATCATCGTTTATGAAAACGATGTAGACCCCATGAAACATGTAGCTTTAGTCAAGGGAGATATAAGACCGGAGGATGAAGTTTTGGTTCGTGTTCACTCTGAATGTCTCACCGGTGATGTTTTCGGTTCCGAAAGGTGCGACTGCGGTGAGCAACTAAGGGTAGCCATGGAAATGATTAAAAAAGAAGGAAAAGGGGTCATCGTCTATATGCATCAGGAGGGCCGGGGTATCGGTCTTGTAAATAAAATTAAAGCCTACGCCCTTCAGGAGCAGGGAAAAGATACCGTTGAGGCAAACCTGGAGTTGGGGTTCAAGGATGACCTAAGGGACTACGGTATCGGCGCCCAGATTCTCGTCGATGTAGGCGTTAGAAAGATGCGATTGATGACGAATAATCCGAGAAAAATAATCGGTTTGGAAGGATACGGTATTACCATTGCCGGCCGTGTGCCCCTTGAGGTGAGGCCCTGTGAGAACAACATCCATTATCTAAAAACAAAGAAAACAAAATTGGGTCATATCCTCGAGGTTTAACGGGTAATTTTAAAAACGGGGGAGAAAAATGACGAAGATCATCGAGGGGAAACTCAGTGCCAAAGGAATGAAGTTTGGTATAGTAGCAAGCAGGTTCAACGATTTCATTAGCAGTCGCCTCATTGATGGGGCTTTGGATGCCCTTACCCGGGCGGGAGCCGAGGAAAAGGATATTTCCATCTACAAGGTGCCGGGAGCCTTCGAATTACCCCTTGTGGCAAAGAAATTGGCCAAAAGTGGACGATTTGATGCCGTCATCTGCCTGGGGGCCGTAATACGAGGAGCTACTCCCCATTTTGAGTATATCAGTGCGGAAGTGGCCAAAGGCATTGCCCTTGTAGGGTTGGAAACGGAAACCCCTGTTGCCTTTGGGGTGCTCACCACCGATACCATAGAGCAGGCTATCGAAAGGGCGGGAACAAAGGCGGGGAATAAAGGATGGGATGCAGCGTTGAGTGCCATCGAAATGGTTGATCTTCTGAGAAAGATCTGAGTTTTAAGCTTTACCGTTTAGGGAATTATGCGAGAAAGAACAAAGGCCAGGGAAGTAGCTATACAGATTCTCTACGGTCTTGACATCTCTCATGGGGATGTGGCGGAGACGCTTGAATTGTACTGGCAGAACTTTGAGGTGTCAAAAAAAGTCAAGACCTTTGCCACCGTTTTAGTGGAGGGCACGTGGAGTAATAGGAATCAGATAGATAGGCTCATAAGTAGCTGTACCGAGAATTGGTCTTTGGAGCGCCTATCCCAGGTCGATAAAAGTATCCTGCGGATGGCCGTTTATGAACTCCTCTATTGTCGAGACATTCCTCCCAAAGTGGTAATTAATGAGGCGATTGAATTAGGAAAGCTTTTCGGGACGGAGAATTCGGGTGCCTTTATTAATGGCGTTCTCGATGCCCTTTATAACAAATTGAAGGACCGAGCATTGGAAGAGAATCCTGAAGAAGTGTATTTATTTTGAGGAGAGCGGAGGCGAAGTTGGTAAGAAAGTACGATCCTTGGTCGATTGAAGAGAAATGGCAGAAATATTGGGAAGAAAAAGGAATTTTCAAAGCAAAAGAGGATCCCGCAAAACCAAAATATTACCTTTTGGAAATGTTTCCCTATCCTTCCGGCAAGATCCACATGGGTCATGTACGGAATTATTCCATTGGTGATGTCATTGCCCGTTACAAAAGGATGAAAGGATACAACGTCCTTCATCCCATGGGTTGGGATGCCTTTGGTCTCCCCGCGGAGAATGCCGCCATCGAGCGGGGGGTTCATCCCGCCGTTTGGACGCGGAACAATATCGCCTTCATGAAAAAGCAACTCAAGCGGATGGGTTTCAGTTACGATTGGGAGCGGGAAGTGACCACCTGTGACCCTTCCTACTACCGTTGGGAACAGTTATTTTTCCTCTGGATGTATGAAAAGGGTCTCGCCTACAAGAAAGAAGCGGAAGTGAACTGGTGCCCCCACTGTCAGACCGTACTGGCCAATGAGCAGGTAGAAGCGGGGAAATGCTGGCGTTGCTCGACAGAAGTGGGGCAAAAGGTGCTCGCCCAGTGGTTTTTCCGCATCACCCAGTATAGCGATGAGCTGCTTGATTTCTGCGATAGGCTCACCGGTTGGCCAGAGCGGGTGCTCACTATGCAAAAAAACTGGATCGGTAAAAGCCACGGCTGTGAAATCAATTTCCCCTTGGAAACTGGCAGTGGAACCATTAAAGTTTTCACCACAAGACAGGATACGCTGTTTGGTGCCACCTTCATGCTTATTGCCGCAGAACACCCTTTGGTTCTCGAACTCACGAAAGGCAAAGGGATAGAACAAGAGGTGCGTACCTTTGTGGAGAAGATAAAAAAAGAAGAAAAACACGTCCGTACTGCTGAGGATTATGAAAAAGAAGGAATTTTTCTCGATACCTACTGTATAAATCCCGTAACGGGAAGAAAGATGCCGATCTATGCGGCCAACTTCGTTTTGGCCGATTATGGAACAGGTTGTGTCATGGCCGTTCCTGCCCATGACCAGCGGGATTTCGAATTCGCCAAGAAATACGGGCTCCCCATAGAAGTAGTAATCAAGCCGCGAGACAAAGATATAAACCCATCGACGATGACGGAGGCCTACGTCGAGGAGGGGGTAATGGTCAATTCCGGACCTTTTACAGGGATGGAAAGTAGGGAGGCGATGGATGCCATTGCCCACTACCTCGAAGAGAGGGGTTTGGGGAAGAAGACGGTCAATTACCGTCTGCGCGATTGGGGTATCTCCCGGCAGAGATACTGGGGTGCTCCCATACCCATAATCAACTGTGATTCCTGCGGGACGGTACCTGTTCCTAAGGAGGATCTACCCGTGGTATTACCGGAAGAGGTGGAGTTAACCGGTGAAGGTGGTTCTCCCCTTGCTAAACACAAAGCGTTTTTTGAGGTCCCTTGTCCGCGTTGTGGTAAGAAGGCGCATCGTGAGACGGATACGATGGACACCTTTGTGGAATCATCGTGGTACTTTCTCCGTTTCTGCAACCCTCATTACGACCGAAGTCCAGGAATAGACAGGGATAGTGTAAATTACTGGATGCCAGTGGATCAGTACATTGGAGGTATTGAACACGCCATTCTCCATCTCCTCTATGCCCGCTTCTATACCAAGATGCTAAGGGATTTCGGGCTTGTAACTTTTGATGAACCCTTTATCAATCTCCTTACCCAAGGTATGGTTTGTAAAGAAACCACCCGATGTCCGGAACACGGCTACCTCTTCCTTGAAGAGGTAAGGGGAAACACCTGCCTCCATTGTGGCCGGACGATCGTCATAGGAAAAACGGAAAAGATGTCCAAGTCTCTCAAGAATGTTGTTGACCCTGACTATCTGATTAAAGAATACGGGGCAGATACAGTGCGGACTTTCTGCCTGTTTGCCGCTCCTCCCGAGAAAGACCTCGAGTGGAGCAGTCAAGGGGTAGAGGGCGCCTTTCGTTTCCTTATGAGGGTTTGGCGACTGGTCATGGACTATCGCGAGGCGATAAGGGGAGTTGAGGCTTATTCCGGCGAGGGGGAACTCACGGAGGAATTGAAGATTCTTCGGCGAAAGACACATCAAACCATAAGGAAAGTAACCAATGATATTGAAGAGCGCTTTCACTTTAACACGGCTATTGCCGCCATTATGGAATTGGTCAACGTCCTTTATCAATTGGAACGCCCTGCCTTGGACGATAAGTTGGCACTCTCCGTTGTCAGGGAAGCTATAGAAAGTGTAATTATCTTATTATCACCCATTGCTCCCCATATTACGGAAGAACTGTGGCATGAGTTGGGTCATAACGTATCCCTACTTGATACCCCCTGGCCGCAGTATGATCCGCTTATTGCAGCCGAAGAGCAAATGACCATCGTCATTCAGGTAAATGGTAAGGTAAGGGGACGCATTCTTGTACCCGTAAATGAGGAAGAAAGAAAGATTATCGCCTTGGCGCGGCAGGATGAAAAAGCCAGCCGATTTATTGCAGGTAAAGAAGTGGTAAGGGAAGTTTATGTGCCCGGTAAGCTGGTAAATATTGTGGTTAAATGATGAAACGCCGCGTTTTAATTATTTTTTCGTTAGCCTTTTTTGCACCCTTCCTATGGCACTGCGGTTATCGTTTCTCCTCAGGAGAGAAGGTATTAAAGGGCTATCATCGAATTTATGTGGATAACTTTGTCAACCGTACGGTCCAAGAAAACCTTGAGATGCTCTTCCGCAACGCCTTCATTGATGAGGTCATCAGGGATGGGAGATTGGCGATAGTAACACAGAAGGAAGGGGCAGACTTAATTGTAGCAGGAGAAATTAAAAATGTCCTCTCCTCGCCCCTTGCTTACAGGAGTGGTAACTGGAACGCAGAACAGAGACTCACAGTTACCCTTTCTCTCACCCTCACTGAAAGAGAATCGCAAAAAACCCTTTGGCAGGAAGAAGGTTTTACCTATTGGGTGGATTATCTTGTCACTCCTTCCGGAGACGTGATGGGGGAACAGAATAAGCAATCTGCTCTCCGCAAACTCGCTTCCGAGGTAAGCGAAAAACTCTATCGTCTAATGTTTGCCAGTTTTTGAAAGGTTTTTAAGCCGCTTGCAGGAGCGAATTAACCTTCTTGGTAAGACGGGATATACGGCGGGCGGCGGTATTTTTGTGGAATACCCCCTTGGCAGCTGCTTTGGCAATTGCCGAAATTGCCACTCTCAGTAATTTCAACGCTTCTTCTTTATTTTTTCCTTCCACTGCCTTGAGGACCGCCTTCATGCGCGTCTTTACGCTGGAGCGAATCGAAGCATTTCTCAAACGCCTTTTTTCGTTCTGTCTGGCCCTTTTTTCTGCTGATTTATGCCTTGCCAAAGATACCTCCCTCATGAATCGACGATAAATTTGTAGTGCCTATTAATCGAAAGCTCTTATTCTGTCAAGAATTAACTTTTTAAGGAAATTTGTTTTCGGCAATAATCGCGAAAATTGTTTACGGCGATAAAAAATTCCCGCATAAGTATTACCCAGAGATAGCGACCCTTCGCGGTAAGATAGAGATATGGACCGTCGGATTTTAAAGCACCGAGCGAAAGGCAGGTTAAAAATACAAGCTCAAGAAATCCAGCGTAACGGGGATATTTTTCCTTCAGGGCCCTTTGGTCTATACGGGTGGAAAAAAGTTTCATGAGAAAGTCGTATAAAATCTGCTCCCTTTTAGTAAAGTGGCGACTTGCCTTTAAGGGAAGACGTCCCTTCTCAAGTAGCGCTATATATTGCAGTAGATCGAAGGTATTGGCGTAGCACATTCCCTTGAGGTAGCCGATTGCCCCGCTTCCTGCACCGGCATACTCGTCATAATCAACTATATATTCGTCGATAGCGGAAGATTTCTTGAGGGAAAAACACCAAGCTGAGGAGAAATTGTAAACGGGACTCAGTCTCTCTACGATTCTTTCGTAAAGATTAGATTCCTTTTTGTAATCCACCATGCCTAAACTCTTTTCCACGGCCATTTTCGTTGTAGCAGAAACCATTAAGGGATAATAGGTGATTTGCTCCATTTGTAGGGAAAGCAGTCTGTCCAGGTCGCGATCGATCATGGCCTCATCCTGGGTAGGGAAGTTGAAAATCATGTCGGTATTTATGGTCGCAAAAGAACCGTGGATCGAAGAGAGACGCTGATAAATTGTCTCACCACTTCCGTATTTTTCATAGCGGTCCATGGCTTTGAGCAGTCCATCATCGAAACTCTGGACACCTACCGAAAGTCGATTCACTTTGGCACGCTGAAGGGCAGCAAGATGGTTATCCGTCAGATGATTGGGATTCGTCTCGACGGAAATTTCTTTTATGGGAAATAGATATCGGACAAAATGTAAGAGATCCTCGAGCTCCTCGATGAGCACAGTGGGTGTCCCTCCACCCACGTAGGTACCTGTAAAAGTATAGCCGAGTTTCTTGTAGATTTCGATTTCCCGTTTAAGTGCCACAAAATAACGGCGCGCCAACTCTTCCTGAAAGGGTAGGCGGTGGAAGGAGCAGTAGGGACAAAGGCGTTCACAAAAGGGGATATGGATATAAAGAAGCCGTTCCTTGCCATCACCGGGTGGAAGAATGATCTCTTCATTTTCTTTAAATCGCATAACCCGGGCAAAGGAAAAACTTGCAAGCTTTGAAACAAGAGTATTTAAAAACATACCCTTCCTTTCGAAAATATTAAAATTTTGCATTACCAAAGACGAAATCGTTAAGCAACGTAAATTCAATCTAACCTTTAGCTTTTATCCCCTAACAAAGTAAAGTTTATAGTGAAATGGATTTCAATAACGAAGATACTAAGACTGTATCCTATCATCGGGCAGTTTCATCGCCAATGGGAGGAACGCTGGTTTTACACCTTGATAATGTCCAGGGGACTTACATTCGGTACCATCTCGGCCCTATATGGTTTTCCCATAACATTCTAACACAGGCACAGTATCCCCTGGTTGCCCTCGTGATCGCCAGTGCTGTCGTCCCCACACTAACTGCAGGACTCGCTTTATACCTCGCCATCTTCTGTCTGAGCACGATAAACTGCTCGAATCCTTACCCCAGGAAAACGACTTGAATAACGAAGGATGAGGTTCTTTACTTCTTACCCATGGCCTTTCTCAAAATTTCGATTCCCTTTTGTGCTTCGTCCACAGACCTGGTCAAGGATTCTCGGGCAAGTTCAGGGTTATGGAAACCGTCGGAATTTTCTGCCGTCCAGTATTCCCAGAGGATATGGGCCTTCAAATGTTGATTCCTCGCCTCTGCCAGAACATCCGGGGAAACTCCGACTTTTTTTGCCTCCACGATATAATCGATTAGTTGCGATAACCAAAACTCCGCCTTACGCATCTTACCCCGAATGTACGCCTTTATTGAATCGATCAGATATCGCGCCTGTTCTTCATTTAAGTTCTGATGACATCTAAGACAGGTTTCTCTCAACTGCACCCTTGGCGTAACGGCAAAGTGAGAGGTGTAAATTTTACCTTTAGCTGTCTTTAGTTTAGGCATATGACAGTCACCGCAACCTACACCAGCCTTGGCATGTTTTGAATTATAAAAGGTCTCCGCTTCGGGATGCTGCGCTTTCCAGAGCAATCCCTCCGTCAAGGTATGTTTAAAATCGAGGAAATGTAACTTATTTACATAATGGTCGTAGAGGGAAAATACATCCTTAAAAGGGAAATGGTTGGTCCTGCGGTCATCCATCGCAACACTGTATCTGGATATATCGGGATTGCGGGGGTCGTAGCCGGGGTTACAGTTATACTCCACATGGCATTGCCCACAGATAAGCCGAGTATCGTATTTATCGAGGAGGGCAATTTTACGGGGGAAGCCGCGCAGACCCATGTTAATCACTTTAAAATTAGTGCGCTTTTCGTCTTTGTGCCAAAGAGTGTCGGCCTCCGCTCTGGTAAGGGCCTCGATTAAGGCATCCCTCACAATTCTTGGTTTGGCGGCATGGGGGTCATGGCAGGAAAAACAGTTAAGACCGTATTGGGAACTACGGGCAAATTCTACAACATTAGATTGGCGTGACCATTTTGCCTCCGGGTATGGATCGCCCAGGTAACCCCAGTTAAGGATATTATCTTGGGTCTTACACATAAGACATACGGGGTTGGCAGCTGCCGCCGTTTGAGGTAGGAAGGGTTTGTGGATACTTGTTTCAGGAAATTTGTCTTCCAATACATCCCAGGCCCGGCCACTTTCCAAAAGATAACGAAAACCCGATTTTCCCTGAAAGCGGCCACCGTAGGCCCTATCTACTATAAGGTGATCAATGAGCATCCACTTGTGACTCCGGGTGGCATTATGTTCCTTGGTAAAGCCGTGCCCCATCATCAGTTTGTCCCAGAAAGGATTAGGGGAACGTCCCGTAAGTTGCGATTTCTCGTCTCTGCCGGGACGATGATGACTTTCTTTCAGAAAACTACGATACTGTTCCTGATGGCATTTGCCGCAAGCCTCCCAAGAAACGTCAGTCGTTGGCCTGCTTTCGGGGTTTGGATCTTTCAAGTGTTGGGCAAGCCCTTGATGGCAATTTATGCAATTAACCATGCTGTGTTTGCCCCCAGTGTGAAGTTCTTTTATGGTATCGTGGCATTGGTAACATATTTGAACATCAGGGGATTTCTTCTTGATTTGGCCAATCTTGCTTGTTTGGGCGGTGAAAGCTAATTCGAAGAAATTCAAGGTGGCAAAAAGAATAAAAATAAACGCCGTCTTTTTCATTTTTATTCCTTTCTTAATAAGAATATTGCTTTGATAGTTTTATAATCTTGTTTATTCCTTGACTTAAGTCAAGGAATTCTTGGACATTTAAAATCTCCTCGATGGACATTTTGAACTACTTTAGTTCCTGAAGCTACGGGAAAGGGGTGGTTCTTCAATATAACAATGCCCTTTATTTTTCACTTGAATAAGTAGACTTTGCTTAAGCGTAGAAAATATATTTGGCAAAGGGGAAAATTACACCGAAGGATATGGTAAAACTTAAAAAAATTGAGTTCTGTGAAATCAACTCTGTTTAAAGAACGAATTTAAATAATTTTTGGATTTTGTAGGGATTGAAAAAGGGGGCAGGCATCGTCCTACCCCCTTTCTAACATTTTTTACATCTTACCGTATTTGTGAATTCTCTGGGCCTTTGCTCCTGCCCATTTCATGTCCTTATTCTTATGGCAATTAAGACACGCAAAATCCAGGGTCACAAATCCCCGGGCAAAGGCAACCTTCTTTCCTTTTACTTCTTCATCGTAGAACATCTGAGCCTTGGGATCGGTATTTATCTTAAAGATATGCGTCTTCACATCACCTTCATACTTACCTTTACTTGTAGCAGATTTTGTGACCTTTGGCATATGGCAGTCTGAACATTTTACGCCGACGATCTGCATTACACTTCCTTTATAATCCGCGGCCTCTTTGCTGTGACAGGTTTCACAGGTTGTTTTAATGCTAAACTTTGCCTTTTTATGAGGATTGTGACAGTCGACACATGATAAGTCTTTATGTGGTCCCGCAAGTTGTTCATTGTATTGCTCATGATGTTGTATAAAACCACCACCTGCAGGAATCTTTTCCTTCGCACCACGAATATGACATTTACCACAGGCTGCCGATGAGGTATCAACTTTTATCTTTGTCTTGTCTCCGCTCTTCACATGATCAGAGCCTGGTCCGTGGCATTCCTCACACTGTATACCGGGAAATGTCCATGTGCCAACTATACCTTCAAGCCCATCCTGGTGCCCCTCTTTTTTATAGTTTGTCATGTGGCAAGGTCCACAGTTGTATTTCAGATTCTTTTCTCCGGGGTTATAATCTGACCACGTGCCTGTCTCGATATTGTATTGATTTTTACCGGCGACATCTTTATTTGGTCCTGTTGAGGTTATGATGTATCCCTTTTTATCCATATACCTAACTTTTTTGTGGGCGCCTCCTATAACATAGGATATATCGTCCCAAGTATAACCCACAGGCAGGGGCAGTTGCCAGAACTTAGCTGTCTCTGCCTTCTGTATCTTAAAAGGATGTCCTGAAACCTTGAAGTCGTTATATTGCTCAGGATGACATTTAAAACAGGTATCTGAACCAACATAATCTGCTGCTGCCCGCGCCAAACTGAATGTCCCGGTAATAGCCATGCAGATTATTAGTAAAACCAGTTTTCTCATAAAAATTCCTCCTTTCGTTCTTTTAAATAGTTATACAGAAGTTCATTCGAGTTTAGAGATTTCTTACCCCTATGAACTCGGGCCATTTTGTTTCGATTTTTCTCCTCTTGAACACACACCTCCTTTCTATGTTAGAAATTTTAATTTATATAGCTATTTTCATGCCAGTTATAAAATCCTTATAAATCATGGAGTCTAATAGTGGCTAGTAAATAGATGCTAACAAAAAAAACGCACTAATAATTTAATGGCAAAGGAAAATAATAAGAAATATAATGATTAATAGATGCTGTTGTATAGACGCAGCTATTCTTTAAATCTTGCAGCGGAGATGCTGTATTTCCTCATGAGCCTTTGGAGATTTGCTCTGTCGAGTCCTAATTTTTCGGCAGCCTTTGTTACATTACCGTATGTCTCTCTAAGAGCGCCCGAAATAATGTCCTGATTAAACCTATCAATCATCACTTTCTTTGCCTCTTGATAGGAAAGAAAGCTGTCGATCCTTTTGCCAACTGTATCCCTGACCTCAGAAGGCAAATCGTCAGGCATGATGGTCTCAGAGTCCGAAAATATAACGATTCTTTCGATCATATTTTTCAACTCTCTTACATTTCCAGGCCAATGGTAACTCATGAGTATGTCTACTGCTGCGGCGCTGATACGTTTCCGGCCTTTCAAAAAATGGTTGATTAAAAGAGGTATATCCTCTCTTCTATCCCTCAGTGGTGGGATGTTAATAGGGAATACATTTATTCTATAAAACAAATCTTCTCGGAAAGCGTTTTCATCGATGAGCCTTCGCAGATTTCTGCTTGTTGCCGTAATGATCCGTACATCGACCTCTATTTCCCTGTGATCCCCTAATCTTCTCATTTTCTTATCTTCTATTACACGGAGCAGTTTCGCCTGTACAGTAGGACTTGTATCGGCAATCTCATCGAGGAATAATGTCCCGCCGTTTGCATACTCGAATAGCCCCTGTTTATTTTCCGTTGCACCTGTGAATGCTCCTTTTGTATGTCCGAACAGTTCACTTTCGAGAAGCGAGTCTGGAAGAGCACTGCAATTGATGGCAACGAAATTTTTATCTTTTCGCTTTCCTGAAAAATGGATTGCCCTCGCTACAAGTTCCTTCCCTGTCCCGCTCTCTCCGATCAGTAATACCGTGGCATCGCTTGATGCCACTTTTTCTATAATGGCAAAGATGCTCTGCATTTTCGCTGACTCGCCTATAATGTTTTGAAAGCTGTACCGCCTGGAAAGTTCTGCCCTGAGATATCTGTTTTCTTCTGCAAGCCTTCTTTTTTCTATAACCCTTTTTACCGATAAAAGAAGGTCATCCTTTTGGAATGGTTTTACTATATAGTCATAGGCCCCTTTTCTCATTGCTTCCACAGCATTATCTATGGACGCATAGGCGGTCATTACTATTACATCCACATCAGAATTAATCTCTCTTACCTTGGCAAGCAGGTCTAATCCACTCATCTCCGGCATGTAGAAGTCAGTTATGACTAAATCGAACGGCGCTTTTTTTAGGAGCTCAATGGCTTTTAAGGGATTGACTTCAGCTGTGACCTCAAAGCCCTCTTTTTTGAATAGCTTTGTCAACAGGAGACAAGTGTTTAAGTCATCATCAATTACTAATAGGGCAGACATTGGATACCCTTCGTCAAAGCGTCATTATGGGATACCGGTAAGAATATCCTGAAGGTTGTACCCTTGCCGATTTCGCTGTCCACGTAGATTTCTCCGCCGTGTTCCTTTATTATGCTGTATGATATAGAAAGGCCTAAACCTGTGCCATCTCTTTTTGTTGTGTAAAAGGGTTGGAATATTTTTTTCCGTTCCGCTTCGGGGATACCGATACCGGTGTCAGAAATGGCAACCTCAATGCCGTTATTTATATTCCTTGTCGTTATCTTCAATTCCCCACCCTCTGGCATGGCCTGCACGGCATTTAGGATTATATTAATGAATACTTGCTTTAATTGTAACTGGTCGGCCTCTACCTGGTTAATGTTACTTTCCATATCCTTTTTTATGACTATCCTTTTCATCGAGGGCTGATAATCGAGAAGCGTAAGCGTTTCATTAAGTATCCTATTCATATCTGTTAATTTTTCTTCATATCTTGGAGACCTTGCAAAATCAAGTAGTCCCTGCACAATCCTTTTGCATCTCACGACCTCCTGCTCTATTATCTGGAGGTCTTTTTTTATGGGGCTGTCATCGTTTAGTTCAGAGGCGACTAACTGGGTGTATCCGAGTATGGTATTCAAAGGTGTGCTTATCTCATGAGAAACACCTGCAGATAGGGTCCCTATGGCCGCAAGGGTCTCTGCCCTTACCATATTTTCATGAGTAAGCCTGAGTTCCTCTGTTGCATCCTTTACCTTCTTTTCTAATTCTTCATTGAATTCCCTAAGTTTTCTAAGCAGAGTGTCTTTTTCCTCCATTGTTGAATTCAGCTTTTCCACCATATTATTGAATGCCTCTGCCATGAAACCAATCTCATCCTTCGTATGAACATCAACCCTATGCGAAAAATCTCCTGATGCTATTCTTTGGATTCCTTTAATTAAAGAATTTATAGGCGCGGAAATACCTTTGATTACAGCGATAAATATAATAATAGAAAAAACTATAGTGAAAGATATAGTAAAAAAAAATGATCGAACGGGACTGTCCTATAAGGATATTCCTCTTGTTTTTTATCTCTTCTCTCATCTTGTCTGCTGCATGCCTCACCGTACCGAGCAGCTCCGTAATAGCGTTCCCCCTTTTAGTTGCGGCATCCTCGAGGGTTTTTATTTGTCTGGAATCATTTGTTGTTATCAGAATGCTCACATCCCTTTTATAGTCTTTTATCTGCCTCTTTATCTCCGTGAATATACCTCTAAGCAAAGACAGCCTTTCTTTGATCTTTTCATGGCATTGCATACAGGCAATATCGTCAAGATGGGAGGAGTATTGTCTTGAAAGTAATTCCATATTTTCATCAAAGGCTGCAATATAATCTACGAGATCATCTATATTTCTCGTGTATCCGGCCTGATGCCTGTAAAGCTCGGCCTGTGCTCCTTTCATTTGGAAGAGCATTTCATTGTATTTACCGATTATGATGTCCTGTTCATTTATGAGTCGGTGATTTACGACTATATTGTCGAGGTTTTTCAGAACCACCATGGCACTGATGACGAATATAAACAAAACAAGTCCAAGACCGACTACTAATTTCCTTTTCATCGTAAGTTTCTGAACGGATACCTCCTGATATCTAAACCGATCTCTTTTGCCATCGCCCTTAACTTATCGAATTCCAAATCTGAAGTCTCTATAAATTTCTCCGCATTTAATGCGGCAAGGGCTTTCTTACCTTGAGCCACATGATGTAATGTAAGTAGAGTTTTTTTCAGGGATAATTTTATGTCTTTTCTTAAATCACCCCTAACACAGAGAGTGTTTGAAGGCACACTAATAGATTCAGCAAGGACAACAATGTCATCCCTGATTGCAGGATATTCAGAGAGGACTTTCTTAATTATCAGGTCCTTTGCTGCGCCCAAATCTGCTTGACCGTTAAATACAGCAATTATTGCTGCATCGTGACTTCCTGAAAAGATTATCTTTTTGAAATAGTTCTCGAAATCATCGACACCCTGTTTTTTAAGATACCATTTTGGGAATATATAGCCTGCCGTTGTGACCTCGTGGACAAGGGATACTTTTTTGTTTTTCCATGTCCTTATATCGATGTTCAACCCGCTTCCTTTTTTAGTAAAGATGACGCCTTTGTAATTGGAGTTACCTCCCGTCTCCACAGGGCGAGCTATGGGCTCGATTTCAGTCCTTGCCTTTGTAAGCACATAGTTAAAGCTTCCGAAGAAGGCACCATCAATGGTTCTGTTTTTTATCTCATCGTAGATAGTGCCGTAACTATCGAGAAGCTTTATCTTTACATTAGTATTAAGGGCATTAGAAAGATATTCTGCTAAGGGCTTATATCGTTTTTTCTGTTCGAAAACATTCTGTTCGGGCAGGATGGCGATCGTAAAAGTACCCTCTTTTATTATTTTCTCGTTTTTCAGAACATCTTTAGTCTCCCTTTCGCTACAGCCGGTAACCATTAAAGAAAAGGGTAAGATAACCATTGTAAGGATAACTATTAAATTCATAACAATTCCATCCTTATGATGGTTTGATTTGTTGGTTCTTAAATCAATATACAATTTTCTGCAAAGCCGGTAATTGCGATAATTTTCCATAGGCTATAACGAATCCGAGAACCCCCTTAAGGGAAATTATTCTGGAGAAAAATCTATCAAAAAAAATATAAAAAGTCATTGTGATACATCTATTATCTAAAAAAGATTTTTTCTTGACCATTCAATGGTGAAGGGATACGCTCTTTGCGAAATAAAGCAGATTGGAGACTAAATATATTCTCATTAATTGTTATTGCCTTGGGTGTGGCCTAAATACAAATTGTTGTTGCGTTACTGCTTCCCAGCTTATTCCCGGTATCTTTTCGAGAGAGCAAGAAGGCGCCAGTATATTTTCAGGCTACATCGGGCTTGTAACTTCCACGTCTATCCCAGTTACCATAGAAAAAGGTGCAACCCAAGGCATACTTTTCGAAAAGGCAGAGACTTAAGAGGTAATTGAAATCTCAAAGGGAGGAGAAGGAGGTA
>Ga0315298_1004531_pt1 | contig 20705 bp, 24 predicted proteins | sample WHS_1_MG_FD_203077 | JGI IMG/M metagenome (GOLD analysis project Ga0315298, IMG submission 203077) | Extremophilic microbial mat communities from Washburn Hot Springs, YNP, Wyoming, USA - WHS_1_MG | ecosystem: Environmental > Aquatic > Thermal springs > Hot (42-90C) | place: USA: Wyoming...
TCTTTCATGGCTATACTCCTTTCCTTGATTTTGGTTTATCCAACTTGCTAATTTACCAAACAAGAAAGAGTATAGCCATCCCTTATTGGCTATATCGTTCCCTTCTATAATATAGCAAGCTCTCCCCCGCTGGGGAGAGGGGAAGGGGGGGAAATTTCAAATATTTTTGGTTAGAATTTGGAATCGGGTTATTTTTAAAGAGTTCCATAACAGGTGAAACATGTTTAGTCCTCACCCTTTATTTGTAAATTTTTTCATATGGGGTTCCATCCTCTTTTTGATCGGTCTTGTCTTTAGATTTTCTCTCTACTTACAAGGCGGATGGAATTTTCCAGGGCTTGTCAAAGGTCTCTTGTTAACCCTCTTGAGTTCAAAGATTCTCGAATGGATCAAAGTTTTATTATTGGATGGAATCTTTCAGAGAAGACTTTTTGGTCAGGATAAATTGAGATGGCTGATGAAGGTCTTCATCATGGTGGGTTACCCCTGTATCATCATCGCAGGGCATTTGAAAGTGGAGGTGATGCACCAGTTTGAGAACCTCCCACATCTCCTTAAATTTTTTTATGCCCCCTTTTGTGATTTTTATACCTTTCGAGATGTATCGAGCCCTGCGCTTAGTCTGGGTGATGCGCTGTTTGCCATCTCGTTTGATCTTTTCGGGAGCATGATATTGGCAGGGGAGTTCATTGCGATCTATCGAAGATTTATTTTAAAAAAATTGCCATTTAAAACATCGATCGGAGATATCGTTGCAGTCAACCTCTTAGGAGGTTGGTTCATTCTCCGTTTTTTCTGTGAAGCGACAAGTATTCTTACGTATTCCTTACCCAATTCAGTCGCCCAATACTGGTTCCTCTCCTTCGGACTAAGCAAGGTGATGGCCCCTTTGGGACTTCCTTGGGCCTCACTCAACTATCCACTCTGGTCTATTTCAGGACTATTTTTGGGAGGTCTTGTCGCGTCGATTCCTTATAATAAAAAACTTTGGCATATCTTTACGATCCCTTTAATCATGTTTCTTAACCTGGTGCCCAAAGAGGCCTTTACCCCTTGGATGAAAAAGAGACCCATACCTCTTCCAATGAGGGACCTTATTGCTCTTGATGCCTGTGTGAAGTGTGGGAGTTGTGTAGAGGTTTGCCCTGTCTATACACAAACAAGGCAGTTGGAATCCACAATGGGAGGTCTTTTTACAGAGTTAAAATCTTTTATTCGAAAAGTCTATGGCCTATCGGGAAGATTCCTGGGATCCCAAAACCTCAGGGAGGGGATTGGGAAGATCTCAGAGCAACCTTACCTTTGCACCCTTTGTGGAAGATGTAGACTCATATGCCCTGCATTCATTGATACAAATCAGTTGAGAATTGGACTACGTGAATTTATGGTGGAGGAAGGTCACTATCCCACCGCAATCCAGCAGGTCATAGAAATTTTAAAAAGAGTCCACAATATTGTTGGGGAACCTAACGAGGAACGATCCTCGTGGTTGAATGCAATCGAGGGCCTCCAGGAAGATTTCCTTAAAAAGAAAGGCGCCGAGGTAGTCTATTTTGTTGGGTGTGTCGGGTCTTACTTTCCTATGGTTAAGAAGATTCCCCAATCCTTAGTTCAAATTATGTTAAAGGCGAAGGTAGATTTTACGATCTTAGGGGGAGAGGAATGGTGTTGTGGCTTTCCTTTGATTGCAGCCGGAATGGGAAAGGAGATTCACGGATATGTCCACCATCATTTGGAAAAGATGAAAGAGATGGGAGTGAAGAGAGTAGTCTTTTCATGTCCTTCTTGCTATCATACCTGGAAAGAAGAGTACCATACCGACATTGAAATCTTTCATGCCACTCAGTTTGTCAATCAATTGATCCGTGAAGGTAAGATTCGTTTGAGGAGAAAGACAATTAAAGTGACTTATCACGATCCATGTGACCTTGGGAGATTAAGCGGAATCTACGACCCCCCGCGACAGATTCTTCAGACTATTCCTGGAGTTGAACTGATTGAGATGGAGAGTAATCGAGAGAATTCTAAATGTTGTGGTGGAGGAGGGGACCTTGAAATCGTAAGACCTGACCTCTCAGGGGCTATTGCCCAGGCCAAAATTGAAGAGATCAAGGCGACTGGAGCAGAGGCAGTGATTACAGCCTGTCAACAATGTATCCGTACGATCCAGATGGCAGCCCGAAAAAAGAAGACCTCCCTGGTGGTAATGGATATCATTGAGTTCGTCTTGAAGAATATGGAGGAATAAAAATTTCACTTGATTTTTTATCCGATTTTGAAATAATGGAAATATGAAGAGAGAAACTTTTTTAATCTCCGTTTTGATATTATTTAGTTTAATTTCGTCTTCAGCCCTTGGAAAGGATGACCCCCCAATCCCTCAACTTACTGCTTTTTATGGAAAGTCTTATAGGGGAGTTCAAGATCCCGAATTTGCCTCCTATGATCAATTACTGCGAAACCTTCTGGTTCAACGAATTCAAAGGAGGTTTGGGGTTCGGTTGGATCCAAAGACCTATTCAGGGTTCGACCTTCTTGAGATCGAAGGTCTTTTTAAATGCAAAAAGGCCAATGAACCATTTGATCTTTTCCTCAGGATGTTTCCAAGGTATCAATAGCCTACTTTTTCAGGCAGATCCTTTTTGAACCTCTGCCTTGGCCTTGGCGATGGCTTCATCCTCTCTTTTAACATCCTCTAAGGTCTTGGGCTTTACTTTATCGGGTATCGGTTCCAAACCATATTTCCATTTTAAAAATTGGGTTCCAGTTTGTGGAAACAAAGCACAGATCAAGGTATCGCATAAATCTTTGGCCAACCCTTTTGTCTCCTCTTGAACCTTTTCCATTTCGGGGTCAATCAAATCCGCAGGTCTACAGGTGATGGGTTCCTTACCTCTCTTATACCCCTTTAATACCAACTGTTTAATTTCATCCGAGATGGGGACAGGGGGTCTTCCATAGAGACCGTAAACATAATCCTGTGTCTCCTTTGATACCATCTTATATCGACCGAAGAGGACATTTAAAACCGCCTGGACCCCAACAATCTGAGAGGTCGGGGTCACAAGAGGAGGGTAGCCCAAATCTTTGCGGGTTTGCGGAAGCTCGGCATAGACCTCATCGATTCGATGCAGGGCCTTCTGTTGTTTGAGTTGGCTGATCATATTGGAAATCATTCCTCCAGGGATCTGATGTCTAAGGACACTGGTATCGATTACCGCCATCTTGGTTGTATCTAAGAAGTCTCTGTATTTCGGGGCGATGGTTTCGAGATACTCTCCTAATTTGAGAAGTTTGGAGAGATCAAGTTTGGGATCCCAAGGGGTTCCTTCCAGGGCAACGAGAATTGGTTCCACAGCAGGTTGTGAGGAACGAAGGGCAAAGGGGGCCAGAGCGGTATCAATCACATCTACGCCGGCTTCGATGGCCTTCAGGTAGGTCATCGACCCCATCCCGCTGGTATAATGCGTGTGAAGTTGAATAGGTATCTGAATGACCTTCTTTAAGGCCTTCACCAATTCGTAGGCATCGTAAGGGGCAAGCAATCCGGCCATGTCTTTAATGCATAAGGAATCGGCTCCCATATCCTCAAGGATTTTTGCCTTTTCTAAATAGTAGTTGAGATTATAAACTGGGCCCCCCATCCTCCGTTCGGTTAAGGAGTAGCAGATCGTTCCTTGGATATGTTTGCCACAACGTTTAATCACCTTGAAGGCGGTTTCAAAATTTCGTTCATCATTGACCGCATCGAAACAGCGAAAGATATCAATTCCCACTTCGGCTGATTTTTCAACAAAGGCCTCTACCACATCGTCGGGATGGTTACGGTAAGCCACCAAATTCTGCCCTCTGAGAAGCATCTGGAAGGGAGTCTTTGGCATTAACTTCTTTAAGGCTCTTACCCTCTCCCATGGGTCTTCACCCAAAAATCGATGACAGACGTCGAAGGTTGCGCCCCCCCACATCTCAACAGAATGGAATCCCACACTGTCCAGGTCCTGAGCGATCGGAATCATATCCTCGGTCCTCATCCGAGTGGCCAGTGAAGATTGATGTCCATCGCGAAGGGTGGTATCTGTGATTTTGATCGGTTTGTTTGGGAGTTTATTCATTTCTTCCATTGGATTGCCTCCTGTTCTCTCAAACCCCATCCCCAAAATGCTTTTTGAATTTACCCTTGCGACTCGCTACACAAATCTGTTAACATATGGAAGAATTTTTTTCAAACACAAAAGGTTCGTTTCTTTAAAATGTCTCAATTTCTCTTGACAAAGAGAAAAATTTTTTTATATTAGATTGTTTAAATTTAGGAAAATGTTAGTCATCAAATCTGACGAGATTCCAGAAGAGGGATTAACCTTAAAGTGGGTTGAGGAGAGGCATTCCCTATTAGCCTATATGGAAGGTTTTTCACAGGTCGATTTTGATTTTGAAAAACCTCTCCACGCCGAGGCGACGATTTTAAAATCCGGAATGTCCATTCTCGTCAAGGGAAAAGTGGAAACCAACCTCCTTCTCCATTGCGTCCGATGTTTAAAAGAATTTTCTTATCCACTTTCATCAACGTTTGAACTTACCCTTTTTCCACTAAAAGAGTCATCTATGATAAAGGAAAAGGAATTGGAGGAAGGGGATTTAGAGTCTGATTTTTTTGAGGAAGGAGAAATCCATCTCTCTGAGATTGCTTGCGAACAGATTTTCTTGGAGTTACCCTATCAACCGCTCTGCCAGGAGGGATGTAAAGGACTTTGTCCAAGATGCGGGAGCGACCTGAACCTCTCCCCCTGCTCCTGTGAGGGCGAGAGGATGGGGATAGGTTTTTTAGGTCTTGAAAAATTGAAACTAAAATAATATTAGAAGAAAGGGTCATTTCAAATGGGAGTTCCAAAACGGAGACATTCTGCATCGAGAAGGGATAAGCGTCGTACTCATGATCGTTTAAATCCTCCTACCTTTTCCCTATGCCCAAAGTGTCATGAACCCTTATTGCCCCATCACGTTTGTCCAAATTGTGGAACCTATAAGGGGAAAGAAGTCATCAAAAAAGAAGAGGAGTGATGAAGATGAAAATAGCCCTGGATGCTATGGGGGGAGATTATGCTCCGCAGACTACCGTGGAGGGCGCCTATCTCGCCGCAAAACTTCATGGGGCCAAGGTAATATTGGTTGGAGATGAGGACCAAATCAGCAAGGAGTTATCTAAATATCCAACCTCAAAACTTCCCCTCTACATCCAACATGCACCCCATGTGGTGGCGATGCATGACTCTCCCTCAACGGTGTTACGTCGGATGAAGGATACTTCCATTAAGGTGGCCATTGAGTTGGCCAAGGAAGGACAGGCCAGTGGGGTAGTGACTGCTGGTAATTCAGGTGCCGCCATGGCCCTGGCCATGTTCCTCTTTAAAAAATTGGAAGGGGTCGATCGTCCTGCGATTGCTACCATTCACCCCACCATCAAAGGGTCCACGGTGTTAATCGATTCAGGTGGAAATGTCGATTGCAAACCCTTCCATCTGGTCCAATTTGCCCTGATGGGAGATGCCTATGCCAAATATATATTGAATAAGGATCAACCGAGAATTGGGGTTTTGAGCAATGGAGAAGAAGAGGGGAAAGGGAATGAGTTAACCCGAGAGGTCCATGAAATCCTTTCCAAAACGGACTTAAACTATATCGGCTATGTAGAGGGGAACGACCTCAACCGTGGCGAGGTAGACGTCATTGTCTGTGATGGTTTTGTAGGAAATGTGGTCCTCAAAATTAGTGAGGGTCTCTGGGAAACCATCAGTTCCATCCTTAAATGGGAGGCCAAGGACAATATCCGAGCAAAGGTTGCCTACTTTTTGATGAGTCGGGCCATGCGCCGGCTCTCAAAGAAAATGGATTATTCTGAATATGGAGGAGCCCCACTGCTTGGAATCAATGGCAACTGTGTGATCAGTCACGGCCACTCCAATGCTAAGGCGATTATGAACGCCATCCTGCTTGCCCAAAGCCTGGCCAAGAACAAACTGAATGAACACCTTTCCTTGGAGATAAGAGAGAAACAAGACCTTCTAAGGATCGGGCAGAAAAGATCGGAAAAAATCAACACCATTCATTTTAATCGGAGGGAGTAGATTGGATTATTTTCTTACCGATGAGCAGAAGATGATTCAAGACCTGGCCCGAAAAATTGCCGTGGAGAAGGTCATACCGGTCCGGGCAGAACTGGATGAGAAAGAGGAGTTCCCATGGGAGATTATGAAGGTTTGTGCAGAGGCAGGACTTTTCGGAGTCTCCATTGAGGAAAGATTTGGCGGATTTGGTGGGGGGGTGCTGGAAAATTGTCTCGCGGTAGAGGAGTTGAGTCGGGCCTGTTTAGGGGTTGCCACCAGTTATGCAGGAAGTGGATTAGGGGCACATCCCATCATGCTCTTTGGCAGTGAAGAGCAGAAAAGCAAATACCTTCCAGAGATCGCCAAAGGAAATAAACTGGCAGCCTTTGGATTAACTGAGGCCAATGCAGGAAGTGATGCAGGGGCCATTCGAACTACTGCGATGAGAAAAGGAGACGGCTACGTCTTAAACGGAACAAAGCAGTGGATCACCAATGGCGGAGAGGCCGAGATCTACACCATCATTGCGATGACCGATCGAAAAAAAGGTCCAAGAGGTGCGAGTGCATTCATCGTAGAGAAAGGGACTCCGGGTTTCTCTTTCGGAAAGAAAGAGAAGAAGATGGGAATAAGGGCATCCGCCACACGAGAATTGATCTTTCAAGACTGTTTTGTTCCAAAAGAGAATCTCCTCGCCAAAGAGGGAATGGGGTTCATCATCACGATGAGGACCTTTGATCGAACACGACCTGGAGTAGGGGCACAAGGCGTTGGATTGGCTCAAGGAGCCCTTGACGAAGCAGTGCGTTATGCGCGAGAGAGGGAACAATTTGACAAGAAAATCATTTCGTTTCAAGCCATTCAACATCTTTTAGCCGATATGGCCACCCGGGTCGAGGCGGCCAGGGCACTGGTCTATTCGGTGGCTCGCTATATTGACCATTCTAAAGATCCCAAAGAGATCTCAAAGGTTTCAGGAATGGCCAAGGTCTTTGCCAGTGATGTGGCGATGAGCGTGACCGTGGATGCTGTTCAGGTCTTTGGGGGTTATGGTTATATGAGAGAATATCCTGTGGAGAAGATGATGCGGGATGCCAAGATTCTTCAGATCTATGAGGGGACGAATCAGATTCAGCGAAATGTCATTGGCCTTGAATTGAGCAAAGAATACGCAGGAAAGAGATAAGAGGGGTTATGAAGAAGACGGCCTTCCTCTTCCCGGGTCAGGGTTCTCAATATGTTGGGATGGGAAAAGAACTCTTTGATAATTTTAAGGTGGCCAGAGAGGTCTTTGAAGAAGCGAATGAAGCCCTTCGGTTTTCTATTTCCTCTCTCTGTTTTTATGGACCTGAAGAGGAGTTGAAACTTACAGAGAATACCCAACCGGCAATTTTAGCCACTAGTATTGCTGCCCTTCGAGTGCTTGAACATGAGGTGGGATGGGAGGCTTCCTTTACAGCAGGACATAGCCTTGGGGAGTATAGTGCCCTGGTTGCCTCGGAGGCCATTTCATTTTCAGAGGCAGTTCGGATTGTGAAATTCAGGGGACGCTTTATGCAAGAGGCTGTCCCGGTAGGGGAAGGGGCGATGGCAGCCATTTTGGGTATGGATCGCGAAGAGGTCGAACAACTCTGCAAAGAAGCTGCTTTATCAGAGGTCCTTTCACCTGCCAACTTCAACGGCCCGGGGCAGATCGTGATTGCAGGAAATCTCGGTGCAGTTCAGAGGGCCATAGAAATTGCTAAAGGGAAGGGGAAAAAGGCCATTTTGCTTCCCGTCAGTGCTCCTTTTCACTCCCCTCTGATGAAACCTGCAGGCGTTCGTCTTGAAAAGGAGTTGGATCAAGTTTCGTTTGAAGAAATGAAGATTCCTGTCGTGACCAATGTGGAGGCAGAGGTGAATACGTCAAAAGAAAGGGTCAAACCCCTTTTGGTTGCTCAGGTGTCAAGCCCAGTGAGATGGGAAGAATCGATGCGAAAAATGATCGCAGAAGGAATCGAACAGGTTTTGGAGATCGGTCCTGGTAGGGTTCTCTCTAACCTGATGAAGCGGATCGATCCACATATCGAAACCAGAAATATTGAGGACATCCAGTCGTTAAAGAAGCTGGGTTGAGGTTGCGACCCATTTAATTTTCGTTGCAAAGGAGAGAAGGTGGAACTGGAAGGGAAAGTGGCTTTGGTTACAGGAGGGGCTCAGGGGATTGGGAGGGCGATCGGACTTCTCCTTGCCCAAAAAGGTGCAACGATCGTCATCTCTGATATCAACATTCAAAAAGCAGAGGAGACTGCCCAGGAGATTGAGGCCCTGGGCCAAAAGGCTATGGCGGTCCAAGTAGATGTGGCCAATTTTCAAGAAGTGGAAAAGATGGTAGATGCGATTGTCGAAAAATTTTCGCGGATTGATATCTTGGTCAATAATGCAGGGATCACCCGAGATAAATTGATTCTTAGGATGAGTGAAGAGGATTGGGATTCTGTCATTCGAATCAATTTGAAGGGAACGTTCAACTGCACCAAAGCCGCTCTTAAATACATGTCCAGGCAGAGAAGCGGAAAGATTGTCAACATCGCCTCCGTGGTGGGGATGATGGGCAATGCAGGCCAGGCCAATTATTCTGCCTCCAAGGCAGGGATCATCGGGTTTACAAAAACCATTGCCCGTGAATTTGCACAGAGAGGGATCAATGTCAATGCCATAGCCCCTGGATATATCCAAACGCCCATGACCGATGTCCTTCCGGAAAAGGTGAAGGAGGAATTGAAACGGTTAATTCCCATGGAGCGATTGGGACAACCTGAAGATGTGGCCCAAGCAGTCCTCTTCCTTGTCTCTGAGGCATCGAGTTATATCACAGGGCAGGTATTGAATGTGAACGGTGGTATCTATATGTAGGATGGGTCTTCAAAAATGGTGAAGGAGGTGATTTCATGGGAGATATCGAAAAGAGGGTGAGGGAGATTATCGTCGAACAGTTGGGAGTCAACGAAAGTGAGGTCACCCTGGAGGCAAAGTTCGTGGATGACTTAGGGGCGGATTCTCTTGACCTCGTCGAATTGGTCATGGCCTTGGAGGAGGAGTATAACATGGAGATTTCTGACGAGGATGCCGAAAAGATCATCACGGTTGGCGATGCGATTGAATATATCAAAGCCCACATGGGGAAATAAATAGATGGACGAATCCGAGCAAAGAATGGAGGAGTTGCTTGCGAAGAAGGGTTGTCGTCACAGGAATGGGTTTGGTGATTCCCACTGGGATTGGTGTCAAAACCGCGTGGGCAAATATCTGTGAAGGAAGGTCTGGGATAGGACCGATCACCCGCTTTGATCCCACGGGGTTTGATACAAAGATTGCAGGGGAAGTGAAGGGGTTTAACCCAGAGTTATATATTGAGAAGAAAGAGATCAAAAAGATGGATCTCTTCATTCAGTACGCTATTGCTGCGACCCAGGAAGCCTTGGAGGATGCCCAATTGACCATTACTCCTGAAAATGGAGAAAGGATTGGGGTGATCGTGGGGACAGGATTAGGGGGGTTACCCAATATTGAGAAATGTCACCAAGTTCTCTTAGAAAGAGGGCCAAGTCGAATCACTCCCTTTTTCATTCCGATGGTCATTGCCAATCTGGCCTCAGGTCAGATTGCCATTCGGTTTGGGGCAAAAGGACCCAATACCTGTGTGGTGACGGCCTGTGCCACAGGAGCCCATTGCATTGGAGACGCCTTCCGGGCCATTGTCTATGGGGATGCAGATGCCGTCATCGCAGGAGGGACAGAGGCCAATATCACCCCTCTTACGGTTGGAGGGTTCAATGCGATGAAGGCCCTTTCCACGAGAAATGATGAGCCTGAAAAGGCCTGCCGGCCTTTTGAGAAGAACCGCGATGGGTTTGTTGTGGCAGAGGGAGCAGGGATCCTCATCTTAGAAGAACTTGAATTTGCTTTGAAAAGGGGGGCCAAAATTTATGCGGAATTGCTTGGCTACGGCTACACAGGAGATGCCTATCATATTACTGCCCCACCCCCGGATGGCGATGGAGCCATCCGTTGTATGAGAATGGCGATCAAGGATGCAGGATTGGTGCCCGAAGAGATTGAGTATATCAATGCCCATGGGACTTCTACTCCGCTCAACGACCTTACAGAGACCATCGCCATTAAAGCAGTCTTTGGAAGTCATGCGAAAAGAATACCCATCAGTGCCACCAAATCCATGACCGGGCATCTGTTAGGTGCTGCTGGAAGTACGGAAGCCATCTTCACCATCCTTTCTATCTATGAGGGAATCCTCCCACCCACGATCAATTATGAAGAGCCAGATCCAGAGTGTGACCTCGATTATGTTCCCAATGTTGCCAGAAAGCAATCCATCCAAACGGCCATCTCCAATGCTTTTGGATTTGGGGGAACCAATGCAACGTTAGTCTTTAGAAAATTTTCAGGGTAGGAAAATGAAGATTGGGTTGGCTTGTGACCACGGGGGGTTCGAACTGAAAGAGGAGATCAAGGCCTTTTTGAAATCAATCAATCAGGACCCTATTGATCTGGGAACTTTCAGTGAGACGCCGGTTGATTATCCCGACTATGGCCTGCTCGTTGCGGAAAAGGTCTCCCAAGGTGAGTTAGAGAGGGGGATCCTTATCTGTGGAACAGGAATTGGGATGACCATTGTGGCCAATAAATTTCGAGGGGTCAGGGCGGCCCTGGCCAATGATCTTTATACCTCACGGTTTAGTCGTGAACATACGGATGCAAATGTGTTAGTCCTCGGGGGTCGGATTGTAGGGAAGGCCTTGGCAAAAGAGATCGTACGGCTATGGCTTACCACTCCCTTTGAAGGAGGAAGACATAAAAGGCGATTGGAAAAGATCGAGGCGATCGAAAAAAAGAATTTTAAATTTTGACCATAACATCCCTGCCTATTGTAAGCAGAGGGCATCCTTCTTCTATGTAAAATTTTTTGAATTCTGATCATTGAATTTTGGATGAATGATTCGAAATCTCCTCATCATGGCTTGTCCTTGAAAAAGAAAGAGAAAAAAAAGGATCGAAATACTCGTCCCTCTTGGGAAGAGTATTTCATGGACATTACTCATCTGGTTGCCAAACGGTCCACCTGTCTAAGGAGGCAGGTGGGTGCAGTCCTGGTCAAAGACAAAAAGATTTTAGCCACCGGTTATAACGGTGCGCCTTCACGATTGGACCATTGCCTTGATACGGGATGCCTTCGCAAAAAGATGAAAATCCCTTCAGGAGAACGCCACGAACTTTGCCGAGGCCTTCACGCAGAACAGAATGCGATTATTCAAGCCGCTTATCATGGGGTGCAGATCAAAGGAGCAACCCTTTACTGCACCAACCATCCCTGTATCATCTGTTCGAAGATGATCATCAATGCTGGGATTGAGAGGGTCATCTATGAGGAAGGTTATGGGGATGAGTTGGCCAAAAGGATGCTAAAGGAGTCAGGGATTCAAGTCGAGAGATTTATGAGGGAGTGAGGGTCGAGAGGGGAGAAGGTAGAAATAATTTTCTGAGTTCTTCGTTTCAGGTTCAATAGTTTAGAGCAATGAAATGCCCATTCTGTAATCATCCCGAAAGCAAGGTGGTCGACTCCCGCCTTGGAAAGGATAAGGAGACCATTCGTCGAAGGCGAGAGTGTCTTCAGTGTAAAAAGAGATTCACGACCAGCGAAAGGGCGGAGGATGCCCTGCCGATGGTGGTCAAGAAAGATGGAAGACGTGAGCCATTCAATCGCCTAAAAATCCTCAATGGTTTAAAAAAGGCCTGTGAGAAGCGGCCGATCAGCATCAATCTGATCGAGAAGATTGTAAATCGCATTGAGCACTATTTTCAGGAGAAGGGAGAGAGGGAGGTAAGGAGCACGGAGATCGGTGAAAGGGTGATGGAGGAACTCCACCGGTTGGATGGGGTGGCCTACGTCCGATTTGCCTCGGTTTACCGTCAATTTAAAGATATTCAAGAATTTATGGATGAACTGAAGGAACTTCTTGGGAATAAGGAAGACACAAAGAAAAAATAGATTTGAAGTTCACCCTTTAGATCAATCTAATAACCTAATTCCCTGTTATGGGCAAGAAATTCAATTTTGCCCCTCATCACAGACATGGATTTATGAGAGAAGACGAAAAATGGATGAAAAAGGCGCTTCGTCTTGCCAAGAGGGGAAGGGGAAGGACTTCGCCCAATCCAATGGTGGGTGCGGTTTTGGTAAAAAAAGGAAGGGTGATTGGAGAGGGGTATCACCAAAAGGCAGGGGAACCCCATGCAGAGATTCTCGCCCTGAAACAGGCAGGAGAGCATGCAAAGGGGGCTACTCTCTATCTTAACCTGGAACCCTGCACCCATTATGGGAGAACCCCACCCTGCACACCATCAGTGATCCAATCAGGGGTGAGAAGGGTTGTGATTGGAATGAAAGACCCAAACCCACTGGTCAGTGGGAAGGGGGTTGAGGGTTTAAAGAATGCAGGAGTAGAAGTGACCGTTGGAATCTTAGAAAAGGAATGCCAACGGTTAAATGAGGCCTTTACAAAATATATTCAGACCGAAGAGCCTTTTGTTATTCTGAAAGTGGCCTCAACCCTTGATGGGAAGATAGCCACTCGAAATGGCCATTCAAAATGGATTTCAGGAGAGATCTCGAGGCGATGGGTCCACCGTCTAAGGGATCAGGTGGATGGAGTTGTGGTAGGAATCGAAACCATAATAAAAGATGATCCCCAACTCACTTCTCGAATCCGAGGAGGAAGAGATCCTTTTCGAATCGTTTTGGACAGTCGGTTGAGGATTCCTGAAGAATCAAGAGTGATAAAAGAGAGTCCATCCAGAACCATCCTTGCTACTACAGAGTTAGCTCCCCATGAGAAATCGGAAAGATTAGAGAAGAATGGGGTTCGGATCCTTCGGTTCGATTCTGAAGAAAGGAAGGTTCCCCTGAGACCCCTTCTTAAAAAATTGGGAGAAATGGGGATGGTTTCTATCTTAGTAGAAGGCGGAAGTGAGGTCAATGGATCTTTTTTGAATCAAGGCCTTATCGATAAAGTCTTTATATTCTTTTCCCCAAAATTGATGGGAGACCGAGAAGCCATTGGGATTTTTACCGGAAAGGAGATAAAGGATCTCAAGGAGGCTACCCTTCTTCATGAAATCAGAATAAGAAGAACAGGGGAGGATATCCTCCTCGAAGGCTATATTCAAAAAGGGGGGAGATAGTGTTTACAGGGATTATAGAAGGGAAGGGAAAGGTTTTAAATATTGAATATAAAGGAGAAGGGAAAAGATTATCGATCGAGTTACCCACTGAATTGACAGATGTGCAACTTGGTGATAGTATTAATTTAAATGGAGCCTGTTTGACCATTGTTGAGAAGAGGGGAAGTTCCATCACGGTGGATCTCTCAGGGGAAACACTTCAGAGGACCAATCTTTCGTGGCTGAAAGAAGGGGATTGGGTAAACCTCGAAAGGGCCCTCAGGCTATCTGACCGTTTAGGAGGCCATCTGGTTACAGGACATATTGATGGGATGGGAGAGATTGTTGAGAAGGTAAGGCAGAGGGAATTCTACCTTCTTAAAATCAGAATACCGAGTTCAATGGGGAAATATATCGTTCCAAAAGGGTCCGTTGCGATAGATGGAGTGAGTCTTACGGTGAATGAAACTGAAGGGGATATCATTCAAATTACCCTCATCCCCTATACCATTGAGAAAACGACTTTAGCCGATAGAAAGGTAGGAGACCCAGTCAATATTGAAACCGATATCTTGGGGAAATATGTGGAGAAGATGTTAGGGGATAGAGGAGGGGAAAAGGGATTTGATCTTAATTTTTTAAAGGAGCATGGATTTATCAAGGAAGAGTGAGGTGGGAATATGGTAAGCACCATTGAAGAAGCCCTGGAGGATATTCGTCAGGGAAAGATGGTGATCCTGGTCGATGACGAGGATCGCGAAAATGAGGGCGACCTCACCATGGCCGCCGAGAAGGTTACGCCAGAGGCTATCAATTTTATGGCTAAATATGGAAGGGGACTGATCTGTCTCTCTTTGACCGAAGAAAGAATCAATGAACTTCGTCTTCCCATGATGGTTTCAGAAAATACCTCTCGGTTTCAGACTGCCTTTACCATCTCCATCGACGCACGACATGGAGTGACCACTGGCATCTCTGCAGCCGATCGTGCCAAAACGATTTTAACGGCCATTGATGAGCGTGCGAAACCTGAAGATCTCGTTGCACCTGGCCATGTCTTCCCATTGCGGGCCCGAAAAGGAGGCGTTCTTGTCAGAACTGGACAAACCGAGGGGTCGGTGGATCTGGCCAGGCTGGCAGGCCTAAAACCTGCAGGGGTGATCTGCGAAATCATGAATGAAGATGGAACCATGGCACGTATGCCTGACCTCCAGATATTCTCCAAAAAGCATGGCCTAAAGATTGTTACCATTGCCGACCTGATCAAATATCGTCTGAGCAAAGAGATCTTGGTCAGACGGGTGGCCACCGCAAAACTTCCCACCAAATATGGAGGTATGTTCACTGCCATTGCCTATGAGAATGATATTGATCAATACCATCATATTGCCCTGGTCAAGGGGGATATTAAACCTCAGGACAAGGTTCTGGTTAGGGTCCATTCCCAATGTCTCACTGGAGATGTGTTTGGTTCAAAACGATGTGACTGTGCAGAACAACTCCATCAGGCCATGGCTATGGTGGAAAAGGAAGGCAAGGGAGTAATCGTCTATATGAGGCAGGAGGGAAGAGGGATTGGATTGGTCAACAAGTTAAAGGCCTATAGCCTCCAGGACATGGGAAAAGATACCGTGGAAGCCAATGAAGAATTGGGTTTTAAGGCGGACATGAGGGATTATGGAATCGGGGCCCAGATCCTTGTAGATTTAGGACTCCATAAAATACGTCTGATGACGAATAATCCCAGAAAGATTATTGGGTTGGAGGGATATGGGATTGAGGTGGTGGAGAGGGTTCCCATAGAGACCAAACCCAATCAGGAGAATATCGAGTACCTAAAAGTAAAGGCCAAAAAAATGGGGCATCTCTTATCCCTCAAACCAGGAGAATAATAGAATTCCGGAGGTTGGATTGTGACTTCATAAAAAATGTAAGGGGAAACACGAAACACACCACGGTCACGTTAATCGAGAAAGGAGAGAGAGATGGCAAAGACCTTTGAAGGGAAGTTGGTGGCAAAAGGGTTGAAGTTTGCAATTGTCCTAAGCCGTTTTAATCATTTCATTGGAGAACGGCTTCTGGAAGGGGCGCTGGATGCATTGAAACGAAGCGGGGCAGAGGAGGAAGATTATTGCGTGGTCCGAGTGCCAGGGGCCTTTGAAATTCCACTTGCTGTAAAGAAGATCCTGAAGACAGGTCAGTACCATGCCATCATCTGTTTGGGTTCTGTGATTCGTGGGGCAACCCCCCATTTTGCTTATATTGCAACGGAAGTGACCAAGGGGATTGCCTCTCTTACACTCGAAAGTGAAATTCCCATCTCATTCGGGGTATTGATTACTGATACCATTGAACAGGCCATTGAGAGGGCAGGGACCAAAATAGGAAATAAAGGATTTGATGCAGCCATGACTGCCATTGAGATGGCAAACCTCCTCAGGGAAATTGAAAAAGGATAGGAGAGGGGTTGAGTCAGAGAAGAAGGTCAAGGGAATTTGCCCTTCAGGTTCTTTATCAATTGGAAATCAATAGACAGGGCGCTCAAGAAACACTGACCCAATTTCAGAAAATCTATTTGCCCAAAGGGGAGAGGGACGAGTTTTTAGAGCGTCTGGTCTATGGGGTTTTGGGGCATCGAAAGGAGATCGATCGCCTGATCAAGCAGTATTCAAAGAATTGGAGATTGAACCGAATGCCCATGGTCGATCGCAATATTCTGAGGTTGGCCATCTTTGAACTGATGCACTGCGAAGACATCCCCCCCAAGGTCACCCTGAACGAAGCCATTGAACTCGGAAAGAAATATGGCTCCGAAGATTCTGGGCGATTTGTCAATGGAATTTTAGATCGAATCCAAAATGAGGTGATCAAGAAGCCTGATCGCCCCCCTACCTCTCCATCGTGATAGAGTGATGATGGATGTTATTCTCTCAAAAGAAAGACCTGATCTGCAGGAATGTGACATTCTGGTTACAGGGTTTTTTCGAGATGAGAGACCTCTGAAGGGATCAGCCGGTTGGCTTGACTGGAGATTCAATGGGCTGCTCTCCCGCTTTATCCTTGAAAATAGATTGACTGGAGATTGGAGGGAGACGACCTTAATCCCTTCCCATGGAAGGGTCATCCCATCCCTTATCCTTCTCGTTGGCCTTGGGGGATTGAAGGACTATAGTTATCTTCACCTGCGAGAACTTTTTCCCTCTCTCTTAGAGACGCTTCAGAAACTGGGAGTAAAAAGAATCTGTCTTTCTTTTCCTTATGGTGAGTTCTATAAGGTGGATTGTGGAAAACTCGCAGAGGTCCTCTTAGAGGGAATTGCAGATTCCTTAGAAACTCCCGGACATTGGATTGATGAGGATTGGTTAAAAGGAGTCCAGGTATTCTTTGGGGAAGGAGAGGAGCACTTTTATGAGATTCTTCTGGGGGTTCAGACAGCCAAAATGATTTTGGAGAAACGGCTCCTCATCCGAATCTTTACCCCTTCCCAGGAAGATTCCAAAGGGTCTAATGCCCAAAAAGTTTCTGTCTAAAATATTCAACCGTTTTTTTTAATCCTTCCTGAAGGGTCACCTTAGGTTCCCATCCCAAGACCTTTTTGGCTTTCGTAATATCTGGACGTCTAACTTTTGGATCATTAAGGGGTAAGGGGTAAAACCCAATTGAACTCTTACTTCCTGTCAGAAGGAGAATCTCTTTGGCGAAGTCGAGGATGGAGATCTCCTCAGGATTTCCCAAGTTGACAGGTTCCACCTCTTGGGAGTAAAGAAGTTTTATGATCCCCTCTATGAGGTCATCCACATAACAGAAACTTCGGGTTTGGGTCCCATCTCCATAAATGGTCAGTTCCTCTCCTTTGAGGGCCTGGACCATGAAATTTGGAAGCGCCCTTCCATCATCAAGCCTCATTCGGGGGCCATAGGTATTAAAGATTCTTGCAATTCGTGTCTTAAGACCATGGGTTCGATGATAAGCCATGGTCAAGGCCTCTGCAAATCGTTTCGCTTCATCATAGACTCCCCTTGGGACAATCGGGTTGACATTCCCTGCATAGGATTCCGATTGTGGGTGTTCTTGGGGATCTCCATAAACCTCTGAAGTAGAAGCAAGAAGGAAGGTCGCTCTTTTCTCCTTGGCCAGTCCAAGGGCCTTATGGGTTCCCAAGGATCCCACCTTTAAGGTCTGGATTGGATAATCCAGGTAATCCTTCGGGCTCGCCAGTGAAGCAAAATGGAGGATATGATCTACCTTCCCCTCCACATGGAGATACTCGGTCACATCGTATTTAATGAATCGAAACCTTTCTTGTCCCATCAGGTGGGCGATATTTTCAATATTTTCTTTTTTAATCAGGCTGTCCATGCAGATTACTTCATGACCGTGGCTAATGAAATAATCGCAAAGATAGGAACCTAAAAACCCTGCTCCTCCTGTAATTAGAACCCTTTCCATAATCCCCCCTTAGAACGGTCACCTGGATTCCCAGAATTTATTGACCAACATAATAATACAAACTCTTTCAAAATTCATGTGATTCAGTATTTTTCCCAAAAGGCAACTTTTTTAAGACCCAAGCCCTCCAGAACCTTTGCCTTCTAAATTTCTTTTTGGGGTCACATTGGAATCTCTAAAAAGGTTTTAGTGGTTATAGAATCACTGGAGAGGTGGGGTAAAAAAAGATAAAAAGGCAGTAAGCCACAAAGGTTTACCCAACAAAAAACAATTATTAGTGGGAGCCTTTAATAAAGGACATCTGCCGGTCTGAACCCCTCACCCCTGCCTGCGGTAGGCAGGCTAACCCTCTCCCCACGCATTGGGGAGAGGGGAGGGTGTGGGGAATAATTGTAAAGATTTAATTGCTCCAAGTAATAATAATTCAATTCGTAGGGTAAGGGCTCGTCCCTTACCGAAAACCTTTTTCAGATCTCCCACACAATATTTTTGACAATCGTGAGAAAATAGGATAAAAAATACACACGATTTTATTTGGGAGGATAGGGCAATGGTTGAGAAGGTTGAAAAAATTTGGATGGATGGGAGATTCGTTCCGTGGGAAGATGCTAACATTCACATCTTAACACACAGTCTTCACTATGGATTGGCCGTTTTTGAAGGGATCCGATGTTACCTCTGTCATGATGGAAAATCAGCGGTCTTCAGATTGAGAGAGCATATTGACCGTCTGTTCGACTCTGCCCAAATTGGGGATATTAAAATCCCCTTTTCAAAAAAGCATATCATAGAGGCTTGTAAAGAGACCTTGAGGGTCAACAAGTTAAAAGAAGGATATATCAGGCCCATTGTGTTTATTGGGGAGGGAGTGATGGGAGTCTACCCCGGAGACAATCCCATTCATGTCTCAATCATCACCTGGTCCTGGGGGGCCTATTTAGGGGAAGGGGCCATTGAGAAGGGAATTCGGGTCAAAGTCTCCTCTTACACCCGCCACCATGTTAATGTGATGATGACGAAGGCCAAGATCTGCGGGAATTATGTAAACTCCGTTTTAGCCAAAAGGGAGGCCCTGAAATTGGGATACGATGAGGCCCTCATGCTCGATACAGAAGGCTATGTCTCAGAGGCCAGCGGGGAAAACATCTTCATGGTAAAAAATGGTTTATTAAAAACAACACCCTTAACCTCCATCCTGCCAGGGATCACCCGAGATTCAGTGATTCAAATCGCCAGGTCAAAAAAAATTCCCATTCTTGAAGAGCGGTTTACACGGGATGAGCTCTATACCGCCCAGGAGGCCTTTTTTACAGGAACCGCTGCGGAGTTGACTCCCATCCGCGAAGTCGATGACCGTATGATTGGGGATGGGAAGCCAGGTCCCATTACAAAGGAACTCCAGTCTGCCTTTTTTAATGTGGTCAAAGGGAAGGACCCAGAATTTGGTGAGTGGCTTGATTATCTTTAAATCCGCGATCGCGTGTCACGTGTCCGTGTCCGAAATGGAGGTTAGAAAGAGTCAGAAGTTTTTTAAGGGCACGAGGGGCAGTCACGGACACGGGGTCTAATATGCTTCTTCTAATCGATGGTTACAATCTCCTCCATTCTGGACAGAAACGCGTCCACTTCAATGCCATCCAACTTCAATGGGAACGAGACCGACTCATCGAAAGGCTCTCCCTCTACCGTCAGGCCAGGCCCTCAGAGATCCTTGTCGTCTTTGATGGATGGCATGGAGGTTGGAGCACCGAGAAGAGGGAAAGAAGGAAAGGAGTCGACCTTATCTTCTCAAAAGTAGGTGAGAAGGCAGATGAGGTGATCAAACGGTTGATCCGAGCCAAAGGTTCTGGAGTCATCGTCATTACTTCTGATCGGGAGATATCCAGATATGCTGAAAGGTTTTCAGTTCCGGTCGTCTCATCCGAACAGTTCCAGGAGAAATTGAAACTTGTTGAGCTTAGAGGAGCAATCAAGGAAGAGGAGGAAGAAAAAGAAGAAAAAGGATTAAAAAAGAAAGGCCCCTCCCGGAGACTTTCTAAAAAAGAGAGAAGATTAAGATTAGCCCTGAGAAAACTTTAAAATTTATCTCTACTCAATTTCTCCGCTATGAACGAATTTCATTTCGCAACCTGAATTTGAATTACATCCTCCACTTATTTTCCGTTCCCTGTAGAAGCCTTGCGATATTGGATTGATGGCGGTAGAGAATAAGGGCAGCGATAATGACGCTCAGAATAAAATAGAACGGAGAATCGGTTCTAAAAAAGGCGATGAGTAGTGGAATCGTCAATGCACAAGTGATCGAGCCCAAGGAGATAAACCTCCATTTCCAAACCAAAACGGAAAAGAGAACAAACTCCAGAGCCACTGCAATGGGAGAGATGACCAGGTAGACCCCCAGGGCGGTGGCCACCCCTTTTCCTCCCTTAAATCCCAAAAAGATGGGAAAGATGTGACCCAGAAAAGGAGCCAGGGCAGTTATCGAAATCCAAAAGTGTTTTGAAAGTCCCCATTGGTCGTGAACTGGCCACCAGATGGCAATCAAAATAGGGATCGCCCCCTTTGTGAGATCGCCCAATAAGGTGAACACCCCCAATGCCTTTCCTGCGGTTCGAAAAACATTAGTGGCCCCAATGTTTTTGCTTCCTGCGGTTCTTGGATCCACCTTTGAAAATAGTCGACTGAGGAGAAGTCCCGTAGGAATGGAACCCAGTAGATAACCTAAAAGAGCAATAAATATTCCAGTAGGCATAACGAAAAACGATTACTTTGAAAATAACTTTTACCCCTCACCCCCTCCCTCTCCCCTCGGGGCTGATCTTAGCACACACTTGACACCGAGGGGGAAAGATGTTATAAGGGGTTCATGTATGTTTATGGACAATATTTTCCCAAATCTATTCTGGATCGAATTCAAGAGACTATCCAAAAAGAGCC
>Ga0315298_1004532_pt1 | contig 20705 bp, 18 predicted proteins | sample WHS_1_MG_FD_203077 | JGI IMG/M metagenome (GOLD analysis project Ga0315298, IMG submission 203077) | Extremophilic microbial mat communities from Washburn Hot Springs, YNP, Wyoming, USA - WHS_1_MG | ecosystem: Environmental > Aquatic > Thermal springs > Hot (42-90C) | place: USA: Wyoming...
ATTTTTCCTCACCTCCTTAGTTTTTGCAGGCGAGGACTTCCTGAACGATACGAGACCTGAATCCCTTCTGAATTAAATACGAATAAAGTTTTTCCTTAGGTTTTTTCGAAAGGTAATATTGAGCAATTTCTTTTTCTTTTTCAAGAGTGTAAAGGCGAGGTAATACTTCATCGATTACCTCTCTTCCGATACCTCTCTTTTCAAGTTCACATTTTATCTTCAAAAAACCGTATTTCTTTTTCATATATTTCTCGCACAGTCTCTCTGTATATCGTTCATCAGAAAGAAGCCCTCTTTCCTTTAATTTTTCAATTACTTCATCTACGCTACTATCAAAATACTGCAAAAGTTTCTCCTTTAATTCATATTCTGAATAATCTTTCCTCGAAAGTAAATTCAATGCATATTCAAAAGCATTATTGTACTTCTTCTTTCTTTGCGAAAAGTTTTTCATCAAGTTCTTTCTTTATCTTGGTCATCAACTCCTCATTTGAGGCAAGCAATTTTATTGCATTATCTCTGCCCTGGCCAAGTTTTATATCTCCATAGGAGAAGAACGACCCACTTTTCTTAATGATACCATTATCGGTAGCCACATCAAAAATGTCACTGAGCTTCGAAATACCTTCTCCAAAGATAAGGTCAACCATTGCCTCTTTATATGGTGGAGCCACCTTGTTCTTTACCACTTTAATCCGGATCCTATTTCCTATATCTTTACTCTCCTGGGAGATAGACTCAGCCCTTCTCACATCAAGTCTAATAGAAGCATAGAACTTTAATGCCCTTCCACCTGGAGTTACTTCGGGATTACCAAAAACAACACCAATCTTTTCTCGAAGTTGGTTAATAAAAATCATACAGGTCTTTGACTTACTAATTGTACCTGCAAGTTTTCTTAATGCCTGAGACATAAGCCTTGCCTGGACCCCCATAAAGGAATCCCCCATATCACCTTCAAGTTCTGCCTTGGGCACAAGCGCAGCAACAGAATCCAGGACTACAATATCAACAGCTCCAGACCTTACAAAAATATCAATAATGTCAAGTGCCTGTTCTGCATAATCAGGCTGGGACACTATAAGGTCATCGATATTCACACCAAGGCTTTTCGCATACTCTGGTGAAAAGGCATGCTCTACATCAACAAATAGTGCTTTTCCACCCATTTTCTGAGTATTCGCAACTGCCTCAAGTGCAAGTGTTGTCTTACCACTTCCCTCTGGCCCAAATATTTCAATAATACGACCCCTCGGGAAGCCACCAACACCAAGGGCAAGATCAAGCGAATATATACCAGTTGGAATTGCTTCTATACTTAAACTCGCCTTTTTATCACCAAGGCGCATAACAGAACCTTTTCCATATTCCTTTTCAGCCTGCATCATCGCAATCTTTAAAGCCTGTTCCTTCTCATCTTCGCTATTTGCCATACATATCACCTCACCTTTTTATTTATTATACACTTTTATCTTTAAAATCAAAAGTCATTAATTCTCTGTATAGTGGCCCTTCATTTCTCAAAACGCTTTCAAATAAAGTAAGACCCAATGACTTAACTTCAAACTCAAATGGGGCAATTTCAACTTTTGTGAGGTCTACAAGGTTATACCGAACCCTTCCAAAGGTAATATGTGGCACATAACTCTCCTCAGCCTTAAAATGATAAGGTGAAAACGCTTCATCAAGAAGCCTCATTATTTTTTCTATAGAGTGGCTATTATCAATTATTGAGAAAAACAGAACTCTCGCATCTTCCTTTTTAGGAAACCCAGAGATACCGCTAATCTTGAAATAGAAAGGAGATAAGATCTTTGAAACATGCTCTAATATTTCAGAAATAACAGGGATAAAGTCCTTTTGAACTTCACCCAAAAACTTCGTTGTTACATGCAGATTATCCTTTGTGACCCACTTAACATCATCATCTATTTTGTTTCTCACCTCTTTTACTACTTCATAAAGTTCATCTTCATATAGTGTTGTTTTTAATGCTATAAAAAGCCTCATTTCTCTACCTCCATAAACCATTCGTATTTTTTAACCCTTTTTACTTTCCCTGTATAAAATTGAGAAGGCAACACCTTATTTCTCGTAATTACAATATTGTCAATATCAGGGGCATCAAACTTTGTTCTCCCAACAAAATAATTGTGCTCGTAATCAAAGGAATCAACAACAAATTCTAAAGAAGCGCCAAGAAAACTCTTGCTTCTTTTACTTGCAAGCGTATCTTTTATATCTAAAAGTTCAGAAAAACGCTCATCTTTTATATTTTCTTCCAGTTGAGGCATTGAGTAACTTTTTGTGCCCTTTTCATTCGAGTATTTAAAAATACCAAGATGGTCTACTTTGTAATCTACAATAAACTGCTTTAACATCTTAAACTCTTCTTCAGTTTCAGAAGGAAAGCCAACAATGACAGAAGTCCTGAAAGCAAGACCATTTTTCTTTATACAGGAAACAATCTCCTCAATATCTTTTTGCGTAGAATTCCTTTGCATCAGTCTCAATATGCGATCTGAAATATGCTGTATAGGCATATCGATATATGGAACGACTTTTGCTGAATCCCTTATATAACGAACCAGTTCATAAATGTAGGGACTCGGATATGTATAAAGGATTCTTATCCAGTGAAGGCCATCAATACTTTCAATTTTCTTTAAAAGATCTATAAGTGAAATACGGCCATATAGATCAATTCCATACTGCGTTGTATCCTGTGCAATAAGGACAAGTTCTTTAACGCCGTTTTCCACTAATGCCTTTGCCTCCTTAATAAGAAAATCAATATCAAAACTATGCAAATCTCCTTTGATTTTTGGAATGAGACAGAAGGCACACCTGTGATTACAACCATCTGCAATCTTCAAATAACTGTAGTGGGAAAGCGTCACCTGTAATCGTGGCAAATCGGCATATTCGGGCCTCTTATCGACATAAACACCGCCATACTCAATTGCCTTTAAAACACTTTTAAGATTGTTTGTGCCAACAAACCCATCAACAAGTGGAAATTTTTCTTTTAGAACATCCGTATCTAATGAAGGATAACAACCTAAAACAATTATCTTTTCAATATGACCTTTCTTTTTCTTTTCTATAAATTCACTTATTACTTCTTCTCCCTCTTTTCTTGCCTCTTCAAGAAATGCACAGGTGTTAATTAAAACAATTTGAGCCTCATCTGGATTAAATGTGACTGGATACTTCTCTGATACCTCGCCTAAGATACGCTCTGAATCTACAAGATTCTTTGGACACCCCAAACTCACTATTGAAACCTTCTTCACGGACTTTCTACTTTCTCCACTCCCTTTTCCGTGTATCTATATTCAACAACAGTGTCTTTACTTACCAGGCCAAGTGGCTTGCCATTGAATGTAACTTCCACAACTTTTGCATTACCATAGAGAATCTGAATGTAATTATTTGCATTCAATTCGAGAGTTTCGTCTTTGTTTATGAACCTCTGCGAAGATCTCCCATCAATTGTTATCCCAAGCCAGCATCTACCAGTACTTTTCAGGATAAGATTTACAGAATACTGTGGCTTTGTCTCAACCGGTGTTTGAGGCGTTGTGGGTTGCGTTTCAGAAGGTAGAGTTTGCGATGGAGTAAGAGTGCCCTGCGTATTTGTTGAACTATTTTGAGTTGTTTCTTTCGAAGGATTGCGAAAAATTCCGCTTTGAATGATTCCTAATATGATGCCAACAGTTATTAATAAGATTACTATTATAAAAATAAGTCTCTTATTATTTTTCTCTGATCGTGGAAGTACCTCTCTCTCTTCGAAAAGCGCTTTATAGGCATCCACAAATGGTTTTGGTTCTATGCCCAAAAATTCAGCATATTTCTTAATATAAGAAAGGATAAACCCATCAAAATTCTCTCCAAAATCATCGTTTTCAATTTTTTCGAGATAATAAACTCTTATAAGAGTCTCTTTTGAGACATCTTCAAGCGTCAAACCTCTTTTGAGTCTTTCTTCTTTAAGCCCCCTGCCTATCTCCATTTTCTAATGCTATGGAAAGCGCCTCCTCTACATTCTCAATGAGATGTATCTTTATGTTCTTCCTCACTCTTTCAGGAATCTCGTCAATATCAACTTCATTTGCCTTTGGAAGGATGATCGTCCTTATGTTCGCCCTGTATGCACCAAGGACCTTTTCTTTCACGCCTCCAATAGGTAGAACACGTCCTCTAAGCGTGATCTCTCCAGTCATAGCTACATCCTTACTCACAGGAATGCCTTTTAAAACAGAAACAAGTGCAACAAACATCGTTATACCCGCAGAAGGCCCTTCTTTTGGCACCGCCCCTTCCGGGACATGGATGTGTATATCATACTTCTCATAGAAATCGTGTTGAATGCCAAGTCTTTCAGCATTTGTCCTTATATAACTCAACGCAGCCTGTGCGGATTCCTTCATCACATCACCCAACTGACCTGTAAGTATGAGACTCCCTTTACCTGCCATCTTAGTTGCTTCAATATAAACAATGTCACCTCCTGCAAGAGTAACAACCATTCCACAGGCAACACCAACAAGGCTTTTCTTCTCCTGAAATTCTCTTGCAAATTCTGGCTTGCCAAGGTATTTCCTCAGGTGATCTTCTGTAATACGCTTCCTTACACTCCCCTTCTCCGCCTTTTCTTTTGCCACTTTTCTTATTATCTTTGTAATTGACCTTTCGAGGTTTCTTAAACCTGCCTCCCTTGTATATTCATTGATTATCTTGAGAATGATTTTTTTAGGAATAACAAGATCCCCTTCTTTAAGCCCATGGGCCTCCATCTCCCTGGGGATGATAAACCTTCTTGCAATTTCACACTTTTCTTCATCAATGTAGCCAGGAAGTGTCAATACTTCCATTCTATCAAAAAGTGCAGGAGGAATCGTGTCAGTCACATTTGCTGTTGTTATAAAAAGCACCTGTGAAAGGTCAAATGGTAGTTCTATATAATGATCCGAGAAGGAGTTGTTCTGCTCGGGGTCAAGTGCTTCTAATAAGGCAGCAGTAGGATCTCCCCTAAAATCCACACCAACCTTATCTATTTCATCAAGTAGAAAGACAGGGTTCTTTACACCTGCCTGTTTAATGCCCTGAATAATTCTCCCGGGCATTGCACCTACATATGTCCTTCTATGCCCTCTTATTTCTGCTTCATCTCGAATACCCCCGAGGGACACCCGTGTAAATTTTCTCCCCAGTGCTTCAGCAATCGATTTTCCAAGAGATGTTTTACCTACACCTGGAGGACCAACAAGGCAAAGAATGGGGCCCTTCACATCACTTTTCAACTTTTTCACAGCAATGAGTTCAAGTATCCTTTCTTTTACATCCTTAAGGTCATAATGGTTTTTATCAAGGATTTCTTCTGCTTTTTTCACATCCACTGTATCTATCGTGGACTTATCCCACGGCAGGGCAAGCAACCAGTCAATATAGTTTTGAATTACTCCGCTTTCTGGACTCATCGGCGGGGTCTTCTTCAGTTTCTCAATCTCTTCATTAATTTTGTCCATTACATATTTGGGAAGTTTTCTCCCCTTCATCTTACTTTTGATTTCAGAGATAACCCCGGCTCCATCGCCCTCTTCTCCAAGTTCACGTTCTATTTCTTTAAGTTTCTCCCGTAAAAAATATTCCTTTTGGCTTTTTTCAATTCTCCCTTTTACCTCCTCATCAATCTTTCTTGATATCTCAAGAATTGTATTTTCAGTTTCAAGGATTTGATGGAGATACGAAAGTTGGTCTTTCACATTGACCATTTCAAGGATCTTTTGTTTCTCTTCAACAGGCACAAATAAATTTGAAACAACAAGCATAATAAGCCTATCTGGCGTATCAACATTTGTAAGACTTAAAATTGCATCCTGTGGCACCTTCTTATTGAGTTCAGAATAGAGAGCAAATTTATCAGATACAAGTCTCATAAGCGCTTCAACTTCCTGTGTATGCACATAGACGCTGGTAAGTGGCGTAACATGCACATGCCAGATATTTGGTGAGAGATCAAACTGATTAATTTTGACCCTTTCAATTCCTTCAACAATAATCCTATAAGTGCCATCTGGAAGTCTTAATACCTGAATAATCTCACAACCAGCACCTACATCGAACACATCCTTCGGCTCTGGCTCCTCAATGAGCCCATCCTTTTGTGTAGAGAGAACAATAAGTTTATCAGTTGCAAGCGATTCTTCAATGGCACTAATAGACTTTGGCCTTCCTACAACAAGCGGGACAACCATACCAGGAAAAATAACTATCCCTCGAAGGGGAAAATATGGCGCGTATGTTTTTTCCCATTTCTTGCCATTCATAAAATATGCCTCCAAATCAAGCAACCTTCTTCAAAGATACTCTCAAGCCTCTACTATCTAAAAGTACTGGCTCTACTCCATCCTCTAAAAACGCCTTCGTTATTATGCATTTTTTGATGAGTTTGTTCTGGGGGATTTTGTACATAAGTTCTACCATAGATTGCTCCAAAACAGATCTAAGACCTCTTGCACCTATGTTCAATTCAATTGCCTTTTCTGCGACAAAATCAAGCGCATCCTCTTCAAACTCGAGTTCTACACCATCAATTTCAAACATCTTTTCATACTGTTTGATAAGGGAGTTCTTTGGTTCAATAAGCACCCTTACAAGTTCTTCCTTTGTCAATCTATTCAGTCTTGCGATGACAGGAAACCTGCCAACAAACTCTGGAATCATGCCAAACTTTATCAAGTCCTGTGGGAGTATCCGTGTTGCAGTTTCTTCCTCATCATCTTCGGTACCAAAACCAATCCTTCTCTTCTTGACCCTTTCTTCGACAATCCTCTCAAGCCCTTCAAAGGTGCCACCTCCTATAAAGAGGATATTTTTTGTATCTACTTTAATAAACTCCTGAAGTGGGTGCTTCCTCCCACCCTGGGGTGGCACATTAGCAATTGTCCCCTCAAGGATTTTTAAGAGACCTTGCTGAACACCCTCTCCAGACACATCTCTTGTAATAGAAGGATTCTCACCCTTACGGGCAATCTTATCAATCTCATCGATATATGCAATCCCTCTCTCCGCTAAACTCACATCAAAATCTGATGCAACAAGAAGTCTCTGGATGATGCTTTCAACATCTTCGCCAACATATCCTGCTTCTGTAATACTCGTGGCATCAGAAATAGCAAGTGGCACATCAAGCATCTTCGAAAGCACTTTTGCTATATATGTTTTGCCTGAGCCTGTTGGACCAATCAGAAGAATATTACTCTTTTCAATTTCAATCTCCCCTTTTTGATATATCCGTTTATAATGATTGTATGCGGCAACAGAAATAATCAATTTCGCTTCTTCCTGACCAATAATATATTCATCTAAGAAAGACTTTATTTCACTTGGCAGAGGGACATTCTTCTTAACTGTCCTCTTTTCTTCCTTCTTCAGCAACCGGTATGCCTTTTCAATGCATTCATTACAAATATACACACCATTGGGACCTGCAATGAGCTTCTCAACCTCTTTGTAAGATTTCCCACAGAAGGAACACCTTATTTCATCCATCAAAGCCTGCCTACATTCCCCTTACCAAAATTATCTGGTCTATCAGGCCATAATCCTTTGCCTCTTCTGGAGACATAAAATAGTCTCTTTCTGTATCTTTCTGGATCTTTTCAACTGGCTGTCCTGTATGCTTTGAAAGGATCTCATTGATCATTCTCTTTATTCTTATAAGTTCTTTTGCCTGGATCTCTATATCTGTTGCCTGACCCTGCGCACCTCCCCATGGTTGGTGGATGAGGATCCTTGAATGCGGTAAGGCGTACCTCTTTCCCTTTCTCCCCGCAGCAAGAATAAGTGCAGCAAGTGAAGCAGCCTGTCCAAGGCATATCGTTGCAACAGGTGCCTTAATATACTGCATCGTATCATAGATTGCCATACCTGGGATAACTTCACCACCAGGGCTGTTAATATAAAGATAAATATCCTGCGTTGAGTCAAGGGACTCAAGATAAAGCAATTCTGCAACAATTAAATTGGCTTGATGTGTCTCAATCTCATCCGTCAAGAATATAATCCTATCCTTAAGAAGCCTCGAATAGATATCAAAACTTACTTCACCTCTTCCAGTTGTCTCAATAACACTCGGAATAATTGACAATTTACTCACCTCCAAACAATATTATAGCATTTTCTTTCAATATTGAAAGCGCCTTTGATTTCAAAATTTCATTTTTAATATATCTTCTTACTTTATCGTTCATCTTAACGCCCTTGCCTTGAAGATGTTCTTCTTCCAGCATATGTTCAAACTCCTGTTGAATCTCTTCATCACTTACAGTTAGACCTTTCTTTGCAATAATTTCTTTCAAAATGAGACTCTCTTTAAGTTCCTGTATTACCTCCCCTCTTATCTCGTTCTTAAAATCCTCCACTCTCTTCCCTTCTTTCTCAAGGAGAGATTCAAGTTTCACCCCGTGCTTAAGATATTCAGTCTCATATTCTTTAAAACGAGACTCGACTTCTTCCCCTATATAGTTCTCTGGAAGTTCAACTTGAAGGTCTTTTGCAAGAGTAGAAAGTGCTATCCTTCCCCTATCTTCAACCATCTGAAGCCTTTTATTCTCATAGATCTCTTTCTGTATCTTTTCCTTTAAGGCATCTAAAGAATCAACACCCAGGGCCTTTTTTGCAAAATCATCGTTAATCTCGGGCACCTTCTTAGTTTTAATGGAAAGAAGTCTGAATCTTATTGCCGTATTTTGAGAACCAACTTCAAACTCATCTCCAATATTTTTTCCTAAAACAACTTCATTGAAGTTTCCATAAACCTTATCCTTTCCTATTTCAATTGTTATTGTTTGCTCTTCTTTATCTCCAATTTTATAAGCAACCTCAATAATATCCCCATTTTCAACTGCACTTTCTTTAGGTTCGAGTTCTGTAAAAGTATCTTGAAGTTCTTTTAACTTTTCTTCTATCTCCTCCTCTTTCACTTCAATCGTTTTCTTCAACTCTATTTTCATATCGGGGTCAAAATCAATGTGCGGAAGAAATTCAACTAACACTTCATAAACAATCCTCTCGTTGCCAAACTCTTTAACATCCACTTTTGGCTTCGTAAAAGGGTCAATTTGCTCTTTCTCAAGGAATTCATTTAAAGATTTATCCAGAAGCAATTCAAATGCTTCTTCAAGCAATCGCTCATCCCCAATATAGGCAGAACCAATTTCATAGGGCGCCTTCCCCAATCTAAAACCAGGAATTTTCACTTTTTTAGAAAGATTTGCATACGCATCCTTCTTTGCAACTGCAATTTCATCCTTATCGTTCGTTATTTCTCCTACAATTTTTGATTGTGTTTTTTCTTTTACCACATAATTCATTTTTCACCCCTTCGACCATTCACAAAATATTTTAACAAAAACCTGTAAAAATAAAAAATGGTGCGAAGGGCGGGAGTTGAACCCGCATGAGTTACCTCACTGGATCCTAAGTCCAGCGCGTCTGCCAGTTCCGCCACCCTCGCACTCAAAATTTCTAAAATAAAAATGGTGGGTTCTGCGGGACTCGAACCCGCAACCTACGGATTAAGAGTCCGTTGCTCTGCCAGTTGAGCCAAGAACCCACACACTGGCGCGCCTAGCAGGATTCGAACCCGCAACCAACGGATCCGAAGTCCGTTGCTCTATCCAGTTGAGCTATAGGCGCACATGGTGCGCCCAACAGGATTCGAACCTGTGGCCTGCGGATTAGGAATCCACCGCTCTATCCTTCTGAGCTATGGGCGCTCTGGGGTGGGTGAGGAGACTCGAACTCCCAACGGCCGGATCCACAGTCCGGTACTCTAACCAGTTGAGCTACACCCACCATCATATCTGGCGCGCCCAGCCGGACTTGAACCAGCGACCGACGGATTAGAAATCCGTTGCTCTATCCTGCTGAGCTATGGGCGCACCCCAATGGTCGGGGCGGAAGGATTTGAACCTTCGACCTTTTGGTCCCAAACCAAACGCTCTACCCAAACTGAGCCACGCCCCGAGCAAATATATTGTATTGAGTTTGCAAAAAAAATCAAGAGGCAAAAGGCGAAAATGAGGAGATCTTTCACTTCGCTCAGAATGATAAGATAGGTGCCCGGAATTGACCTTGCAAAAATACTATAGGAGATTATAATGAAGAGATGAAAAAGGATATTAAAAACCTTACAAGAAAAGAACTTATGGGTTTCTTTGCAGCGCTCAATGAGTCAGGATACAGAGCAGACCTGGTATTTAAGGCAATCTACAGAGACAAAATCGAAAAGTTTTCCGATATCACAACGCTCAGTAAGGCACTACGAGAAAGATTAGATAAAATCTTTTACATAAATTCCTTTAAAGAGATTGCAAGAGACACTTCAGAGGATGAAGCAACAAAGTTTGTATTCAGTTTAACCGATGGAAGGCTTATAGAAAGTGTTGCAATAAAAAATATAAATAAATCAGGGAAGGTATGGTATACAGCATGCCTTTCGACTCAGGTTGGTTGTGCCCTTGGTTGCCTTTTCTGTGCAACAGGCAGAATGGGATTCATAAGAAATCTTGAGGCAGGAGAAATCGTTGAGCAATTTTTACAAATTGAGCATACCTTCCCCATCTCTAATATCGTCCTTATGGGTATGGGAGAGCCCTTTTTAAATTATGAAAATATGAAGAAGGCAATCGAAATCCTTACGGACGCAAAAGGAAGGGCGCTTGGAAAAAGAAAAATTACCATATCAACGGCAGGCATCATCCCATTTATCTACAAACTAACAGAAGAAATGCCTTCAGTGGGACTTGCCATTTCCCTTCATTCTGCAATACAGAGTAAAAGAGATGCACTAATGCCTGGTGTAAAAAATGAACCTCTTTCAAAATTAAAAGAGGCACTTGTCCAATATACAGAGAAAACAGGAAATACAGTGACGCTTGAATATCTTCTTATAGATGGAATAAATGATACAACCAAAGATGCAAAGGCACTTATAAACTTTACAAAGGGCATAAAGTTTTTAAAGGTAAATCTTATAAGATATAATAGAATTCCCGGTGTTCACTTTGAACCTTCAAAGAGAGAAGTACATTTTCAAAAAGAACTCCTTAACGCACACATAAGAGCAACAGTGAGAGTGTCAAAAGGAACAGGTATCTCTGCTGCCTGTGGCCAACTTGCAACAGAGGAATCAAACGCCATTAAAGGCAAGTCTTAATCATCTTTTTTCTTGCGTTCACCAAATACAAGTGTGCCAATCCTTACAAGATTTGCCCCCTCAACAATGGCTATTTTATACGAACTGGACATCCCCATAGAGAGTATTGGCTCATTAACCTTAAAAAGGCTTGAGTTTTTTAATTCGTTAAAAAGTGCATAAGTTATACGGAAATAAGGTCTCAGGTCTTCTGGGTTTGGAAGATTTGGTCCCATTGTCATTAAGCCCGAAAGTAAAACATTATCGAGTTTAGAAATTTCCTTTGCAACAACTTCCACATCCTCAGGCATAACACCACTTTTTTGAGGTTCTTTTCCCGAATTCACTTCAATAAGCACAGGCATCACTTTTCCAATTTTCTTACACTCTCTGTCAATAATTTGAGCAATCTCAAGCGAGGAAACACTCTCAATTACATCAAAGAGTTCTACTATCTTTTTTACTTTTCTTTTTTGTATGGTCCCAATAAAATGCCACTCAACAATATGGCCAATTTCAAGGATCTTTGACTCTGCTTCCTGCAAGTAATTCTCCCCAAATATGTTTGCACCTGCCAAAATTGCCTCTCTTATCTCATCGACTGTTCTTTCTTTAGTTGCAAGCAAAAGTTTTGCTCGACCATCAATCTCTTTAAGCAATGACTGAACTCTTTCATAAATTATTCCCATGAATAAGCCTCCTTAAAGTAAGAAGATTCCTCTTGTATCCTTCAATATCCCCTGGAATTTCAAGAATACCTGCATAATCTCTAAACAAACTATTATTGACCAAAAATCTAAATGCAACAAGTCCAATCTTGCCAAGTCCAATCTCTTCATGCCTATCAATACGCATTCCAATATCTCTCTTTGAGTCATTTAAGTGAAAGAGTTTTAGATACTTCAAACCAACAACTCTATCAAATTCTTCTAATACCTTTGAAAAACTTTCGGGTGTTCTTATATCATACCCTGCTTGAAATGTATGGCATGTATCAAAACAGACACCCAGCCTCGAAGTATTACCCACTAAATCAAAAATGTCTCTAATGTGCTCAAATTTATAGCAAAGATGCGTCCCCTCTCCTGCAGTTGTTTCGATAAGAAGAATGCTTTTCTTTGACTTTGTAATTTTGAAAATTTCCTTTATCGAGTCTGCAATGGTTTTTATTCCCTTTACTTCACCCTCACCCATATGAGCACCAGGATGAAAAACCACATACTCAATTCCGAGCAAATCTCCCCTTTCCAATTCAGATGAAAGATCAAAAATCGACTTAGCTCTTACAGTTTTATTAGGGCTCGCCGAATTTAGAAGATAAGAGGCATGAATTGAAACTGCATCAACTTTATACCTTTCAGAGTTTTCCTTAAAACTCTTAACCGTAGACTCTGCTAAAGGAGGTATCTTCCACTGCATTTGATTTTTAGAAAATATCTGTATCACTTCACAGGTTGCCTCTTTCCCATAAAGAGGCGCATTTTCAATGCCACCTTTTATAGAAACATGGGCACCTAACTTCATCCTTTTACCACTATAAGAGGTTTAGAACGGGCAACGAGGCTTGCAAGTCCCTCATGAACTATTGGCTCTACTACAAGGTCAATATTTTTATAGGCTTCTGGCGCTTCCTCTCTTGCAACAACCTTATCATTTGCATACAGGAGGATATCCTCCTTATCAAGTTCGTTTTTTACATCTTCAAAGGTGATTTGCTTTACAGCCTGATTCCTGCTGAGGAGTCTGCCTGCACCATGCGCAACGCTCCCGAATGTTTCTTTAACTGCCTTTTCACTTCCCACAAGAATATATGAACCTCTTTTCATATCACCCGGTAACAAAACTGGCTGTCCCGTATCCTTAAACTTTCCTTTTAACTTTGGGTGCCCTTTTGGGAATGACCGCGTTGCACCTTTTCTATGCACAAGAAGTGTCTCCATCTTTCCATTTATTTCATATTCTTCTATCTTTGCAATGTTGTGCGCTACATCATAGAGAACTTCCATACCAAGATCTTCATAGGGAGTTCTAAAAACTTTAGAGAATGCCTCTCTTGTAAAATATGTCAAGACCTGTCTATTCACCCAGGCAAAATTTGCAGCAGATCTCATTGCAAGGATGTATCTCTGGGAAAGGTCCTCTCCTATTGGAAAATAGATAGCATCTCTATCAACTAACTTGAAACCAAATTTATCCATCTTTGGGCGCATCAAATCAAGGTAATCTGTTGCAATCTGATGACCCAGGCCTCTTGAACCTGTATGAATCCATACAACAATCTGCCCTTCAAACAATCCCCATGCCTTTGCTAAACCCTTATCGTAAACCTCAACAATTCTATCCACTTCGAGAAAGTGATTACCTGCTCCAAGTGTCCCAAATTCTTCTCTCCCTCTTTCAATTGCATGCGTGCTCACACAATCCGGGTCTCCCTCTAATCTTCCGTAATCCTCCACATTTTCAAGGTCTTCTTTTTTTGCAAAGCCTTTTTCAACTGCCCAATTAAGCCCTAATTTCATCGCTCTTTTTGATTCATCGATACTGAATGTATAGTCTGAAGTTGACCCAAGCCCTGCAGGAATAGTTTTGAATAGGGTTTTACCAAGTTCCTCAAGGGAATCCTTTATATCCTCATATTTCAGGTTTGTTTTAATCACCCTTACACCACAATTTATGTCAAAGCCCACACCCCCAGGTGACACAACCCCCTCGTCATACAGAAATGCACCAACACCACCAATCGGAAATGCGTATCCCTGATGAATATCAGGCATACCTATTGAGTATCTTACGATCCCCGGCAGTGTTGCAACCCATATAAGTTGCTCGAGTGCCTTGTCTTTTTTCACACTTTCTATAAGTGCAGAAGACGAAATAAGAAGCGCATCTACCCTCATACTGCCAAACTTTTCTATGAGAAACTTGTAATTACTAATCCTCTTAAATTCCATTCAAAACACCTCCATAAATATTATACCTCTATTTTATAATTACACTGCAATTCAAATCGAAGACACCAAAATTTCCAATATCTTAAACCCTTGATTTCATCTCATTTTTAAATCTTGGATACCTGAAAACCACCCCCTAAAACACCGCATATTTTCGTAGAGATCGCATTAATCCTTATCTAAAACCACGCATTTAAAGCGTCGTAGAGCGTCGTTAACACCCTAAAATGGGTAAAAGTACCTATGAACAAAATTTCGCCCCCAAAAATGCCCAATTTGAGGTTGTATAAAAATTTAAGAAACTGCTTTTATAAGACTTTTATCAACTACATAAACCCGCATTAATTGTAGTGTTCTTGGGGACAACCTAATTTACCTTCTGCTTGAAAGAGGAGACTTTTAAAAATATGAATTATCTGTATAATTTATTGGTAGAATAATCTTTTGAGGAGGAAAGAATGATAAAAATAGTAACAGATTCGACTGCGTATCCAACAGAAGAAGAAATAATTTCAATGAACTTGACGATTGTCCCGCTTTATGTAACATCTAACAAGGGGGTTTACAAAGAGCGAGTTGATATCTCTGATGAAGAGTTCTACAAAAGACTCAAAGAAGGAGAGGAGTTTTCTCGCTCACAACCATCAACAAACGATTTCGTAGAAGCATACAAACCCCTCATAGAACAAGGATATGAAATTGTATCTATTCATATTTCATCAATTCTTTCAGGCACTGTAAATGCAGCAAATGCGGCAAAGGAAAGCCTTGGAACTGATAGAATTACTGTGATTGACTCAAAATCTTCTTCGGTAGATTTGCTTTACAAGGTCATCAAGGCATATGAACTCATCCAGAAGGGTGCTACGAGAGACGAAATTAAAAATGAAATCGAAAAGATGCACCCAAGAGTCCATGGATTTTTCCTTCCCATGAATATAGACCTATTAATTAAAGGTGGACGCATCAGTCATCTTCAAGGAAAAATTACAACTGCATTAAAACTCTACTTCATTCTCTATCTCAACGAGGGACGGATCGACCTGTACAAATTTGGCAGAACAAGAAATGGCTCAAAGGAAGAACTTATAAAGATTGTTAAAGACATTTCGCAAAAACGCGGCGGACTTGAAAGAATCGACACTGTTTTCAGCGCAAACGATGAGGAAGGGGAAGAGTTCAGACAAAGAGTAGAAAAAGAATTTGGGTCATTAACCAATAAATACAGAATTGGACCAGTGCTCGGCACACATCTTGGCCTTGAATCTCTTGGTATTGCATTTATTACAAAGGAATAAAAATGATAAAGATTGCGGTGGATGGAATGGGAGGCGATTTTGCTCCCAGGGAAGTTGTTGAAGGTGTCAAACTTGCAGTGAGGGAATTAGATGATGTAAAGATTTTTCTTACAGGACATAACGAATTGTTAAAAGAGTATATGGCGGATTTTAAAAGCGAAAGAGTAGAAATACTCCCTACAGAGGATGTCATCCTTATGACAGATAAACCCAGAGATGCCCTCCTAAAAAAGAAGAACTCTTCAATGCACAAAGCAATCGAACTTGTAAAAGAAAGGACTGCAGATGCTATCATAACTGCAGGTAACACCGGTGCCTATATGGCGATCTCCTTGTTTACCCTTGGAAGATTGAAAGGCGTTAACCGCCCCGGTATTGGCGTTGTTATTCCCTTTAAAGATGGAGATTTTGGCATTTTACTTGATGTAGGTGCAAGTGTTGATATAGCACCAAGGGATTACCTCATTCTTGCTATACTTGGAAGAACTTTCCTCCATACAATATCTCCAAAAGAAAATATCACTATCGGGTTGCTTAATATTGGTGAAGAGGAAACAAAGGGAGGAAGAATTGTCCAGGAAGCATTCAAAATAATGAAGGAGAATTTAGAAGATTTTATAGGAAATGTGGAGCCCCACCAGATCCTTTATCGCAAAGCAGATGTTATTGTTACAGACGGATTCACGGGAAATATTCTGGAAAAATCATATGAAGGTGCGTTGGAATTTACAGTAGATATGTTGAAAGAAGAGATTAAAAAATCAACCATCTATAAGATCGGTGCACTTCTCCTTGGCCCCGCACTCAAAAATGCTTTTAATAAATTAAACTACGAAGAATTCGGAGGTTCTCCTCTTTTAGGGGTTGATGGAATATCAATAAAAGCGCATGGACGCTCTAAAAGAGTTGCAATAAAAAATGCAATTAAGGTTGGCTATAATCTCTCAAAAAATAGACTTATAGAGCAATTTAAGGAGGAACTTGGCAAATTTTATGAAGTTGAAACATAAAAAAACTTGCAAAAATTTCTACAAAAATTATAATATATCGGTATGAATAAGAAAGGGGGTTTTAAGTCGCAACATGTGGGAAGAAAAATTTTCAGCACGCAGTAAAACAATGAAGGCTTCGGCCATTAGGGAACTTCTGAAACTCGTCGAATCTCCAGAGATCATTTCTTTTGCAGGCGGCATGCCAGACCCAACGCTCTTTCCTAAGGAAACCTTAGGTGAAATAGCGAAATATGTCTTTGTAAATCACGGTGGAAAAGCACTTCAATACGGACCAACAGAGGGAGTTAAACCTTTAAGAGAAACAGTTGTAAAAATGATGCAGGAAGAGGGTATCCCGGAGGTTTCACTTGAAAATCTCCTTGTTACAACTGCTTCACAACAAGCGCTCGATCTTATTGCAAAAGTGTTCGTTGACCCGGGTGACACGGTTATTGTTGAGGCACCATCGTATGTAGGTGCGCTACAGGCGCTACAGGCGCTACAGGCAAACTTTGTTACTGTTCCCCTTGATGAAAATGGAATAAAGACAGATGTGCTTGAAGAGAAGATCAAAGAACTTAAGGCAAAGGGTGTAAACATAAAACTCATCTATGTCATCCCAAACTTCCAGAACCCTGCGGGTGTTACAATGAGCCTCGAAAGGAGAAAAGAACTCCTGCGTATCTCACACGCTTACAACATCCCTGTTGTAGAAGACGACCCATACGGGGAGATAAGATTCGAAGGTGCTAAAATTCCACCACTTCTTCAACTGGACCACATTGGAAATGTCATTGAACTGAGGACATTTAGTAAAATCCTTGCACCAGGCTTTAGATTGGGCTGGGTTGTGGCAGATAAAGAAATCATTGCGAAACTTTCACTTGCAAAACAGGCTGCGGACCTCTGTTCTCCTTCCTCAACACAATACATCGCAGATAAATTTATAAGAGACGGATATATGGAGAAATATCTTGATAGGGTGCGGAAGGTCTATAAAGAGAAAAAAGATGCAATGTTAAATGCAATGGAAAAATATTTCCCCAGGGAAGTTACCTGGACAAAACCACATGGTGGTATGTTTGTATGGGCGCAGACTCCACCGTACATTGACACAGATGCACTTTTTGTTGAGGCTGTTAAAGAAAAGAAAGTTGCCTATGTCGTGGGTAGCGCATTTTACCCATATGGCGAAGACAAGAACCATATGCGGCTGAACTTCACCCTGTCAACACTTGAACAAATTGAAGAAGGCATAAAGAGATTAGGAGAACTGCTCCAGAGTAAGATTAAATAGATTTGAGGGGGCTTTAGCCCCTTTTTTTCTAACCGACCTGAAGTGTCGTCCCGAACGCCTTTTGTGAGGGATCTCCGCCCTTCCCCAAAAAGAATTTAAATTCTTTTCGGGTGGAGTTGGAGGAGGGGACTTTTCCCTCCTCCAATGATTAACGAGGGCTACGCCCCCTTTCCAACTTTTCCCCAAAGAAAACACATATTAAAAGTCGTCCTGAGCGAAGCGAAGGATCTCCCAATATTAGAAAGAGGGTTTCACCCCCTTTCTAACTTTTCCCCAAAGGCAAAAATGATTCTCATACCCAGTCATCTCGAGCGAAGCGAGAGATCTCCTCAGTTGTCCTTTTTGGGTGGAGTTAGAGGAGGGCAGAGCCCTCCTCTATTAAAAGGAGGAGACCTCTCAGAAAAGCATTTCGGGGTGACAACAATCGCGTCATTCCGAACGAAGTGAGAAATCTCCTCAGTTCATGTTTTACGGAGTAAGTTGAAAGGAGGAGACCCCTCGCAAAGTCGGCTCGGGGTGACAGGGAAGGGGAGGTTTTCGGGGGAGTCTTGAGGGGGATCTTCTCACCCCCTCAATTGGTTGAGGAGGGGACTTTTTCCCTCTCCAATGATTAACGGAAAAGGTCAAAGTTATGGAAGAAGAAACTTCAGGACATTTTATAGAGAAGAAACCAAGTGCTATTTTTCAAAATTTATATACTCTTTCGCCTTTTTCTTTATGCGCTGCAATGTGTTATCAACAGACTTATAATTCTTATTCGTTACTTTAACTATATCACCAATTCTATATCCCTTCAAATAGAGTTCGAAAACTTCTAACTCATGTTTTGTTAGCCGTTTTCTAAATTCTTCTATCTCTTCTTTTATCTCAAATTCACTTTCAAAGTCATAAGTTTTGGAGATTGCCTCATCAAGTGGCACCTCGATTTTTCTTTTCCTTAAAAAGTCAAGGATACGATTCCTTACATTAATAAAAAGAAAATTCTCAAAATTTCCGTAATTTTCGGAATATCCATCAATACTTTTCAGGGCAGCAAAAAGAGCCTCAAGATAAAGGTCATCTCTATCTTCTTTTGTAAGAAAAAGTCCATAGTACCTTACAATCTTCTTAATAAAAGGAGTGTATATCTTTAAAATCTCTTCTTGAGCAGACCTATCCTGTGACTTTGCTAATTTTAATAGTTCGCTTATATTATGCGTACTCTCCATTTTTCATTTTTTCTTCTAATGCCCTAAAAAGCACAATACCAGTTGCAACGGAAACATTTAGAGAATTAACTCTTCCCCTCATTGGGATTTTTACAACATAATCGCACTCTTTGAGGATACCTTTTCTTACACCCTCTCCTTCATTACCCATAACGAAAGCAAAAGGATGATTTTTGTAATCTACATCAAAATAATTAACTTCTGCATTAACATCGGTCCCAATAATCCAAACGCCCATATCTTTCAATTCTGAGATTGCATGAGTTAGGTTCTTTACTTTGTATATATTTACATGAAATACAGCGCCAGAAGAGACAGACATTACAGTCTCTGTAACCTCGCAGGACTCTCTTTCCTGAATAACGATGTCTTTAACACCGGCACATTCTGCTGCTCTAATAATTGCACCAAAATTCTGTGGATCTTGAATGCGGTCCAAAAGAAGAATTATGCTATTTCTTTTTACTTTCAAATCCGCAAAGTCTTTGTACTCATAAGGAGCACCGACGCCTACAACACCTTGATGGTTCATAATTTTAAATCTTCTATCGAACCAACTTTTTTCTCTTGTAAGCACCTGAATTTCATTTTTTCTTGCGTGTGCAAGGATTGATTTCATAGTATTCTCTTTAAGGTCAACACCATCCTCAATCACTATAAGCCTCATCGGATAATGGGCCCTTAACGCTTCTAATACAGGATTTCTCCCGATAATAAAGTATTCGTTTTTAATTTTATCCATTTGTTGCCTCTAATCTATATTTTGTACCCTCTTTTGTGTCTTCTAAAATTATTCCTATCTCCTTAAGTCCATCCCTTATTTTGTCAGAAAGAGCGAAGTTCTTCTCTTTTCTAAATTTATTTCTTATCTCAATTAATGCATTAAGAGCCTCCACAGGATCGTCTAATTCTTTTTGAGAAAGCGCTTCTTTTATGCTTTCATCCTTCAAAAATTCTTCCAAAACCTTTGAAATTTTTCCCTTGAATGAGAAATCAATATTTCTTTCTTCCCCAATCCTATCAAAGCCAAGAATATAAAACATATCCTTGAGAACATTATTAAGCATTGCAAGGTCGTCTTTTGAGATAATATCCCTGTTTGCATTGAAAAATCTAAATATTTCAAATAAAACTGAGATAGCAACTGGTGTATTAAAATCATCATCCATTGCTTCCATAAACTGTTCTTTCCACTTTAATATTTGCTCTTTTATGGACATATCTCCTGATGTAGCCCTGTTAAGATAATTTTTCAACTCGAGATAACTATTATGAAGATACTCATAGTTTTTACGGGCAACTTCCAACCCTTCAAGGTCGAAATTCAAAGGCTTTCTATAGGAGACCGATATATAGAAAAGCCTTAAAACCTCCCCGTCGTAATCCTCAAGAAGCGTATGAAGATTAAAGAAGTTCCGAAGGGACTTACTCATTTTTTCTCTGTTTACATTAAGCATTCCATTGTGAACCCAGAATCTCACGAAAGGCGCAACACCAGTATACGCTTCGGACTGAGCAATTTCATTTTCGTGGTGAGGGAATATAAGATCGTCACCGCCACCATGAATATCGAAAGAGTTGCCAAGTATTTTTAGAGTCATAGCAGAACACTCTATATGCCAGCCTGGTCTTCCTTTACCCCAGGGGCTATCCCAGGAAGGTTCACCTTCTTTTGCCTTTTTCCAGAGTGAGAAATCAAGCGGGTTTCTCTTTTCCGGGTTTACCTCAATTCTTGCGCCTGCCTGGAGTT
>Ga0315298_1004533_pt1 | contig 20704 bp, 17 predicted proteins | sample WHS_1_MG_FD_203077 | JGI IMG/M metagenome (GOLD analysis project Ga0315298, IMG submission 203077) | Extremophilic microbial mat communities from Washburn Hot Springs, YNP, Wyoming, USA - WHS_1_MG | ecosystem: Environmental > Aquatic > Thermal springs > Hot (42-90C) | place: USA: Wyoming...
GAGCCCCTGCAGTGAAAGGGCAACGTCTCAATGTGTCCATTATCGTCCAGAGTTTGCTCAAAACGCCTGAGGAGTTTGCTGCTATCCCCCTTCGAATCAATCCGGATGGCTCAATCGTTCGGATAAACGATGTAGGAAGAACAGAACTTGGAACAGACTACTATGATATAGAGGCCTTTTATAATGGGAAACCCTCTGCCGGGCTTGCTATTAGAATGAGTGCAGGAGCCAATGCGCTGGAGACAGCAGATAGGGTTAAAGCCAAGATGAAAGAGATGAGTCGCTTCTTTCCTCCAGGGATGAAGGTGGTTTATCCTTTTGATACAACCCCCTTTGTTAGAGTAGCCATTAATGAAGTCGTCAAGACCCTCTTTGAAGCCATCCTTCTTGTTTTTCTGGTGATGTGGCTCTTTTTAGGAAGTTTGAGAGCCACCTTGATTCCAACGATTGCAGTCCCTGTAGTGCTCTTAGGGACCTTTGGAGTCCTTGGCCTTTTTGGGTTTTCAATCAATATGTTGACCATGTTCGCTATGGTGCTGGCCATTGGACTCTTAGTGGATGATGCCATTGTGGTGGTAGAAAATGTAGAACGGATCATGAGTGAAGAGGGAATACCACCCAGGGAGGCCACTCGTAAGTCCATGGACCAGATTACCAGTGCACTTATTGGCATCGGCCTTGTGCTTTCTGCTGTGTTTGGTCCCATGGCCTTTTTCCCTGGATCGACTGGAATTATCTACCGACAGTTTTCTATCACCATCATCTCTTCTATGCTCCTTTCTGTATTGGTTGCATTGATTCTAACGCCTGTGCTCTGTGCCACCTTTCTCAAACCCGTGAGGGCGGGGCATGAACCCGCAGAGGAGGCCATCTCCTTTCTTCGGCCCTTTTTCTTAAAGTTTGATCGAATCTTTTTTCATACCAGAGATATTTATGTAAAAATAGTTAACCGCTCATTTTCAAAGGTGGTTCGCTATCTCATTGCCTATTTTTTAATTATAGGGGTAGTGGGAGTGGTCCTTCTTCGTCTGCCTACGGCTTATCTTCCTGAAGAAGATCAGGGGATTCTTCTTGTTCAGGTCCTTTTACCGACCGGATCAACCCTCGAGCAGACAAATAATGTATTGAAAGAGATTCAGAATTATTTCCAAGAGCACGAGAAGGAAGCGGTAGAATCCTGTATGACGATAGCCGGGATTGGTTTCTCAGGAAGGGGGCAGAATAATGGAATGGTCTTTGTGAGGCTTAAAGACTGGCATCTACGAAACCGAAGAGAGCTCAGGGTAAAACCCATTGCGGAACGGGCCTCAAGGGCCTTCTCAAGAATCAGAAATGCGATGATTTTTGCTTTCCCTCCCCCTTCGATTGTAGAACTGGGAAATGCTACGGGTTTTGATTTTCAATTATTGGATAGAGGTGGACTGGGTCATGAGAAGCTCATCGCGGCACGAAACCAACTGCTCGCTATGGCCTGGCAGGATCCAAGATTGAAAAATGTCCGGCCCAATGGGATGGAAGATGTCCCCCAATACAGGCTTGATATTGATTGGGAAAAGGCAGGGACCCAAGGGATACCTATTACCTCGATCCATAATACCATTTCCGCAATCTTTGGAGGCGCCTATGTGAATGATTTTATCCAGGGGGGAAGGGTGAAACGAGTCTATGTCCAGGCTGACGCTCCCTATCGAATGCTTCCTAAGGATATCGAGAGGCTCTATGTGAGAAACGTTTCGGGAAAGATGGTTCCCTTTTCTTCTTTTGCCTCTGAACGATGGAGTTTTGGTTCCCCAAGGCTTGAGCGCTTTAATGGCTTTCCATCCATGAATATCTGGGGGGAGCCTTCGGCCGGAAAAAGCTCGGGTGAGTCCATGAAGGTGATGGAGGAGATTGTATCTAAACTGCCTCAGGGAATTGGCTACGAATGGACTGGCCTCTCCTATCAAGAGAGAATGGCTACGGGTCAAGCACCTATTCTTTACGCCTTTTCCATTTTTGTCATCTTCCTCTGTGTAGCCGCCCTTTATGAAAGCTGGGCCATTCCAGTTGCAAATTTACTGATGCTTCCTCTTGGAGTGTTTGGAGCGCTTATGGCTACCAGGTTACGGGACCTTCATAACGATGTCTTTTTCCAGATCGGTTTTCTTACAACCCTTGGGCTTTCAACCAAAAATGCTATTCTGATTATCCAGTTTGCAAAAGAACGACTCGCCCGGGGACAAGGACTCATTGAAGCAACCCTTGGGGCTGTAAGGGTGAGATTCCGTCCGGTTATCATGACCTCACTGGCCTTTTTCTTCGGTGTCCTCCCACTCGCCATTGCAACGGGTGCGGGCGCCGGCGCAATGAAGGCCATTGGGACTGCAGTTTGTGGGGGAATGCTTTCGGCGACCTTTATCGACCTCCTCTACATACCCCTCTTTTTTGTTCTCGTGTCTCGATTGTTCAGAGTGAAGGAAAACCCTAAGGGTGCTGAACCCGATCCAAGTTCTAACACACCATTAGGGAAGGAGCAAGGATGATGTGGAAGTTATTCTCAATTCTCCTCGTAATTGCTTCTCTTACTGGATGTACCCTGGCCCCAAAATATAAAAGGCCTGAAGCCCCGATTCCGTTTTCCTGGCCGGGCGGACCCGCTTATAAAGAACCCCTGCCCGCTACCCCCAAGGCTGAAGAGCTTAGCTGGGAAGAGTTCTTCACTGACGGAAGACTTAGAGAACTCATTAGAATGGCCTTGCGCAACAACCGAGATCTTAGACTTGCTGCCTTAAATGTGGAGTTGTCACGGGCCTATTATGGAATCCAGCGCGCTGAACTCCTTCCTATCCTTGATGCGGTTGCTCATGGAAGCAAAGAGCGAGTTCCGGCTGATCTCTCAGAAACCAGAGAGAGGATGACAAGAGAGCGCTACAGTGTTGATCTTAGTATTCTTTCCTGGGAGATTGACTTCTTCGGACGCATACGCAGTCTAACGGACCGGACCCTTGAAGAGTATCTGGCTACAGAAGAAGCCCGACGGAGCGCAGAGCTCGCCCTTCTTTCTGCAGTCGCCAATACTTATCTTACCCTTGTAGCAGATAAGGAAATCCTTAAGCTTTCGCAATCCACCCTTGAAACACAGGAAGCAGTGTATCGATTAATCAATCTCCGATATGAAGTTGGGCTTGCTTCAGAATTGGATCTTCGTCGAGCCCAAACGCAGGTGGAAGTAGCAAGAGGAGATGTGGCTCGTTATACAAAGCTGGTGGCTCAGGGTGAAAACGCCTTGAACCTCCTTGTTGGATTCCAGGTGCCAAAAGACTTATTACCCCTGGAGCTCAGCCACGTAAGCCCTCCCAAAGAAGTATCCCCTGGAATAACCTCAGATGTTCTTCTGAATCGACCGGATATTCTCGCAGCAGAACATCAACTGAAGGCAGTCAATGCAAATATTGGTGCCGCCCGGGCGGCCTTCTTTCCTCGCATCTCTCTGGCGACTACACTGGGGACAGCAAGCAGTGAACTTTCAGGGCTCTTCAAGGCAGGATCGGGGGCATGGAGTTTCATTCCGCAGATCGTTGCTCCAATTTTTGACGCCCGCACCTGGCTGGCATTAAAAGCTGTCAAGGTGCAAAGGGAGATCGCAGTAGCTCAGTATGAAAAAGCAATCCAGACAGCATTCAGGGAAGTAGCCGATGTCCTTGCCCAACAAGGAACCATAAAAGACCAGATAATAGCCCAGGAATCCCTTATTCAAGCCTTAAAGGTGACTTATCGCCTCTCCTATCTCCGTTATACAAAGGGAATCGATAGCTACCTCAGTGTCCTGGATGCGCAGCGCTCCCTCTATGCAGCTGAGCAGGGGCTCATCGCCCTCCGGCTGGCCGAGATCGCAAACCAGATAACACTATACAAGGTGCTGGGTGGGGGAAAGCGTGCCAATGGGTCATCGTAGTAAAAGAGGAATCTTTTTTAGAAAAGGAAAGGATCATAAAAATATACAGCAGGTATTCATATATCTATGACCTTATTTTTTCTCGTTTGGTTACCCCCCGTATCCAGTCAGGTTTGAAAAGGATGGGCATCAAAGAAGACGACCTCATCATAGAGGCGGGCGTAGGGACAGGTCTTTCTCTTCCTCTCTATCCTAATTTTTGCAGAGTTGTAGGAATAGATATAACAAGAAGGATGCTCGATAAGGCAAAGATCAAAAAGGATAGATTTAAGTGTTGTCTCAAATCCAGAAAAGATGATCTCAGAGGTCAAAAGGGTTACCAAGAAGAATGGAAGGATCATTGTCATTAATCATTTCAGCAGTAACAATCCATTCCTATTAAAAATGGAGAGATTCTTTTCCCGTATCTTTATAAGACTGGGATGGGAGACAGGATTCACTATAGAATTTCTTTCCAATCATTGTCAGTTATCCATTGAAGAGATAACGAGGCTTCACAGGTCTGACTCATGGTTGGTCGTCTATGCCACAAACAAAAAATAATATCACCCCCACGTCTTCGAGCAAAGAAAAGCTCCTTGCACTTAATCGATATATTGTCGAAAGGAGACACTAACCAATTTGGGGCAATTATGCAAAGGGGCTAAGAGAGGAAAGCCAGGCATATGGTAAAAATTATTTTTAAGAGGGCCAAAGATGGAAAGTAATTGGAAAATGGATTTAAGCAAACTGAATTTTATTATAACGATTATCTCCTTGATGATAATTACTTTATCTTTTTCCAATGCTTATGGAGGAGAGGATGGAAAAGTCCAATGGGGTTTCTCTCTTTCTTTGGGGACAGATCAAAAGAGCAAAAACGATTTGGCCATGTATGCCTTTCTACCCAGGATCGACCTACCGCTTCATAAGAACTGGAATTTAGAGTTTGAAGGAAACTTTTCCCATTATGGTATTCGTCATTCAAAGGACCTTTACCTTCTGGGATTCAATGCGAATATCATTTTCAAACCCATCCAGTGGAATAAGGCTTTCCTTTTTCTAATAGGGGGGATGGGGCTTGCTTATAACAATAATAATGACGACCAACGAAGGGTGAGAGATATCGGGGATTCCCATATCGCAGGTATCCTTCAGATAGGTTCAGGAATTCAATACCGTATGGGAAGAAAATGGTGGCTCAGGGGAGAATACAGGTTTCATCATATCTCAGATCCATTTCAAGGGGATTCCGGAATTAATACACACAATTTCCTCATAGGATTTTCATTTTAATCGCTCATTGGTCAGATAAGCCCCGACTTTGGGAGAGATGTATTAAAATCTAACTCACAGAAATTCAGATGAAGGGAGGAGATGAGATGGTCAAGAAAGAAAAGAAAAAAGTAGAAAAAAGGGCAAAAGAGACTCCGAGAGAGAGGAGCAAGAGTGTGACGTTTACCTACCATGCCCCAGAGGCAACAGAGGTGTTCTTGGCTGGTGAATTCAACAACTGGGATACCCGCTCTTTGCCTATGAAGCAGGACAAGGCTGGGGTTTGGAGAACTACAATCAAACTTCTTCCCGGCCGCTATGAGTATAAGTTTTTTGTGGATAATGTTTGGGCCGAGGATGTTTCTGGTTTGGAAACAACTCCCAACCCTCTCGGCACACATAATTTTGTCGTCTGGGTTAAGTAATCTTATTGCAAAAGAATTTTACATAGAATTTCTGTAAGTAAGAATTTCCCTATCATGAAGCCCAAATTCTGGAACTCTAAGGGCGATGATTGTCTCCGGAGTATTCTCGTGAAAATGTGAATAAAGCAAAAGAATCTATCAAGCAACGAATAGAACAAGTGAAATAGGTTTTCACCATGGCACGAGCACGATCGAATAAAAAGAAGGATTTGAGGGACCGATACCAGGATCTCATTGAAATTGCCCGTTTGGTGAGCTGGTGCATTGATAGGGATTACCTCATCAAAACCTGCCTCGATCACATCAGCCAGAGGCTTGGAATGCGTGCTCGATGTGTGCTTAAAGAAGGAGAAGAATTGAAGCTTCACTGCTGGGTTGGTAAATATGAATGGCCGATAGAGACGATTCCTATCTGCAAAGAGAGCATCGTGTGGAAAGTGGTAAAAGAGGGTATTCCTGTTAACCTGACCGAAACCCACCAATGCGAAGGTTACAGTCATACTCTGGCAGAAGGAGTAAAGATCAAAGCTATTGTCCCGCTCTGGTATGTTGATCAGGTGACTCAGGAGGAGAAGAGAGTCGGCGCTTTAATCGTCGATTCGGGTAAAAAGGGAATGCCTGTTTCCGACGAAGATTTTGAGTATTTGAAAGTGGTGGGAGAGTTGATCGGAGCGGCCATCGGCAAAGCTAAGTTAACCGGGCAATTGATCGACTCTTACAAAAGGAAGGAGATTATGGTTCGCGAAACTGCCCATGCCTTTCGGAATCGGATCACCGCGATTGGAGGTTTTTCTCGCCGCATTGCTGAGCTTATTAGGGATAAGGATCTGGCCGATGAGGCGAAGGTGCTTTACCAGGAAGTGCAACTGCTGGAGTCCCATTTAGCACAGTTTGAAAAAAATCTCTGATTTAAAAAAGGAAGAAGTTTTGTGACCGAAGTTTATATCCTGAGGGGGTTATGGTAGGTCTTGTCTTGGAAGGCGGTGGAATGCGGGCCGGATTTGTGGCAGGGGCTTTGGTGGCCCTGATGGATAGAGGTCTCACCGGGTTTAACGTAGCGGTGGCGGTATCCGCCAGCGTTCCCACCCTTGCCTATTTTGCCACTGGACAACGGGAAGAAATTGAGAGGGTATGGCGAAATGAGCTCAATACCTCGAATCTGGTGTCCTACCAGAATATTCCAGGAGCATTTCTTGGTCTTTCCAATAAAAGACCGGTTCTGAATATTGATTATCTGGTTTATGAGGTCTTCAAGAAAAAGTATCCATTGAAAATCCAAAGCCTGATGAAAAGTGAAATGGCCTGTTATTTTGCTGTGGCAAAGGTCCCTGAAGGTGATCTGACCTTACTCAGACCTGGCGATGAGGATATTTATAAAATCTTTACGGCAGCCCTTGCTGTCCCTGGATGTTACCTAAGGGCCGTTTGGATCAATAGGTGTAAATATATGGACGGGTGGATAACAAACCTGCTTCCTGTAAGTTTTCTTTTAGATCAAAAGGTAGAAAAAATAGTAGCCATTCTTTCAACGCCTATTGATTATGAATATCAACCTCTGAATTTAGTGGAGAGGATTTTGGTCTGGCGTTATTTTCAAAGAAATAAGTGGATTCTAAAAAAACTACGGGAAACCGCCCGAGTTTATGAAGAAGAAAAATCTCTTCTTAAGCAACTTGCTCAAGAAGATTCACTGCGAGCCTTGATTATATATCCTGATAAAATACCCCCTGCCAGATTTATAACGAAGGATCGAAGAAAGATAAACCTGACGATTGATTTAGGATATAAAAAAACGGAAGATCTTGAAGAAAAGATTCATTTTTTTCTGAATTCGAGATGATTCTTTAAAGTGATCATTTACTAAGGAAGCAAGGATTTTTGAGTGACGATAAGCGGATACAAGTCAATGTGAGCGCACGATGGAAAAAGAGATTGCTAAGCGCTTCTTAAAAGGAATTCCGGCATCCCCGGGGATCGTCATCGGGAAAGCTTTCGTCTTTCAGGATATTCTCTACTTCGTTGAAAGGCGAAATCTTAAGGAAGGATATGCAGAACAAGAGATCGTTAGGCTCAAGCAAGCCATTCGAAAGGTAATTGACGAACTGATTCAGGATAATCTTCGGGTTTCCCAAGAAATTGGGAAGAGAGAGGCGGAGATCTTCCTTTCTCATGTGGCCATTCTCGAAGACCCTTACTTTATCTTGCAGATCTTTCAGGATATTCGTGAGAATGGTATTAACGCGGAGGCTTCGGTCCTCAAGCAGATGGATGAGTTTAAAAAAGCTTTCGAAAAGATGGATGATCTTTACATCAAGGCAAAAGCACAGGACCTCAGCGACATTGGGAGAAGAGTCATCCAGAAACTGTTGCCGTCACAGGAGAACGGATGTAACTTAACGGAACCCGTTATCGTCGTGGCTTCAGAATTGACTCCCTCGGATACAATTCGGCTCGATAGGGAAAAGGTCCTTGCTTTTGCGACCGAGTCAGGAGGCAAAGACTCCCATGCTGCCATTTTAGCTCGTTCTTTTGGAATCCCCGCGGTGGTGGGTCTCGAAGGACTGATTCCAAAAGTTAAAAAGGGAGATCTCCTCATCGTCGATGGCGACATGGGGTTGCTGATGATCAACCCACCCGAAGAGGTGATTCAAAATTACCACGATCTTCAGAACAAAAGAGAAATCTACCGTTCAGAACTTAAAAAGATTATTCCTTTGCCTTCAAAGACATTGGATGGCCATGAAATACGTCTCTGGGCTAATATCGGGAGTCTCGCTGATTTGGAATATGCCTTATATTTTGGGGCTCATGGGATTGGATTATTTCGCACAGAACTACCCTTCCTGGTCTGGAGACGATTTCTCTCTGAAGACGAGCAATTTTCTCTTTATCAAAAGGTGGTTTTAATGGGAGGTGGCAAGGAGGTAACCATCCGAACCCTTGATTTTGGAGGGGATAAGTTTTTTGAAGATGGAAAAAGTCAGAGAGAAAAGAATCCTTTTCTGGGTTATCGATCAATTCGCGTCTTTTTAAAAGAAAAAGATCTTTTTAAACAACAACTGAGAGCGATCCTCAGGGCAAGCGCCTATGGCAAAGTAAAAATCCTCTTCCCGATGATCTCAAGCATCGAGGAAATCCGACAGGTTCGGGAACTGTTGGAATCAACGAAAGAAGAACTTCGAGGAGAGGGGATTCCTTTTGATGAAAGAATTCCTTTCGGAATTATGGTTGAGGTCCCCTCGGTAGCAATTCTGGCAGATCTACTGGCAAAAGAAGTCGATTTCTTCAGTATCGGAACAAATGATTTAATTCAATATACTCTGGCTGTAGATCGGGACAATGATTTGGTAAATGATCTTTATGAACCACTGAATCCTGCGATTCTCCGTTTGATTCATAATGTAGTTCAGGTAGCAAATAACACGGGTAAACCCGTTATTCTCTGCGGGGAAATGGCAGGCACTCCAGCATATATCCCTCTTTTGGTCGGAATGGGTTTGACTGATTTAAGCATGAATCCTTCTGCTCTTCTCGAGGCAAAGAAGATCATCCGAGATACAGCCTTTGAAAATTGGCAGTCAATAGCCAGAATTGCATGTAATCTTGCTTCAGTCGAAGAAATTAACAGGCTCATTGCATTGGAAAATGACCGGATTGGCCTTCAATCTTAAGTTTGCCGTTATTGAGACGGAGGTAAATGGTCGTGGATTCTGAAAATAATTGAAAAAGATTGTATTGAAAATGGGTGAAGTTAACTCTGGTTTAAACAAGTTTTTATATTCCCAGCAGAAAGTTGTGAGAGGGATGGAAAAATCTCGGTTATTTATGAGATTTATATGCGAAATGAGAAAGGAGAACCTGAATTGATTGGCAGTTTCCCTGAGAGGAGAATCGATAAGGATAGAATGTCCCCAAATTCACTCGACGAATGGCTCAAAATGGTTCTGGGGGATATGTTTGATAAGACTATAATTTTTATCGTTCAGAAGGAAGTTAGAGCCTGAATCTCAAGTTAACACCTCTATAGGAAGGATAAAATGACCACTTTAGAAGTGAAGGGGATGAACTGTTTGCATGGCGTAATCTTTATTACAAAAGTCTTAAATCAATTGGAAGGAATTCAGAATAGTTAGTTAGGTGCTAAAGAAAGGGAGATTTGGTTTGAGAATATGAAGGCGGCTGCCTCTGAACCGATTAAAAAAGCCACCGAAGAGACAGACGAACAAATCGGTCTATCTTAAAGAAGGTTTAAGTTGAGGTGAAGGTGTAGAATTTTTATTTACGGTTCACGAATGACGACTACGAAACACGCTAATTTATAAATAAGCCGAGTCAATAACCTGTTCCTATTGCGGAGAACAGAACCCTGAGAAACTGCTTTCATGTTTCACCTCAACAAAGGGTTCTGAATCAACCTCTTCTTGCTGAAAGAATGGAGAGTCCTAAAAAACTCTTGAAGATGAGATTTCTTTTTTCAAGGCATTCGGAGTTATAAACGATGAGGGTTCTTCTTATCTCTGCTAACACAGAAAGAATCAATATGCCTACCTTGCCTCTTGGTCTGGCATGTGTAGCTACTGCGACGCAAAAGGCAGGGCATGATGTTGTGATGGTGGATTTAATGGTGGGAAAGGAGACCCACATGGTTCTAAAAGAGGTCATCGAGAGAATTCAGCCTGCCCTGATTGGTATATCCGTCAGGAACATCGATGACCAGAACATGCAAAATCCTAAGTTCCTATTGGAACCGGTCAAAGAAATCGTGGCGGCGTGTCGAAACCTTTCAGAGGCTAAAATTGTCTTAGGCGGAGCGGGGTATAGCATCTTTCCTGAAAATGCCCTTTCCTATTTAGGTGCAGATATGGGAATTCAAGGTGAGGGAGAAGTGGTTTTCCCAGAGTTGATCAAGAGGATGGAGCAGGGCGTCGGCTTTTCAGGCTTGCCTGGATTCTATCTGCGCGAGAAAGGCCTTCTGTGCAAAAGAAAGTATGTGAAAAATTTGGATATCCTGCCTCTTCCTGGGACTAACCTCTGGTCCATCCCTACTCAGAGAGAAGGGATCTGGATGCCAGTTCAAACCAGACGGGGATGTCCTTTAGGTTGTAGTTATTGTAGCACAGAGACCATTGAAGGTCGGGAAATCCGAAGACATTCTCCGGAAACCATGGTCAAATGGATTGCCCAGTGGCGAAAAAATGGCATTCAACAATTCTACTTTGTCGATAACCTCTTCAACTTCCCGCTATCCTATGCCAAGGGCCTCTGCCAAAGGCTTATAGAGTATGATCTGAATATAAGATGGTGGAGTATCCTTTACCCTAAATGGGTGGATGAGGAATTGATCCGACTGATGGCCAAGGCTGGTTGTGAGCAGGTGAGCATTGGGATCGAAAGCGGCTCTGAACCGATCCTAAGGAATATGAACAAAAGGTTTACTCCTAAAGAGGTGCGGCAAATCTCAGAGATGTTATCTCTTTATGGTATCAGGCGAATGGGATTTCTTTTATTGGGAAGTCCTGGTGAAACGAGAGAATCCGTTGAAGAAAGCCTCCTATTTATCGACTCCCTTAAACTGGACGCAGTGAAGCTCACGGTGGGCGTCCGTATCTATCCTCATACTTCCCTTGCAAAGAGGGCCATAGAGGAGGGCAGGATTTCACCTCAGGATGACCTTCTTTTCCCTCGGTTTTACCTGGCAAAGGGCCTTGAGGATTGGCTCCCTGAAACCCTGAAACATTGGTCGAGGTCAAGACCTCATTGGATGATTCAGGATTCCTATTAAAAAATAGACCTTTCGATCACGCGAGATATTTCCTCCAGAAGAAAAGCTAACACCTTACGGAGCGTAAATGGGTAAGCCAGGTTTAAACAACAGATGGATTTATAAGGATAACCACCTTAAACGAGGCAGAAACAAGAGCAAAATTCATTATTCCAGACTCGAGCAGAATGGTTGGGCTGAAGAAAGAATAAAAGGAGGTGCCCTTTTCCTATCTTAACTCCTACCTCAGGAACAAATTTGGGACAGACCCAAATTTTTTCTTGACAAAATAAAAATTAAGATTATATTATTAGAACAATAATTCTAAAAATGAAATGAAAAAATTAAGTCGGAAAGAAAAAGAACAAATCGTCCGAAAGGCAGATATTTTAGCAACAGCCGAAATGCTTTTCGCAACGAAGGGTTTTTTTAAAACGACGATGATGGAGATTGCGAAGGAGTCGGAATTCCCTATCGCTACCATTTACCATTTTTTTGGGAGCAAAGAGGAGATCTATTTTAAATTGATCGAGGAGAGGGCAGGCCGCCTCTTTGAAAATCTCCGAAGGGCGGCCTCTCAGGCGGCCACCTCCGTAGAAAAGATCAAGGAAATTATCAGAACGGAACTTAGATTTTTTGAAGAACAAAAAGACTTTTTCAAGATCTTTGTCACAGAAAGAAGTGGGTTTGAGTGGACGGTCAAAGAAGATCTTGGAAAGAAGATTAATCGAATGTATCTCAATTACATCAATTTTATCCAGAGAATTATTGATCAAGGGATAAAAGGGGGCGAATTTAAGGAATTAAACTCCAAGGATATGGCTAATGCCCTGACCGGGGCGATCAATGCAACCATATTCCAATGGATTCTTAATCCGGAAGGAAAATCTTTGATGGATAAAGAAGATACCCTATTGACGATCATATTTAAAGGGTTAGAAAGATAAAATTAGAGATGAAATTTAATTCCAAGAATCGATTCCTTATAAAAGTTTGCCCAATCTTTTTTACCTCTCTCTTATTATTCGGGGGATGCCAAAGCTCTTCCACATCTTCTACACAGAATTTCGAAACCAGGGAGAAAAAGATTCCGGTAGAGGTAATCGAGGTCTCCCTTCGGCAAATGAGTCGGACTTTATCCTTATCCGGGGATGTAAAGGCCTTCCAGGAAGTTCAGGTATTTCCAAAGATACCCAATAAGATCTTGAAAAAACTCTATGTTGAACGGGGTGATTGGGTAAAGAAGGGGCAGACGATCGGGTTTTTTGAAAGGGATTCTGCAGAAGCTCAACTGGGACAGGCGGAAGCGGCCATCCGGGTGGCTCAGGCAAATCTCAAACAAATAGAGGAGAGGTTAAAAAATATTGAGACAGATAAAGAGAGAATCGAAATGCTCTTTAACAAGGGGGTAGTTCCTAAACAGAAACTGGATGCCATCGAGACAGAATTTAAGACTACCGTTGCGGCAAGGGCGCTTGCCCAGGCACAGATAAATCAAGCTGAAGCCCGCTTAAAGGAGGTTCAGGTTTATTATCAGGAACATACGATCATTGCACCTCTAAGTGGGGTGATTTCAGCCAGGTATGTTGACGAGGGATTCATGAGTGATTATATGCTTCAACGTCCGCTTGTTGCTATTACTCAGGTGGACCCGTTAAAAATCATGACCCATGTGGCTGAGACCGATCTTCCAAGAATTAGAGTGGGACAAAAGGTAGAGATCGAGGTGGATTCGTACCCTTCCCGGATTTTTGTAGGAAAGGTGGCCCTTATACAACCCGTGGTAGATCCCAATACCAGAACAGCCGAGATAGAAATCTACATTCCTAACCCTGAAAGGACTTTAAAGCCCGGGATGTATGCTAAGTTAAAGTTGTTATTAGGGCGCTTTAATACTATAGCCATTCCAAAAGAAGGTGTTATTAAACCTTCAGGCACAGGAGTGACTTATGCCTATGCGGTAGAGGATGGAAGGGTAAAGGTCAAAGAGATCGAAGTTGGAATCACAGAAGGGAATTGGGTAGAGGTAAAGAGAGGATTAAGGTCGGGCGAACTTGTGATTATCTCCGGACAAAAGGAACTAAAATCTGGGATGGAGGTGGAGATCATAAAGGGTGAGGCGAAACCATGAAGCTTCCCGAATTATCGGTCAGGAATCCGGTAGCGGTTTTAATGATCTTTTTCGCTGGCATCCTCTTAGGATTGGTTTCAATAAGTCAGCTCAATTTAGACCTCCTTCCTGAGGTGGAGCCGCCGCAGGTCAGTGTCCTGACCTACTGGCCTGGGGCAAGTGCCTCGGATGTCGAATCTGAGGTGACAAAATATATAGAGGATCAACTCACCACGGTCAACAATCTTGAAACCCTCACCTCAAAATCCTTAGACAATCTTTCAGCCATTACCTGCAAGTTTAAATGGGGAGCCAATCTCGATGTGGCCACAAATGATATCAGAGATCGGCTCGATCTTGCCCGGAGGGACCTTCCTGAAGATATCAAGGAACCGCTGATCTTTAAATTCAGCAGTGCCACCATGCCGATTCTCTTTCTATCCGTAACTGCTGATGTCAGTTACCCCTATCTCTATCAATTGGTAGATAAGAAAGTATCAGACGAATTGAAAAGGGTTCCTGGGGTGGCTGCAATCGCCCTTTACGGAGGACTCAAGCGTCAGATAAGGATTCATTTCGAAAAGGAGAGGCTTGAGGCCTTTCAGATTCCACTCACTCAGATCAAAAAGGTTGTATCGGCAGAGAACCTCAATCTGCCTGCCGGCAATATCAAAATGGGGAAAAGAGATTATTTCATCCGGGTTCCCGGTCGTTTCAGAGAGGTGGAGGAGATTGGCAATACGGTCATCGGTCAGAGCAAGGGGAGATTGATTTATCTCAAGGATGTGGCCAGAGTTGAGGATTCATTCGAAGAGGAGATCGTTAAAGGATGGGGGGATGGAAGATCGGCCATTGTCCTTCTTCTTCAGAAACAGACCGGTACGAATACGGTTCAGGTGATCAGAGGAGTGAAGCAGAAACTCAGAGAGATGGAGAAGTGGCTTCCTTCAGATGTAAAGGTTGATGTTGTTTACGATACCTCGGAGTTCATAGATTGGTCCTTAAAAAGTCTTAAGGAAAGCCTTTATATTGGCATTATTTTGATTAGTGTAATTACCTTTCTTTTTCTCCGACGTCTTTGGGGAAGTGTGATCATCCTTCTCACCATTCCTTTTTCACTGATCATCTCTTTTATCCTCATGTATCTATTTAAATATACCATCAATGTGGTTTCCCTATCGAGTTTAGCCATTGTTTCTGGAATGGTGGTGGATGATGCCATTGTCATTCTTGAGAACATCGTTCGTCATGTAGAGGAGGGGGAAACTCCAAGTGCAGCGGCCATATCCGGTGCTTCGGAAGTGGGTATGGCCGTTGCGGTTTCGACCCTCACCCTCGTGGCGATCTTTCTTCCCTTAATCTTTATCACTGGCCTGACAGCAGTGCTATTTAATCAGATGGCCTTCATCATCATTGTGAGCATCTTAGCCTCCCTCTTTAATTCTCTCACCCTATCTCCTATGTTGGGGTCCAGATTTCTCAAACCCATTTCCAATGCCCGGCTAACCAGTGGGGGCCGATTCAAAAAGGTGATCCTTTTAAGTGAAAAATGGTTTCACCGACTCGAATCGATTTATGGGGAGCTTATCTCTTGGTCTCTCGGCCATAAGAAGGTAGTGGTGATTTCTGCAGCAGCCCTTTTTCTTGGGAGTCTGCTCTTGATTCCAAAGGTGGGAACAGAATTGATTCCTGATATGGATTCGGGTGACATCAATATCACCCTGCGCCTTCCTGAGGGAACTCGCATTGAAGAGACTCATAAAGTGATAGAGGGGATAAACTCCTATTTTGCTAAAAGAGTGCCTGAGGCAAAGCATTATTATGCCTTTGATGGTCAAACCGAGCAAGGGATAGGAATTGTCCTTGGGTTTGACGAGGCCCCCAATGTGGGCCAGGTGGGAGCCAAACTGGTTAAAAAGCGCTTCAGAAAGAGATCGGCTGAAGAGATTGCAATGGAATTGAGGGAGGAAGTAAGGAAAATCCCAGGGATTAATAAGCTGATTGTTAGCGCAACCACTCCCATCAAATCCGTCTTCATGGGTGGAGGAAAGAGGATTTCTATAGAGATCAAAGGATCGGATTTAAAAGAGATTACTCTTCTTGCTGAGAAGATAAAGGGGATTGTCGAAAGGGTCCCCGGAACAGTGGATGTAGGTCTCAGTCAGAAAGATCCACGTCCTGAGGTCTGGGTGGAAATAGATAGAAGAAAGGCTTCTTCTTTGGGGATTAATGTAGCCATGGTTGCCGATTCTCTCAGAACCTATTTTTATGGAGATAAAGCCACGGGCTATCGGGATGCTGGGGATGAATATGATGTCTTTTTTCGTTTGAGTGAAAAGGATCGAAGGAGAATAGAGGATTTAATGGATTCTCCCATTCCAACCCTTACAAATCATCTTTTAAAATTGAGAAATATCGCCATGCTCCATGAGGTCTATGGTCCCATAGAGATAGAGAGGAGGGATCGGCAACGCATGGTTAAGGTGGAGGCCGATACCTTTGGAAGAGCCCTGGGGGATGTGGTGGAGGATATCCAAAAGGGAATTTCTCAAATATCAATTCCTCCGGGTATGGAAATCAAATTCGGTGGAGAGGTCGAGGAGCAGGAGAAGGCATTCAAGGATCTCCTTCTTCTCCTCATTCTGGGAATCGTCTTAGTCTATATGGTTATGGCCTCTCAATTCAACTCACTCCTCCATCCCTTCGTCATCATGTTCTCTGTTCCCTTTGCCTTCACAGGGGTCCTCTGGGTCTTATTTCTGACAGGCACCACTCTTAATCTTTTTTCTTATTTGGGATTAATCATGCTCATGGGAATTGTGGTGAAGAATGCCATTGTCCTCGTGGATTATACCAACCTGCTTCGATCTCGAGGTCTTTCGCTCATCGATTCTATCATCAAAGCTGGATCCAACCGGCTGAGACCGGTCTTGATGACCTCTCTGACCACCTTCTTTGGAATGGTTCCGATGAGCCTTTCAAGGGGAGAAGGATCAGAGATGTGGAGACCTCTGGGACTAACCATGATGGGAGGGCTTCTTGTTTCGACTCTGGTAACACTTGTGTTAATTCCTGTTATCTACTCGATCTTCGAAGCCAGGTCCGATAGGAATAAAAATTAAAGATGGAAAGGTTGAAGAGAAGGGAAAGGGAGTATTTAATCCACAAAAAACAGATCCTTTCAGCAGCCGAAAGAGTCTTTGGGTCCAAGGGGTTCTTTGAAAGCACCATGAGTGAAATTGCCCATGAAGCCGAATTTGGAATGGGAACCCTTTATAAGTTTTTTGACTCTAAGGAGGACCTCTACTTTTCAGTCATCGAAGAGAAATTGGAGGAGATTAACCGTCTGATCAAGACGGAACTCTACAGAAAGGCTTCTGCCATCGAGAAAATTAGAAAGACATTGGAACTTCAATTCAGATTCACGGAGGAAGATCGGCATTTTTTCAGGATCTATATTTCTGAAAGAAGTTATTTGGGTTCTTTTAAAGAAGATTTGAGAAAGAGCATTCACGATAAAATGATGGCTCATATTAAATTCCTCGCCAGTATGATGAGGCGGGGGATAAAAGAGGGAGAGTTTAAACCCTTAGATCCAATGGATTTGGCTCATGGCTTTATTGGAATTGTTAATTCTTTTATCTTTGAATGGCTCGTCAGTCCTAAGCCTTACCCCCTTATTTCAAAAATTAATTCTGTCCTAGAGATATTTTTAAAAGGAGCACAAAAAGAGAAAGGAGAAGGTAATCGATGTGGGTGAAAGGAATGGTCTTATTGGCTGTCTTTATTCTCCAATTTAGCGGTGTGGCATGGGCTCAGGGCTCTCAGGAGACCCTCACCCTTGAGGAGAGCATCAAGATTGCCCTTGAGCGAAACCTGAAACTTCATTCAGCCATGGAAGGGGTTCGAGGTTCTGAGTTTCGAAGAAAGGCCACCCTGACAGATTTCTTTCCCAAATGGACAGGGCAATATGGATATGCTCGATATAACGATCCAACCATGGTCGGATTTTCAGGAGTCGTTGGTCCAGGAGGAACGATCACAAACATGAGTAGAGATGTTTATAATTTCAGCACCATACTGCAGCAGCCTCTTTTTGCAGGAGGTTCGATCCTCTCCACCTATCGCTTAGAGAAGATGGGGGTGGATATCTCCAAAACAGATGTAGAGGCTGTAAAAAGAGACATCATTCTTCAAGTAAGGGAGGGATATTTTAATATTTTGAATTCTCAGAAGATAATGGAGGTGGCAGCCCAGACGGTCAGGCAGTTTGAGGCGAATCTAAAGGTGGCTAAATCTTTCTTTGAAGTGGGAATCGTTCCAAAAAACGATGTTCTTCAGGCAGAGGTGAGGCTTGCCCAGGCAAGACAGGATTTAATTCGGGCGGAGAATAATGTGACGCTTGCCAAATCTTCGTTCAATATTTTACTTAGGCGGGAAATCGACAAACCATTAAATATTGTTGATATTCTCGAATATAAATCATTTCCACTTCGGTTTGAAGATTGTGTTGAGGAGGCTTTGAGGCAGAGGCCTGAGATTAAGAATGCTGAATTGAGAGTCAAACAGGCCAAAGAGGGAGTAAAGATTACCCGAAGTGGATTATTTCCTACGGTCAGTCTCTCGGGCAATTATTACCGATCCTCTGAAGAACTCGGGCTCATGGGTGATTTAAAAGGGGAGAGGTGGACCATAGGGGCTATCGCTACGTTTACTCTGTGGGAATGGGGAAAGACCCTCTATAAGGTTGGAGAAAGCAAGGTAAAAGTGGCACAGGCCGAGGATTCGAAAACCCAGCTAATCGAATCCATTATTTTGGAAGTGAAAGAGGCTTTTCTAAATCTATTAACAGCAGAAAAGAACATAAGCGTGGCAGAGAAGGCCATTGAACAGGCAGAGGAGAATTTAAGGATGAATGAGGAGCGATATAAATATCAGGTAGCCACTGCAACAGATGTTCTTGATGCTATCACGTTACTGGCTCAAGCAGGGGTTAATTATTACAGTGCGCTGAGTGGGTTTAATATCGCAAAGGCCAGATTGGAAAAGGCTATGGGAAGGCTTTATCCATAACCAACAAATCTCAGCATATACTATGGACATATGGCAACTTGAAAGGAAATAATTTTTATGAAAGGATGTGGCGTAACTGCTAATGTTTGTGCCTATAATGAAGAAGATACGATCTCTGGAGTGCTGAAAGCCCTGATTTTGGCACGAGAAATCGAGGAAATCATTGTCATCAATGATGGCTCAACCGATGGGACCTCTGAAACTCTTGAGAAATTTTGCGGTATTAAGGGAATTCGAATAATTGAGCTTTTATCCAATAAAGGGAAAGGCTTTGCTATGGCCGAAGGAGTAATCCATGCAAGGACTCCGATTCTCGTTTTTGTCGACGCAGATCTCCTAAACTTTGATCCACGGTTTGTAGGGCAACTCGTTAGCCCTTTGCTTGAAAAAAAGGCGGATATGGTGATTGGACATCCGACGGAGAATGACCTGGATCATTGGCTAAACCCTTTCAAGCCTATTTCGGGTGAGCGAGCCCTCTTCAAAGAGGATATCCTGCCCCTTATCGAACAAATGCAGAAGTCTCGTTATGGTGTGGAGACGCTAATCAACTTCTACTACCGTGCCAAAAGAAAGCGGGTGGTATATGTCCCGCTTTGGGGGCTCATTCATCCCACGAAACTACAGAAATATTCTCTCAGAAAGGCAACCTATGAATATTGGCAGGAGTCCTATCAGATAGCCAGGACAATTATAGGGAGCTGTTCACTGATTCTTCCCATTATTCGAGACGAACTACGGAGATGATTCAAAGAGCGAAGGATAAGAGGACGTATAACCTCAGGGCATTATAGGACTTAAACTCAAACACAACGAACCTCCTATGACTCTTATAATGATTGGGTTTGGGCTGGGCTTTTTCTCCTCTGTGCCAATTGGTGCCCTCGGCGCCTATATGATCCATCGATTTATAAAAAATGGGTTTTGGGATGGTCTTATTATTGGGGTATTTGCTTCTATTATGGATGCCTTCTACTGTGCTGTTTCATTGGTCGGGATGGCCTTCATTTATAATATTCCTATTCTTCGTTTTGTTGTTCAGGTCCTGGGGTTTTTGGTTTTACTCTACCTCGGGGTTCGTCAAATCCTTTCTTCTTCTGAAATATCAAGACTTGATGGAGTAAGGGGGAATAAAAGAGATAAAAATGACAGGACTTGGTCACGTTACATAAAAGACCTTACAGTTGTCTTTTCCTTGGGGATCTCGAACCCAACATTATGGGCCTTCTGGACCAATGTTTCCCACTTCCTCCATCTCTCCATTTTAAAAGGGGCAGCCATATCTGAATACCCTCCTTTTATTATGACCGTAGGTATGGGTTCGATGATCTGCCAGTATCTCTCTCTGCGGCTATTAAGAAGAATATACGATCATCATAGAGAAGCCAGGGCGATTCTTTATCGAATAAGTTCTCTATTCTATCTGGTTACGGTAGTCTATCTTGGATATCATCTTGGTTCCGAATTTTTAACACTTTATAAAATTCATTCATAAAAATATTTTTGAGTCTAACGGGAAACATTATTCCCCTTGATTTTCATGGAGTGAAATGGATTGAGATTATATGAAGAAGGCGAGATATAGCTTAATGATTGAAAGCGGAGGGGGGAATAGATTGACCTGATTGGGATTTTCCCTGAGAAGAGAAACCAAAATGAACCCACTCCCTACACTAAAGCCCAGGGTTTCAAGCCTGTGGCATGTCTGACATGACCTTCGACCATGCCAGACATGCCGGAAAAGGCCTCCGCTTCGCTCCGAAAGGATGCCATTCATCCCCAACCTTAAAGGCCTGGGGTTTTCTGGTATGGCTTATAAATAGCCAAATCCACATGGATTGATTTCACCCTATACCTCTCATATATCTCCGGCAAAAGCCTCTTTTTTAATATCTGATCAACTATCCCTTCACACTTCTTTTCTTTAATAGATTTATACCTGTACTTCTCCTCCCCTGTCAGATGCCTCCTGAATATTTCTGTGTCAAAAGCACATTCCACCTCAGCCCGGTCAATTATTATACATCGAAGAATTGAAAACTCCAACTCCTGAGCAATATCATACCGATTATTGCCGGCCAATATCATATATCGTCCAGGATCAATTGGGGTCACTATCAAGGGTTCAACAATTCCAAACTTCCTGA
>Ga0315298_1004534_pt1 | contig 20703 bp, 11 predicted proteins | sample WHS_1_MG_FD_203077 | JGI IMG/M metagenome (GOLD analysis project Ga0315298, IMG submission 203077) | Extremophilic microbial mat communities from Washburn Hot Springs, YNP, Wyoming, USA - WHS_1_MG | ecosystem: Environmental > Aquatic > Thermal springs > Hot (42-90C) | place: USA: Wyoming...
CGGAAGGTTCTCGACGGCCATCCGCACCCGTGTCAGGTCCGGGCATTCCTCCACCGCTTCCCAATCCAGCGGCAGACACCCCTGTGCGATTCTCGCCATCTTCCCCTCTCACCAGGAACCCTGAAAACCACGCCGACATTATAGCGAGGGGTATCTCATCGCGCACATCGAAATCCGGCGACCTCTGGGGTAGAATTCCGCGTTTTCGCCCCCTGGCGAGCGACCAACCCTTCTCATTCCAGCGCCCACCTGGGGTAAATCCCCACCGCCCCCTCGCTTCCCGCACGCGATTCCCAGGGCCCTCGATACTTCCGCGACAGGCTTACCGCAATATCCCCCTTGACAAGTGGAGCGCACAGTGCTATTATCACAGCAACAGTGATGTTCTATGGCATGTCAGTTGTCCGAGCCGTTCGAGAAGGGAGGTGAGGAGATGAGACGTGCGGGCGCGGAGCGAAGTGCGGCTCGCTCCCGCCAATGTGTGAATGGAGTGTACCGAACCCGTCTGATCGAGGAGGGATCGAGATGAGGAGGGCGATTGCGGCGTGCCTGGCGCTGATCCTGCGCGCCTTCACGCTTATTGAACTGTTAGTAGTTATCGCCATCGTGGCCATACTCGCGGGTCTTCTCCTGCCGGCGCTTGCCGCGGCGCGCGAAAAGGCCAGGCGTACGGCATGCATGAACAACCTCGCACAGATGGGCCGGGCAATGGAAAGTTACTGTGGCGATTACGGACAGTACTTCCCCTCCTGGCCCGCATGGGGTGGCGACATATTCCACGTGGAATATCGCGGCATGTGCGCGACGACGCTCGACGATGGCTGGTATGAGGACCCCAGGCTCAAGGACGCCGACGGCTGGAACGCCGGCAAGAACCAGAAGGTCAGGACGGGTGTCGCATCCGTTCCTGCTTCGTGGACTGTTGACGGGTGGCGGACAGCCTTCAGCCCGACCTTCCTCTGGCGCACCATCTATTGCGGGCGCAACAGGGCGGGAGGTGCCTGGGATGCCAACCAGCCCATGCCCATACGTCCTCCCGGAAACCTCAACACCTCTCCGATCGGCCTGGGTTATCTGCTCGACTCGGGCTATCTGGGCGACGCCAGGGTCTTCTACTGCCCAACCGCAGGCGGCACGATGCCGAAGGACTTCATGCTCTACTGGCCATCGTACTGGCCCAACATGAAGGCGGCCACGGGGCCCCAGGACCTCCTCCGCACCGGCGGCTTTGACGCCTACACCATGACTCATGGAAATTGGGATTGGGTGGTGGACAACACCCGAGCGGTCGGCGGCTTTGGCTGGTACCAGCAAGACCCATACGTCGTCGCCCAGTGCGACTACAACTATCGCGGGCAACCCTCCTGGCTGAACATATCCTCGTACGTCGTCCCGCCGTACGGAACATGGATGAGGACTGCCCCGCCCTTCGGGAAGGACTGGGTAATGCGTCCCATGATCCTCAAATATACGAAGCCGGCGGTCACCACGGAGATCGGCTGTCCCTGGTTCAAGACGCAGAAGTTGCTCGCCGGCAGGGCGCTCGTCACGGACTCCTTCTCCAGGTGCACGCCCTTCAAGTATCCCTCTTCCCAGGGAAGGTTAGATCCTCAGCCCGCCAAGTCCATCTACGCGCACCGCGACGGCTACAATGTCCTCTGCGGCGACTGGAGCGTCAAATGGTACGGTGACCCCGAACTCAGCATCATGTGGTGGCCGAACCCCCTCGACACATGGGTCAACAACAACAACACGTACGCCTGGTACAGCCACATGTGGTCAGCACAGACGACCGCCGTTGACTATCTCGCTAACCCCGTCAATCCCGACACGTTCTTCTGCTATGCTGGTAACCCGGTTAACGCTCCAAACGTGGGCATCTGGCACCTGTTCGACATGCACAGCGGAGTGGACGTTCAATAAGGGTTCAGGGGAGCATCGGCGCCGCAATGGCGCATGGGCATAACCTCGACGGGTGCGGCGAACCTGTGCCGCACCCGTCACCATCTGGGGTTTGCATTTCTGGAGAGCCGGGGCGGCTGGTCAACCAGCCGGACGTTTCACAAGACTGTACGGGAGGATGCCGGAGTTGGCAGGTTCAAAGAAGGTCATCCTGGTCGTATTACTGGCAGCGGTCATAGGAGGGGCGCTGTGGTTCGCTCTCAGCAGAAGCGTGCTCAGGCGCGGTGCCACCCCGCCAGCGCGCTACCTCGCACTTCCCGTTGCGAAGATTGACGAAAAAACCCTCCAGGTGATAACAAAGACCCTTGGAGAGTGGCAGAAGATCGGACAACGCAACGGGAGGTACAGGAATCCTGAGACGGGCGAGTACACCATGCTCGACGTGACCGTGTGTCAGTACTGCGGAGGCAAGATTCCGATCCCACCGCAGACCCACGTCGCGCCGCAGTCGTCCGGCGGGAATGGTTCCCCCGAGATACCGGTGGAGACGCAGCAGATCGTCCGCTGTCCGCTCTGCGGAAAGATGACGGAGATAGGCCTTCCCATCTCGCCCGCCGCAGCGGGAAATCCAAAACCCACAGGCCACGCACCGCACGCGGGCAGCCAGGTCCTTGCGGACCAGCCATGTAACCACCTCCGCTTGGAGAAGCCACGCAGATGAAAGTTTCAGCACTATCGCTAGCCGCAGCAGGCGCCCTGGCGTTCGTTCTCGGGTGCGCCGCAGCAGAAAGACGCGAGCCGATCTACCCGTTGCCGACGGATCCCCGGACCGGCGAGAAATACGTCAGCTTTCTGAAAGGCCTCTCTGACGAGGAACTCCTGAGGCTCGTGCCCACGCAGCCGGGACTTCGCTTCGTGGACTGCCCCAACTGCGAGGCCGGCACGCAGGATACCGCTCCCTGGGAATGGGTCCCGGAGAAGCCGTTTCAGATTCGCTGCAAGGGGTGCGGCGAGGTGTATCCCGACAACCCGAAGTACCCGGATGACAAGGTGCTCGTCGTAGAGGGGCCGGATGGAACCGAGTTCCGCTTCCCGTACTACGAGCGTCCCGACGGCTACAGGCTGTTCTTCCGTGCCGCGGCCGATTACGAGCGGCAGAACTACATGTTCTACGCCGCCCGGGCACTCGCCCGACGATACTGGCTCACGGGCGACGAGGATTGCGCGCGCCGGGCCGCGCTCATACTGTACCGCCTCGCCCAGACTTTCCCGGGCTGGCCCTTCCACTTCGATTATCCCTTCATGCAGAAGGTATTCGTCCCGTGGTACCAGAACCGCATCGGGGGGGTCCCCGAGATTCGCGTCACCCGTCTCTACTACTGGATTTTCGGTGACCTGCCGGCGGCACTCCTCGAGACCTACGATCTCATCCGCGACTGGCCCGGTCTCGCCAGGGTCGGCGCCCGCGACGCCCGCGAAAAGATCGAAAACATGTTCACGGTCATGGCCGAGCACGTTCTCGGCGCGAAGGAAGTGTACTATAACGTCTCGAACCGCCTCTGGAGCAGCGGCATTGCGGCGGGACGCCTGCTCCACAGAGACGACTGGGTCCTCGACTGCGTCCGGCGCATGAACACCATGATGCGAACGATGTTCCACCACGACGGTGCCTGGCCGGAACCCTCGATGATGTACGCGAGGATGTCGGTCTATCATCTTGACGAGGTCGTCAGCGTCCTCAAGGGCTACGAGCCGCCGCTGGAGTCCGCCGACGAGGTCCGGGCATGTCTGGAGGAGCATGCGAGGCTTCGCGCTGCTTTCGAGGACATCGAGGACGCCTGCCGTCTCCCCAACGGCAGTCCGATACCCGTCAACGACGTGTGGGCGCCCCGCTCGAACTACGGCGTTCCGAAGGAGAAGCATTCCAGGCTGATCCCTGGCTGGCAGATAGCGATGCTGCGGCGTGGCGATGCCGCCGAGCCGGTATGCGCGTGGCTCCACAATGCGCCGGGTAGCGGCCACAGAAACCTCGACCAGTGCAGCATCGGCCTCTACGCGTTCGGAAAGGAACTCCTGAGCGACATAGGTTACACCCACACGAAGTGGCGCCACGCCTGGGCCAGGGCGACCGCGTCGCACAACACTGTCGTGGTCAACGGTATCAACTCGGGCACCGACGCCTCGTTCACGGAAAACCGCATTCGCCTTTTCGCGACAGACGGGCGTACCTTCCACATCGTGGAGGCGGAAAGCAATGCGGCGTATCCGGGCGTCACGTCACGCTATCGCAGGACCCTTGCACTGGTCGGCGAGGACAGTTCCGACGCCTACCTCATAGACGTATTCCAGGTGCACGGCGGAAGGCAGCATGACTACCTCCTGCACGCCAGTTCCGACGAGCCCTCGATCGCTCGCGTCGAGGGGATCGATATGAGGCCGTACGACGGCACGCTCATGAACCCTGGAACTGTCTTCGTGGAACCGAAAGGGGAATCGGAAGGTGGGGAGCCCCATCTCGGTCTCTGGTTCATAAAGGATTTGTCGGCAGGCCGCGCCGACGGGGAGGTCGTGCTCGACGTGCGGCTTGCGTCCGCGCCCGATGTGGGGACGCGGAGCCACCTCATGGGCGGACGTGGCACCACGATATACCTCGGCCGCTCCCCGCAGGTGCGTCCTGCGCAGGAGAACGATAGCGAACTCGACAAGTACTGGCGGCCCACCCTCTGCGCCCGCCGGCAGGGTGAGAACTTGAAGAGCGTCTTCATCGCCGTGCACGAGCCGGTGAAGGGCGAGGGGAAGGTCTCCTCCATATCGGCCCGCGAACTCGAGGACGGGCTTCTCCTCGTCATCGGTCGCGGCCCCTCGGACCGGGACTACTTCATGATGGGCTACGAGGGTCCTGTCGAGTTCCGCGAGGAGACGCCTGACGGGCCGCTGGAGTTCTCCGGCTCGTGGGGACTCGCACGCATCGAGGGCGGGCGCTGCGTCGAGGCGCACATGATTGGCGACAGGCTCTCCGCGGCTGGTTGCACCCTCACGGGAACCGCCGGCTGGTGCGGGGAGGTGCGCGCCGTCGGCAGGGAACCGGCCGGTGGCAGCCGCGGCTTTCTCGACGTGGATGGAAGGGTGGACCCCTCCGCAACCCGGTGTGCGCTTCTGGTCGAGTTTCCCGACCGCACGTGCCGCGCATACAATGTCGTTCGGATAGAGCCGCTGGCCCAGGGAACCCGCCTGCGTCTGGCCGAGACACCCGGCTTCGAGGTGGAGGAAGGGAAGGTGAAACTCGTGAGTTTTCCGCAGCGAACTATCGAGGGTACTCGAGTCACATGGTCCCTCCCACACCTCAGCGCTCTGCGACCCGGAACCGCTGGCGGGATAGCGGCCCCGCCCCACGCCGGAAGGTGAGGTACCAGCCGTGGAACGGTACATCGCCGTTGACAACGTGTGCGCCTGGCCGAATCTGACCCTCATGCGCGATGGCAGGGTCATCGCGACCGTCTTCAACCAACCCTGCCACGGACACTGGGAGGGGGATGTGGAGTGCTGGGAAAGCGCCGACGGCGGGCGAACGTGGAAACTTTGCGGAATCCCCGCCACGCACGAGCCCGGAACGAATCGCATGAACGTCGCCGCCGGCCTGGCCGGGAACGGCGACCTCATCGTCATCGCCAGCGGGTGGTCGGATCGCCCGCCCAGGGGTGAGTCGCGACCGGGTCCGAAGTTCGGCCCCAACGCACAGGTCCTGCCATCCTGGGTGTGCCGTTCGAGCGACGGGGGCCGCACGTGGACTCACGAGCAGGAACGTTTCCCCGCCCCGGAGGGGGATGCGGGCATTGTGCCCTTCGGGAAGATAATCAGGCTGCCCGACGGAACGCTGGCCGTATCCGGATACTCGTTCCGCGAGAAGGACGAGCGCAAGGAGCGAAGCCATCTCCTGAGCAGCCGCGACGACGGCGGCACATGGGGTCGACACGTGTTAATAGGCGCACCGATCAACGAAACCGACGTGCTCCACGTCGGCGGTGAGCGCCTCATCGCCGTCGGGCGGACGAGGCCCGATGCGCGGCTTGACCTCTTCGAGTCCGACGACCTCGGACGGACCTGGCGGCGTGTCGGCCCGCTCAGCGGACCGAGCGAGCACCCGGGGCACCTCCTCGGCCTCCGCGACGGAAGGGTGCTTCTCACCTACGGCGTCCGCAGGCAGAACTGCCGCGGAATCGCCGCAAGGCTCAGCGACGACGGCGGGCGAACGTGGAGCGTTCCCACGACACTGCTCCATCTCGAGGGCGCGGCCGACTGCGGATATCCGTCAAGCGTGCAACTTGACGATGAGACCATTGTGACCGCATACTACGCGAGCGGGGTTGCGGCGCACACCCGCTACCACATGGGCGTGATACGCTGGAGGCCAGACGAGTTCTTCCGGGTGAACAGGGCGGCATCCTGACCACAGCCCAATGGTCCCCAGCCAGCGGCGGAGAGAGAATCCCGTATCCGACAGCGACCGCGTTGGAACGGGTCCGCTGTCGCTTCGGCGGGTGGGTCGCTCGTTTTCTGTTCCATCCGCGTCGCCCGGGTTCAGCAAACCTGCGCCGCCGGGCTGCAGTGGACGAAGGCGGTACCAGCAAACCGTCATGAGAATGAATGAGGAGGATCGAATGGCTGCCAGGAGGACGCCAGGGCCGCTCGTGAAAGGCGATACCATCCGCCTGGCCATCCTCGGCTGCACGTCGGGCAACGGCCATCCTTACTCGTGGAGTGCCATCTTCAACGGTTACGATCGCGAGGCGATGACGCGCGAGTGCCCGTTTCCGGCGATTCCTCAATACCTGAACAGGCAGCCGCCGGAAACGCTGACCATCCCGGGTGCGCGCGTGACTCATGTCTGCTGCACCGGAGACGGTGGTTTCACGGCGGAACATGTAGCACGCTGTTCGCTCATCCCGCACGTCGTGGAGCATCCCACGGACGTGGTAGGCCGCGTTGATGCGGTCCTCATCGCGACCGACATCGGCTCGGAGCACGTGGATCGCGCAAGGCCGTTCATCGAGGCCGGGGTGCCCGTGTTCATTGACAAGCCCCTGGTGGAGAGCGAAGAGGACCTGCGCACATTCATCGCCTGGGCGGATGCCGGAAGGCCATTCATGAGTTCGAGTTGTATGCGCTACAGCAAGGAGTTCGCCCCCTACCGGCTCAGCACTCACGACCTGGGCAAGTTGCGGTTCGTGAGCATCACGACGTGCAAGAGTTGGGAGCGTTACGCAATCCACGCGCTGGAGGCGATATACCCTATCATGGGGCCGGGCTTCGTCTCCGTTAGAAACAGCGGCAGCGCGGACCGGAACATCGTTCACCTGAAGCACCGTTCAGGATGCGATGCCGTCGTCGCCGCGATTTCCGACATGGCTGGCAGTTTCGGCTGCATGAGCCTTTGCGGGACCGAGGGCCACGCGCATTGCGTCTTCAAGGACACCTTCTACGCCTTCAGGGCACAGATGGAGGCATTCGTGGCTTATCTTCGGACAGGTATTCCGCCTTTTCCTTTCGCCGAGACGGTCGAACTGATGAGGGTGCTCATCGCGGGGATCCGCAGCCGCGAGGCAGGGGGGCGCGAGGTTCCACTCTCGGAGACCTGACTCCCTGCCGCGGACCGAACGGGAGGAGATGCCATGGGCGTACTGGACCTTTTCTTGTTGAAGGGCAAGACCGCTCTCGTCACTGGCGGAGCGGGCCTGTACGGGCGGCAGATAGTGCGGGCACTGGCGGAGGCCGGCGCGCGAACCTACATAGCCTCGCGTAACGTCGGGGCCCTCGAATCGCTGGCCGCGTCGCACCGTGCCTCGGGCCTGGACGTCCGGGCCGCACGATTGGACCAGTCGGACGAGACCTCCATCCTCGCCCTGCGAGACCTCATCGCGAGGGAGAGCGGCAAACTCGACGTACTCGTGAACAACTCCGTCGCACGGCCCCTGAAAAACGGGTATTTCAGCCCCGCGAAGGAGATAGAAGAGAGCATGCGCGTCAACGCGGTCGGTCTGATACTCCTCACTCGCGCGATGGGAGAGATAATGGCCGATGGCGGCTCGATCATCAACATCGGTTCCATCATGGGGCTCGTCGGTCTTGAACCTCTCAACTATCGCGGCACGGAGATGCAGGGCTGGCTGCCCGATTACTTCTTCGTCAAGGGCGGCATGGCAAACCTGACACGCTTCCTGGCGAGTTACTACGGCCACCGTGGCATCAGGGTCAATTGCGTGCACCCGGGCGGTCTCCGGACCCCGAATCAGCCCGAAGCGTTCGTGCGCAACTACAGCGAACGCACGTGCCTCGGACGCCTCGCGAACGACACCGACCTGATGGGCATTATAGTGTTCCTGGCATCGGACGCCTCGGCGTACGTCACCGGCACGAACATACCCGTTGACGGTGGCTACACGGCCAAGTGAACGGCCAGAGCGATTGCCGGCCCATCGGTGCTGGAGCCGGATTGCCGGGACTCTTGACCGTCGGACACGACGGGTTTATCCTCCTGGGCCTTCGGATACGCCTGCCTCGAGGCGTATGCGGTGTTCGCACAATGGGGATGCCATGGCCACGCGATTGACAGTCATCTGCGGCAAGTCACCTCTGGAACAACACGCTGCGGAGGAGTTCGCCAGATATGCACGTGCCATGACCGGACACGAGGTCACAGTCGCGGCCGAAACCACCGGGAGCGCGCAAAGCGAGGATGGTGTGGTCTCGATTGGCTCGACCGACATTGCCCGAACCTTCGTTCGACGCGGTCTGGTGACCTCGCCGGAGGAACTGGGCGAGGAAGGATTCGTGATCCGGTCCGTGCAGTCAACCGAGGGGCACTTTTTGATCCTCCACGGTGGCAGCCCCCGCGGCACGCTTTATGCAGTTTACGATTACCTCGAGCGATTCTGCCGCGTCGGATTCTTCTGGGACGGCGAGCGAATCCCCCGTCTGGAACGACTTCCGCTCGATGGGATTTCGGTCTTTCAGCGACCGCGTTTCCCGCTGAGGGCACATCTCCTGGATGTCGTTTACGGCTACACGACGTTCTCCTGGGGATGGAAAGAGTGGAGACGCGAGATAGACTGGGCCGCGAAGCACAAACTGAACTTCCTCACGTCCCCACCGGGGGCCGTCGAGGTCTGGAAGGCCGTCTGGCGCCGATTCGGCGTCGAGGTCCCGCCGGGGAGTCTCTCCGGCCCGCCATTCCTTCCGTGGGCGAGTTTCCACCTCTGGGACATCTATCCGCCCTTTCCACCGGAGTTCCAGGATTTCGTGGCCGAACTGACCTCGCGACAGGTCGCCTATGCCAGGGGGCTCGGCATGAAGATGGACAGCCCGTGGATCATGGGGATTCAGGTGCCGCGCGAGTTCTACGAGCGGTACAGGGACCGTGTGCGGTTCATGGAGGTCACGTGGCAGCCGACGGAGCGTCCCGGGTACTTTGTACACCCCGAGGACCCGCTCTACGGCGAACTCCTCTCGGCGTTCATGAAGGAATATGCGCGCCGGTACGGGACCGACCACATCTGGTGCCTTCCGAACTTCGGAGAGATGGCCCCGGGAAAGGAACTGCCGCGGGAGGAACAGCGCCGCATCAAGATGGGAATCGCGCGAAGCACGCTCGAAGCCGCTCGCTCGGCGGACCCACAAGCCCGCCTGATCTGCCTGACGTGGAGTTTCTACTTCGAGCGAGACTACTGGCCACTCGAGGACGTGAGGGAGTTCATCCAATCCTTCCCGGACGAGGCAATCCTCGTCTGGGATCTCTGGCCCGACTTCCGTTACCCCGGCTCGCCCGAACACCATGGCATGAGGCAACCGCTTTACGAGGAGTTCGATTTCTGCTTCGGCAAACCCTGGGTGATGGCCTTCCTGCACTCGTTCGCCGGCCAGACGACCCTTCACGGCGACCTCGCAGACGCGATCGCCCGGGTGCGTCAGGTGGCCCAGGACCCACGTGGCGCCAAATGCCAGGGCCTGGCGCTCAATCCCGAACGCATACATCACAACCACCTTTATTTCGACCTCGTCACGCGACTGGCCTGGGACCCCTCCGAGGTCGAACTCGGTCGTTTCCTTCAGGACTACGCCGAGCGACGCTACGGTCCGGAGGGTGCGTCGGCCATGCTGCCCGCCCTCCGCGAACTGGCCGCCAGCGTTTACGGATGCAACGATGCTACTGGGCCGCTCTATCAGTTCCGCCTGTGCGCGCGCCTTCTGCAACCCGAATTGCGCGTCTCGGCTATTCTCACCCTGCGCGAGCGGGAGCGATTCATCCCTGCTCTCATCCGCGCCCTGGCCATCGCCCTCGAGGAAGGAGAGCGCCTTGGTGACAGCGAACTTTACCAGCACGACCTCATTGACGTTGGCCGACAACTCCTTGGAGAACTCTTCAACGCGCGCGCCCTTCGCCTCGCCGACGCATTCCACCAAGGACGCAGCGGCGACTTCGACGCCGAGGCCGCGTCTCTGAGGGAGATACTCGACGCGCTCGAACTCCTGCTTGCCAGCAGCGACCGATACAGGCTCCAGCCGGTCCTCGATGCTGCCGCGTCTCTCCCGGGCGCCCCGCCGGACTACGACCGACGTATCCGCGACATCCTCACGGTCTGGGGACGCTACAAGCACGTGCTCGACTACGCGCGCTGCGACTACTACGAACTCGTCCGCTTCTACTACCGGAAACGGGTGGACGCATTCCTCGAACGGCTCCGCGATGGCATGTCGAGGGGAGTTCGCGACATTCCCGACGAGGACGCTCTGACAGCGGTGTACCATCCAATCGAGGAGGCGTGGGTGGAGGGCAATCTTGCATCTGACCGCCCCGAGCCTCCGCGCCTCGACCCGGTGGGCGCGGCGCGCGAACTCCTCGCGCGGTCGCGCCGCCTGGCAGCACCTTTCGCTTCGCAGGCGGGAGGACAGGGGAGGGGAGAGTGAAAGAGACGACAATTTCTCGCTTGCGCCCACGATGACGTTATGGTACATTGCATAGAGTGAATAGCGATCCGAGTCGAGATTGGCGACCGATTGGGTGGTGCAGTCTGTCCGCTCCCGCGCATCCTCCCTCCACCTGTAGCCGCGATTGATCGGTTCTTCGTTCAATCCTGTCTCGCGTCGGGGTTCGTGGCGACCTTGAGTTCCGTCTGCGGTCGCGTCGTGTGTGTCACGGCGCCAGGATGAACGTTTCGTCCCCGATAGATCGCTGTGACACATCTCATTGGCGAAAGGATATTGCTTGACGTCCAACCGGAACGGCTTTCTGCGATACAATCTTGGCCAGAACATCCTTGCCGACATAGCGAGGATGGGCTACGAGACCCCGACTCCTATACAGGAGCAGTGCATTCCGCCAGCGATAGATGGACGCGACGTCATCGGGCTCGCACAGACCGGGACGGGCAAGACGGCGGCGTTCGGCCTGCCGATCGTGAGGCGCGTGGCGGGTAAAGAGGAGATGTCGGTGCTGGTCCTCACTCCGACGCGCGAACTCGCCCAGCAGGTCTGCGGTGTCCTTCACCAACTCGGCGTCTCCAGCGGCCTTCGCGTCGCGGTGGTCGTGGGAGGTGTCCCGATAAGGGAGGACCTCGCGGTGCTAAGACGATGGCCGAACGTCCTTGTGGCCACGCCGGGCCGACTCCTGGACCACATTCGCTCGCGGTCGGTGGACCTCTCGAAGATCGAGATACTGACCGTGGACGAGGCCGATCGCATGTACGACATGGGGTTCATGCCCCAGATAGAACGTATCGTGGCGGTCCTTCCAAGAGACCGCCAGACGCTGATGTTCACGGCGACCATGCCCCCGGAGGTGGAGAAACTTGCGCGGCGGCACATGCGGTCGCCGGTGAGAATCCAGGCTGGTGAGACCGCGCCACCGGCGCGCGCCGTACAGAGGCTGTACAGCGTCCGGGAGGAAACCAAACTGCCGCTTCTCCTGCGGATACTGTCTCGTTCAGATGGACGGGTGCTCATCTTCGTGCGCACGAGGCGCAGCGTGGAGCGCCTCGCGCGGAGGCTCGGGGACCGGCGGCACCGGGTGGCGCGCCTCCATGGCGATCGCGAGCAGGCCGAACGCGCGGCGGCCCTCGCAGGCTTCCGCGACGGCACCTACCGGGTCCTCGTCGCGACCGACATCGCGGCACGAGGTCTCGACGTGGCCGACATAGAGCACGTGGTCAACTACGACTTCCCGCGCAGCGCGGAAGACTACATTCACAGGGTCGGGCGCACAGCCCGGCTGGCCGCCAGCGGCCTGGCCTCCAGTTTCGTGACGCCTGCTGACAGGGCGATTGTCGCGCGACTCGAAAGGCTCCTGACCTCCAGGTTCCCGCTGATCCCGGCCGAGGAGATACGGCCGCCGGCGATCGAAACTGCACCGTCCTCTGCCGTTCGCCGCTCACGCTGAAAGAGGAAATGGGATGAACGTCCTCCTGATCCACCCGCAGTTCCCGGACACGTTCTGGGGCTTCAAGCATGCCCTGAAGTTCATCCGCAAACGGTCCGCCTCTCCGCCCCTGGGTCTAATAACCGTTGCTTCGCTCCTGCCTCCGGACTGGGGCAGGAGACTCGTTGACCTGGATGCGAACCAACCCTTGTCGGAACACGACCTGGAATGGGCGGACCTGGCATTCATCGGAGGGATGACGGTACAGCGCGACTCCGCGCGGCGGACGATCCGCCGCTGCCAGGAGGCGGGCCTGCCCGTTGTGGCCGGCGGACCGCTCTTCACCGCGGAATGGCAGGATTTCCCGGAGGTGGACCACCTTGTCCTGAACGAGGCCGAGTTGACTCTGCCGCCCTTCCTGAACGACCTCGCCGCCGGTCGCGCGCAGCGCCTCTACTCGACGAGCGAGTTCGCCGACATAGAGCGCACTCCCATCCCCGAGTGGCGCCTGCTCGACCTCAAACGCTACGCGTCCATGAGCGTCCAGTACTCGCGCGGCTGCCCATACGACTGCGAGTTCTGCAACGTGACAGCGCTCTTCGGACACCGCCCCCGCACCAAGACAGCGTCACAGGTGATCGCGGAACTGAATGCCCTGTACGCCCTGGGGTGGCGCGAGGGAATATTCTTCGTTGACGACAACCTGATCGGCAACAAGGCACGCCTGAAACGCGAACTGCTCCCCGCACTCATCGCATGGCAGCGCGAGAGAAGGCCCCTCCCCTTCAGCACCGAGGTCTCGGTGAACATCGCCGACGACGCTGAACTCATGCGGCTGATGGTCGAGGCGGGATTCGACACAGTGTTCGTCGGCATAGAGACACCCGACGAGGCATCGCTGAGGGAGTGCAGCAAGAGGCAAAACACCGGACGCGACCTCCTTGCCGATGTGAAGAGGATCCACCGGGCCGGGCTGCAGGTTCAAGGCGGATTCATCGTCGGGTTCGACAGCGACAGACCCACGATCTTTCGCCGACAGATCGAGTTCATCCAGAAAAGCGGGATCGTGACCGCCATGGTCGGGCTGCTCCAGGCCCCTCCGGGCACACGCCTTTTCGAGCGTCTGAAGCGGGAGCGCCGCATCGTGGGGTCCGGTTCCGGCGACAACGTTGACGGCAGCACGAACATCGTGCCGGGGATGGCCATCGAGACATTGCGTCAGGGGTACAGGAACATCCTCAAGCACATCTATGCTCCGGAAAACTACTATCAGCGCGTGAAGACATTCCTTCGCGAGTATCGCGCGCCGAAGATCTCGCTGCGTCTGACCGTGGGGCAGGTGCTGGCGTTCGTCCGGTCCGTCCTGCGACTCGGTATAATCGGCAGGGAGCGCGTCCAGTACTGGAAACTGATGCTGTGGACGGCCTTCCGCCGGCCGGAACTTCTGCCGCTGGCGGTCAGACTCATGATCTACGGCCATCATTTCCGCAAGGTGTGCGAACGGACCGTGCTCGCACGCAACTGATCGCCCCGCCCACCCATCCGCCTGCGCGGCCGGCCCAAGACTGGCACGGCCGCCAGCACATTACCATGGAGGACAGGAGTCTCTCACGATGCCGCGGCAGTATCCGATAGAACGCGTTCGCAACATCGGGATCATGGCGCACATAGATGCCGGCAAGACCACCTGCACCGAACGCATCCTGTTCTACACGGGCCGTTCCCATCGGCTCGGCGATGTTGACGAGGGCACGGCGATAATGGACTGGATGGAGCAGGAGCGGGAGCGCGGGATCACCATCACGAGCGCCGCGACAACCTGCATCTGGCGCGAGCACCAGATCAATATCATTGATACGCCTGGCCACGTTGACTTCACCGCCGAGGTCGAACGCAGCCTGCGCGTCCTGGATGGCGCCGTCGGCCTCTTCTGTGCCGTGAGCGGAGTCGAGCCACAGTCCGAGACGGTCTGGCGCCAGGCCGACAGGTACGAGGTGCCGCGCATCGCCTTTGTCAACAAGATGGACCGCGCTGGCGCCGACTTCTTCGCGGTCGTCGAACAGATAAGGAAGGAACTCGGCTCGAACGTGGTGCCGATCGTCCTTCCCATCGGGACCGGCGACGAGTTCGTCGGCATCCTCGACCTCGTGAAGGACTGTGCCGTCTATTACGACGAGGCGGACAACGGCGCCACTTTTCGCGAGCGGCCCGTGCCCGAGGCGATGCGGGAACAGGCCCGTATGTGGAGGCGCAACCTCGTCGAGCGATGCGCCGAGGTGGACGACCGTCTCCTCGAGAAGTTCTGCGCGGACGAGCCCATATCCGATGAGGAGATCCGTTCGGCCCTCCGGCGGGCTGTGCACGAGCGGCTCATCTGCCCTGCGCTCTGCGGCAGCGCGGTGAAGAACAAGGGCATTCAGCGCCTCCTCGACGCGGTCGTTGACTACTTGCCGAGCCCGGTTGACCTTCCGCCGATCAGCGGCTCATGTCTCGAAGGCAGGCCGATCGAGCGCATACCCCGAGACGATGGCCGCCTGGCGGCGCTGGCCTTCAAGGTCGTCAATGACAGACACGTCGGCAGGCTCACGTACGTCCGCGTGTACTCCGGCACGCTCAAGGCCGGCTCCTACGTCCTCAACTCCAGCCGGGGGAAACGCCAGCGCATAGGGCGCATCATGAGGATGCACGCCAATCATCGCGAGATCGTGGACGCGCTTTACAGCGGCGAGATAGGCACCGTGGTCGGCCTCGCCGACACCATGACCGGAGAGACGATTTGTTGCGAGGATGACCCTATCATCCTCGAGGCTATCGAGTTCCCGGCACCCGTCATGAGCGTCGCCGTGCAGCCTCAGGCCAGTGGGGACCGCGACAAGCTCCATACCGCGCTCACGCGGCTTGCAGCGGAGGACCCGACCTTTCTCGTGACGGTGGACCCGGAGACGGAGGACACGATCATATCGGGGATGGGGGAACTGCACCTCGAGATCGTGCTCGACCGCGCAAGGCGCGAGTTCGATGCGAGCGTCGTGGCCGGCCAGCCACAGGTCGCATACCGCGAAACGCTCACCACGCCCGTGCGCGTCGAGGAGAGGCTGCGCAAGCAGACCGGCGGCCACGGTCAGTACGCGCACGTCATCCTGCACATCGAGCCCCTCGGTCCGGGTGAGGGATTCGAGTTCCTCAACGAGATCCGCGGAGGAGATATCCCGCGCGAATACATACCCGCCATCGAGAGGGGAATTGTCGACGCCATGGTCAAGGGGCCATGGGCCGGCTTCCCCGTCGTTGACGTTCGGGTGAGGCTCACGGACGGCTCCTATCACGAGGTGGACAGTTCCGAGTTGGCGTTTCGCACGTGCGCCGCAACGGCCTTCAGGAACGGTTTCCTGCGCGGCAACCCCGCGCTGCTCGAACCGATCATGAGCGTGAACATAGTCACGCCGTCGGAGTTCATGGGCGCGCTCGTCGGCGCCATCTGCGCCAAGCGCGGCCGCGTCACCGGAATCGAACCGCAGGGCTCCGCACAGGTCATCCACGCGCTCTGTCCGCTCGCAAACCTCTTCGGCTACATGGGCGAGTTGCGCAACGCCACCCAGGGTCGCGCTTCGTTCACCATGCACTTCGAACACTACGAGCCCGTGCCCTTCGCCCTGGCGGAGGAGATCATCGAGAAGCGCAAGGCGGCCCTCCGCAGCCGAAACGGGCGGGGCTGATCGCACCCTGAGGCCGCCGCCCGTCCTGTCCGACCCGATTCCCCCGCGACGGCCAGGCTGCTGGCGCGATCGTCTATCGCCCGGTCGCCGAATTGTTTATCATATCAGCCCAGGCCATGACTAGTTCCTGCGCGTGCATGTGGCACACTTCGGAAGAGAGACAGATGACTCGACACGGTGTCTATCGGAAGTTCCTGGTCCTCCTTTTCATCCTCATCCCGCTCGCCGCCGCGGCGGCCGAGCCGCGACCTGACCGCCTGGACCGTGAGGCCGTTCTCCTTGCCGCCCGGGACGTGACGCCAGAGAAATATCCCGATGCGGACGACGTCCTGGTGGATGACCTCATCAGGGAGACCTACCAGCCAGACGGAACATCAGTCAACACGGATGACACCTATATCAAGGTCCTGACAGACAAGGGGCGCCAGGAGAATCGAACGCTCTCGTTTCACTTCACCATCCCCTACAGCCGCGTCGGGGTCGAGACGGTCGAGATAATCAAGCCCGACGGCACCACGGTCGGAGTCGACGTCGAACAGCAGTCGCGCGTCATGACCGATCCGTCCCAGATGGGTCAGAACATCTACAATCCTAACGACAAGGTACTCCAGGTGAGCGTTCCCGCGCTCGACGTGGGCGACGTCCTCCATTACTTCTCCATCCGCGAGACCGTCAAGCCGCGTGTGCCCGACACATGGAGCGACTACATGGTGTTAGAGTACACGAGCCCCATACGCCGTCTGACCTACGAGGTTGTCGCTCCGAAGGCTCGGCCACTCCGAAGGATCGCCCTCCGCGACCCGGTCGCCGGGACCGTCTCCTACAGCGCCGAGGAGACACAGGACCATACGATTCACCGATGGGTCGTCCGAGACGTGCCCCGGATGTACGAGGAGCCCGATATGCCCCCGCTCGAAACGGTCGTCCAGCGGCTTCTCGTCAGTACGATACCCGGCTGGGAGGAGATATCCCGCTGGTACTGGAGATTGTGCGAGCCACATCTCGAGACAACCGATCAGATGCGCCGCACCGTGGGCGAACTGACCTCCGGCCTCGCCGGTCGCCAGGAGAAAATCGAGGCGCTCTTCCGATTCGTCTCCCAACAGGTGCGGTACCTGGGGCTCACGATGGAGACCGAGGCTCCGGGCTACGAGCCGCACGACGTCAGGGTGACGTTCGAGAACCGTTACGGGGTCTGCCGCGACAAGGCGGCGCTCCTCGTCGCGATGCTGCGCGACGCTGGCATCGAGGCGTTTCCGGTCCTCATCCACAGCGGACCCAAGAAGGACGCGGAAGTGCCACAGCCTTACTTCAACCACGCCGTCGTGGCGGCGAAAAACCCGGACGGTACCTACCTCCTGATGGACCCTACCGACGAAAACACCAGGGACCTCTTCCCCGCATACCTCGCGGACCGGAGTTATCTCGTGGCGACCCCCGAGGGAGACCCGCTGCGCACTTCCCCGATAGTCCCCGCGGAGAATAACCTCGTCCGCATAGAGACCCACGCTCGACTGAGTCCGCGCGGCGACCTCCGCGCGGAGAGCGTGGTGCGGTTCGAGGGCGTGAACGACAGCGCATACAGGGGCTACTTCTCCCGGATAAAGCCCTCCGAGCGGCGCCTCTACTTCGAGGGAATCCTGAAGCAGGCCATTCCGGGTGCCAGGCTCGCACACATGGACATCGAGCCAGAGGACGTGCGCGATACCAGCCGCCCACTGTCGGTCAGACTCCAGTTCGAGGCCGACGACCTGGTCATCCGCGACAGTCAGGTCGCGATCGTGCCGCTCCCACGCCTGGGCGCCCGCGTCGGCATGGTGAACTTCGTCATCGAACGTGCCGGACTTCGCGAGCGCAAGTATCCTCTGGTGACCGGCTTCGCCTGCGGCGTCGAGGAGGCCTTCAATCTCGATCTCGACTCCGCGCTGGGGCCCAGCCTGGCAATCCCGCATTACGATTCGATCGAGAACGATGCTATCCTGTTCAGACAGAGCCTGTCCCGCGACGGAAACCTCCTCCGCGGCGCCGGCATCTTCCACCTGCGCGTCCCCGAACTCAGCCCCGCCCAGTATCGCGACTTCCGCTCGGCCCTCGAAACTATCGAGATACAATCCCGCAAGAAGCCTGTCTTCGCACCGCACGACGGCCGGGCCGAGGCCGACGTCGAGATACTCCATTCCGAAAAGGTCTGTGACCTCGACAGCCCGCACGAGTGGACCGAGACACATGAGATGCGCTGCAGGGTACTCACCTACGCTGGCGCAAGGCGTTACGCGGAACTCAAGTTCGATTTCAACCCCGCCTGGGAGGATGTGCGGCTCGACTTCGCCGAGGTGACCAGCCCCCGGGGCGAGACGAAGTCGGTGGGAACTGCCGAACAGAACGTCATGGACGCCGAATGGGTTGGCTCCGCACCCAGATATCCGCCGGGAAAAACGCTCGTCGTGAGCCTGCCGGGCGTCGAGGTGGGCTGCGTAATCCATTATCGCGTGGTGCGGCATGTTCGTGACAGGCCCTTCTTCGCCGCCAGGCCGACGTTCAGCGCCTTCGATCCGATTCGCTGGCAGACGTTCGTCCTCGACTCGCCAGACGACCTCGAGGTCTCCGTCGTGCCGCTCCGTGCCGACGCGGTTGCAAGTTCCGAGACCCGTTTCACCTCGCGGCGAGTGCAGCGCCAGTGGACTGCGCGCGACGTGGAGGCGGTCAAGCGAGAACGTGACCTCCCGCCGTGGTGGGCCTTCAATCCTACCATTTGTCTCACCACCGGCAACTGGCGCACTTACGCTGACCAGGTCCGATCGGCCCTCGTGCGCGCGACCCTACACCAGCCGGAGACGAAGGGGCGAGCGATGGAGATCGCGCGTTCCCTCGCTACGAACGAGGAGCGCGTGAGGGCTATCCGGGACTTCGTGGCGCGCAGGGTGCGGAACGCTGGACCACCGTTTCACGCGCTTCCGTTGAGCGCCATATCCCCCGCCGATCGCACGCTGGCCGACGGCTACGGGAACTCTGCAGACCGCGCCATCGTTCTTTACGCCATGCTTACAGCGGCCGGCCTCCGACCGGAGTTCGTCCTCGCCTCGGATACGCCCGCCGCGAAAAACATGGAGCCGCCCCTCCTGTCGTCGCCCCATCCGGCCGACTTCCCGGAGGTCCTCGTCCGCGTCCGCGTCGGCGGGAGATCAGTTTACCTTAACGACACCGACGAGTACGCCGCTCTGGGCACGACCGCCCACGACGGCTTCTACGGCCTCGAACTCTCCACGGGCCGGATCGCATTGATCCGGGCCCCCGAAGAGTTCCGCGACAGGACCGACGAGGCGTACGAAGTCCAGATCCAGGATAACGGCGATGCGCTCGTGCGGAAGACCAGGTACTACAGGGGAGTGGCGTTCAGCCGGCAGGCGCGGAAGTTTGCAGAGATGACTCCCGAGGAGCGGCGACGCTACCACCAGGAGGCCGTCGCCGCGATCGCTCAGTCCGCGGAACCGGCGGGGGACCTCGAGACCCACTTCGACCAGTACCCCGGCAGAGAGGTGCTGCCGGTCCTGGTAAAGCGCTTCGCGGTCGGAGAGGATGGTTACCTGCAGTTTTCGCTTCCGGCCAGCCTGGTGGGCATTCTGGACCTGCAGGGCGACACGCGGACGAACCCACTTTACTGGCCGCGCGAGCGCCGCTTGACCGTGACGACAAGCCTCACCCTGCCACCGGGTGCGCGCCGCCTGGCGTTGTGCCCGTCCGCATTCGAAAGGTCGCTCCCCTCCGGTGCAGGCACCGTTTCGCTCGCCATATCATCGGAGCCCAATCGTGGTACCATCGAGATCGCCCATACTGCATCTCTGGCCGCAACGATCATGCCCGCCGCAGACTACGAGGCACTGCTCGATCTCCAGCGCGATCTGGACCACCCCAGGAGCCGCAGTTTCCTGGCCCTGCAGAAGCCATCGCCCTAGGCGCGGCCGCTGATTGGACGGTGCCGAACAATGGCCGGCACACGCGAGATACTGCCCCGTACGATGATCGTATCCGGTTGCACGCTGGCGAGCCGAGTGCTCGGCCTCGTGCGGGATGTCGTCACGACCTCGGTCTTCGGCGCCTCGACGGGCCTCGACCTGTTCGTCGTCGCATTCACCGTGCCGAACCTCTTTCGCGCCCTTTTCGGCGAGGGAGCGCTGAGTTCCGCGGTGGTTCCGGTCTTGCGCGGCGAGTTCCTCGATCCCGAAAAGGACGAGCGCCTTCTCTTGCGCGCCCTGATGGGGGCGCTCGTCGCCATTCTCGTGGGTTTCACCATCCTCGCCTGGATAGCCTGCGCCTCCCTGGCGACCCTGGGGCATCTGTCGTCGAACGGCCGGCTTCTCTGCCGCCTCCTCGCGATCGTCCTGCCGTACATGCCGCTCATCTGTGCAACGGCGCTGCTGGGCGCCGCCCTCAACGCGCGGGGACGGTTCTTCGCACCGGCCGCCTCCCCGATACTCCTGAATCTCTGCTGGATCGTAGCGGCCTGGGGATTCGGCAGGCGCTTCGGCGTGTACGCGCTCGCCGTAGGAGTAGTGGTCGCCGGCCTCATGCAGTTTTCGATGCAGGTACCGTTCATCCACAGTCTGGGCTGGTCGGTGAGGCCGCTGTGGGACTGGTCGCACCCGGGACTTCGTCGCGTGGCGCGCCTCATGATACCTG
>Ga0315298_1004536_pt1 | contig 20698 bp, 28 predicted proteins | sample WHS_1_MG_FD_203077 | JGI IMG/M metagenome (GOLD analysis project Ga0315298, IMG submission 203077) | Extremophilic microbial mat communities from Washburn Hot Springs, YNP, Wyoming, USA - WHS_1_MG | ecosystem: Environmental > Aquatic > Thermal springs > Hot (42-90C) | place: USA: Wyoming...
GCCCATGGCAGGGGCTGGTGGGGCATAATGCCCTGGTCTTGACACAGCCCTGAACTCGGTAGGATGAGGCCTAAGGCTGACAAACCGGGAATCTCCCGGCTTTAGCCGTGGGGAGTGTCAAATAAAAGGTACCTCCTATCGTCACAGTTTTCTCCTCCCCTGGATTCACGAATCCGCGTACGAATGGTAAAAAGAACTTATCATTGGCATACATCTCGAGATGATGGAGCCCTATTGGGTATGCCTCTGTGTTTCTGATCGTTATCGTGATGTTCTCCATGAACCAGCTTCTGGAGAAGTTCTCATACCCCAATTTCACCTCGTCTATCCTCACCTCCGGTCTCAGGGGCTCAGTTATGTAAGGAGCATTCTCAATGCCTGAGACGGAAATCGTAAATACATGCCTCTCATCTGGATCTACCCCACCAAATATGGATAGCTCGACTCTCTCCCTACTTCCGGGCATTATGGCCTCCTTTGATGGCGTAAAGAAGAGGGGATTACCATCCACACTAAGTACCACAGGATTGAATAGGGGACAGGCGAGATACAATGGGACATCGCCTGTGTTCTCCACCTCGATCAAGATCTTATCTATCTTCGGCTCTTTCTCCTTTATATTTCCCAGCATATGCGTTATTACCGATATGCTTGTATTCAATATCCTTATGCTTCCGCTCACCCCTTTTACATTGATCTCCCTCCTGAGCACCTCCTCATCATCGATGAACGCCTTCACCACATACTTTTTCGGGCCCACTATGTTCTCGCAGATCTCATTAATGGCTAGATATGCAACTTCCTCCGGAAGCTCCGCCTTATATGAGTCTATCACTTTTCCCTCTGACGTCAGAAGATAGAATTTAACTGGATATTTATCAGTCTTAAAGAAGATTTTTATGCCAGGACAATGGCTCACCCAGAATGGCCCCTCAATTTTAGACGTCACGATATCCGTCACTTCGATGGATTTAACAATGAGAGAAGGCTTGGTTGTTATGTATATAACCAGTATGGCGAGTAAAATAATGACAGCCATGCCTGCTCCGGTGGCAATCTTCATCAAGCTCATAAGAAAATATGTAGTGTCCTAATATATATTTTTCTGGGGTTCTCAGCTCTCAGCTAATCTGAAATAGAGTGCATTAGCTCTAACCCTTGCAATCAATGATCGATATCTGCAATTAGTATTCCTGCGATCTTTATCACTATAACTTTTTATTTATCTGTTGGAAATATGCTATATGAGCAAGAAGCTTGTCATGCTCGGGATGATCCTGCTAATTTTGGGGTTTCTTACTCCGATGATGCCCGTATTAAAAGCTTACTTCAGATATAGCGAGGCGAACAGTTTCTGCAGATCTGCTCTCGGGGTTCTTGGCTATCTTTTTTTTCGGTAGTCCGGCGAGAGAATGTGGTGCAATGCTTAGCATACTTGGGTTCTGGGATTGGTACCTGCTATCTCTTGTGATGTTCTTTTCCCTGATCTTAATGGCAGTAGGTATTGTGGCAGTTGTTGCAGGCTTGACAGGAGAAATAAAGATCTCTCCTAAAAGGAGATATTCAATAATCATAATCCTGATCTCAATTGTCTACCTCCTTGCGATCCTAGGATGCGTGGGTGGCTACTTAGAGGCTATGAGCACGGCTGAGAAATACAGGGGGCTAGTCAGAGATCTTGCTAGGGCTACTTTTACATACATAAAAGATACAGAAACACATTTAGCGAATGCTGATAGGTATCTGGCTAATATCTCCAGATACCTTTCTGACACCGCCAGATACACAAAAGAGGGAAATCTAGAGGGTATTCAAGCTTCTATTCTCAATGCTTCAGATTCCCTAAACAATGTCTCAGCTGCTCACATTGATATCCTACTACGATTCCTCCCATTTGCCTCATATTACCTCAATGAGACTATTGATTGCCTAGATAGATTTGAAAATGCTTATAGGCTTGCCTCATCTTGTGCGGAAGGTGGTCTCATGGCCACAATAATCTTCCTGATAATCCTCTATTCCCTGATAAGGAAATATAAGAGTGCATACATTGCATAATTTTACACTGACTAACATTTCATCTTTATAAGGATGTTCTGGAAGCTATCATTATGCCAGCTGTCATCGAGCTTCCAGAGGAGATCTACAGAGCTCTGGAGAGCAGGGCTAGGGCACTGGGCAAGGATATTGTTGACGTTGCTATCGATAGCATGGTCAATCTTCTGGACCCCAAGACCAGAGTGGAGGTGTATCTAAAGCTTTATGAGAAATATCTCAGCGAAGCAGAGGAACTGTACAAAAGAAAGGATCTGTCCCAGTCTGGAGAGAAGTACTGGGGTGCTGTCGCAGCTCTGCTTAATGCGATCGCTGAGAAAAAAGGATGGCCACATTACAGCCACAGGGACTATGCAGATATCGTTGAGAGGATTTCTGAAGAGCTTAAAGAGCCTCTTGGAAGGCTTTTTGCAAGTGCTGAAAGATTGCATGCAAATTACTATCATAACTTTCTCACAGAACTCAACTTTGAGGCCCACAGAGAGGATGTTCTTGAGCTTTTGAGGAAGCTGAAGGCACTGTAGATTCATCAGCAGATTTTGGAGATGTAAAGTAGCATCTAGTTGTGGAAGAACTGTATCTAACATGACAATAACGTTTCTCCTTCGCAATCACATCATTCTTAAGGCTTTGTTAAAGAATAGTTTAAATCAATGATTAATGTTCCACTCCGAGGGAGCTTAGGGGGGATAAAGAGGAGGAAAAAAATCGAATTTTATAACAAAAGTTTAAACTAAAAACTTTTTATTGAAATCTTGGTATGAAGAGGATTGAAAAGCATGGAAGCTGATCTCGTTCGAAGAGGGCTGGAGGAGCTCATCAGAAGCATTGACCTAGAGCTGGCAAAAACAGAGGTCAGATTAACAGCAATTGCCGAGAAATTCGGCTTGAGCTCATGGAAGGAGCTTGAAAACTTCTTTAAAAGAGGAATAGATAACCCAGAAATAGATCTCGCTTGGGCTGAGTACTGCTATCTAAAGGACAGACGTGAGTCCCTCTTAAAGGATAGGGAGAGGGCTTTTCAGCTTCTCTCTAGGGGCTAAAATTTGTCCAGACTTGCTGAAGTACTTAAATTAGTGAGGGAAATTCTTGGTGAGCATAAACCCGTAGTAGAAGTTATAGAGCATTTCCTGGAGGACGAGAAAGAATATCTAAATATTAGAATAGTTATTGAGTATAAAAATGCTATAGCTATAATAAGAGAATACATATATAGGGAAACTGTGATAGCGTATGGGTACTATTTCAGAATGACTGGTTATGAGGAATGGTGGGATAACAGACCGCATCATCAAGAGTTGCCTACATATCCAGATCACAAGCATATCGATGGAAAAATCGAGCCGCTAGAAAAGCGATCTATCGAGGAGTTCCTCCGTCATTTAGGGGAATTACTTGCAATGCATGTGCATAGTTAACAACTTTCTTGAGATCTCTTCTTAATCATAGAGGCTTCCATAAATTATACAAAATACTGGAATTATCAACTGAAATGTGAATTTTTAATTAGTTCCGGTGCGGAACTTAGTTCCACTGTGGAACTGAATTTCATGCATAAGCTCAAACTGAAAAATGTTACCATAACATTTTTATCGGGTATACTGGTAAAAAGCGGGGGAGTGAATGTCCGACATCGAGGAGATGTTGAGGAGGATAGATGACCGCACAACTCTCCTCTGGTATGACAGATTGATGGAGAGGACTGGGATGTACGAAGCCTCGGCACTGGATAAAGCAGCTGTGATAATCGGAGCAAACATATTTGCTAGGTTTATGCTAAAGTTCGGTGCGGACAAGCATCCATTGAGAGCCTTTTTCCTCAGCCTGCTTGCGATGTTTGGGCTTTTTATAGTAGTTGGACTGGTGTTTGCCGTGACATGCTTTGCACTAGCAGCTCTGATTTTTCATCCAATACCATAGCGCGCACCTCTCCAGATATTTCAAGCAGAGCTTCATCCTGTAATTCACTTCAGATGGATCTATCATTTTTATAACTCTATTGCCTTGAACTCCTTTGTCCTCGGCTTCCACCCATATTTTCCATCTCTTGTCCTGTATCTCTCCAGTTTATCCTTTACAGCATTTTTAACCCTTTCAAATAGCTCCCTTAGCCTTCCGGATGGGTCATAAAGTATTATTGAATCCCATATTATGTTGAGCAGTAGTGAGTTTATCTCCAGATCATTTCTGAACAGTTTATCCTCATCCGCATCTATAACTGTCAAATCCCTTTTCACAACGCTGTGCAGACAGTGATATATCTTGAACCTTCTGTCTTTATCCCTGAAGTTCCTTACGACAACAAAGAAGTCTAAATCACTCCTATCTGAGGCTTCACCTCTGGCCATACTCCCAAAAAGCGAGACAGCCACTATCTTATCACCTAACTGCTTGACCAGATTCTCGCAGGCCTCATGCACCAGCTCAAGTTCCATCGTAAAGTAAGAAGCTTTCATCATTTAAAAGGATAATGCGTGCCAGAAAATGAACAACAGATTGAAGAACGCTGGAAGGAAATCCTCTGCGAGTGTCCGCAGTATCACAATATTTTTCCCACTATGAGCTCCACATCCTCACGTTCAGCTATTCTCTTCAGCTCCTTTGCCACATCCTTCTCAGCTGTCTGAACTACCAAAATCTTTCTGGGTTCCTTGCCATATGCTTTTCTGACTTTCTCAGCCTTTCTAAGGAGCTTCTCTATCTCCTCAGGGGATTTTGCATGGGCTGTTATCTCAGCAACTATGAGGGGATCCTCAAGGAATGCATCTATCTCCTCACCCTCTATAACAGCAGGCTTCAGCTCTCTGTCGGCCGGGATCTCCTTGTTCCTTCTCATCCTATCCGTGAGGAACTTCCTGACAAATTCCTCAAAAGTCATGCCTGCATATCTGCTTAGCTCTCCAAAGGCATACATTATCGAGGCGCTTAGTCCCTCATAGATGCGATCCATTCTCTTCTCCAAGCGGCTCTGCTGAGCCTGGAGGTTCCTTATGACCTCAAGCATCGCCTTTATCTCCTGCCAGATCTTCGTCTGCTCCTCCTTTATCGCCTTTATCTCCTGCCAGATCTTCGTCTGCTCCTCCTTTATCGCCTTTATCTCCTGCCAGATCTTCGTCTGCTCCTCCTTTATCGCCTTTATCTCCTGCCAGATCTTCGTCTGCTCCTCCTTTATCGCCTTTATCTCCTGCCAGATCTTCGTCTGCTCCTCCGCCATCAGGCTCATCTGCTCCACCAGCTTTCTGACCTGAGAGGAAAATGAGAACTCAGGGTAAAGCTCCGCCATCTTCTCCATAAGCTTTTTTGCTTCCTCAGGCTTACTTTCAAGCTCCTTCATCAGCTTCTCCACCAGGGACATTGTGATGTTGTACTTTTTCCAAATAAAAAGATATATTATATATGAAAGTATATTGAATTGCTGGGAAATAACAGAACTCATCCAAGGCTCTCAAGATTTCATGAACTATAATTCTTTTAAATTACTAAAGCGAAAATACGACTCTTCCCGGTCTTCTCAGCTTGAAAACCCCATCCTTCTCATCGTACACTATTCCTCTTTCTTCAGCCTTTCTCAGGATCTCCCTGAAAACTTCCTTTATCCCTCCTCTATCGTATGCAAATATTGCATCTCTTATGAGGTTCAGGGTCTGCCAGCTCGGAACCTTCTTCAGGCCCTCTATATCATATACTAGGACCGTTACATCCCTTTTGAACCTCTCAATCAGTCCACTGAACTCATGATAGAGCTTATCCTGCTCCTCCAAGCTTAGCTCCCTCTCCGTAATTACAAAGACATCTATATCGCTTCTCTCGTTGTAATTCCCTCTTGCGAGAGATCCAAATAGACCAGCTGCAAGTATCTCTTTCCTTTTCATGGCAATTTTCCTTATCTCATCCAGTATTTCCATCATGCCAGAACCTCCTCAGGAACTCCTCAGCCTTTCTCACAGAATCCTCCGATTTAAGGAGGAGATTTGAGGCCACATCCTCTGTGCAAAGCTCGGATGGACTTCTCCACACCCCTCCCCTTAGTCCTCCATAGGTGGAGCGTCCATGCCAAGGAGCTGCCTCTCTAGCATGTTCAGCAATTTTCATGAACTCATTTTCGAGAAGGCCTTTTTTGACAAGCCTCTCAATCTGCCCTGATGGATCATGCGTCCACTCATATGCCTCAAAACATGATATAATGGCTTTTGCAGCTTTTTCTATTGCAAGTTGCGTGTAGTGAACCACAGTAACCCAGTCCCTCAGCTCATAATATCTTCTTGCCCTCTCAAAGTCCTCCTTTGCCTCCCTGAGTAGTCTGAGCGATTCCTCTTTGTTGTCCACAAACAATAAAGGATGCCCAATTTAAAAATATTTGGAACAGTGGCGAAATTAAGTTTTTCCTTCCCAGAAGCTCTACTGACTTTATGAAGAGAAAGATAGGGATAATAAAATAGTGAGCTTCTTTTCTTTACGTTTGGGCTTCAGATCTAGAATTCCGCTTGTAGAAAAGCTTCGACATTAAAAAGATGCCTGAGAATTTTCGTTAGAGAAAAAGTCGGATGAAACTCAGCTCCATTGATGCGATATCCCGATCTCCTGATAACATTAAATAACTTTGGGGATAACAGAAATAGATGCCTCACATCGATGAAGTAAGAGTTCTGAGAAAAAGGGCTTTAGCATTTCAAAGGAGAGCTAAAGAGAGTTTTAACTCAGGAGACTATGACCTAGCAGCTTTTCTATCGGAGCAGGCTGTGCAACTTTATCTTAAATCGATTCTGCTCGAGGAACTGGGAGATTATCCCAGAACCCACTCGATATCATACCTCTTCTCACTCATATCCAAGATTCAGAAATACAAGGATATGGGGAAATTCTTTGAGGAGAGAAAGAAAATCTTCAGGCTGATGGAGGACTCCTATATCTCATCAAGGTATCTTCCGAGAGAATTTACAAAGGAGGAGGCAGAGGAACTTCTAAATGCAGCAGAGGAGGTGTTAAAATGGAGAAATACATAGATGTGATGGTTGAGAGGGCAAGAATGGTAAGAGAATGGGAGATTTATGTGGAGAGAATAGCTAAAGCTGCCAAGGAGTTGATGCCAGATGCCGAGATATACGTCTTCGGAAGCGTTGTAAAGGGGGAGGCAACAGGAGGCAGTGATGTGGATATTCTCATAAAATCTAATAATCTTCCTAGGAGCAATCTTGAGAGGGCAGGGATAAAGGTGAGGATAGAGGAAATGGCCGGCCTTCCTACATACCATCCGTTTGAGATACATTTAGCAGATGATGAGGAGATGGCATGGTACTCTAGGATAAAGGAGCTTAAACGCATCCACTCCTAAGAGGAGGCAGTAGAGCATTACATAAACGGTCAACGTTTTTCCCTAATCTCCCTTATTGTCTTGTTTATAAATCTCCTTGGAACAGCATGTTTTCCTTCTTTTAATTCCTCAAGAAGCTTTTTTACTGCATTTCTCCTCTTCTTTAGCTCTATCCTTTTCTTTATAGCCTTTCTAATGTGCTCAGAGCTTATCCCGATGAAGCTCATCCTCATCCACCTGTAACTGTTATGCAAATCATCAAAGAAGTATCTGTATTAAACATTGCTTAGGTAATCTTGTGGGCATCGCTTTATTTCCACCAAAAGTTTATAGTAAGATATAGCAGAATCTATAATACAGACCAGCTTACCTCACCTAGCCTAGTATGGCTGTCCTATTCGCTGTTGTCCTCCCTGATGGCATCTTCTCTGTCTATCTTTTATCCAAGAAGAGGGCTGGTTGAATCGGTAAAGTGCATATAGCAAAAATGAACTGCAATATGTTTATAAGATTGCTCTTCTGAGGGGCTTATGTGTCGGTTGTTCGCGCGCGTGCACAGTTAGATACTTGTACCAAAACGCTTTAATTGCGTTAGATACTTGTACCAAAACGCTTTAATTGCGCCGTGTTCTTACATATAGTGTGCACATATCGTGCACGGGAGGTGAAAAGCATGAATATGTGGAAAAAGGTGTTGCCTATCCTTGCTCTTGCTGTGTTCTTAGTTCCAGCATCAGTTGTGGTTCACGCCCAAAGTACAGCAACGCCCTCAGCAACTATCAACCTCAACACTGATGTTAACGAGCAATATCCCAATTATGCCGGTTCCATAAAGGTTTCAGAAAACATCGCAGATCAGCAGCTTGCGGCCCTAGCGAAGATCAGTCCAGACGAGGCAAAAGCCTCAGCTCTCAAAAACGCTATGGTTGCCGGAGGTACAGTTATCAAAGTTTCACTGGATAATGAAAACGGAAACCTAGTATATTCAGTGGAGATCGTCAAAGGCACAACCAGCTATGATGTGAAGGTAGATGCAGGAACTGGAAGCATATTGTTCATCGACCAAGGCATCGAGGACAAAGTCGGTACCGTAGAAAATCCAGAAGGCTAGAGACGACGAGAACCTAAAAGTATTAATTCTCCCTCCTTTTTTTACATTAACGGAGTCGATAGTGTTGAACGAACTTTCGGGGGTGAGAAAGAAAATTATGGAATATATACTAGAACATCCTGGCTCCCATTTACGTGAAATCGGGAGGAACTTAGGCTTGGCGATAGGTGACCTACAGTACCAATTGGACGTTTTAGAAAAGACAGGATATATTGTCTCTAGGAGAATGGGAATTTACAAACGTTTTTATCCAAGCAAGATGTTTAGTGAAATGCAAGAAAACATTATAGGGATACTATCGCAAGAAACCCCGAGAAAAATTTTGTTTTTCTTGATACGGAAGCCCGGTGCCAGCCACGAAGAAATCGCAAAGTTTGCAAAGGTGTCATCTCCAACCGTGACATGGCACATGAAACGATTGATTGATACAGGATTAGTTAAGGTGCATCGTGATGGCCGGAATGTGAAATATTACATCACTGGCCCCGTTAGTGACATTGAAAAAGTTATAAAGAGCTATCACCCAATATTCTGGGAGAGGTGGGCGGATAGATTTGCAGAGGTCTGGCTAGATCTGTCAACCTACAAGAAAAAGGAAGAACGAGAACATGTTTGAACTTGACATAGTAGAACTGCTTGAACTAGGCTCAGGATTATTTGCTCTTATTCTTCTATTCATATCCCTGCTGGCATACTACAGAAACAGGCAGAGAAGGCTTCTTTTTGTTTCGGGGGCTTTCTATCTCTATTTCGTCAAGGTCATCGCTAAACACCTAGACCTTTTCCTTCCTAATTTAGAAACTTCGTTCATGGACTTGCTTTTGGCATTCATCGATTTCCTCATACTTCTGCTGTTCTTCCTTGCCATAATAAAAAGCGATAGAAAAGATATGGAGGCTTAAGAATTTTGTTTCTCTCTCGCGCATAGGAGAGAAAGCTGTTATCATAGCATCTGAGTGTATGACTGAGGAGAACTGGAGGCCCATTGAAAACAAGCATCTTGTTGTGGTGGATGCAGATTTAAGCCTAAAATCCCTGAATCTCAGCTAAAAAGCCGGATAAAGAGCATGCTGTGAAGTAGCGGATATTGATAGTAAACATCGACTATCGAGAAAGTATTATAAAGGGCATGTGCGATCCGCAGGGTGATCAGTTAGGTGTATATAGTGTATATTCTGCTGGCAATTCTCGGATCTGTTGTGTTAATAGAGCCTGCCTTTGTCCTCTATCAGCTGTCAAAGCTATTGGATATAATTAAAAAGTACTACAAGGAAAAGTGGAGAGTAGCTAAATGTGCGCAATAACATAATGCTGACCCTTTTCCTAAATTAAGGGGAGAGGTTTTCAGCTTCTATTTTTACTCTTAACTTTTAATCCTGTAAACCGACATTTTCATACATGGATTGTTTGCTCTGTAGAACTCAACAGCTCTCATGTCGCCTGATGTCCCCTTTACACTTCTGAAGACCCTCACCACGCTGATCCTCAATGCTTCCATCGATTTAGCTAACCTCAGGATCTCTGCAAGCAATGCAGTCCCAATTCTCCTCCTCCAGTATGGCCTCATGACGTGGATGCCATAATCAATGTTGAAGTTGTTGACATTCAAGTAGGCCATTCCCACAGGAAAGCTGTCAAGAAAAGCCAGAAGGATCAGGTGATCTTGTCTTCTTGGTGGCATGAAGAAGCCCCAGCTCTGCTTATGTATCCCTTTAAATTTCTCCAGCTCGCCTTTATCCCACTCAGAGTATGCTTTTATCTCCACATTTTCATTTGGCTCCAATATCCTTGAATTCACATCCCAGAAGTAAAGAGCTGATCTGGCATCTACAAGGCTTAAATCAATAGGAGAGGTCTCGGGAACAATCAATATCTTTGTTGAGCCACTGTACTCCTCAAGGTCGATATCATTCCGTGTTTCTGAGATGAGGAGAACTGCATCCCTGATTTTGCCTCTGATAACCCATTTTACGCCAACAATTTTCCTCTCCCCGCTCAACAAACTAATGCTTTTCACGGGCTTGGCCCAGAATATCCTCATCTTGCCGAGCTCAGCATACCATTTGGCGAAGTTCTCGAAATCCCTAAACAACATATTTTCACCTTCTTGCTAGCTTAAAATACCTTTAATATATTAAAACCTTAGCAGTAGATCTTAAATAGTGAGTGAAAGAAAATATTATGTGAGCATAACAGTGGTTGAAGCGTCTGAGAATAATCTCGATGATCTTTGCATGCTATGCATGCCACCTGATAGGAAGAATGATCCTGTCTTCATGAAAGGGGTTGAGCTGAAGAAAATTTGGGCAAGAGACATGCTCAAGCGTTGGGGTTCAGTTGCCAAGATCGCATATGTGGGAGAATCTCCTGCCGGGCTGATCCAATATACTCCTGTTCCTGATGAGATGGTTGTCCGCATAATCTGCATATTTGTCCCATACAAGGAGCACTGGAGGAGGGGTGTTGGAAAAAAGCTCTTAACTAGTCTCATTGAGGATATGAGGAGCCCTAAAAGCTGGTTCGGTGGTAAACCTCCATTAGCGCTCGTGACTAAGCCTTTTCCAGGGGAGATGCCCGGCCAGTATCCAGCTAGAAACTTCTTTATAGACATGGGTTTCAAGCAAGTGGAAGAAGACCCTAGCCTGTTGTACTATCCTCTTAAGCACGGCTTCGTCTACACGCCCGTTAAGCAAAGCAGACCAAGCTACATGCCGCAGAAGGATGACAAGGGAAAGGTGGTGATAATCTATGGCTCTTCCTTCTGTCCATGGTCATATTTATTCTTAAAGAAGTCCGGGCAGGAGATAGAGAAGGCTGTACATAACGTGCGCATCAGGTGGATAAACAGTTTGGAGGAGCCTGCCGAGGCTGAGAAACGCGGGATCTCCGAAGGTGTAATTGTAAACGGTAGGCTCATAAGTTCCTTCATACTCGATGATAGGGAGGCTTTTATAAAGGAGGTTCTTGCTGCATTGGAGAAATAAGCATGGTGCATGTCTAATGAAGGACATTGACAGGTAAAGTGTTATGAAGGCTGGAGTAGCAGTATTCCCATTTTTAGCTTTATAACTGAATTTCATTTTCTGTTAGGAAGCCTTAGCACGGGGATCCATTTTTTGGAGAGCTTATTAAAATTTGGTTCTATGCGCACGTCCATTAGGCTGATTTCCTTTCTCCTGACCAGATTTCTCCTATTTATATTTCCGATAATTCCTCAGGTGCAGAGCTGGGATCTCTCCTTTAGCCTTCTCATACAGGTCATCATCGGCTGTCAGGAGGATTGCCCCTATCTTCTTTGAGGCCATTACGTACATGCTGTCATAGTATGTCGCATTTCTCTCAATGCTCCACTCCAGAACTTCCTCATATTCTCTTTCATCAAGCTCTATTGAGCCTATTTTGAGACCGAGAAAATATGAAAACTTTTGAACTGCCTCTTTTTGACTTATAAACCCCTGTCTGGCAGCCTTCCACAGCGTGTTTCCGACCTCATATATTGCTAATTTCGGTGCTCTTAGATCAAATTTTCCCTCAAGAAAGCCCTCAAGGACCAGCTTTGCTTCTTCTGATAAATCCTCAACTAGAAGGAATCTTGAAGCAACGGAGGCATCCACTACGTAGACGGTCAACGGGTCTCCCTCATCTCCCTTATTGTTTTGTTTATAAATCCCCTTGGAACAGCATGCTTTCCTATCTTTAATTCCTCCAGAAGCTTTTTTGCTGCATTTTTCCTCTCCTCTAGCTCTATCCTCTGCCTTATAGCCTCTCTAATGTACTCAGACCAGTTTATCTCGATGGAGCTCATCCTCCTCCTGAGCTCCTCATCCACCTTGACTGTGATAGTACGCAATGGCATCACCAAAAGAATAACAAAAAGTAATCTATTTAAGCATTACTATTGGTAATCCCATGGGCATTACTTATTTTTTACTAAGATATTTATATTAATAAATATTAGCAGGAATCCAACGGCTGGAAAATGCCTCTATATTCGGAAAGAGATTAATGAAGGGGACCTAGATCTATGCAGAAGAGTTAGACAGAAGCTGATAAAGAGGAAAGTAAGAAGGTGAAGAAGAGTCTCGAAAGCAGCTTTTTCTTCCATGCGTGGAAGATTACTTAATTCTCCTGAGCCTGAGCAGAGATGAGATTTTCTTTCCTGCAGAGGAGATGTGCGCGCATCTCATTGAATTCTGTAATACTTGTCTAGATCCCCCTTCCAGCCCTCATACTTGTACTCAGGCAGCTCCTTTACCCTTCTGATGGGCTTTGCTATTATCTCCCTTACCTCAAACTCCTTGAAGAATCCCCCACTGTGAGAAGCTCTCACAACAAGTGCTGTGTCTAAGCCTTTATATGTACCAGCACATGATACCACTTCCTCTCCTGGCTCCACCTCACCTGCATCTGTCGCCATTAAAACTACCTCTATTGCTATCTTCGTCCCAGCCCCGAACACCTCAAGTGTCCTGTCTATTATGGCTTCAGGAGTGGGATATTCCCAGTTTATAGACCTTGATGGGGGCACAAATGGCCTTGTTCCCTGCACTACCCTTACACCATTCTCCTCAAGTTTCCTCAGGATTTCGGCATACTCCTTCCTCCTCAGCCCTATCGGTATATCTCCCCTCGGCCCCCATGTTTTGCTAGGATAGTGGGTCACGACTATCAATTTTATCCCTGTATTCCTGAATATCTCAAGCGCCTTTATCGCACTTCTCCCCGTCTCGGATGCTATAACAACCTTCTTTATCCCCCTCTCCTCGCACCTCAATTTTGCTGCATGAAGGACCTTTTCCGTATTTATCTCACCGCAATACTGAAAATATATAATTTTGCTCTCGATATCCCTGTCCATAGGGCATGATGAACTGGCGCTTTTTTTTACCTTGCTGAGCGAAATTACTATTTTCAATTTTTCTACTTCTTTGAAATTTTTCGATGAGGCTCTGCCATTATAGGGCAGATATGGTTGTCTATCCAGTGATTCTTAAGCAGGAATATTTAAGCCGATGCGAAGCTTTGCTGAAAAACTTCTAAGCTGAGAACACGATCAATGCGAGGAGGATTGTAGATTCAGCATTCTCTTTATATCTGCAGGCCTTCTTGCCAGCTTAACACCCATTTTCTCTGCTATTTCAGCTACCTTCTTTGGGATGATCCCGGATCTGGAGTAAACTATCAGAAGATCAGGTTTTCTACCCCAATCATCCATTATAGCACCAATTCCGCTCTTTATCTGCCTTATATCCTCTGCTTTCGGCTTTATAGTTATCTCAATAGATGCAAGAATCCCCTTTCCCTCAACAAGCAGATCAGCTCCTGTTCCATCCCACATGAAAACCTCATAATCCGGGGCATGCCTTCTGAACCATTCCCGTAGCATTAACACTGTCCTCAGCTCGACATCCCTTCCTCTAAGCCTTTCTGTTTCTTTAAGGAGCTTGCTGACATTTTCAGTAAGCTTGGCTATGTTCTCTGTGTTTTTATCTGCTTTCTCGGTCAAGCTAGCTATATTTTCGGTGTTTTTATTAACATCCTCCTTCATATTCGAGTCGGTGCTTTATGGATTCTTAAGGTCTTTGCTGAATGGATCCATATAATTAAGCTAATTAATAATGGGTATTCAAAAAAGAGAGGAACTACTTTTATCGAAAATCATGAGGCAGCTCTTTCTGATAGAGGTTAAGTCTAGCGCTGAGCTAGATCATGTGAGGCTCTTCCCATAAAGGAGAATATTCCCGGAAAAGAATCGAGAAAATGCTGCTGGTGACGGTAAATGTGGACAGGAAGGCCTATGACGGGGCTAAAGAGCTTGGAATAAAGATAATATGCGGGAACATAATCAATTAATACCTGAAATATGAACACAAAAGTCAACAAATTATCCTTCAATAAGCCATTTCCACAAGGGAATTAGCCTTATCTCAACTCCATCAACCCTTCTTATACTCTCCTTATCCCTAGTTATTATGATGCCCTCCTTAAGCCCCGTCTCCTTGGAGCAAGATATCAATCCCTTTATCTCCCTTTTCTCCGACCTGTCTATATCGTATGAGACTTGGATCATCCCCTCAGCTCTTATCCCCTCGAGCAACAGAAAGTCCACCTCCAGACCCTCCCTGTTCCTCCAGTATCCTATGTTCTGATTTGGCCTCATCCTCCTCCTGAGCTCAAGAAAGACAGTATTCTCGAATATCCTCCCCATATCAACTCTTCCCGATATGGCATACATGAAGCCAGTGTCTCCAAGATATGCCTTCCTCGGGTACTGAAGCCTGTTCTTAATCGATCTTGAGAATATTGGAATAAAGAAGAATAGATAACTCTCCTGAGATATTCTCTCCAGCTTGAGAATTGAATCCTTCCCGATTCTGAACCCAAGGCTCTTCAGGAAATTGTGACACTTTGAGGCCGAGAAGTAGGGGGTTTCAATGACATACTTCCCGAATATCTCCGTCAGAGTTACGCTCTCCTCAGCCACCTCGGCCACATCCAGAACTATTATGTCCCTGAAATATGAGTTCAATATCCTTATCTTATCCACTCTATCCTCTGATAGCACCACCTCGGGAAATCCTCCATAGATCAGGTACTCCTCAAGCGCTCTCTCAAGTCTCCCAATACCTGCTGTCGTGCGCTCAACTTCTATCCCCTTGAACCTGAGGAACTCCCTGAAGGAGAGGGGATATATCTCCTCAGGTATTATCCTCCCTCTGAGGGGCTTGGAAGGAACTATAAGCCTCCTTCTTGATGAAGTTACTATCAGAAAAAGCCTTCCCTTCAGAAGCTCGTGTGCTCTGAGGAGCCAGTTTTCCCAGTCATGGGCATTTGTTATCTCATCTAGAAGGAGGTATCCTGAATCCCCAAACCACTTTATTACGTCATCTAGAGCTGTTTTTGAGCTCTTTATCCTGCTGTCCTCCAAGTTTATGTAAGCAGCTCTCTCACCTCTCCTCAGCAGCCTCTGCAGAAGCAGCATGAGGAGGCTCGATTTTCCGGATCTCCTTATCCCGGTTATTGCAACTATCTTATCCCTTGCATTTGACTCTATTCTTGAGAAATCGACTTCTCTCTCCCTTAACTCCCTCCTTCTAGCGTATAGGTTCCACTCCTCAAATGCTATCTCCACATCCTGTCTTAGCAGAGAACAGAATATAACAATTTCTGTCTTCTATCAGGACAAACTTTTAGCAGCACACAGGATCCAAGATTACATAAATTAGAAATCATACTATAGATTATACAAACGAATTAGGTGTTAGAAGTGTATAAATCCTTATTTTTATTATAAAACTTTAAAAAGATGTTAGCCGTGAGCCCTAGATAACTATGGTTAAGGATCCGGTATGCGGGATGGATGTCGATCCCAAAAAGACAAAATACAAACTCATGTACCAAGGGCAAGAATACTATTTCTGCTCTAGAGTCTGCATGGAGGAGTTCTCAAAAGATCCACAACGCTATTTGAGTGAAGGCCATCACCGGGATCATGCCCATCATATCTCAGACCTCAGAAAAAGGCTCGTTGTCTCTCTCATTCTAACAATCCCAATTTTTTTAACATCGGATGTAGCTAAGGATTTGGGGCTTCTGCTCAGGTATAGAGATATCATAGGTCTCCTCTCAGCCTCACTTCTCTTTCTCTATGGAGGCTATCCATTCCTCAGAGGAGCAATATCTGAGATTAAGGAGAGAAATATCGGGATGATGCTGCTCGTCTCCATTGGGATATCAGCCTCATTTCTCTATAGTTTATATTCCTTTATTTTAGGAGAACCAAAAACCTTCTACCTTGAACTCGCTCTTTTGATTGACATAATGCTGATAGGACATTTCATAGAGGCCAAGGTGATCTCAGCAGCTACAAGCTCAGTGGATCTACTGGTAAGGCTTCTCCCCCATGAGGCCCATCTAATCTCGGATAATGGTTATAAGGACGTCCCTGTGAGGGAGCTGAAGCCTGGAGACCTAGTTCTTGTTAAATCAGGGGAGAAAGTTCCTGCAGATGGTGTGATAGTAGATGGCATCTCCTCATTCAATGAATCCATTCTGACGGGAGAGTCCGCTCCTGTAGTCAAGGGGAAGGGCGGAAATGTTATAGCAGGCAGTATTAATCTAGAGGGAGCTGTGAAGATCAAAGTCACAAGGACAGGAGAGGAAAGCTATTTAGGGCAAGTTGAGAGATTGATCAAGGAGATAAGATCCTCAAGATCTAGATTTAAGGAGATAGCTGATAGGGCAGCATTTTTCCTCACAATATTCGTCATAACTTCCGGGATAATCACTCTAGCTTACTGGTTATTAAACAGCTCAAGCTTGGGTTTCGCCATAGAGAGAGCAGTCTCGGTTGTTGTGGTAGCCTGTCCCCATGCATTGGGTCTGGCGATCCCAATAGTTATACAGAGGACAGCTATGCTATCCTCCAGCAGGGGAATATTGCTCAGGTCGAAGGAGGCGTTAGAAAGAGCTAAGGACGTCAAGATGATAATATTCGACAAGACAGGCACTCTTACAGAAGGGAGATTTAGTGCCAAAAGAATTCAAACTTTCAATGGGTTTGACGAGCTTGAGGTCCTCAGGCTAGCTGCCTCCTTGGATTCCCTCTCAAACCATCCAGTAGCTAGAGCTATAGTGAGGAAGGCTGAGGAGATGGGAATAAATCTGGCTCAGGTCAGCGAATTCAGGAGTGTTCCGGGGAGCGGTGTTGAGGGGATCGTGGAAGGCAAAAAGGTCTCCATTAATAATGTGGGATCGGAATCGCTGATAGCTGAATCAGGAAATACAGCTATCCAGATCCTCATAGATGGAGTGCTAGCTGGAGTAATGGAGTTTGAGGATAAGCCGAAGGAGGGGGCTGAGAGGGCCATTAAAATGCTCAAAGAAATGGGTTACAGAGTACACATGCTTACCGGAGATAGAAAAGCTGTTGCCTCTAAGCTTTCTGAGATATTGGGAATAGATAGCTATCATGCAGAGGTAAAGCCTCATGAGAAAGTCAATATAATAAAGGAGATGCAGGAGAGGGGTTTGGCTGTTGCCATGGTTGGAGATGGGATAAATGATGCCCCAGCCCTTATACAGGCTGATGTAGGTATTGCCATAGGTGCTGGGACAGATATAGCTATTGAGAGCGCTGATGTCATCTTAGTTAGGAGCGATATAGAGGATGTAGCTTATTTCTTCAGGCTGGCAAGATCCTCCTACAAGAAGATGCTGGAAAACTTGCTATGGGCCATAGGATATAACTCGCTGACAATTCCCATTGCGGCTGGAGCTTTAGCGGGGCTAATAGTTATAGGGCCTGCTATGGGAGCCTTAATAATGAGTATGAGCGATGTGATTGTTGTGTTGAATGCAATGTCTCTCAATTTGAGACAATAGTAGTTATATTTTACACAACTTCCAGTTACAAGTCAAGTTCTCAAATTTCCAAATTCCTTGACAGCTAACTAGCACAGAAATCTTAAATAATGAGCCTGAGCGAATGCGCACGCGTATAAGTTGATAAAAGACCTCCTTTGAGCGGAAAGGTTATATTCTTTCATTTTCACTTAAGTTCATGGTGGTTGCTTGAGCGTGGACTTCAGAGAGATGAGTAATAGGATTACATCAATGGTCTCAGAAATCGCCAAGAGCGTAGTAACTGTATACACGATGATTCCTGAGATATCCCTTTTCTTTGGCCCTAGATTGCTTCAGGGAGCGGGTTCTGGGTTTATCGCAAAGAAGGGCATAGTGGTGACAAATGCTCACGTTGTTGCTAGAGCTAAGGAAATAAGCATAGTCTTCAGCGATGGATCTAGCTCCAAGGGCTGGCTGAGGGCTATTGATACTATGAGGGATCTAGCTATAATAGAGACCGATACAGATCTTCCTCCCTTAAGGATGGGTGACTCTGATACCGTGAGGATAGGAGAGATAGTCTTTGCAGTAGGCTCTCCTCTGGGATTGACGGGAACCTCAGTCTCCATGGGTGTAATAAGTGCTATTGGAAGGATTATAATAGATGAAGCGAACGGTATATACCTTGATGATCTACTGCAAACTGATGCTGCGATAAATCCAGGTAATAGCGGAGGTCCCATAGTGAGCTGTGAAGGGGAGGTTATTGGCATTGCAACTGCTATAATACCATTTGCTCAGGGAATAGGGTTCGCTATTCCGGTAAACTCCGTAAAGAGATTCCTCTCGATGATAGAAAAATATGGAAGGCCGATAAAGGCATGGATAGGAGTCTTAGTTGCGCCATTGAACCCCAGCATATCGCAGATGTATGGTATACCCCAAAAAGAAGGGTTAATAGTTGTTCAGGTTATCCCAAGATCACCAGCGGCATTAAAGGGCATAAGGCCTGGAGATGTAATAATCGAGGCATCTGGGAGGAAGCTTGTTAAAGCCAGCGACCTGAGGAATGCTATTGAGGATAGTTATGGTTCGGACTGCATTGATCTTAAGATCTACAGAGAGGGGGACCTGTTCGAGGTCTGTGTTCCATTGATCGTGGAATGAGCTATTTATTTCTTGTAAGCAATAGCTGCTATCTCCACTAAAACATTCTTGGGCAAGGCTGCAGCCTGAATTGTCGATCTAGCAGGCCTGTTCTCCGAGAAATAATCGCTGTATACTTCATTGAAATCATTAAAATGCGATAGATCCTTTAGGAAGACCGTAACGCTGACCACATCGTTCAGGGAGCATCCAGCTTCCTCAAGAATTGCCTTAATGTTCTCCAGAACTCTTCTGGTCTGGTCCCTTATTCCACCATCAACAATTTCTCCGGTCTTTGGGTCTATGGGTATCTGCCCTGACAGAAAAACGAAATTTCCAGCTATAACAGCCTGACTATAGGGACCTATGGGCTTCGGAGCCCTATCCGTGAAGACATACTCCACCATAAAATCACCCTTAAACAATAAGAGCTGAAGGATAAAAATGATCTGCATAGTGTAAGAACCTGATGAATACTCTTCTAGGAGCAGAGGTCAGATTTGAGTGCTTTAAGCACAAGCTTCAATAAATCCGAGCTACTGAAGCTTTCATTTTTGTATCTCGACAACTTTTTCTCTAGATCTCTCCCCTCTTATTATCCTTATTTTATTTTTCTTAATACCGAAGAATTCAGCCAGCACTTCTATAACAGCTTCATTTGCCCTGCCATGAACTGGAGGAGCTGTCACATACACCTTAAGGTGATCTCCCTCCTCTACAACCTCATTCTTCCTTGCATTCGGGATCACTAAGATGCTCACTCTCATCTCAGATCCCTCAAGCAAAGTTAGTTCAACCATAAGTTCTCTGTGCTATCAAATAAGCTGATAAGGAAGGGATAAGATTTACGCTCGACTAATATTATTTGTGGATCCACTCCTCAGTATGCTTATCAGGGACTCCTCGGCCCATTTCTCAAGCTTTAAATCCTTTATCTTCCTCACCACATTCTCCACATCGTAGTCAATTCTCTCAATCCTCACTTCCTCCCCTAGAAGGGCGAATGAAGCCCTAGGATCTCCATCTCTCGGCTGTCCGACGGATCCCGGGTTCAAAATTATGCTCTTGAGCTTCCTCATCATTGCTCTATGTGTATGGCCTAAGAGGATTAGGTCATGATCTAGTCTTCTTGGAAAAGGATTCAATGAATCCACATCATATAGCTCGGAAGCCAGCTTTTCATCGCTAATATCCGGCATTACATAGCCATAAAGATGATTTCTAGGCGAAGCATGAACTGCATATATCCTCTTTCCGTCTACCTCTATCTCAACCTTCTCCGGAAGCCCGGCTAGAAACATTAGATCCTCCTTCGAGAGGAACTTCATCGTAACTTTCTCCCTAGTGTACCCGCTCAATGGCCTCAACTCCTCAGCACACCTGCAGCTTATACCATGAGCAGCTGCAGCATCATGATTTCCCTTAAGGATTATGGATCCGACTTCTCTAAGCAGATCCAAGGTCTCTGCAGGCTGAGGACCATAATCAACAGAATCTCCGAGAAATATCACGCTGTCGTATCTCACGCTCTCAAGTATGCGAGTGAGGGCATCGTAATTAGCGTGAGCATCTGAGATTATGAGGTGCATATAAATTCTAACAAGGATATTAAAAATCCCTCATCTTGGGTGATAGTTAATTGTGGAAGCTGTTGCAAATAGCTCAGCTCTTCATCCTTCTGATGGCTTCCTCCAGCATAAAGCCCATGATGTTTATCGAGATCAGGGATC
>Ga0315298_1004537_pt1 | contig 20689 bp, 18 predicted proteins | sample WHS_1_MG_FD_203077 | JGI IMG/M metagenome (GOLD analysis project Ga0315298, IMG submission 203077) | Extremophilic microbial mat communities from Washburn Hot Springs, YNP, Wyoming, USA - WHS_1_MG | ecosystem: Environmental > Aquatic > Thermal springs > Hot (42-90C) | place: USA: Wyoming...
CGGGTCCGGCTTAACACCATCAACCGCCATTCTGTGACCTGCCTCTCTGCAACGAATACACCTACACCTTAAACCGTTCTCCTTCAGTTTCTGCTGAACCAACTGACGCAAATTACTACGCTTAACACCAGCAACAATCAACGGGGCTGGAATATCCCGCTGAACACGCATAATCCTAACCCAACGCGGAACAATCTTCTTAACCTCAACAATAAGCTCAGCAGCCTCCTCATTCGAATAAGGCTTGTATTCGCCCTTCAAAAACCACTCATAAGCCCTAGTTCCCTTCAAAACAAGACAAGGATAAATCTTAATCATATCTGGCTTAAAAACGGGATTCTCAAAAATCTCCTTGAAGGCTTCTAAATCCTTCTCAAAATTTGAACCGGGCAAGCCGGGCATCATGTGATAAACAACCTTCAAACCAGCATCCTTCAGTATCCGCGTAGCCTCAACCACATCCGCCACGCTGTGCCTCCTACCCACTAGACGATAAATCTCGTCACTCGGATTCTGCACACCCAACTCAACACGCGTAACACCCATACCAAGCATAAGGTCAACATGCGCTTCCTTAGCCCAGTCCGGACGCGTCTCAACAGTAATCCCAACATTACGGATGCGGCTAGTTTCCGCGTTCCCTTTCGCCTCCTCAATGCTTCCAGACTCTTTACCAGTAATCGCGTCCAAACACCGCTGCACAAACCACCTTTGATAATCAACTGGTGTTGCTGGAAAAGTTCCACCCATAACAATCAACTCCACCTTATCAATGCTATGCCCGATAGCCCTCAACTGCTCAATGCGGCTCTTAACCTGCAAAAACGGGTCAAACATGTTCTGCAAACCCCGCATGGCGGCAGGCTCAAAACCCGTATAGCTCTGAGGCACCCCGTAAGGCGGACCGCCAGGACAGTAGGCACACGGTTCTTGTTGCGGACAAGGATAAGGCTTCGTCATAACAGCAACAACAGTAACACCCGAAATCGTCCGCGTCGCTTTCCTGCGCAAAACAGGCAAAAGCCTACGCCTTTCCTCGCCACGCAAAACCGCAATTATTTCAGGGTTAGAAGGAATCCGCTTAAGCCCGTATTTGGCTGCAACACGCACCTTAACACGATTAACATCGTCGCTACTAGGCGAAGAAACACGCATCAAAGCCTCAACTATCTCCCTCAACGCATCCTCAAAGCTCAAACCAAGCAACCACAAAAACTAAAACAAAACAAAAAGATAAACAAAACTAAACCCAGTTCTGCCCAGGCTCCCGCTGCAAAACAACCCGCTTCTCATAATTACGCCTATTCCTAAACTTCGGACCAGGCTTCTTCTTACCCAAAGGCTGAATCTTAGGAGTCTGAGAACGCACTTTCCCAGCCTTTGAAAGCGAACCATGAGTAGGCACACAAACCACCGAACAAAACAAACACACAGTAACTCTTAAACCTTTTCACAACAAAAACTAATCCCTAGAATAGCGGCGGGGGTCGCCGAGCCTGGCCAAAGGCGTAGGCTTCAGGAGCCTATCCCGTAGGGGTTCGTGGGTTCAAATCCCACCCCCCGCACCAAAAAATAAGCCTTTTTTGAGCGTGTTTTAGTGAAATAGGTCCGATTTGAGGTGTTGTTGTGTGGGTGGGCTGTAATTTCAGCACGAAATTACCAGTAAAATGTGCCATAGCCATGTGTGCGAAAGGTAGTGCATGGTTCATATTAGCATTCTATTTTGTCTTTGAAAACCTTTCCTTGAAATGGCATATTTTAAAAGCTTATGCGCAAATAATCATTTCTTGTGTGGAATAGATTTGGTTGAGCGAGTTTACTTGGACACGAATGTCTATTGCAGACCTTTTGATGATCAAATCGATAAACGAATTCGAACAGAATCAGAAGCCTTTATCTTAAAGTATGTGCCGAATGAGAACTTTGCGCGCGCGCAACCGAAGTCTGGTCTACAGTCCTTGTATTTACAGTGTTTAATGGAGTCTTCTATGGTGTGATCGCTTGGCTGATTTTTACGTTTGGTAAAAAGTTTGTTAAGCCAGCCTAGCCTAGCGTTCGGAGATTAAACTTTCAGTTTTTCGAGAAGTATAGCGGGGCAGATTTTTTTGACGCCTTCTATCGTCCCGATACTCTCTGATATTATTCTTGACAGTTCTTTTCCATCTCTAGCCCAAATTTCAGTCATTATCATGTGGTCTCCCGTTGATGTTGCCACGTACCTTGTCTCTGGAATTTTGCAGAGTTTTTCTGCCACTTCTAGAAGTTTCGGCGGGTCAACATCCACGCCTACTATTGCAACTGTGTTGTAGTCTATTTTTGAAGGTTCTATGATTACTGTGAATTTTCGGATTACGCCCTCTTTTTGGAGGGTTGCCACTCGCTTCCTTACTGTGGACTCGTTTAGTTTCAGTTTTCTAGCTATTTCCGTGAAGGGCATGCTTCCGTCTTCTTGGAGCAACTTGAGGATTTTTAGGTCAAGTTCGTCAACCATGTGTGTTTGCCTTCTTATCCGATTTTGGGAGTTGTTCGTTATTTTTATCCGATTTTCGGACATAAAACTTATAAATTCAGACTGATTTATAAGGTTATCGCAAAGGAATAAACGTATTAACGTGCAATATGGGAGGAAAAAGCATGTATGAACCGAAAAATTTTGACCATCTGTTGGGTTTGAAGGGTTTCAGCGACCAACTTCTGAAAAACCATTTCACGCTTTATCAAGGTTACGTCACCAACACGAACAAGCTGGCAGATGCGCTAAACGCAATTTTGAAGGAAGGAAAAACTGGAACTCCAGAGTATGCGGAGCTAAAACGGAGGTTCGGATGGGAATTTAATGGCATGCGACTTCACGAATACTATTTTGGTAACATGACGAAAACCGCTGTGGAACTTGACAGGAACTCACGTTTAGCAAAAAAGATTGTGGAAGACTTTGGGTCTTTTGAAAGTTGGGAGAAGGATTTTAAGGCTGCTGGAGCGTTGCGTGGCATAGGCTGGGTTATACTCTACTATGACAGTTTTGCCGGGCGTTTGTTTAACGTTTGGGTGAACGAGCATGATGTTGGACACCTTTCAAGTGCTTCTCCAATACTTGTTATGGACGTTTTTGAGCACGCATTCATGATTGACTATGGGCTGAAGCGGGCCGACTACATTGAAGCCTTCTTCAAAGCTATTGACTGGTCTTCTGTTGCCAAAAGGTTTGATGAAGCCATTAAAGGGAAATAGTCTAATTCCCCAGTTTCCTTTTTCCATGCTTGTTTTACCTTAATAGTCTCAAACTCCCGCTTAGTTGACTTTTAGAAAAGCTTAAACATAGATTAGTTGATTGACTCTTTATTCGTAGTTGCAGTTCAAAAGTCAATTTTAACTAGGTTGAGGAAATTAAATTGGGTTCCCCCTCTAGGTTTTCTGCTGAGAATGGAATAGCGCAACGCAGTAAGTAGTGGACGAAACAAGATCTGAATCATGCAAAATGCTTAATAGTTTTCTAATTGTGCTTAATCTGTTGAGGGCCGGTAGATCAGTTTGGTATGATCGCCACGTTGGCATCGTGGAGGTCGCGGGTTCGAATCCCGCCCGGTCCATTAAGGACATGTTTTTGACGCCTTTTTTGGTGAAATCTTGATTCTAAACATACATATCCAATACTCTCTATACTGGTTTTAATTTTTAATAAGTATGATTATGTCTTTCTATGGATATGTTTTGACGATTCGCTATCTTTATTTATAAAGAAAGGTATTGAATACTTCGAACAAAAAGGGAGATAAGCCATGTCGAAGAAGCAACCGTCCAAGGATGAAGCCTTAGAAGCTTTAGACTTCATAGTTAGCGTCTTGAAGGAGCATGAAAAGGACTTGGACAGGTTGATAAACGAGTTGGGTAATATAACTGAAAGGCTTGGAGACGCTGGCGAGATAAGCGGCAAAGTGGAGAAAGTTGAGGAAAGGCTTACTACACTGCAGAATGAAATAACAAACTTAATATCCTATTTATCGACTTCCCGCGAAACCCCGGTGGCGCAAATGCTGCAAACGCAGCAACCGCAACCACCGTTGGTGGAGCGAACAGAAGTTAAGGGTCCTCCAGTTATTTTGCGTTGTAAACAGTGGGAGGATTTTCAAACATTGGCTTATCAGCCTCAAACGCTTTCCTTCCTCTGCAAAGAGGCTGAAAAATCTTTTCAAGTTGACGCCTTAAAAGGCAACCAGATTATAACTTACAGTGGCGAACTTCCAAAGCCAACAGCCCTTCTGAAAACGTGGCTTTCAAAACAGTTGGAGATTCCGGAAAAGAGGATTCTTGAGGGTATATTAGCTATAGGTTGATGAAACCCGTTTGCGTTTGTATATTCTTTTCATTCAGTAACGTTTTTATAGTTGCTTGTATAGTAATTCTTACGATGTAATATGGGGGGCTAAGGTTGAAGGCAAACCCCAGCAGCCAAGAATTGGTTTTTCCGTTTTCGAAGCCTTCTCCTTTCTCCTCGATGACGGAATGGCTGTGTGGTTGCCAAAAAACGATGAAAGCCCTCATTACGATAAGCATTTAGGATGAACAGTTATGGAAAGCTCTGAGTGTTTTCTGATGAAAATCCGAGAAGAGTTCACGAAATTTGAAAGAACCATGGAAGAACTCTACTTTCTAAAACGTGTAGCCCAAGACCTAAAGAACTTTAGGGAAATGCTGAAAATCAAAAAATACGATTAAATTTCAGACGGTAAAATCCTTAAATATTCTTCATGACATCTTTTAGTCGAAAGTTCCATGAAAAACCAAAAAGAAGATAGTATACATTTCTTTAACACTTTAACGCGGAAAAAGGAAAAGTTTGTACCTCTTGAAAAGGGCAAAGTTAAAATGTACACATGCGGCCCAACGGTTTATGATTTCGCTCACATTGGAAACTTTAGAGCGTTTATTTTTGAAGACTTGCTTAGAAGGTGGCTTGAATACCGCGGCTATAAGGTAACCCAAGTTATGAACATAACAGATGTCGACGACAAAACAATAAAGGCTTCCAGAAAGCTTGGAATACCACTCAAAGAGTATACAGCCCGTTACATAAAGGCCTTCTTTGAAGACATAACCGCGCTAAACATCAAAAAGGCAGAGTATTACCCGAGGGCAACGGAGCATATTCCAGAGATGATTGAATTAATAAAGAAACTTATGGAGAAGGGCTATGCCTACAAGAGCGAAGACGGCTCAATATATTACGACATTTCTAAATTCAAAGATTACGGTAAACTCTCAAAATTTAAAGTCGAAGAACTTAAGCCAGGCGCAAGAGTAAAAGTACAAGAATACACAAAAGAAGAAGCTTGCGACTTCGTCCTCTGGAAAGCATGGGATGAGGACGATGGCGATGTATTCTGGGAAACAGAAATAGGTAAAGGAAGACCTGGATGGCATATTGAATGTTCAACAATGGCTATGAAGTACCTTGGTGAAACCTTGGACATTCACAGTGGAGGCGTAGACCTAATTTTCCCCCATCATGAAAACGAGATTGCACAAAGCGAGGCTGCAACTGGCAAAAAATTCGTCAATTATTGGCTTCACAACGAACATTTACTCGTTGAAGGCCGCCGAATGGCGAAAAGGTTCGGAAACTTTTATACACTGAGAGATTTAATTAAGATGGGCTACGACCCTATAGCCATTCGATACCTTCTCATGTCAACTCATTATAGGCAACAGCTAAATTTCACCTTCGAGGGATTAGAAGCAGCAAAAAACGCCGTAGAACGCCTAAGAAACTTTGTCCACCGACTTTTGGAAGCGGATGGAAAGGGCTGCGGAGAAGAAATAAAGCGGTTAATAACACGCGTACAGAAAGACTTCTGCAAAGCTATGGACGACGATCTAAACATCAGCGTCGCTTTGGCTGCGCTTTTTGAATTTGTTAGAGAAGTGAATAACCTTTTGGACAACGGCATGCTCAGTAGGGAAGAAGCAGAAGAAGTTTATAACCTAATGATGGACTTTGATAAGGTTCTCGGCGTTATTGGTGAAGTTAAGGGGGAGGAAAAATTGCCAAAAGAAGCTGAAGAATTAATAAGAAAAAGGGAGGAAGCCAGAAAAGCCAAAGATTGGGAGACAGCCGACAAAATAAGGGAGCAACTCAAGACCATGGGCATAATAATTGAGGATACTCCGAAAGGTGTAAAATGGAAAATCATGAAACGTTAAGAAAAGCAAGGCTCAAACCGAAAATTATTTTTAAGCAATAGCCAAATAGTAGATTTGTTCAGAATAATAGCTAAAGGTGCAGCTTATGTCTTCTAACCTTAGAAGCAGAAAAGTGTATGGGGGCGTGGAAGGCTACAGTCGAAGAGGCATAATAAAAGCATGCGGCTTCACCGACGAAGAACTTGACCGCCCACTCGTGGCCGTTGTCAACAGTTGGACAAACATCGTGCCCGGACATGTTAATCTTGACAAAGTAGCCGAAGCCGTTGAGGCTGGAATAAGAATGGCTGGCGGAACGCCCTTCCAATTTCACACAATCGCAGTATGCGACGGAGTAGCCATGGGACATGAGGGAATGCGCTTTTCCCTCCCAAGCAGAGACTTAATCGCAGCTTCAATAGAAATAATGATTGAAGCTCACAAGTTCGATGGCATGGTCCTAGTAGGCTCATGCGACAAAATAGTGCCTGGAATGATGATGGCAGCAGCCAGCCTGAACATTCCAACAATATTTATCAACGGCGGACCCATGCTTCCAGGATGTTATGAAGGTCAGAAATTGACGGTTTCAAAAGGTTTAGAAATGATGTTTGGAACCATGATGCGTGGCTTACCGGAAGAAATGACTAAAGAATTTTCAGACTACATGTGCCCTGGAGCGGGCTCCTGCCAGGGCATGTACACCGCAAACACCATGGGGTGCCTATGTGAAGCGCTTGGAATGTCCCTTCCTGGCTCAGCCACAGTCCCAGCTGTTGACGCGCGAAGGTTGAGGTTAGCCAAATATTCCGGGATGCAGATAATGAGGCTCATAGAAGAGAACATAAAAGCCCGTGATATCATGGTTTACGAAGCTTTCGAAAACGCCATCAGGGTTGACATGGCTCTGGGCGGTTCAACAAATACTGTTTTACATCTCCCAGCGATAGCCTCACAAGCAGGAATAGAGCTTCCACTTGAATTGTTTGACAAGTTAGGTAGGGAAACACCCCATTTATGCGACATGGATCCAGCTGGACCATATACTGTAAAGGATTTAGACGAAGCCGGGGGTATACCTGCAGTCCTTAAAGAGCTGGGAGAAAGTATAAATCAAGATGTATTAACCGTGACAGGAAAAACCATCGGAGAAAACATAAAAAATGCTAAGGTGCTGAACAGGGAAGTTATTAAATCGAAGGATAATCCTGTTCACAGAGAAGGCGGAATCGCAGTTTTAAAAGGAACATTAGCACCGGAAGGCGCAGTGGTTAAACAGTCAGCCGTAAACCCAAAAATGCTGAAGTTTGAGGGCCCAGCAAGACCCTTCGATTCGGAGGAAGAAGCGTTAAAGGCAATAACGGATCAAAAAATAAACTCAGGGGAAGTAATCATAATAAGATACGAAGGCCCTAAGGGGGGTCCAGGCATGAGGGAGATGCTCTGGCCAACAGCAGCCCTTATAGGGAGTGGACTCGGCGACAAGGTTGCGTTGATTACGGATGGAAGGTTTTCTGGTGCTACGAGGGGACCATGTATAGGACATGTTAGTCCAGAAGCCATGAACGGCGGACCTATAGCATTGGTTAGAGAAGGCGACGTGGTTTCCATAGATGTACCGAATAGGAGGCTCGATTTGAAGGTTTCAGCTGAAGAATTGCAGGATAGGTTAAAGCGGTGGAAGCCTCCGAAGCCGAAGGTTGAAAGGGGAATACTTGCTGTCTATTCAAAAATGGTTGCGTCCACAAACAAGGGTGCTGTTTTCTTGTCCTAGCAATTTCTTTTAACGTTCAAAATTCCATTCGCGGGTGGCGTATTTCTCCTTGCAAAGTTTTTCGGAGAGTTCACGTTCATAAGGTGTTAATTCGCCATCCACAAGTTTTATGTTTAGGGCTTTTTGAAATCCTTCTGCCAAAGCTTGAGAAACCTCTTTTGCTGAGACATTTCTTCCCAACTCAGCCCTTAGTGAAGTAATTTTATCTTTTGCAATACACACTATTTCCATACGCGTCTTAGCCCATGGAACCTTTAGAAAAGTGAACATTTTCTCTAAATCAACATTTAAGAGAACCGTGCCATGTTGTAGAAAATAATCACCCCTATGAGACTGAGCGCTTCCAGAAATTTTCTTACCCCTCACAGTCATGTTTGGACAATTTTTAGCGTCGCCTTTGTTGAAGTCTGCTTTTACTCCCAAAATTTTGAGGGCTTCAGCTAATCCGCCATAAATTTTCGCGTAAACTTCGTCTATGTCCTTCACTTCCAAATCATTTTTGTTTGCAACAACGCTGTATGTGACTTCGCCTTCTGAATCATGGTAAACAGCGCCGCCGCCAGTTATGCGCCTTACAACATCAACTCCATGAGCCTTGCAGTTTTCCAGCTGAACTTCATTTTCCATTTTCTGAAATCTTCCAATGGAAACGGCGGATGGCTTCCAGCAGAAAAGCCTCAAAGTATTTGGAATAAGCCTTTGAGCACGCGCCGTCAAGATTGCTTCGTCCACTGCCATGTTCATGAAGGCGTTGTTTGTTTCAATGTTGAGTAAGCGCCAAGTCTTCATTGTGAGCAGCCTCTAAAAGTGAGGTTGGAATCATACTTAAATACGTAGCGCCCCAGCCTATTAAATAGGTGTAGACTTGGACGGCACTTATCGTGGCGGCAAAGCCTGAGGAATTTCCCCGTGCCTATGTTACAGTTTAAATATTAGAATTGTGATTAAACGTTAGCAAGAGGAAAATCGAGGCTATGGGTTCAAAATCTCCAAGAGGCGAATTCGCCGCAAGGAAGCTAGTTGAGAAACGGAAAAAATTCCGTTGGAGTAGCATGTACTATAAACGTCGAATGTTAATGCTTGATGTTAAAGCAGACCCTCTTGAAGGGGCACCAATGGCAAGAGGCATAGTTCTTGAAAAAGTTGGTGTGGAAAGCAAACAGCCAAACAGCGCCATACGCAAATGCGTGCGCACCCAACTTATAAAAAATGGACGAGTTATCACAGCCTTCCTCCCAGGCGATGGAGCCCTCAATGTTGTTGATGAACATGACGAGGTTATAGTTGAAGGCATAGGCGGTTCACGCGGCAGAAGTATGGGAGACATCCCCGGAGTACGGTGGAAAGTCATAATGGTGAATGGCGTTTCATTAAATGAACTGGTTTACGGAAGAAAGCAGAAGCCGGCACGGTGAGAGGTTTGGGCCAAAAACAGGAGAAGGAGATAAAGCTTTTTGGAAAATGGAGCTTCAAAGATGTTCAAGTAAAAGACTTAGGATTGCAAAGATATTTGTCCCTAAAACCAGTTGTGGTTCCTCACAGCATGGGGAGACACGAGCATAAGCGCTTTGGTAAAGCAAGCGTCAACATTGTTGAAAGGCTTATAAATAACCTTATGAGACCAGGAAAAAACGCTGGCAAAAAAGCCAAAGCCATAAATATAGTTAAACATGCCTTTGAAATAATTAATTTGCGAACTGGCAGAAACCCTGTGGAAGTTCTTGTTAGGGCTGTGGAGAACTCTGCACCTTGCGAAGACACAACAAGAATAAGCTATGGTGGGATAGTCTACCACTTGTCGGTGGATATCGCGCCCCAGAGGAGAATTGATCTGGCTTTGAGGCACATCTGTGAAGGAGCAAGGCAAGCGGCAATAAACAATCCTCGCTCAATAGAAGAGTGTCTAGCAGAAGAACTGATTTTGGCGGCGAACCACGACATGAAAAGCTACGCAGTCTCGAAGCGCCATGAAATAGAGAGGATAGCGCAAGCCTCAAGATAAATTTATCGCGTATGAATTTCGACGATGTCTCCATCTTCAAGAACAAATGTTGAACCAACCTTTTGGGGACTGAAAGTTAGGCGTTTAGCCCAAACCCTAGCGTAAGAAAAGTTTTCTTTAAAGTCGCTGTGGATGTTCTTTGCTAAGTCGTAAACGGTTGCTCCCTTTCTCAAAGTGAAAGGCTTTTTGGAGGGTTCCTTCTCATTTGGCTCCTTAGTGTAGACACGTATTATATCTAACATTTTAAACAATGTTTCCCCAAGTTTTTCCAAACCGTAACCAGTTTTGCAAGAAACAGCAATCACCGGCAGTTTTCCGCTAACATAAGCCTCTAACAATTTCAAGTTTGCCTCTGCGTTTTCCAAATCGATTTTATTCGCCACAACCACTGAAGGTTCGTAAATTGTGTTTTCAAAAATCGCATCTTCCACCTCATCTAAAGTAGCTTCTCCGGAAATTTTTACAACACCATCCGTGATACGGTAACTTTTTAGAAGTTCTTCAACATCCTTAAACGTGCAGTCCACAAGCTTTCCCAACAAGATTATCCGTAAGCCCGTTCCGAAATGTTTCTTTTCAATTTCAACCCGCGCCTTAGGTTTAGTAACCAATATTCGAGTCTTCTCCAACTCGTTTAAAACTAGAGAAATTTGCTCAACAGGATCTTGCGAAAGGTCTATCATCAAAATTAAGCCGTCCGCATTCCGCGCCAAGGCAAGAGTCTGAAGTCCCCACGCTCTTCCATCCGCTGACCCTTCCATCAACGCCGGAGCCTCAACAATTTGAAGTTGCACATCTTCATAGTTAATTATTCCCGGAACCGGCTCCCGAGTGGTGTAGGGGTTTGGTGAAACCTTAACCTTTGCGTTTGTAACCATGGCATGTAGACTGCTCTTCCCAACATTTGTTAAACCCAAAAGCACTATTTGGGCTGTTCCTTCCTTTTCTATAAAAAATTTAGGTCCGCCCCTTCCAGCCTTTCGCCGTTTTCTCTCCTCAATTTCCCTTCGCAGAACAGACATCTGTTTCTTAACTTGTGCGCAGAGTTTGGCTGTGCCTTTATGCTTTGGAACAAGGCTCAAAAATTCCTGCATAAGCTGAAGTTTTTGTCTAGGATTTTTGGAAGCCGAAACCTCTGCCCACTTACGTTTAGCTTCAGCAGGCAAGTTCGTCGGCATAACCTATACACGTCCAAAAAACTAGTTCCTAAAAAGCTTTAATATCTGTATCTGTTTCCAAATTTCAAATAAGTCATAGCATTATGTTATCATAAACTTAAAATAATTGAATGAACAGTTGTGTAAGCGAATTCACTAAAAATATAGGAGTTTCCCGAAAATAGAGTGTAGGAGGAAAAAATTTGAGCAGACCAGAAAAACCACACTTAAACCTAGTGATTATGGGACATGTTGACCATGGAAAATCAACCACAACAGGGCACTTGCTATATTTAGCAGGAGCAGTCGACGAAAGAACAGTGAGGCAATACGAGGAAGAAGCTAGAAAACTAGGCAAGGAAACCTTCAAGTACACTTGGATCCTCGACAACCTTAAAGAAGAACGGGAAAGAGGCTTAACAATCGACTTGCGATTCCTAAAGTTTGAAACCAAAAAATATTACTTCACAATAATCGACGCACCGGGACACAGAGACTTTGTCAAAAACATGATTACCGGTGCAAGCCAAGCTGACGGCGCCATACTCTTTGTCTCAGCTAAGAGAGGCGAATTCGAGGCTGGAATAGGTCCTGGTGGTCAGACAAGAGAGCACGGTTTTTTGGCTTTCACACTGGGCGTTAACCAGCTGGTTGTAGCCATCAACAAGATGGATGATGCAAGTGTAAACTGGAGTCAAGAGCGGTATAACGAAGTCAAAAATGAAGTTTCAAGAATGCTGAAGATGATCGGCTACAAGGTTGAAAAAATCCCGTTTGTACCCGTTTCCGGGTGGACAGGCGACAACCTAGTTAAACCTAGCGATAAAATGCCATGGTACAAGGGACCAACGTTAATTGAAGCTTTGGACATCTTTGAGGTTCCGCCCAAACCCTTGGGCAAACCGTTGCGCATTCCGATTCAAGATGTTTACAGCATCACTGGTGTTGGAACCGTTCCCGTTGGAAGAGTTGAGACAGGTGTGCTTAAGGAAGGCGACATGGTCATATTTATGCCAGCGAACAAGCAAGGCGAAGTTAAATCAATAGAAATGCACCACACAAGAATCCCACGGGCTGAGCCTGGAGACAACATAGGATTCAATGTTCGTGGAATAGCAAAAGCAGACATACGCCGAGGAGACGTCTGCGGACATGTTAATAACCCGCCGACAGTTGCAAAAGAATTCATAGGTCAAATAATAGTTATTTATCATCCGACAGCCATAGCAGCTGGCTACACTCCAGTACTCCACTATCACACTGGACAGATTGCATGCCGATTCACTGAGTTAATAAGGAAAATTGACCCGCGTTCAGGACAAGTTGTGGAAGAGAAACCTAGTTTCCTAAAAACTGGTGATGCTGCCGTAGTGCGGATGGAACCACTACGTCCCATAGCAATCGAAACATACACAGAATTCCCGGAGCTTGGAAGGTTCGCAGTTAGAGACATGGGAACAACAATAGCTGCAGGCGTAGTCAAAGAAATAACAAAGAAAGGACCATAAACTCTCTCTTCCCATTTTTATGTTTAGGCATCTTGCTTTTGTCTTGTTTTTCACTATTATGTAGCTTTTGTTTACTCAAGTTTTATCAATGGGGGCTGATTAATTCCTCTTTACTACAATTAATAGAGAGTTATAGGCATGTCAGGATTTGAAAGTTTACTCCCATATTTAAAGAAAGAGAAAGATGAAGAGCCGGAGCCAACTATTATTGTTGACAGTCGCGAGGCGAATGCTGCTGCGAAGATTGTTAAGGGTCTTAGGGAGCGCGGCGTTAACGTAAAGATTGAGATGCTGGAGAAAGGCGATTATGTTCTGTCTGACGAGTGCGCTGTGGAACGCAAGACTGTTCAGGATTTTGTTTACACGCTTACTCGCCGTTACTTATTTGAGCAATTGTTTAAGCTTAAGGAAGTTTATCCAAAATCCTTGATACTTTTGGAAGGCTACTTGCCAATAATTTACAAGTTTAGCCGAATACAGCCAGTTTCCGTTTGGGGCGCCATTTTCAACCTTGCAAAAAATGGCATAGCCATAGTGAATACTTCCTCTTACAAGGAGACAATAGACTTTCTGCATGTAGCTGCCCGCCAAGAGCAAATTGTGGAAAAGCATATTCCAACAGTTCATCCAGCCAAAAAATGCGAAACCATCTCTGACGCTCAAATATATTTTATAGCTAGCCTACCCAACATTGGAAGGGAAAAAGCTACCAGCATCCTTAAATCCTACCAAACTCCATTAAACGCACTAATAAATGTGGACAGTTGGCCAAAAACAGTCTATGGTTTAGGTCCGAAAATAAGCAGTAAAGTCAAAGAGGTGTTGAACACACCGTTTAAAGGGTGAAATGTGCATGGAAGTGGAAATTGCTCCAACACGGAAAGTTACCATTCTAGGCTTGGATAAGCGTTCAGTCTCCGACATTGCATGGTGTGCAACAACTTTCGGCGCTAACAGGCTTTACTGGGTGAATGGGCATATTCTATGCCTAGAAGTGTATGAGAAATCCTTTGAGCATGAGTTGAAAACGCGGGAATTCCCAATAAGCCAAATCTGTTACGCAAGCTTTCCAAAATTTGAGAAAATTTACGAGATTGAAAAAAGCCTCCAAATCCCAATAGTGAACGTTTCAGACATGAAGATATTTCAGAGCATAATGAAAACGATATTAGAAAATGAAGAAAAGAGCTGCAGAGGCGCATCATCTAAAACTAGTCAAACTTAAAATTTTAATTTTAATGTAATTGTAGCATGGTTCAAATGTTTTTGTGCTCTTTTAGGAATTGCCCAATTAACTTTTCTGAAAGCGGATGAGTTATTTCCAAAACTTCAAAATCAACTACCAAGCCCAACAGCTTTGCAACTTCCAGTAAACAACTGGTTCATGCGCGTGACTTATAACTTTTGGTTGTCCATAACCTGTGGGTCACGTGAAGAAATTTTAAACTAAGAAGATGCAGGCTCACAGACCTATCTGCATGAGCAAAGAAGAAGCTATTGACAACTAGGAAAGAAAACTATGGAGCCTATAAAAAGAGGTGAGTTATTATTAATAGGTGTCTACTTGCCTTTAAACACTGGTTTACGCTCCTCAATAAACGCTGAAACGCCTTCCTGAAGGTCCTCAGTCGAGCCGACAACACCTATTCCTTCGCGTTCAAGAGCCACTGCAGAATCTAAGTTTATGTAAGCGCCCTTGTTAATCAAGGCTTTTGCAACCTTTAAGGCTACTGGGGCTTTAGAGGCTAGTTCAGCGGCAAACTGCCGCACCGCTTCTTTAAACTTTTCTGGTGGAACAACCATGTTTATTAAACCCAACTGTTCAGCTGTTTTCGCATCAATCATTTTCCCAGTAAAAATCAGTTCCTTCGCTTTTGTCATGCCTATAAGTTTTGTAAGCCTTTGGGTTCCACCCCACCCAGGGATTAATCCTATGTTTATTTCGGTTTGTCCCATGCGGGCGTTTTCAGAAGCTATGCGTATGTCACATGCCATTGCCAGTTCTAAGCCTCCCCCTAGCGCGAAGCCGTTTATGGCGGCTATAACTGGCTTTTCAAGGTTTTCTATGGCGTCGCACAGTCTTCCCCCCATCGTTGAAAGATCTCTTGCTTTTATGGCAGTCATGCCCTTCATGTCTTTTATGTCGGCTCCCGCGGAAAACGCCTTTTCTCCAGCTCCAGTTATTATAACAACACGTATGTTCTCGTCGTTTCTCACGTCTTCTAAGGCTTGCAGGATCTCGTCTATGACTTCTTTGCTTAGTGCGTTTAGTACATCTTGTCTGTTTAGGGTTATTGTGGCTATTCCCTCGCTTTTTTCATAAATTATGTATTTGAACTCCATTTTGTTTCGCCTCCCTCGGTCTATTTTTGTGTCCAGTCGTAAAAGCCCTTCCCCGTCTTTCTCCCGAGAAGTTGTGCTCTTACCATTTGCCTTAACCCTATGTTTGGGTGATATTTTGGGTCTAGCTCTCTTGTTAGGACTTCGGCAATAGCAAATACCGTGTCTAATCCCACATAGTCCAAAAGCATTAGCGGTCCCATAGGCCAGTTTAAACCGAGCCTTATGGCTTTGTCTATGTCGTCTCTGTCGGCTACGCCTTCCCAGTATAAGGCAACAGCCTCATTTAAGGCTGGTATTAGCACACGGTTTACAATGAAGCCAGGCGTGTCCTTTTTCACTAGAACTATTTCTTTGCCCATTTTTTGTGATACTTCCACCGCTGTCTTTATTGTTTCTTCCGAGGTTTTTGCGCCTTTTATTATTTCGACAAGCTTCATCACTTGTGGTGGGTTAAAAAAGTGCATCCCGCAGACTTTTTCTGGGCGTTTTGTGGCAGAGGCAATTTCCGTTATGCTTATGGATGAAGTGTTTGAGGCAATTATTGCATGGGAAGGTGCGTAAGCGTCTACTTCGCGGAACGTCGCCTTCTTAAGTTCAACGTTTTCTGGAACCGCCTCTATAATTAAGTCTACGTTTGAAACAGCCTCCTTCAAATCTAGCGTAGGATATATTCTCGCCATTATAGCGTTCATCTCTTCCTCTGTCATCTCCCCCTTTTTCAAGAAACGTGTCAGGCTTTCACGTATCATAGCCATGCCGTTGTCTATGAACCTCTGTTCAACATCACGTATGTAAACCTCAAACTTGCCAAACTGTGCAGCTACCTGTGCGATTCCATGACCCATTAAACCAGCGCCTAAAACAGCAATTTTTCTAACTTCCATAATGGTCCCCCTATGCAAAGGCACATAAGCTATTTGAGTTGTTAAAAAACTTTCTAAACATTAAGGAGCTTTTTAAAGGTCAAATTTAGGAGTTGCGTCAAATCAAAATTGATAACCCTCCTTAGGATTTTGCCTTATGGTTATTTTGCTAATTCAAATGAGGTTGCGGTCAAGAGCTAAAACTTGTATTTTTAGCCACTGCGGATACCACTTGTACTTTTATGATAGCGTCGCTTTCTTCAAATTTTTCCTTAAAGATTTGCCAGTCGTCTTAAATTTTGCAAATCTTTTTGTTTGAAAATGCAAGCCATGCAACCCTTGCAAGGCTCTATTTTGAGGTCTGTTAGACGCAACACATCGGCTTCTGCACCAAGCCTCTCAGCTTCCATTAAGGCTTCCTTAACAAAACTTCCGTGTTTCCCAGCTTTCTGTAGCTGCCAACTAGGCCAGGAACCTTTATCAAACCACTTCTAGAAACCTGCATCCGCGCCTTTCATTCCTATAAAGCATTCGACGAACAGAAAGGGGCGAATTTGTTTAATGATGTGTGAAGAATAACGGTTTTCAAAGAATAGTCTTTTCATATTTTATGGTGATTTAACCTTACATCTGCTTAAATACTGTAACTTTTATATAAATAAATCGATTTTTATATATAAAGAACACTATACCTATAATTTGCCGGAATGTGCAGTGACATGAGAAAAACAATATTTAAAAAACTTGAAGCTCAAGGATTAATAACAAATTATAACCGTTTAAGAAAAAATTTGCCTCCGAAACTTCCTGAAAAGGTTTTCATCTGGGATGAAACCCTACGAGAAGGCACTGAAAGCCCAGGCGTGTTTTTAACCTATATAGAGAAGGTTAAGATTGCGAAGATGCTTGACGAGATAGGTGTTTCCACGATAACCGTTGGTTACCCAGCGCGATCAGAAGAGGAGAAAAACACTGTTAGACGTATTGCAAACGAAGGTTTTCAGCAAGCCCGCTTAGCTGCATCGGCTCGCATAGTCAAAGAAGATGTGGATGCGTGTCTTGACTGTGGAATAAGGGAACTCATTGTCTTCACACCATTTAATGGGCTTAATCTTCAATATAGGCTGAAAATGACAAAAGAACAAGTTTTAGAAAAAACTGTAGAATGCATTGAGTACGCGAGAAAACGCGGTGCAAACGTCCACTTCGTTTTAGAAGACGCTACGAGAACACCTCTGCCAGATATACTGCAAATTCTTGAAGCAGCGGCTAAGGCAGGAGCAAACCAACTGGTAATCGCGGACACTGTAGGTTTTATAAGACCTTTATCCATGCGTTACCTTATCTTTCAGGTTAGAAAAGGGCTCTTGGAAAAGCTTGGACGGGAACCCTCCTTGGCTGTTCACTGCCATAACGATTTTGGGTTGGCGACAGCAAATGCTTTAGCAGCAGTCGAAGAAGGAGTAAGCACCGTACACACTTGTGTTGCTGGTTATGGCGAAAGAGCAGGCGTTGCGCCGTTAGAGGAGATTGTAGTTGCCTTGGAACTCCTGTACAATGTGGACACGGGCATTGACATAAAGAAGCTTTATAGACTTGCACAACTTGTTGAAAAAAGCTTTGCCATACCAGTATCGCCATACAAGCCGATAATAGGTGAAACTGTCTTCTCCCACGAAGTGGATGAGCATGTTCAAGGGACGCTGGCGCATCCATTGATATGTGAACCCTTCCCGCCGAAAATGCTTGAAAGGGATGCAACCTTTTATTGCGGAGGACAAGCTGGTGGACAAATTATCGAGAGCCTATTGAAACTCGTGGGGATAAAAGCCACACCGTTTCAAATATCTGAAATTCTCAAAGAACTTCGAAAGATACAAGAAAGCATGGACAAGGGCGGAACGCAAATGACCTTTTACCAAATAAAGAAGCTTATTCGAGACTTGAGGAAGGGCTTTACAGAAGGAGACTTCTGGAGAATAGTGGAACAGGTTACAAAACAGAAACCCAACTTTGAAAACCTTCCATTTGACATTGAAAGGCTTTAACTTTACAATTTTAGTCTTTCTGAAGTTAACTGCGAATTTTCTCAAAAATTCCAAAGCTTCCGAGATTAACAAACAAGTCTTTGTTCACGACCGGTCTACTTCGAATCCTATTTTAAACTACATTCAGATGTCATTTTACGAAGAGATGCGCTGGGCAACTCCATTCTTACTAATTGCTAAGCTGTCATCAACCTCTGGCAGTCTTTCAACTATGTTGTAGATGTTCCAATACGCACTTCAGGAGAAGCATGATGTATAAATGGTGTCAGAGAATGTGATAAATTGCGAGATAGTCGCCTTTTTCACGGTTCCTCTGATGTTTTCCAAAACAGTTTTTTCCTATATAACGTTTCTCAAATCAAACTGGTTTTTCAAATAATTCCAGCTGAGTTTCCACTTCTTTTAGCTCTTTTTCTGTCAATTTCCTAGGATAATTGTATATGGGACCTCTTGGTTTTTCGTTGTAGTATGGACGATTACAGTTTGGGCATCCAGAGGTTAGAAAAGGTGCTCCAGAACGTACTATTTTCATGATCGTTTCTTTTTCAACGCCGAAATCTTCTATCATGCCTTCTTTGTTGAAGGTCATGTTTTCACTTCTTGCAATTCCATTTACAATTAGGTATCTTGCAACTTGAATCCTTCTATAACTTGGCAATTGCGGCTGAGCATGCTTCTCCAACAACGTTCCAGAAATGGGTGTGAAAGCGAAAAGGGCGGGTAAAACTCCCATGTCAACACATTCTTGGATGGTTTTAACCATTTCTTCTTCTGTTTCGCCAAGCCCAACAATTAAATGAGTGCTAACTTTACCTTTTCCAAAAATGTTAACAGCTTCACTTAACAGTTTAAACTGGTTCTCCCACCTATATGGGCCGCCGGCTTCTGCGCCCTTAATTTTGTTGAATAACTCTTCTGTGGCAGCGTCTATTGGTATGCCGACTCTTTCAACCCCAGCCTCTGCCAACAGCCTTAAATTTTCAATGATTAAGGGTTGACAAGAAATGGAGATTGGAATGTTTACGCGCTGTTTTGCTGCCTTAACAATGGCTAAAATATGCGAGAAAACATACGGGTAATTAAGCGCTTGTATACAAACACGTTTTATACTGCCTTCAGCAGCGGCCAAAGCCAATCCTTTAAGAACTTTTTCTGCTGGAAAGATGGGCCAAGAAATTCTTGAGAGCATGTCTGCCTTACCTTGGCTTCCTTTTGCTTGTGGACAGAAGCTGCAGTTTGCTGTGCATTTTCCCCTTTTGTATGTCATTAGGTATGCGGTTGTTGGCTTAGCGTCAAGCCTTCCATTTATCAGCCCTATAACAATGGCTGAGCCTATGGAAACTCTGATTTTCGGTGGCAAACCGCTTTGCATAGTCAACTTTACACGCTCTTCAGCTGTTTAGATTTAAGCTTAGTTGGACTTAATATTTGTTGTAACAAAATTTTTGGTTTTCCACTAAAGATTTTGAATTCACAAGTATTTTATCACTGTAAGCCGAAACCAGTTTAAAGGCGTGGTTGGATGCAAAGGTCAAAACTTGAGGTTTATGAGGCTATTCTTGAAACACTAGTTAAAGAACCCTCCACCATCGACGGCATAGCTTACGAAATCGACATGGACTGCACGGCTTTGGAACGCTACATGGGCTTTCTAATAAAAAATGGGCTTGTTGAAGAGCGAATCATAAACGAAAAAACATTGTATGCGGTTACAGACAGAGGTGTTGCAGTTTTCAAAGTCCTCAACTTTCAGAAATACTTGGAGAAGGTTGCAAAATCCATTAGGATAATGGACGAGGCTTCACAAGTTATTCCAACCCTTTCAAAACGCGTTAACGAAACAGAAAAGAAAAACGAAAGTTAACTCCCTAGATGAGTATTCAGTTTTTCCCTCTGCTTCGGACTTATGCTGAAAAGAAAACTATTAAATGAGCTAGACGCATTTTCAAAGGAGGAAAATGAGCGGACTTTCACCCGAAAACATCTGGCAAATGAATGAGGCGGAACTGTCCAAACTTTTGAACGAAAACACCCGCTCTCTGAAAGGCAGAAGGGTTTACTTTTACGCTCCAGGATTCATGTATTACAAAACAAGCTATTACCACTCTTCGCCAACAGATTTTCCAACAATTTCCGTGACTGGCAAAATTTGCGCCTTAAAATGCAAGCATTGTGGTGGAAAAGTTTTGGAGACGATGTATCCGGCTACTACGCCTGAAAGGCTTTTTGAACTTTGCAAGCGGCTTAAAAGTGAGGGTACGCTTGGATGCCTAATAAGTGGAGGATGCTTGCCAGACGGTTCTGTGCCATTGAAAAAGTTTGTTGATGCTATTGGGCGTGTTAAACGCGAGTTGAGGCTAACGGTTTTTGTTCACACCGGCATAATAGATTTTGAAACGGCTGCTGCGCTTAAAAAAGCTGGTGTTGACGCCGCACTAATAGATATAATTGGTTCTGACGAGACCACACGGGAAATTTACAACTTAAACGTGAACGTTGAGGATTACCGAAGTTCTTTGAAGGCGCTTGACGAGGCGCAAATACCTTTTGTGCCGCATGTGATTGTTGGGCTTCATTATGGCAAGTTAAAGGGTGAATTGAAGGCTTTGGAGATGATAGCTGAAACCAAACCATCCGCTCTAGTCATAATTGCTTTCATGCCAATCCACAAGACGGAAATGGCAACTGTTGAACCGCCTAAACCATTAGACATAGCCCGAGTTCTCTTCGCTGCGCGGTTGATGTTTCCGCAGACTCCGCTGGTTTTGGGTTGTATGCGACCAAAGGGAAAACATCGTGTTGAAACGGACACCC
>Ga0315298_1004540_pt1 | contig 20680 bp, 14 predicted proteins | sample WHS_1_MG_FD_203077 | JGI IMG/M metagenome (GOLD analysis project Ga0315298, IMG submission 203077) | Extremophilic microbial mat communities from Washburn Hot Springs, YNP, Wyoming, USA - WHS_1_MG | ecosystem: Environmental > Aquatic > Thermal springs > Hot (42-90C) | place: USA: Wyoming...
AACAAGGCGGCGAACGACGGCAACCGCAAGTCGCATCGACCAGCAGCCGATCATCCTTGGCGTCGACCGCACGTGGTGTCAAATTCACTGAACCGTTAACGTGACATTTTCACTGGACAACGACATCGATCAACGGGAGAGTGTTGAATAGCAGGACAGCCCTGCAACATGTAGTGCCTGATGGCTTTGTTGCCCTACTACTGCTTGTGGTGGCGCCGCGTTATTCAACACTCTCCAACGCTCGCGCCTGTTCTGTGACCTGGCCTCTGGCTTTCTGCACCCGCTTCTGCTATTCTTGGCATAGCACTATTCTAGTCGAAAGGCTAGCCATGATAGACTCGATACCGGGAGGAACACTGCGCATGTCTTCTGCATTGGAGGGAATCAAGATCGCCGACTTCTCTTCGTATATCGCCGGCCCTTATGCTTCGTCTTTGCTCTGCGACATGGGCGCCGACGTGATCAAGGTGGAACGTCCCGCAGGGGACCCCTGCCGCGGCCGGCCCGACTTCCTGGTTTGGAACCGCGGCAAGCGCAGCATTGTCCTCGACCTTTACCGCCCGGAGGCGAAAGAGGTCGTCAGGCGCCTGGTGGAGACAGCGGATGTGCTGATCGAATCCTTCAGGCCAAGCACGGTGACGCGTCTAGGACTCTCCTATGAGGATCTCGCCAAGTACAATCCTCGGCTGGTCTATTGCTCCATCTCCGGTTTTGGTTCTACCGGCCCCTATCGAGACTTGCCGGGCTATGACCCACTGGTCGCCGCCATAGCAGGAATACCGTCTGACCAGGGTGGGGACGAGAAGCCACCGGTGTATGTAAACTTGCCTGTCGCCAGCTACGGCACGGCCCTCCTCGCCGCCTACGGCATTGCTGCTGCCCTTTACGACCGAGAACTCCGCGGGCGCGGCCAGTGGCTAGAAGTGCCCCTCGTCAACGGTGCCCTCGCCATGCAGACGGGATCGCTCCTGGCCAGAGAAGGAGTCACCCGCATCAATGCCGGTGACCCTCAGGGAGGCGTCGCGGTCTACCGCCTCTACCAGTGCGCCGACGACTGGATCTTTATCGCTTGCGGCAACCAGACCTTCTGGCAGAAGCTTTGCCTCGCGCTCGATCTGACCGACCTTCTATCAGACCCGCGCTTCGAAAACGCGCCGTGGAACCTCCTGCCCGAGGACCAGCGTGAGCTAATCGCCATTATCACCCCCATTATCCGTCAGAAGACCAGGGCAGAATGGCTCGCTTATCTCGCGCAATGCGATGTGCCATGTGCTCCCGTCGGTCGCAACGAAGACTTCATGAGCGATCCGCAGGTGCTCGCCAATGAGATGAGTGTCGACGTCTTCGATCCGACGGTCGGGCCAACCAAACAAATCGGCATCCCGGTCAGGCTGCTGAGTAATCCCGGCCAGATCAAGGGTCCAGCCCCCCTCCTCGGCCAGCACACCGCGGAGATCCTCCGGGAGTTGGGCTTTGACAGCGGCCGCATTGCCGCGCTAGAGCAGGCAGCGGTGGTGCGACAAGGAGACCAGGGCCCAGCGCCCAAGGGCCGGGTGTCGGCCGCGGCAATCCCAACTCTCGCGCCAAGCACCCCGGCCTCTCCCTCACCCCGGCCCTTCTCCGAAAGGAAACACGCCCTAGAGGGCGTCAAGGTAGTCGATTTCGGCAGCTACATTGCCGGCTCCTACGCGTCAACGCTGCTGGCCGGCCTCGGCGCCGAAGTGGTCAAAGTGGAATCCCTTCAAGGCGACCCCTTCCGCGCCATGCTCGGCGGCTTTCAAGGCTGGAACCTCGGCAAGCAGAGCCTGGCCGTGGATCTGAGGCAAGAAAAGGGCAAGGAGATCGTCTACCGCATGGTGGAAAGCGCCGACGTGGTGGTGGAGAACTTCCGGCGTGGCGTTGCCGAGAAGATCGGCATGGGATACGAAACGCTCCGGCACATCAACCCGCGAATCATCTACTGTGCGATGGCCGGCCACGGTGAGACTGGGCCGCGCCGTGATGATCCTGGATTCGATCCCTTGTTCCAGGCCCGCGGCGGCGCGATGGCCGCCCAGGGCGGCCGTGGCCATCCTCCAGTCTACTTGCGCATCGCCATCTCGGACTATGCCGCCGCTATGCTCGCGGCCTTTGGCGTGTCCCTCGCCCTAGGCGTACGAGAGAAGACCGGACTAGGACAGCGGATCGAGCTGGCACTGACCAACGCCACCATGGCCATTCAAGCCGGCCGCTTCATCCTTTACGAGGGAAAACCAGCCGAGGACACCGGAGGGCCCGATCTAAGGGGCTTGCACGCTACTTGCCGCCTATACGAGGCCATCGGAGGCTGGTTGTTCCTCCTTTGCCCAGACGAGGCCGCTTGGCGCGGTCTGTGCCGCGCCCTCGGTCGCCCCAACCTGGCCTCGGACAAGCGCTTTGCCTCGCCTGCCTCCCGGAAAACCCATGACGCGGTGCTGGTCGAGGTCCTCAGCGACCTCTTCCACCAGAAGACACAGGAAGAGTGCCTCACCGCCCTTGCGGCCGAAGGTGTGCCATGCGCGCCGGTTCTGACAAATCCAGACGTCATGTCCGACCCGCACCTCTTGCAAAACGAGCTGGTCGTCGCGCTCGATCACCCCAGCCTCGGCACCTTCCGCCAGGTGGGCATCACGGTGAAGCTGCGCGAGACGCCGGGGCGGCTCTGGGGTCCAGCACCCGACCTTGGCCAGCATACCGACGTCGTACTCGCCGCCCATGGCTACTCGCCGGACGACATCGCACGCCTACGGCAGGCCAAGGTCATTCTCTAACCTTCCAACAATAACGCCAGGCAGGTAATGGGCGCCATCGGCTACACGAACGTCTACCCGATCGAGCGCATGCTGCGCGACTGCCGCTTGACCGCGATCTGGATCGGCACGAACGAGATCATGGACCTCATCATCCAGCACGAATACTACCGTGCCCTGGCTTCGCCGAAGACCACCCAACGGGACTACGAGCAAGACGCCGTCGGCGCCGACCTGGAAGCCGAAAAGGTCTATCAGTAGCGCGATTTAGACTACGATCTTCTTCACCTTGACCAGCCGGTCTACGAAGATGCCAGGCGTGACGATCACCTCGGGGTCCAACTCCCCGCACGGCACAATCTCGTCCACCTCGACGATCACGGTGTTCGCCGCCATGGCCATCAGCGGACTGAAGTTGCGCGCCGTCCCCCGGTAGATCAGATTCCCCCGAAGGTCGGCCTTGCAAGCCTTCAGCAGCGCAAAGTCGGCGCGCAAAGGCAATTCGAGGAGATACTCCTTGCCGCCGATCACCCTCTTCTCCTTGCCAATCTCGGCCACGGTGCCCACACCGACAGGGGTGTAGAAGCCACCCAACCCGGCGCCGCCTGCCCGAATCCTCTCCGCAAGGGTGCCCTGTGGCACCAGCTCAAGCTCGACCTCCTGTGCCCGCCACCGTTCCTCGAAGGCCGAGATCACCGGGTTCGACGGGTAGATCGGATAGGAGGCGATCAGCCTGCGCATCTGACCGCTCTCGCAGAGAATGTCAAGGCGATTTCTCACCCCCGCGGCGTTGGCGATGCAGGTCAGGTTCTTCGCCCCTTGGTCGCGCAAGGCGCGGATGAGGTTGTTGGGTGTCCCAGCCGGACCGAAGCCCCCGGACATAATCACCGCGCCGTCGAAAATGTCGGCGACGGCCTCGGCACAGGTTTCGTAGATCCTTACCGGCAAGGTAACCTCCTGCTCGACGCTTCTAGAACACCATCTCTCGGCAATCGGACGCCACGATCAGGGGCGCCGCCGTGGCCGCCCGCACCTCGTCTATCGATACCCCCGGCGCCACCTCTTTCAAGAGCAGTCCCTCGGGCGTCACCTCGATCACAGCAAGATCGGTAATAATCGTATTCACGCACCGCCGGCCCGAAAGCGGGAAAGTACACTCGTCGACGATCTTCGGCTCGCCGTTCTTGCTAGTGTGGGTCATCGCCACAATTACCCGCTTGACGCCGGCGATGAGGTCCATCGCCCCGCCAATACTGCCCACGCCCCTCGACGGCACCATCCAATTGGCGAGGTCGCCTTTCGCCGAGACCTGCAGCCCCCCCAACACCGTGACATCAACGCGCCCCGTCCGGATCATCGCAAAAGCCATCGCGCTGTCGAAAAAGCTTGCCCCCGGCAGCAGCGTAATCGGCTGTGAACCGGCATTGACGTATTCGAGGTCCTGCTCCTCATCCTCGTCGACGATCGGCCCAAACCCAAGCACGCCGTTCTCGGAATGTAGCCAGATGGAGACATCTGGCGTAATGAAGTTCGATACCAGCGTCGGGAGGCCGATCCCCAAATTGACAACGTCGCCGTCGCGCAATTCCTTGGCGACGCGCAAGGCAATCATCTCCTCTGGCAGTCCAGTAGTCAAGGATATCATCCCTTCTCCAGCGTTCCTAGCAACCCTTTGGCCGTCCCATAATATACCCACAGCGCAGATCGCCTGTCAACCGGAGACCCGTGTCCCCAATCCGTGAGTGAAAACTCAGATTCGGCGTAAGCACGGGCGAAAAAGGCAGAATCACCGACCCTAATGGGTGCGAACGTCCAAACTCCGTCTTGTCCGATCTGACGCCATTTGCTCCTCGATCCACGCATTTCGCTCACGGATTAAGGGACGCTGGCGGTTGCCCGGCAGCCGTGAAAACCGCGGTGGTCCAATTCGGCGCCCGCCGCTGGCTTCAATTCAGGATTTCGCATACATCTTTAATGGAACGACACGTCGGTGACGACCGGATTGTGGTCCGAGGCGCCAGTTTCGTCCACGCGCACCCAGGAACCAGCAACCGAGAGACGGGGCGAGAGGAAGACGTGGTCAAGGTCCTTGATCCGCTGGTGCCCATAGGGGAAGCTGTGGCGACAGGGGTCTTCAAGAGGCGCGCCCCAGAGACTGAAGGAATCTTGGAAACTGGCCCGTAACACCGCGAATGGCTCAGAGCCAGCCCGGCAGTTGAAATCGCCCGCGAGGATCACATCACCGGCGGCCATGGCCGGAAGAGCACAAGCAGCGACCTCACGGGCTTGGCACACGGTCTCCACCGGGCGGAAAGACAGATGGGCGGAAAAGAAGGATAACAAACGACCCGCGCAATCTACGCGGGCCTCAAGGAGAGAACGGGGTTCGCAGCCCTCGATGTTGGAAAGGGCATAAGTGGAGGTAGAGGTGATCGGGAAGCGGCTGAGAACGGCGTTGCCCCAGAGGCCGTTCCCAACATGTTTGCCCTGCTGAATCACCGGGAAATCGCGCACCAGGCCGAAGGAGTAGTACATGCCCAATTGCTCGGCAAGAAATGCGGCCTCATCGGCGACTCGCCCGCCGATCTCTAGCACCACGATCTCCTGCAAAGCAACCAGGTCCGGCGCTTCCGCGGCGATTACCTCCGCTACCGGCTCCAGATCCAGACGGTTGAGGTGAAGGTTCTCCCAAGGGCTTTCGGCACCCAGCCCCGCGCGGATATTGTACGACATCACCCTCAGGCGGGCCGGACCACCCGCACGTAGGAGCAAGCTCTCCTCGTCACTACCCGTCACACCCGCCATCACCGTCTGTCCAGTGCCCTGTATCAACTTGTTTTCGCTCCTTGCCAGTCTTCGTCAATTTCTGAACGCCCGACAATCGCTGGAAGGTCAGGCTCGAGATACCGTAGTTGCGAAAGAACCGCCGGCCGCTATCCAGGCCCCGCTTCACGAGAATTTTACCATTTCTTACATCGTTATGCTAGCAGCAGGCGGCAAAGGGGTTGATGAGGGCAAGATGAAAGTGAAGGTGGTGCCTTGACCGGGTTCGCTGGCCACGGAGATATGCCCACCGTGGGCTTCGACCAGCCGCCGGGTGATGTAGAGACCGAGCCCTAGCCCCTCGACACGATGGCGATCACTCGCCCGGTAGAAGCGGTCGAAAACGCGGGGCAGATCCTCGGGAGGGATCCCTTGACCACGATCCGTGACCGAGATGGCCACCCCTCGGCCGGCCGCAGAAGCTTGCACGAGAACCTTGGTATCGGGCGGCGAGTACTTGAGGGCGTTGTTGATCAAGTTGATCAGGATCCGTTCCAAACGGTTGGGGTCGGCTTCGAGTGGCGGCAAGTCTTCGGGGATGTCCACGCTAACGCGCGCGATGTCCATGGTCTTTTCGTCCCGGTCCAAAAGCTCCTTTAGGAAAGCCTTCAGCATCACCGGCTGTTTCTCCAGCCGCAACTGGCCGGTCTCCAGGCGCGTCGAATCGACCATGTCCTGAATCATCGCGTTCATCCGGCGGGCACAGGTAATCACCGCATCGACGCTGCGGTACAAGTGCCCGCCGATGCCCATCCGCTCCAGCGTCCGCTTCAGAAACTGCGCCTGCCCTTGCACCGTGGTGAGAGGGTTTCGCAGGTCGTGGGAGACCATCTGCACCAGGTCGTCGCGCTGCTCCTGCAGCTCGTGCGCGGCGGTGAGGTCGACGAAGGTGCACACGGCGCCGAGGAACCGGCCGTCGGGGGCGCGGATCGGTGCCGCGCTTGCCGAGATCCAGGCGGCTCCCTGGGGTCCGTGAATGACCAGGCCGACCCCTCGCACCGTCTCGCCCCGCAGGGCCCGGGCCCCTGGCAGCTCCTCTGGCGGGAAGGGCTGGCCATCCCATGTCTCGGCCTGGATGATGGCCAGCCGCTCGGCCACGGGCAGCTTGTATTGCTCCGGAGAGAGGCCCAATAGCCGTGCGGCGGTCGCATTAAGGCGGGTGATCTCGCCTGATGGACCGTAGATGATCAGCCCGTCGGCGACCGCGTCGATGACGGCGTCGAGCTCGGCCACCCGGCGGCCGGCCTCCTCGGCGCTCTCCTGTGCCTGAAGGCTAGCGACGACGACCTGCTCGTTGATCAGCTTGATAATCTCCAGAAGCTCTTCCCGTTCGACCTCGGCGCGTTTGCGCGCGGTCACGTCGCGGAGCAGAACCAGAAATCCGAGAAAGCCAGCCTGGGCGCCGAAGACCGGCGAGATGCTGGCTTCCCAGTAGATGAGTTCCTGCTCCGGCTGGCCTTCGAGCACGACGGGAAAGGCCTCGCTTTGGTAGGGCTGACCCGTCTCGCGTACCGTCTGGAAGACGCGCGCCGCTTTCTCGCTCCAGCCAGGGACCACCACCGCCGCCGTCCGGCCGACGATCTGGTCCAGCGGGAGCTGTCGCCACTCGGCGATGATCTCGTTGGCAGCGAGGACGACGAGATCACAGTCGAAGAAGGCCACGCCGTAGAGCGAGTGGGCGAACATCGTGCGCAAGACGGCTGCTTGGTCCTCCACAGCTAGACGGGAAAGGCCGCCAACGGGCTTCTCCGCCGGCGGGCGCGAGCGCCTGGTGCGCGGCTGCTTGTTCGCTGGCTGGTCCGGCATTCGGTTCTCCTCTATGACGATGGCTGTCGAAAGGGTAGTCTGTAGTGGCTGCGGGTGTAGGCTCCGGCCTCTTGTGGGGTGCCGGGCCCGGCGACTTGCTGGTGATATCGATTGCTAGAAGGCTCGCGTTAATTATAATTATAAGGCGAGCCGCCCTACTTGTCCATGCCTGCCTTGCCCAAACGGCCACCTCACGCGAGCGTGCCGATCACCGCGGGATCCCGAAGCCCCACGCCATTCCGGCGCCATCGGTTTCCTGGTTCTGCGACCAGGTGGTTGGGTCTGAGTCGACTACGGTGTAGGTGCCCGGCGGGATGACTGTGCTTGGCTTCACGGCCCAGTAGGCATTAACCACGCCGCCCGAACCCGGCTCACCAACCGCCGTCCAGGGGCCATAGGTCGTGCCGTCAGAAGCCCGCAGGCCGATTGTCCCCGGCGTCACCCCCTGGCCGTTGTTCCAGTGATAGGTGACGACCTTCGTCACCAGCCACGACCGGCTGATGGTGAATATCGTCGGCTTGGTGGCGCCGTTGTAGGCCGCGCCAAGGCTGGCCACGATGAAGAACTGTTGCTCACCCATCGCCGTTGCCGTAGGTGTCGCCGGGGCGGACCTGGTCGTCGGCGTGGATGCCGGTTTGGTCGTCGGGGTCGCGCTGGCCGGCTTCGGCGTCTCGGTCGGCGTCGGCGAAGGCGTGGCCGTGGCCGGTAGAGGGGTCGCGGCGATGACCGGGGCAGGCGTCGGCCGGTCCGGTGGCTGGTTTGTCGCCCCATAGGCATAGAGATAGACGAAGTTGCCGCTGCCACCCGGTCCGGTGGCGAAGATGACAATCGCCAAGGTGTCACCGTTCTTGCCATCCGGGATCTTGACCGAAGCGGACTCGAAGCCGGATACCGGGAAATCGCCGGTCCAACCGCTGGCTTTCACATCACCGCCAATGCTGATTCGACCGGCGTTGGATGCCGGGTTGTCTTTCGGTGGGTTCTTCGTCATGTAACGCATTCCCCACCCCCCGCTGTTGCGGCCACCGCCGGTCTGGCTCGCCGTGGAGCTCATCGACAAGTCAAGGGTGAGCGTAATGCCGGCCTTCAGGTAGGACGGGGGAGCGGTCCAACTGCCCTTGGTTTCCACCGACCCGGACGCGCTACCACCCTCCACGCAGCCTTTGTCGACCCAGGAGTAGCTCGAGGAGAACGAGCCGTCGGCGATGGTCAGCTTCTTGTTGAAGTAGCAGGCGTCATCCTTGCCAGGGTTCGGCTGCGGGATGATCGATTGGAGGACCCAATCGATCGGCGTCTTGGTTGTCGGCGTCGACGCTGGCGAGGAAGTCGCCGTCGTGGTCGGCGTCGGGGACGGCGTTACATCGATCATGACCTCTCCGACGTCGAAGGCCGGCTCGTTGGTGTGCCGGCGATGATCTAGTGAGATGGGATTCTTGGCCTGATGCTTCTGGCCGTCTTTGGTGGTCACCACCAACTGGCTAACGCCCGGGAAAACGCTATCTCCGACCATGAACCGGCCGTCCGCACCAGTCGAAACGCCGTGGGTCGAGCCGCCGCTGTAGGACTTACCGTCGACGATCTTGACGTTTTCCACGCTCGCGCCCGGCACGGCGTTGTGGTTCTGATCGACGACCTTCCCCTTGATCGCGTAGCTCCAGCCGATGCGCTGGGCGATAACCGGCAAAGCATCCGGATGCCCGGTCGAGACCAGGTATTGTTCGACTTGGTCGTAGAGCTGGTCGATATTGGTCGGCCCCCCTTCCAAGATCGCCCAGATTTCGCCAATGGGCGCGTTGATCACCGGGGCCTCCTGCACGTTGCCTTTGGTCCAATTGGTGACCATCGCCCTTTCCCGATTGAGGGAGGCGAGCAGCAGCGCGCCAAACCCTTCGACGCTGGGCAGATCGGTGGTAAGCGGATCCAGTTTCCCCAGGAGCGACCTGGGGTTTTCGGGGCTCATGCCGCCACCCTGTCCCGATTGGAAAGCCCATTCGCTGAAGTAGGCCGGCTCGTCGAGAAACAAGGCGCGGTCTCGCCAGGGGGTCCCCATGCCATGATTATCATAACCCGGCAGATCCGCTTGCGTCTCCAACGTCGTGTAGCCGGGGGTGCCCATCAGCACGTGGCTGAAATAGTGTCCCAGCTCATGGGCGATCCTCGCCTGCATGTCGGTATCCACAAGGGTCTCTTGGATCGAGAGACGCGAGCCATTGTCCCGCCCCCCGGTCGACGCGTAGTAGTTGCCGGTTTCATGCGTGAAGATCCGGTTGTAGCCATACAGCAGGTTCAGGGGCCCGTCAGGTTGGCGAATCACCGCTTCGGCTCTCGCCCGAGACGCCGGAGGCAGGGCGGCGAGAAACAGCTTGATCGTCTCTTCGACCGTCCGTAGCACTTTGGCGCGGTTTTGGGTCGGCGGCAGGTTGGTGATCCAGTAGTGGTTGAACGTGAGCCGCTTGTTGGGAGCGGCTTGTGCTGGCCACGGCCCGCCCGGGCCAAAAGGGGCTGCCGCGGACCCGACCGAGAGCAGATTCCGTCTGAGAGTAGTCGTCTCCGTGGCTCCCGGCAGGGGCAGCGCATAGATCGAGAGGCCGTTCTTGTTCTCTAGGAATGGCAGCGTCAGCCACCGTTCTTGGGCCGGAAGGTCGGCCCCCAAGAGAATGCCATAGCCGAAGGCGGCCACCGACTCCTCATTATCGGCTTTGACCATCAGTTGAACCGGCGTCTGGCCCTTGTAGTCCAGCCAGAAGCCTTGACCCGGTCCCGGCGCCTCCGGTCCGGACTGGATGGAGGCGATCGCGAAGCTACCCGACCCACCGTTAGGGAAGAGAAAGGTAAGGCCCGTTTCCGGATCGTTGACCGTGGCGTTGTCGCCGGACGGGATACTGAGGGTGCGAGTCGGCCCCGGACGCCAGTTGACCTTGTCAGCGGCGCCGCGGTTGAAGGCCCAAATGCCCGCGCCGGCAACGGCCACACACAGGCATAAGGCGACCACCCCGACCACTGCACCAAGAAGGGCCTTCTTCTTGGTCAGCCAGCCGGCTTCCGCTGGCGGCTCTTCGAGCGCGACCATGCTCCCGCAGCGAGGGCAGAACTTGGCACGTTCCTCCAGCGGCTCGCCGCATTGACCACAGGTCTTGTTCACGGTCTACTCCCTTGCAGCCCCAAATTCGCCAGCGCTCGCCTGGTAGTCTATTATACACTAGTGCGCCCGCTTGATGGAACCCGCATGAGCCACCGTTTCCTGGCCGGCTGCTGGTTTCCCAATCCGAAGCTCTTTCAGGAACTCGACTTGTACCAACCTGCCCACTCCTGTCGAACAAGCGCCCTCCGCGACAAATCTTGACGCCCCGGCAGGCTCCTCAGCGTAGAACAGGTTGAAGACCACTACCTCCCATGCTATACTTCAACGTGTACCAAGATACTATTGCGGCCATCTCTACACCACTTGGCGAGGGCGGCATCGGCATTGTCCGGGTGAGCGGCCCACAGGCCCTTCCCATTCTGCGGCAACTATACGTCGATCGCCGGCGGCTGCCGGTGGCCCGTTTCACCTCGCACCGCCTCCACTACGGGTTCATCGTCGACCCAGCCACCGCCGAAACCGTCGACGAGGTTCTCGTCTCCTACATGCGGGCCCCCCATACCTATACCCGGGAGGACGTCGTGGAGATCAACTGCCACGGCGGCCCCCTGCCTCTGCAGCGGACGCTGGAGCTAACCTTGGCCGTAGGCGCGCGCCTGGCCCAGCCCGGCGAGATGACCTTGCGCGCCTTTCTCAACGGCCGGCTCGACCTCGCCCAGGCCGAGGCGGTGCTGGACGTGATCCGCGCCAAGACGGAAGCCGGTCTACGGGTCGCCATGCGTGGTCTTGGCGGACAGCTTTCCGCTCAGGTGAAGGAGCTGCGCGCCCGTCTGATGGACGCTCTAGCCTATCTCACCGCCCTGATCGACTTCCCGGAGGATGAGGTCGAGGCGCAGGACATTTTCTGCACCCTGCAAGACGGGCTCACGGTCCTCGCCGGCCTACTGGCCACCGCCGACGCCGGGATCATCTACCGACAGGGCGTTCGAGCAGCGATCGTTGGCCGGCCGAACGTCGGCAAGTCGAGCCTGCTGAATTGCCTGCTGCGCGACAACCGCGCCATCGTCACCAGCGTACCGGGCACGACCCGCGACACTCTGGAGGAGGTAGTGAATATCCGCGGCGTGCCCTTCGTCCTCATCGATACGGCTGGCATCCGGGAGAGCGACGATCTGGTGGAGAGACTGGGGGTCGAGCGGAGCCGCACGGCCCTCGAGCGGGCCGACGTGGCGCTAGCCGTCGTCGACGTCAGCGAGTCATTAACCATCCAGGACCGCGCAGTCCTATCACTCCTAAACGGCAAGCCTGCCGTCGTCGTGGCCAACAAGGTCGACCGAGGAGCCGTGGCGAAGCTTTCAGATCCGCGGTGGCCTGTGATCTACACCTCGACCGTCACCGGTCAGGGGCTGGCCGATTTGGAGAGGATCATGGTGGAGAAGGCGCTGGGCGGCGAAGTCAGCTCTTCTGATGCCCTTCTTGTGAGCAATCCTCGCCACAAGGATGCCCTGCACCGCGCCAGCCAGCATCTTGCCGGCGCCATAGAGAGCCTGCGCAGCGCCATGCCCGCCGATTTCGTCTCCATCGACCTGACCGCGGCGATCAATTGCCTGGGCGAGATCACCGGTGAGACTGTCGGCGAGGACCTGTTGGAAACGATCTTCAGCAATTTCTGCGTTGGCAAGTAGGGTGCCTGCCATTGGGGTGAGAACCGGCCACCTCAAGGTCGTAGTGGCTTCGATCATCTGGGGCTCGATCGGCCTCGTTGCGCGCACGGTCCCAGCACCGGCAGCAATCATCGTCTTCTACCGGGTCTTCTTTGCCAGCCTCTTTCTCGCCATCTCTTTTGCCATCCAGCGTCGTTGGGACAAGTTCCAAACCCGCGGCCAAACCCTGCTCTTGGTCGTCACCGGCTGCTTCGCCGCCATCAACTGGCTACTGTTCTTCGCCGCGCTCAACCTCACCAGCGTTGCCAGCGCCGTTCTGGCCTCCTACGTCGCGCCTGTGTTCATCGCCGTGCTAGCAGCGATCATTCTCGGCGAGAGACTGGAGAAGATCAGCGGCCTGGCACTCGCCATGGCCATGGCCGGAATCGGCCTGATGGTCCTCCCAGGGCAGGACGGCGCAAATGTGCACGCTGTTGGCGTCTTCCTAGGTGCGGCTTCCGGCTTCTTCTACGCCTCGGAGGTCATCTGCTGCAAGGTACTGGTCAGGAAACTGGCCCCGGACTCGGTCAACTTCTTTGCCATGGGGGTCGCAGCGGTCGTCACGCTGCCGTTCCTCTTCTTCCAGCCGTTTGCCCTCGACGGCCGATCCTTGGCGGCCCTGCTCGTTCTGGGCGGATTTCACACGGCACTGGCGATCTCGCTTTACTACTCCGCCCTACGCCAAGTGAAGGCGCAGGTCGCCGGCGTCTTGTCCTACCTCGAGCCGGTCAGCGCCGCGGTGTTCGCCGCGCTGTTCCTCGGAGAACACCCCACCCCAGAAACCTACCTCGGGGGACTGCTGGTGATCCTAGCCGGCCTGGCGACCACGCTGGCCGGCGCAGAAACCGTGGAGAAAGTGGAAGACTGAACTATCGCGGGCCAGCCAGTCGCCGACGTCTCCCCGCTGCGCAGCGGCGACTGACAGATCACCTAACGAGGTCGGGCGAGAGTGATCAGCGAGGGCCGCCCCTGGCGGCCCTCGGACAAGCCTCTACTTGCCGCCGCCGATGCGGAACATCTTGGTGCCGCAAGTCGGGCAAGTGCCCTGAGTAGCCCTCCTGTTATTCTTCATCGTCACTTCTGAGGGATTCTTCATCTCTCGTTTTGCCTTGCACTTCACGCAGTACCCTTCCATCGTTCGTTTCCCTCCACGACTAGATTATCGGAGTTCGAAAGCCTGTCCCCATGCTGTCCGGCGGCAATAGTACAACAAGCCTCGCTTGCCTGTCAACGGTTTTTGCCCCGCAGCGGCCGAATTCGCGGGATTCTCACGCTAAGGCCTCGCGCTGCACGCCATCATCCCGGATGAAACGAGCGATGCCCAATGCCAATCCAGCCTGAAGGCTTCAACTGGTTCCCGTTTTGCGGATGGCGATTCTGCCGGAACCCGCTGGGCCCAAGAGCACGACGAGCTCACCAGGGGCGACCTGCAGGCTCGGGTTACCCAGCGCCCGAACGGTCACCTCGCCCATCTTGTAGTTCCCGGCGACGTTGTGCAACTCGCCCGGGGGATCAGCGCGCCACGGATCAACCCTTTGGCCAACGCCGATACCCATGTCTAGGAGCGGCTACTCCTATCCGAGCCCACAAAAGGCCGGGCCCACCAGCACTGCGACTGGTGGGCCCGGCCGTTCCACTTCTTGGTCAAAGACAATCCCGCGCCCCAGAGCGCGGTCCGCCTGTCCAGGCGGCATTCAGGAACAGGCCGGGCTGTTCCTGAACGTCAGACCGTCCGATCTTGGCTGCCTGGCTCCGCCCTATTTCCAGCCGGAGCGAGCGCCACGACCCATGCCCAGAGGGCCCGCCGGCCAGTTGAAGCCCAAGGTCATCGCCGTATCGACGTCTTCGGCAGTAGCCACGCCCTCGGCGACGATCTTTGCCGCCTCCATTGCCGCGGCGCGGAACACACGGTTGCCGATGAACCCGGTGTCGCCAGGGATGTCCTTCACGCGAACGGGCACCTTGCCCAGCTTCTTGCAGAGGTCCTCGATCGCCTGGGTTACTTCGGGATCCGTGTCCGCAGTCCAGATCACTTCGACCACTTTCATAATGTTGGCCGGGCTGAACCAGTGCATGCCAAGGAATTTGTCCCGCCGCTTCGTTGCCGCAGCCAGATCGGCAATAGTGAAGAACGAGGTGTTGCTGGCGAAGATGGCATTCTTGTTCACAATCTCGTCCAGCTCGGCAAAGACCTTCAGCTTCAGGTCTTTGTTCTCCATTTGTCCAGGAGCGCCGCCGATAGCCTCGATTACGAGGTCAGCGTTCTTCAGGTCCTCGACCTTGGTTGTCAGGGTAAGGCGTGCCATGGCCTGGTCTACGTCCGCCTGGGTGTGCTTGCCTCGCTCGACACCACCCTTTAGGCCAAACCGACCATTGAGGATATTATCCTTCGTCCTAGCGATGATTTCGTCGGTCAGATCGCGGCAGATAACATTGTATCCGGCCATAATTGCCGTCTGGGTGATCCCTCCACCCATAACGCCGCCGCCCACAACGCCGATTGTCTTGATGTCGTCGACCTTCATCGTTTCGCCTCCCTTTTCATATTTCGCTGGGGTTCCGATCGCGAACATGTTATACGAGTTGGCAGAATTTTGCAACCACTAGGCGAAGGATTCCTGGCCGGGGCGGTAGATGGCACAGAACATGCTCCACCAAGCGATCAGCCATTGGCCCTCAGCCAGCACCAGAGTTGAGCTGCAAGAACCAGGACCACGCAAGATAAGAAAGGGAACCTTTCGTATGTTCCACGCCTTCCGTGGTTGCCTGTGCGCACTGGCATTGCCCGGCGGCCAGTGCCGATGATCGCCGAAAGCTGACTGCCGAAAGCCACTCTCACGTGAACGAGCAGAATCTGCCATCCAACTACAAATGGCTTGTGCTGGGGATCACGACTATCGGCGTGTTTATGTTCGCCATCGACACCACCGTGGTGATCCTCGCCCTCCCAGACATTATGTTGGAGCTCCACTCTAATCTAGTGAACATGGTCTGGGTCTTGATGAGCTATATCTTCATCAGCACTGTTCTCCTGCTCGCGCTCGGTCGTATCGCCGACATCTATGGCCGGGTCAAGCTCTACAACCTCGGCTTCATCATCTTCACCTTGGGTTCCGCCTTCTGCGGCTTCTCGCAAAACGACCTGCAGCTCATCGGCTCACGGGTGTTCCAGGGCATTGGCGGCGCGCTGCTCCTCGTCAATTCTCTGGCGATCATCACCGAAGTCTTTCCTCCTAACCAAAGGGGAACGGCGATGGGTTTCAATTCCATGACCTTTGGCACAGGAAGCATTGTCGGCCCGATCCTGGGTGGAGTCATATTGGCGATTACCAGTTGGCGCTGGATCTTCCTGATCAATGTGCCCATCGGCATTATCGCCACAATCCTGGCCTTTCGGTATCTCCACGAGATCTCCCCGCGGCGAACCGGAGAAAAGCTAGACCTAGCTGGCTCGCTCTCTTTCAGCTTCAGCCTGTTTGGCCTGTTATTCGCGCTCACCCAGAGTATCGAATTCGGATGGGACTCGCCAATGATCCTGCTCGCTTTGGCGATCTTTGTTGTCGGTCTGGTCTTCTTTCTGTTTTGGGAGAGAAGAAGCAAGTGCCCTGCGCTCGACCTCAGCCTTTTCCAAAGTCAGCTGTTCGATTTCTCGGTGCTGGCGGCGATGTTCCAGGCGCTGGCGATCTTCGCGGTGCAGTTTCTGGTGGTCTTCTACTTGCAGGCGGTCAGGGGCAACTCACCTTTGGAGGCCGCGCTGCTCCTCCTGCCAATGCCGGTGGTGCAGGCGATCGCTGCGCCATTCAGTGGCAGGCTTTCGGACCGGATCGGCGCCCGTGTGCCAGCCACCTTGGGCTTGCTCATTCAAGCATTCGGCATGTTCTGGCTGAGCACCTTGACGGTCGACTCTTCGTATCTACATATCGCCACCGGCCTAACCCTGACCGGCTTGGGCGGCGGTATGTTTTGGTCGCCTAACACCAGCGCGGCAATGGGAGCAGCGCCACCAGATCGCCTGGGCGTGGGCTCGGCGACACTCGCCACCCTGCGCAACACCGGGATGGTGACCAGCTTCGCCATCGCCCTGGCCGTAGCCGCCGGCAGCCTACCAAGGGACTTGATGCTCAAGCTGTTCATCGGCACGAGCGCTCACCTCGGTACAGACCTCATGGCGGCCTTCGTCGACGGGATGGACACCGCGCTACGGGCTTCGGTATTCATCGCCCTCATCGCCGCCACCCTGTCCTGGATCCGCGGCCAGGAAACGCGGGGGCACAAACAGGCAAGCCCGCCTCGAAATCATCACTTGGGGAGGAAGACAATGGCCACAAGGCAGACAGCATACGGCTTTGGACAGGAAACCAAACTGCCCTACGAGGAAGCCGTGGCGAAGACCATGGCGGCCCTCAAGGAGGAGGGCTTCGGCGTGCTCACCGAGATCGACGTGCGCAAGACGCTGAAGGAGAAGCTGAACGCCGACTTCCGTCCGTACATCATTCTCGGAGCCTGCAACCCATCCCTTGCACACAAGGCCCTAAGTGCCGAGCTCGACCTCGGCCTGCTCCTGCCGTGCAACGTGGTGGTCTATGGCACCGACGGCGGCTCGGTAATCGAGGCGATGGACCCCGAGCCTGTGCTCGCCTTGGTCGGCAACCCACAGCTAATCCCTGTTGCCCAGGAAGTAAAGGCCCGCCTGCAGCGCGTCATCGAGAAGGTCGCCGGCTCTCCCGGCTAGACCGACCTAGCCGGCAACGACTTGCGTCACGAATACTGCTGCTCGCTATACACTAGGAAGGACATTGGTTCGCAGCAAGCGCTTCAGCGCTCGTACCCTCGGGGTGAGGTGCGCGCTTTAGGCATTCAGGTTCGTAAGTCGGGTCAGCATTGCGCCAGCGGCTAGCGGCGGCGATATTGGTGGCGCCGGTGTAGCGAGGCAGCTTGCTGTCTCACCGCCCCTCCCTCGCTCGCGCAGATGAGAAAGTCCTGCTTGCTCGCCTGCCAGCGCTTGCGCCTGGCCGGTATGCTATGTTATGATTGCCAGACTGTTGGGCCGTGGTCACGGCCAGCGCCTGGCTTCTGCGAATCCCTTTGGCCGCTTCCTTCGCCTTGGTCCTCGGCCTGGTCGCGCCCGGGACCTAGCTTGGTGCCGTGACGGAAATTCACGCCCGCACCTTGGTTATCTGGTGGCGCTATCATCACAGCGATTGACCGAGCCGCAAGGTATCAACGTCTGGATTCCGGCCTTTGTCGGCACGACGAGACGTATCCTTGGCAGCGACTAGCGGCGCCGCGAGGTGAGAAGGTTGACCGAGCCAAAGGAAGATCGAGAAGGGAAGGTAGTTCGTGAAAGGCTGCTAGCGGTCTACCGCTGCCTTTTCGACGCTTACGGTCCCCAGCACTGGTGGCCCGCTGAAACGCCTTTCGAGGTAATCGTCGGGGCGATCCTCACTCAATCCACGGCCTGGACGAATGTGGAGAAGGCGATCGCGAACCTGAAGGCCGCTGACCTCCTTAGCCCGGCGGCGATTAGGAACTTGAGTCATGAGCAACTGGCTGCCTTGATCCGCCCTTCGGGCTACTACAATGCCAAGGCCCGCAAGCTTCGCGCGTTTGTCGACTCGCTTGGCGAGCGCTTCGGGGATGATCTGGGCCGCCTCTTCGCTCTGGATACACCAGCATTGCGGCGAGAACTGCTGTCCATGCATGGGATCGGCCCCGAAACGGCCGATTCGATCATCCTTTATGCCGCTGGGAAGCCAATCTTTGTCGTCGATGCTTACACCATACGGCTCTTTTCCCGCTTGGGGCTACTTGCCCTCCCAACCACCTACGAGAAGGCGCAAGCGCTCTTCATGGCGAACCTGCCCCCCGACGTCCGACTCTTTAACGAATACCACGCCCTGATCGTGCGTCACGCCAAATCCGTCTGCCGGAAACGCCCGGCCTCCAGCGACTGTATGCTTAGTGGTCTCTGTCCCTGCCTCGGGACCTAAGTCTATAAGGGATGGTGGGTTCTTTGGCATTCCCGCTTCATTCTTGAGAAAGGAAAAAGCCGCCAATGGCGGCTTGCTTGAGGCCTGTATCGGTTGTTCAAACGGAGAGTTGGTCCGCGCCGTTCTAGCGGCCTCTGCTCATTGGCGGCCTGCTGCCACTACTTCTGGATTCCTGGCCGCGGCCGAGGCTAGGTGACCGGCGTTCCCCGCCTGGGCGACCGCCGGGTCCGTCGGTGCGGCGACGTGGCCCTTGCGGTCCACGGTCCTCATTGCGGGTGGCCTGCCTAACGGCAACGGTTTCTGGTGAGACGCCCTCGATGACGGCGCGCCTTGACAGGTTAATCCGGCCCATGCGGTCGATCTCGGTCACCATGACCATTACTTCGTCCCCCACCTTGACCGCATCTTCCACGCTCGGCACCCGGTAGTCGGCCAGTTCGCTAATGTGCACCAGCCCCTCTTTACCGGGCAGAATCTCGACAAAAGCGCCGAAGTTCATTAGACGGGTAACCTTGCCCATGTAGATGCCGCCCACCTCGACCTCCCGGGTCAGGTTCTCGATCATCTTGATCGCCCTGTCGGCGGCCTCAGGATTGCTCGACCCGATCACTACCGTCCCGTCGTCCTGCACGTCGATGGTGACCTTGGTCTCGTCGATGATAGAGCGGATCGTCTTGCCCCCGGGGCCGATAACGTTGCGGATCTTATCTGGGTTGATGGTGATCTTGTACATGCGCGGCGCGTACGGACTTAGCTGCGGTCGCGCGGCGCTGATCGTCTCCTGCATGCGTTCGAGAATGAACAGCCGGCCTTCGCGCGCCTGGCTGAGGGCTTGCTGCATGATCGCGTCGTTGATCCCCTTGATCTTGATGTCCATCTGCAAGGCAGTGACGCCCATCTCCGTGCCAGCCACCTTAAAGTCCATGTCGCCGAGCGCATCCTCGATCCCCTGAATGTCGGTCAGCACAGCGAAGCGATCACCTTCCTTGACCAACCCCATAGCGACGCCGGCAACCGGTGCCGAGATCGGTACTCCCGCATCCATTAGCGCCAGAGTACTGCCGCAAACGCTAGCCATCGAAGTGCTGCCATTTGAACTGAGCACCTCGGACACCAAGCGGATGGTGTAAGGGAACTCCTCAGGGCTTGGGATCACTGGCAGAATCGCCCGCTCGGCCAAAGCACCATGGCCAATCTCGCGGCGACCAGGAGAACCTAGCCTCTTGACTTCACCGGTGCTAAAAGGCGGGAAGTTGTAGTGATGCATGAAGCGCTTGGTCTCTTCCTGCCCAAGGCCGTCCATCCGCTGCTCTTCGCTGAGCGATCCTAGCGTGGCGATCGTCAGCACTTGAGTCTGACCGCGGGTGAACAGCCCTGAGCCGTGGGTCCGGGGCAAGATCCCGACCTGGCTCGAAATCGGCCGGATCGTTGTTAGATCCCTGCCATCGGGTCGTATCCCCATGGTCAGGATCTGAGACCGGACGATGGCCTTCATTCTGGACTCGAAGACAGCGGCAATCAGCCTCGGGTCGAAGGACTCGGACAGCTCCTCGAGCACCTCCTTCTTCAACATGCCGATGGCTTCCTCTCGCTCTGTCTTGTCTACAGTGTTGATCGCCACTGCCAGCCGATCGCCTAGCAGCTGGTCGACAGCTTCTTCAAGCGCAGCCGATGGGACTTCGACCGCGATCTGCAGGGTTGGCTTGCCGCAGGCTCGTGCCATCTCCTCCTGCATGTCGAGGACCGCTTGATTGGCCTCCTGACCAAACTGGATAGCCTTAAGCATGATCTCCTCGGTCACTTGTTTCGCCCCAGCCTCGACCATTACTACGGCGTCACGGGTGCCAGCCACCACCAGGTCGACGCTGCTCTGCTGCAGGTCACTATAGGTTGGATTCAGCACGAACTCGCCGTTGACGTACCCGACGCGTGAGGCCGAAACGGGTCCCGCAAAGGGGATCCCCGAGATCATGAGCGCGGAAGAAGCCCCGATAATCGCCAAGATATCGGGATCGTTTTCTTGGTCGGCCGACAGCACGGTGATGATCACCTGGACGTCATTCCGGAACCCCTTAGGGAAGAGGGGGCGAAGTGGCCTATCGGTCAACCGGCTGGCCAGCACCGCATCTTGGCTGGGGCGGCCCTCCCTCTTGATGTAGCCGCCAGGAATTTTTCCCGCAGCGTATAATCTCTCTTCGTAGTCGACGGTGAGAGGGAAGAAATCGATCCCTTCCCTCGGCTCATCGCTCATGTTGGCCGTCACCAACACCAGGGTATCACCATAGCGAACGGTGACGGCGCCATCGCTTTGTCCGGCAAGCACGCCTGTCTCCATCGAAAGCAGGCGATTGCCGACCATCCTTTCTATCTTGTAAGCCATTTTCTTCAGTCTACCTCCATTGTTAATACCCAGAGCACCCGCCGCCAGTTCTGTTTCGTTGCGCCATCTTCCCGAATCCGACAGGGCCAGTTCTACCAAAACAAAACCCAGGCGCAGCCTGGGTTTGG
>Ga0315298_1004541_pt1 | contig 20679 bp, 19 predicted proteins | sample WHS_1_MG_FD_203077 | JGI IMG/M metagenome (GOLD analysis project Ga0315298, IMG submission 203077) | Extremophilic microbial mat communities from Washburn Hot Springs, YNP, Wyoming, USA - WHS_1_MG | ecosystem: Environmental > Aquatic > Thermal springs > Hot (42-90C) | place: USA: Wyoming...
CCTCGCACTTCGAACTGCGCCACGCAAAGCCGTGACCTCCACTTCGAGGTGCGAGGTGCTCGGGTCGATCGCCAACTGAGCCCGGGTGCGGCTGGCAAGCGCCAGATCCTCCAACGCAGCCTGGTGCTCCTCGGTAAACTGAAAGTATTTGTGTCGCTTCACAACCGCCTCCAGCACGTCGCAGGCTTCATCGATGGCCAAGTGTTCCAGGTTGATGACCAGATCGTATTGCGCCGGATCCTCCCAGCTCACGCCGTACAGGAATTGGGTCCATTTGCGCCGTCCCTCGTCCACCTTCTGGATGTAGGCGATGCCCTCTTCGCGGCTGATCTTCAGGCGGTGTTCAAGCATGGCCAGGCGAAACTCCAACGGGGCGATGATTCGAACCCGCAGCACCGGACTGGCGCCTTTCAGGAGCAGATGTCCGGCGTTGCCATGGTAGACCACCCTGCCGGTCCTGACCTCCTCTGCCAAGGCGGCTTGAATCAGGGCCAGGTACAGGTAGCGCTTGTGCCCGAACCGCTCCAGGAACGTAGGCGGCTTGAGTAGAGCGTCAAGAAGCTCGTCCTGTGACACACCGCTGGCGGCGGCTCTTTCCACGATCACGTCCCGGTCGACGCAACGATAGCCCAGCCTGTGGGCGAGGCATTCCGCCAGCATCTTGCCGCCGCTGAATGAGCCCCTCGATATGGTGATCACTGACATGGAAGCTCAATCTCCTGTGTCTCTGCTCGCTGCTACAGTTTCGGCACCATGATATCATGAGTGCCGGGTTTTCAATGCAGTTTCATCAGGTGATCAACGATTCAATCGACCCCCGGCGCCAGCCCGGCAAAGTCTATATCGTCGGTGCAGGACCAGGCCATCCCGAACTGCTCACGATCAAGGCCGAACGCCTGCTGAGGGCCGCCGACGTGGTGGTGTACGACCGGCTCGTTCAGGAGGAAGTCCTCACTCTCACCAAGCCTTCGGCGGAGCGCATATACATGGGCAAGCCGATTGGAAGACACGAGTCGCGGCAGGCCGAGATCCACGAACTCCTGGTGGCCAGAGCGCGCGAAGGCAAAATGGTGGTCCGGCTGAAGGGGGGCGATCCGTTCCTGTTCGGCCGCGGGGGCGAGGAGGCCGAGTACCTGGCTGACCACGGCATGCCCTTTGAGGTGATCCCGGGGGTTTCCTCGGCGCTGGCCGCTCCTCTGAGCGCCGGAATTGCCGTCACCCACCGGGACCTGGCTTCCTCGGTGACCATTGCCACCGGCCATGAGGCTAAGAAGGAAAAAAGCGGGCTGGATTGGGACGCCCTCAGCCGGACGGGAACCCTAGTCTTCCTGATGGGCGTGAGCAACGTGGTCGTCATCGCAGAGCGGCTCATCGAGCACGGCAAAGACCCAGGCACGCCGGCGGCGATGATTCAAATGGCCTTCTGGCGTGAGGAGCGCGTGGTCACCGGTACGCTGGCCACCATCGCCGGCGAGGTGCGCGCAGCCGGCGTTGAGCCTCCGGCTACGCTGGTTGTCGGAGAAGTCGTTCGCCTGCGAGAGAAGCTCAAGGATTCCCGGCGTGACTGCTAGCAAGGTCTGGCGCAGCTATAGAGGGTGCGGCTAGTGGCATTTGGGCCGCCCCGGGTGGCGGCGCTTTTCACAGGAGCAAGTCTGAGGCGACCATGGAGAAGAGAGTACTGATTGTCGGTGGCGTCGCCGGCGGGGCTACCTGCGCCACCCGGCTGCGGCGGCTCGACGAGACGGCCCGGATCATCATCTTCGAGCGGGGCCCGTTCGTGGCCTTCGCCAACTGCGGCCTGCCCTATTACGTGGGCAACGTCATCCAGGACGAGAGCAAGCTGCTGATCTCCACGCCGGAGCAGTTTCTGATGCGTTTCAACATCGAGGTGCGCACCGGGAACGAGGTTCTGGCAATTGACCGGGCGCGCCGCGAAATCGAAGTGCGGGAACTCGCCACCGGACGTTTTTACAGGGAGGCCTACGATGCCCTAGTGTTAGCCCCGGGCGCCGAGCCGGTCCGGCCTGCCCTGCCAGGCATTGACCTTCCCGGCATCTTTACCCTGCGGACCATCCCCGACAGCCACCGGATCCGGGAGTGGATCGAGTCCCGATCCGCTCAACGGGCCGTTGTGGCCGGAGGCGGTCTGATCGGAATTGAGATGACCGAGAACCTGGTGTTGCGAGGGCTCAAGGTCACCGTGGTGGATAAGTTGCCGCAAGTGCTGCCGGTGCTCGACACAGAGATGGCCGAGCCAGTCTGCCGGCACCTGGAGGCCAACGGAGTAGCCCTTTATCTCGGCGACGGGGTGGCCGGCTTTGCGGAGGACCAAGGGCGCCTCGCAGTTCTTACGGAATCCGGAGCCCGCCTGGCGGCGGACTTGATCGTCCTGTCGCTCGGCGTGCGGCCGGATTCGGCGCTGGCCAGGACGGCGGGCCTCGAAATAGGCGAGTTGGGAGGCATCCGGGTGGACGACTCCATGCGCACCAGCGATCCCAGTATTTGGGCTGTGGGAGACGCAGTCGAGGTCCGCGACACGGTGACCGGCCACTGGCGTCTGGTTCCGCTGGCGGGTCCGGCCAACCGCCAGGGCAGGGTGGCTGCCGACTCGATCTGCGGGCGGCCGGCTGTGTTTCGCGGGTCCCAGGGCACGACCGTGTGCGGCTTGTTCGGCATGACCGTAGCAGCGACTGGTGCGTCCGAAAAGTCGCTACGAGAAGCCGGCATCTCGGGTTACGAGGCGGTCTACCTCCATCCGGAAAGCCACGCGAGCTACTACCCGGGCGCCAAGCGGCTGCACATGAAACTCGTTTTTTCCGTCAGGGACGGGCGGGTTTGGGGCGCCCAGGCGGTGGGGGAGGAAGGCGCCGAGAGGCGCATCGACGTCATCGCGATGGCGATCCAGAAGAATGCGACGGTCTTCGACCTGGAAGACTGCCAACTGTGCTATGCGCCGCAGTTCGGCAGCGCCAAGGACCCCGTAAACCTTGCGGGCATGGCTGCCGCCAACGTCCTGCGCGGGGACGTGCACATGGCGCCCTGGCGTGATCTGGCGGGAAGCGGGGCGCTGATCCTCGACGTGCGCGAGCGCTACGAATATGCAGCCGGGCACATCGACGGCGCCGTTAACCTGCCGCTGGATGAGTTGCGGCAACGGCTGGACGAACTGCCGCGGGACCGTGAGATCTGGGTCAACTGCGCCATAGGCGAGCGCTCCTACTATGCGCTGCGGATTCTCCAGCAGCACGGTTTCACCGTTCGGAACCTGTCAGGAGGTTACCTGACCTGGTGGGGCTGGCAACAATAATCCTAATCTTTTCAGTCATCAAGATCCGATTCCCGAAAACTCTCCAAAAAAACCTTGCGTCGGTAGTTGACGAGGTTTAAATTATACTTGGTCAAGCAAATTCCGGAGAATCAAACATGACTCCGAGAGTCATGTTTGACCAGCGGACGAGAGTATGGGTGAAATGATTGCGCCAAGCTTGAGCAATGAGTTCCTCAGCAGCGCGCGCGTCTTCGCCTGGTCAGTTCGCGAGGTGATCGAGAAGAAGATCCTGCGCGATGTGGCGGGCGAGAAGCTGAGCTTTCCGCAACTCAAGCTGCTCTACTTGGTGGCCCACACCGACGACCACATCATCAGCGACGCGGCCGCCTTTCTGGGAGTCACCAACGCGGCGGCTAGCAGGGCCGTGGACAAGCTGGTCTGTCGTAAATTGCTGCGGCGCACGGAAGTCCGGGCGGACCGCCGCTCGAGCCAGCTTTATTTGACCGAAGCCGGGCGCCGCCTGATCCAGGCTTATGAGGCCGCGCGCGACAAGCTGGTGGCAAAGGTTTTTGCTCAGTTCTCGCCTGAAGAACTGAGACAGACGGCCGAGATTCTGGATCGTCTCGCCGGCGTCATCGTCAGTCATGGCACCGACCCAGAAGCCATCTGCCTGCAATGCGAAGTGTACGTGCGCGACAATTGCAGGTTCGGTGACGTGGGCCGGCGTAAGTGTTTTTACAAGCTTCATAGGAACACTAGGAACACAAGGGAGGGACCGGCCGCCAACCCGGCGGGTGGTCCCAATTAGGGAAGGGAAAGGTGGTTGAATGCCAAGCTACGTCAATCCTGAGAAATGCGACGGGTGCAAAGCGCTGGACAAAACCGCTTGCCAGTACATTTGCCCCAATGATCTCATGGTCCTGGACAAAGCGACCATGAAGGCTTACAACCGCGACGTTTCAATGTGCTGGGAGTGTTACAACTGCGTCAAGATTTGCCCCACCCAGGCAGTCGAAATCCGCGGATACGCTGATTTTATTCCTATGGGCGCCTCTGCCACGCCGCTGCGCTCCACGGACTCGATCATGTGGACCGTGAAGTTCCGCAACGGCATGATCAAGCGCTTCAAGTTTCCGATCCGGACCACGCCGGAAGGCGCGGCGGTCCCGAACGGCGGCTACCCGACCGGGGGGGATCTTGCGAGCCCGGCTCTGGCGACAGAACCCGCCTCGCTGGGATTGCCCGAAGTTTTCACGCTAAAGCACTGAGGGAGGGATGCAATGGCCAACTTTGAAACTGTCACTGTAGAAACTGATCTGTTGATTCTCGGCGGCGGCATGGCCGCCTGCGGGGCCGCGGTCGAAGCGGCCTACTGGGCCAAGCAGAACGGCCTGAAGGTAACCCTGGTGGACAAAGCCGCCGTGGACCGTTCCGGTGCGGTGGCCATGGGCCTGTCGGCCATCAACCAGTACGTGGGTCTGAAGGACGGCGCCAATACGGTCAAGGATTACGTGGATTACGTGCGCAACGACCTGATGGGGGTGACCCGCGAAGATCTGGTCGCCAACATCGCCCGCCACGTGGACTCCACGGTTCACCTGTTCGAAAAGTGGGGACTGCCGATCTGGAAGGACGAGGCCGGCAACTACGTGCACGAAGGGCGCTGGCAGCTCATGATCAACGGCGAATCTTACAAGGTCGTCGTGGCCGAAGCCGCCAAGAACGCCTTGCTGCAAGACGGGGCCGTTGGGCAGATTTTCGAGCGCGTCTTCATCGTAGGGCCGCTCATGGATGGCGACCGGTGCGCCGGCGCAGTAGGCTTCTCGGTCCGCGAGGAAAAGTTTTACGTCTTCAAGGCCAAAGCCACGCTGGTTGCGATGGGCGGCGCCGTACACGTCTTTAAGCCCAGGAGCTCGGGCGAAGGCATGGGCCGCGCCTGGTATCCACCCTGGAACTCTGGCTCCTCGGCGTATTTCACCATCCAGGCCGGTGCGGAGATGACCTGCCAGGAGGTACGCTTCATCCCGGTTCGCTTCAAGGACGCCTATGGTCCGGTTGGTGCGTGGTTCCTGCTGTTTAAATCCGTCGCCACCAACGCGCAGGGCGGAGACTATATGGTCGAACGCAGGCCGGAACTGGAGAAATGGGTTCCCTATGGCAGGGTGAAGCCCATCCCCGCCAACTTGCGCAATTACCTTGGGATGCTGGACGTGATGGAGGGCAAAGGCCCGATCTACATGCGGACCGAGCAGGCCATCAAGAGAATTGCCGAGACCTATAAAGACGACGAGAAGGCCTACAAGAAGAAGATGAAGGAACTCGAGTCGGAAGCTTGGGAGGACTTCCTCGACATGACCATCTCCCAGGCCATCCTCTGGGCGGCCACCAATTTGCAGCCCGAGGAGCGGAGTTCCGAAATCGCCGCTGCCGAGCCGTACTTCATCGGCTCCCACTCCGGCGCCTCCGGCGCTTGGATAAGCGGTCCGGAGGACATCCAGACGCCTCAGACCAAGGGCGAGTACTTCTGGGGCTACGCCCATATGGCCACGGTGAAAGGTCTGTTCTGCGCGGGCGACGCTTCGGGCGCTTCCAGCCACAAGTTCTCTTCCGGCTCCCATGCAGAGGGGCGCATCGCCGCCAAGTCAGCCATCAAGTTCATCGTGGAAAACAACCGGATGCCCGCAGTGGATGGGGCTTCAATCGAGGCACTAAAGGCCAGGATCCTCAAGCCGCTGGACGTCTATGAGCAGCACAAAGGCGGCTCAACCGATCCGGAGATCAATCCCAACTACATCAAACCCCGGATGTTCATGTTCCGGCTTCAGAAGATCATGGACGAGTACGCTGGTGGCATCACGGCTCAGTTCACCACCAACGAGTCGTTGCTCAACCGGGCGCTGGAGCTGCTGGCTTACCTCAAGGAGGACTCCGAGAAGTTGGCCGCTTCCAACCTGCACGAACTTATGCGCTGCTGGGAGAATGTCCACCGCATGTGGCAGGCGGAAGCCCACGTCCGCACCATGCTGTTCCGCCAGGAGACACGCTGGCCGGGTTACTACTTCCGAGCCGACAAGCCGAAGATGGACGAGGAGAACTGGCTTGTGTTTGCCAACTGCAAGTACGATCCGAAGTCCGGCAGTTGGGAGATGCTGAAGAGGCCTGTTCTTCGCATCTTCCAGTAGGCTCGGGGGACGAGCCGCCTGGAGGCTGGCGCTTTCGGACTGTGCTGGGGTCCCCGCTCCTGCAGCGGGGATCCCAGTTGAAAGGTTTCGAGTGGGAAGGTGCAAATGGCGATTCGTTGCCGATACTGCGAACGGCCCATGCTGCGCTGGGCTAACCCCCAGTTGAGCACGTGGGGAGGAGGGTTTCAGTACGTGTGCTTCAATGACGAATGCCCCTACTTTGTTCGCGGCTGGGGCTGGATGCTTAGCCAGTTCAACGTCACCGCCTCATACCGATACCGGCTGGATCCCGTCACCCAGGAAGCCGGGCCGCTGCCGGTATGGTCCAAAGAGGCTCTCAAGAGCGGCATCATTCGTGATTCAGGAGGCCAGCCATGTCGAAGCGGGGCCTGACCCAGGAGATCATACTGCGCGACTGCCCCAGGATGAGGCCGGAGGACTCTTTCGTATTTGAGTGCAACCGCTCGCTGGACTGCTTCACCCGCTGCTGCGCCGACGTTTCCATCGTGCTGACCCCGTACGACGTGCTCAGGCTTAAGAAGGCTCTGGGCATGGATTCCTCCGAGTTTCTGGACAGGTACACGTTGTCGCCCTTTACCAAGGAGCAGAAGTTCCCGACTGTGATCCTTCGGATGGATCCTGAGACCAGGCAATGCCCCTTCGTAACTGAACAGGGTTGCCGGGTGTATGCCGACCGCCCATGGGCCTGCCGGATGTACCCTCTGGGTGTCGCCGAACCGCGGAACCCTTCTCCTGCCGATTGCGCCTTTCACTTCCTGGTGAAGGAGGATCTCTGCCAGGGCCACGGCCAGGGTAGAAGTTGGACGGTGCGTCAGTGGCTCGCGGATCAGGGCATCGACGCCTACGAGATGATGGGCGCTTCGTTCCGGGACCTCATGCTGCACGATTTCTGGGACAAGGAGGAGCCGCTCACGCCCCAGAAGATCGACATGTACTACATGGCCTGTTTCGACCTGGACCGCTTCCGCAGGTTCGTTTTCGAGACGCGGTTGCTGAGCCTGTTCGTGGTGGACGAGGCGAGGGTGGAGGCGCTCCGCACGGATGACGAAGAACTGCTGGAGTTTGCGATCCAGTGGCTGCGGTTCAGCCTGTTCGGCGACAAGACCATGAAGCTCAGGCCGGACGTGGCCCTGTCCCGGAGGCTGCGGCCCCCCCAGGCCGCTTCCGGAGGCGCGCTGTGACGCCGCTAGACGCAAGGCCGGTTCTGGTCCTGGGAGGCGGCATCGCCGGCATGACAACCGCGATCGAAGCTGCCGAAGCCGGCTGCGACGTGGTGCTGGTGGAGAAAGCCGCCTATCTCGGCGGCCGCGTGGTCCGGATGAACCAGTACTTCCCCAAGCTTTGTCCGCCGGCCTGCGGACTGGAAATCAACTTTCGGCGCATCAAGAACAACCCCAGGATCACCGTGCTTACACAGGCTGAGCTGGAGAAACTGTCGGGCTCGCCGGGCGATTATGAGGCTGTGGTCAGACTCTCTCCCCGTTACGTCACCGAGGCTTGTACCTGCTGCGGGGATTGCGCCGCGGTGTGCCCCGCCGAAAGGCTGGACGAGGTTAACTACGGTCTGGCCCGGACCAAGGCGGCCTACCTCCCCTTCGATTCGGCCTTCCCGGCGCGTTACGTGATTGACCGCACCGCCTGCGGCGCCGCCTGCCGCGCGTGCGTGGAGGCTTGCAAGTATGGCGCGATTGATCTGACCGGGCAACCGGAGCGCAGAACCTTGCGCGTCGCGGCGGTGGTCGCCGCCACCGGTTGGGCGCCGTACGACGCCGGGAAACTGGACAACCTGGGGTACGGCAAATGCGCCAACGTGGTGACCAATGTCATCCTGGAGCGCCTGGCGGCGCCCGACGGGCCCACCGGGGGGAAGATCCTCCGGCCCTCGGACGGCAAGCCCCCTCTCGCGGTGGGTTTCGTGCAGTGCGCTGGAAGCCGCGACGAGAACCACTTGCCCTACTGCTCGGCCGTATGCTGTTCCGCGTCCCTGAAGCAGGCGACCTACATCCGGTCGCAGGTTCCCGACGCAAAGATCACGGTCTTCTATATCGACATCCGCACGCCTGGCCGCCTGGAGGATTTCTACAGCAAGGTGGCGGGCGACCCCAAGATCGAGTTCATCAAGGGCAAGGCCGCCAAGGTCGACGAGGATGCCGCCAGCAAGGATGTGATCGTGACCGCTGAGGATGCCGGGAGCGGCAGGCTGGTCACGCGCAAGTTCAGCCTGCTGGTTCTGGCCACGGGGATCGTCCCCCAGACCGACGGGCTGCCTGTGGACTTCGCGCGCGACGAGTTTCACTTCGTGAGGAACGTTCCGGAGAAGCCGGGGCTGTACGGCGCGGGTTGCGCGCGGCGGCCGGAGGAAGTGTCCGCTTCCATCCAGGATGCGACCGGCGCGGCCCTTAAAGCGTTGCAATGCGCCGCCAGGAGCGCCCGCCATGGCTAAGCGTCTCGGGGTTTACATCTGCACGGGTTGCGGCATCGGACAGGCCGTCGATGCGGCCAAACTGGAGAGGGTTGCGGTCAAGGAATACAAAGTGCCGCTCTGTAGAATGCATCCTTGCTTCTGCGGTGCCGAAGGCCTCCAGTTGATCCGCCAGGATCTTACCGGCGTGGGTGCGCCGGATGGAATTGTCATCGCAGCCTGCTCGCCCCGCGTGAAGACCGACGCCTTCAGCTTCGATCCCGCCATCGTGGCCGAGCGCGTGAACCTCAGGGAACACGTAGCCTGGTGTCAGAGGCCGGCCGACGAAGACACGCAGATGTTGGCCGAGGATTACCTCCGCATGGGAATCGTCAGGGCACAGAAGACGGAACCTCCCGAGCCCCTGGCAGAATCGGTCTCCAGGAGGCTGTTGGTCGTGGGCGGGGGAATCACCGGTCTGACCGCATCCCTGGAGGCGGCGACGGCCGGTTACGAGGTGGTGCTGGTCGAAAAAGAGGCACAGCTCGGCGGCTTCGTCGCCGCGCTTAAGAAGCGCTTCCCGTCGAGCCCGCCCTACACGACGCCGGAAAGCGACGGCATCGCCGGGAAGGTCCAGGCGGCACTGTACAATCCGAGAATTCAAGTCCTCACTTCCGCCAGGATTCTGAAGACGGAAGGCCAGCCGGGAATGTTTGACGTGACGGTCCGCACGCCCGCCGCCGAAACGACGGTCCGGGTGGGCGCCATTGTTCTTGCCACGGGATGGAAACCTTACGATGCCTCGCGCCTCGGCCATCTCGGCTACGGGCTGAGCCCCAACGTGGTCACCAATGTCGAACTGGAGGCAATGGCGGCCCGGGGGCGCATTCTGCGTCCCTCGGACAATAAGCCTGTCCAGGACGTTCTGTTCATCCAATGCGCGGGTTCCCGGGACAAGAATGCGCTGCCGTATTGCTCGTCGGTTTGCTGCATGGCCACGCTCAAGCAGGCGGGCTATGTGCAGGAGGGGAATCCTGGCGCCAGAGTCTACATCGTCTACAAGGACATGCGCACTCCGGGAGAGTACGAGCGCTTCTATCGGACCGCGCAGGACAACCCGCTGGTTTTCCTCACCAAAGGAGATGTGGAGCGGGTTGACCGGGCCCTGGACGGCCGGCTTGGGGTGACCGTCCGGAATACGCTATTGGGCGAGGACCTCATTCTGAACGTCGACCTGGTGGTGCTGGCCACGGGTATGGTCCCCAATTCGGCCGATGGGGAAGCCATCCGGGTGCTGGAAGATGCGCAAGCTAAGGCGATCAAGGCCGAGACGGAAAGCCAGAGGGCGGAAGCCGCCCGCAGGGCCGAGGAGTTGAAGCACCATGCCGGCACCGAGATCCTGAACCTGCAATACCGCCAGGGTCCGGACCTGCCGGTTCTTCGCGACGGTTTCCCGGATTCGCATTTTGTCTGCTTCCCCTATGAGACGCGCCGCACGGGGATCTACGCGGCGGGTGCAGTCCGTGCGCCTATGGACGCGCTTCACGCCGAGGACGACGCCCTGGGCGCCGCGCTCAAGGCCATCCAATCGGTGGAACTCGCCGCGCGGGGGCAGGCGGTGCATCCCCGGGCGGGAGACATCTTCTATCCGAGCTTCTTCCTCCAGCGGTGCACCCAGTGCAAGCGTTGCACTGAAGAGTGTCCCTTCGGCGCCCTGGACGAGGACGAGAAAGGGACCCCGAAGCTGAATCCGTACCGCTGCCGTCGTTGCGGCGTGTGCCTGGGGGCTTGCCCCGAGCGAATCGTCTCGTTCAGGAACTACTCGGTGGATATGATCGCCTCCATGATCAAGGCCATCGAGGTGCCGGATGAGACCGAGGAGAAGCCGAGGGTGCTGGCGCTGATGTGCGAGAACGACGCTTATCCGGCTCTCGACGTCGTCGGGCTGCGCCGCCTGCGTTACGACGCGAGCGTGCGGGTGGTTCCGGTGCGCTGTCTGGGGTCGGTGAACATTGTGTGGATTGCGGATGCGCTTTCCCGGGGGATTGATGGAGTGATGCTCATCGGCTGTAAGTACGGTGAGGATTACCAGTGTCATTTCATCAAGGGCAGCGAACTGGCCAACCGCCGGCTGGAGAACGTCAAGGAGACGCTCCAGCGGCTCCAGCTTGAGCCGGAGAGGATTCAGACCACCCAGCTAGCGATAAACGAATGGGGCAAGCTGCCCGTGCTGTTCAACGAGTTTGTGGAGAGGATCCGGGAGATGGGTCCCAACCCGTACAAGGGGTTCTAGTCATGGCGGCGGCACTTCTGGTTAAACCGGACACCGATTTCCTTCAAGCCGTGCTCTCAAGCGGTGGTGAGGACCTCAAGAAGTGCTTCCAGTGCGCCACCTGCTCGGCGGTCTGCGAACTGTCCCCGGAAGGGGCGCCTTTCCCCCGCAGGCAAATGCTGGAGGCGCAGTGGGGGCTCAAAGACAAGGTGCTCAAGGACCCGGCCATCTGGCTCTGCCACCATTGCGGCCGCTGCACCACGTACTGCCCGCGCGGCGCCAGGCCCGGCGACGTGCTGAACGCGTTGCGCCGGGAAGTCATCAAGGGTTTCGCCTATCCGGCCTTCTTGGGAAGGACGGTTGCCAGCCCGAGGCTGTGGCCGGTTCTGTTTCTCGTCCCGGTGCTCATTTTCGCCGCCATCCTGCTATGGGCGCCCAAGGGCCCGCCCACGGCGGAGCTTGAGTTTGCAAACGCTTTTCCGATCCCCGTCCTCGAGGCGCTGTTCTTTGCCGTGGCGGGGCTGGTAGTCGTGGCTTTCGCTGTCAGCATGTGGAGGTTCATCCAGGCGATGAGGGCACCCGGAACGGGCGGGATAATGCCGGGCCTGCTCCCCGCGCTGGGTCTAATCGCCACGCACGAACGCTTCGCCAAGTGCTCCGGGGGGCGGAGCCGCTACTGGGGGCACCTGCTGACGCTGTGGGGCTTCGTGGGTCTGGCGCTGGTGGGAACGATCGTGGGCGTGGGCAACATGTTCGGGGTGATGCATACGCCGCTGCTGTGGTTCCATCCGGCCAAACTGTTTGCCAACCTGTGCGCGGCCGTGATTCTGGCGGGGCTAGCGCTGCTGCTGGCGGATCGAATCGCAGACCCCCGCAACCGGGCGGCCAGCACTTACTATGACTGGTTTTTTTTGCTGACGATCGGGGGTGTGGCAGTCACCGGTGTGGTCTCGGAACTTCTGCGCCTCGCGCAATTGCGCGTTATGTATGCGGTTTACTTTGTTCACTTGGTGCTGATCTTCGCGCTCTTCCTGTACGCGCCCTACTCGAAGTTCGCGCACCTGGTCTATCGGACCGTCGCGATTGCGGCGGCGAAAGCAGCGGAGAGGCGGCCCCGGCCGGCGGACGCGGCCGTGCCGGGAGCGGGCGGGGCGGTCTGCGCCACCTGCCGCACCGGTTCTTCGCTTCAGCAGGAGCGGCGTACCTGCTCCTGATGAAGCTTTGCGGTTGAGAACTTAAAGGAGACTTTCATATGGCTGACAACGGAAAGCCCAATACAGAGCTGCTGGACCAGCTCGAACAAGGCCCCTGGCCCAGCTTCGTCAAGGAAATCAAGAAGGCCAGCGAGACCGGCCCGGCATGCAATGATCTTTTGGGCCAGCTCGAGTTGTCCTACGAAGAGAAAAGAGGGCACTGGAAGCACGGCGGCATCGTGGGCGTGCTGGGCTACGGCGGCGGGGTGATCGGTCGCTACAGCGACGTGCCAGAAAAGTTCCCCAACGTGGCGCACTTCCATACGCTGCGCGTGAATATGCCTTCGGGATGGTTCTACACCAGCGATGCTCTGCGAACGCTGTGCGACATCTGGGAGCGGCACGGCTCCGGCCTCACCAACATGCACGGCTCCACCGGGGACATCATTTTGCTCGGCACCAGGACAGACGAGCTGGAGCCGACATTCAATGAGCTTACCAAGGCCGGCTTCGACCTGGGTGGGTCCGGCTCCTGCCTGCGGACACCTTCGGCCTGCGTGGGCCAGGCGCGCTGCGAGTGGGCCTGCTACGACACGCTGAATCTGTGCCACAACCTCACGATGAATTACCAGGATGAGCTGCATCGTCCTCCGTTTCCCTACAAGTTCAAGATCAAGTGCTCGGGCTGCCCCAACGACTGCGTGGCATCCATCGCGCGCGCGGACCTGTCGGTGATCGGGACATGGAAGGACGACATCCAGCAGGATGACGCTGCCGTGGCGGAGTACGCTGCCAACGGCCTGGATATCCAAAAGGACGTCTGCGACCGCTGCCCCACCCGCTGCATGGACTGGGACGGGCAGAAACTCTCGATCAACAACCGCGAGTGCGTGCGCTGTATGCACTGCATCAATGTGATGCCCAAGGCCCTGCGGCCGGGCAAGGAGAAGGGAGCCACGCTCCTGATCGGCTCCAAGGCGCCCATCGTGCAAGGGGCTTTGCTCTCCTCCGTGCTGGTGCCCTTCGTGCCAGCGGAGGAACTGGAAGAGACCATCAAGGAGCTTATCAGCCGCGTCTGGGAGTTCTGGGACGAATATGGCAAGAATCGCGAGAGAGTCGGCGAGTTGATCCAGCGCGTCGGGATGGCGAATTTCCTGGATGCCATCGGGCTGGATCCGGCGCCCGAGATGATCGTGGCGCCCAGGGACAATCCGTACATCTTCTTCCAGGCGGAAGGGGAGAAGTGAGTGCGAACGGAATGAAGGAGATGAGAACATGGCTACGCAACCAGTGAAGAGAATCACAGACATCGGCCCCCCACGCTATGAGAAGTTCCTGCACCCTCTGATCAAGAAGAACTACGGGCAGTGGAAGTACCACGAGAAGGTCGCGCCCGGGGTGCTGTGCCACGTGTCCGAATCGGGCGAGAGGATCTACACGGTACGGGCGGGTTCACCACGCTTACTGAGCGTGCAGACCATCCGCTGGTTCGCCGGCCTGGCCGACAAGTATTGCGGCGGCTATTTGCGATTCACCAGCCGCAACAACGTGGAGTTCTTGCTCGACAGGAAGGAGAACATCGAGCCCCTGAAAAAGGAGCTCGAGGCGGCCGGGTTCCCGGTAGGCGGCACCAACAACGCGATAAGCAACGTTGTCCACACCCAGGGCTGGGTGCACTGCCACTCGTCGGCCACGGACGCCTCGGGCATCGTCAAGTGCGTTATGGACGCGCTCTGCGACCGCTTCACACAAGAGAACCTGCCTGCCAAGCTGCGGATCGCTTTGGCTTGCTGCCTGAATATGTGCGGCGCGGTCCATTGCTCCGACATCGCCATTCTAGGTGTCCACCGCAAGCCTCCCAAGATCATGCGGGACATGCTGCCCAAGGTTTGCGAAATCCCGACTTTGATCGCGTCCTGTCCCACGGGCGCCATCCGGCCCGCCACGGTGGACGGCAAGCCCTCCGTGGAGGTAGTGGAAGAACAGTGCATGTTCTGCGGCAACTGCTACACGGTCTGCCCGGCCATGCCGCTGAACGATCCGGACAACGACGGCATTTCCATCTGGGTGGGAGGGAAAGTGAGCAACGCGCGCAGCGCTCCGAAGTTTTCCAAGCTCGCTATCCCGTTCATCCCTAACAATCCGCCACGCTGGCCCGAGGTGGTTGACGCGGTGGTTAATATCGTGGACGTTTATGCCCGCAACGCGAGAAAGTTCGAGCGCATGGGCGAGTGGATCGAGAGGATCGGTTGGCCGAGGTTCTTTGCGCTTACCGGGATCCCGTTCACCCGCTACCACATCGACGACTTCAAGAACGCGGGCTTGACCTACGCGCGTTCCACGCATCTCAGATTCTAGGAGGGAGTCATGCCAGTCAGCATTGAGGCCGTGGCCGAGGAGATGTACAAGATGGTCACCGAGTGCCTGGGGAAGAAGAATCTCAAGGCGGGTGACCTGACCAAGGCTATGATTGAGAAATTCGGCGCGGACAACTGCACCAAGGACGACTGCAAGCAGGCCATCCGCCTGCTCATCGACTCCGGTCGGTGCGTCTACAGCTACTTCGGCGGCAGTTTCATCACGCTGCCGCACAAGGAGGGGGCGGCGCCCGATTAGAGAGGCGGGGCCGCCCTCCCGCGCCGTTGCCTGAGGAGAATACTGAAATGAAAGACGACAAGGAGACGAAGAAGAAAGCCCTGGAGGCCCTGGTTGCTACCCTTAGGAAATGGCAAGGGGTTGAGGATGGCAGCGTGGCGCTCACTGCGCAGGTTTTGGCCAAGACTAAGAACCCTCTGATCCGGCTGGTGATGGAGATCATCCAGCAGGATTCGGTCATGCACAAGAAGGTCCAGCAGGCAATTCTGGACAGCCTAGAAAAGGAGGCCTTCAGCCTCCAGCCGGAGGAACTGGCCGAGATCTGGGACATGATCGAGAAGCACGACGCAGCCGAAAAGGAGGCCATCCGCTTGGCCGAAGAGGCGAAGGCAAGCTGCCCGCTGGTTGTCCAGCGGCAGCTTCTGGACTACCTCATCGAGGACGAGAAGAAGCACGATCGCCTGATGGCGAACCTCGAGGACTTCAAGCGCAGCATCTATCCTTACGCATGACTTTGTCACGGTAGGGGACGCAACCATGGCGCTTTTCAAGGAAGTCAAGAAACCAGTAATAAAGGCAACGCCGGCCGCGGGAGCCGAGATCAGTCCGTTGCGTCCGAGGTATGTCCCCAAGGCGCCGCCATGCTCTGGCGGCTGCCCGAGCGGTACGGACATCCGCGGTGTGATGGTCACGCTCGCGCAGGCCGAGGCCTACGGGAGAACGAACGACCAGGCCTTCGAAATCGCCTGGCGCATGATCACCGAGCGCAACCCGTTCCCGGCAGTCTGCGGCCGTGTCTGCCCACACCCTTGTGAGGATGCCTGCAACCGGACCGTCAAGGACGGCCCAGTGGCTATCAACGCCGTCGAACGGTTTGTCGGGGACTTCGGTTTGCAAAACGGCCTGGCTTTGTCAAAGCGGTTCCCCGAGAAGATCGCTGTGATCGGCGCGGGCCCAGCCGGGCTGTCCTGCGCCTACCAGCTTGCCCGGCGCGGCTATGCGGTGACGGTGTTTGAGGCCTTCTCCCGGGCCGGTGGGATGCTTCGCTACGGCATTCCGGAGTACCGGCTTCCCAGGCCAGTGCTGGACGCGGAGATTCGGCGCATCCTTGATCTGGGAGTTGAGCTGAGATGCAACTTCGTCGTGGGGAAGGACATACCCCTGGAGCAACTGCGCCGGGATTATCAGGCGATCTTCGTCGGTGTCGGCGCGCACAAGGGGCTTAAACTGCGCGTGCCGGGTGAAGACGCACCGAATGTGTTCACCGGCACCGAGTTTCTGAACAAGGTCAATTCCGGCGAGGCGGTGGCAATCGGCGACAAGGTGATCGTGGTCGGCGGCGGCGACACCGCTATAGACGCAGCGCGGGTGAGCCGGCGGCTGGGCGCGGATGTCACGGTGCTCTACCGCCGTACGCGGGCCGAGATGCCGGCTATCAAGCCGGAGATCGAAGGCGCCCTGGAAGAGGGCGTCAAGATCGAGTTCCTGGCCGCGCCGGTGGAGATTCTGCGCAACAACGGCACGGCCGTAGGGGCGCGCTGCATCCGGATGGAGTTGGGCGAGCCCGATAAGTCCGGGCGGCCCCGCCCGGTGCCCAAGCCCGGATCGGAATTTGACATTCCAGCAACAACTATCATTGCCGCCATTAGCCAGGAACCGGATTTCGAGGGCTTCAACGGCCTGCGCCAGGGGAAAGACTGGATCAAGACGGACGAGTGGGGGGCGACGGGCGTCGACGGGGTTTACGCCGGCGGGGACGACGTCGAACTGGGTCTGGTGACCGTTGCCATTTCCCAGGGGCGCTTTGCGGCTGAAGCGATTGATGCCCGGTTTCGCGGCCGGACGCTGGAGCACCGCGTAGCCGCGCCTTGCATCCCGGCCGAAAAAATCAAGCTGGAGTGGTACAAACCCGCCGAAAGACACGAGCGGAGGCACATTCCGCCCGAGCAGCGGGACCTGCATACTGAAGTCGAACTGGGGCTCTCGGCCGAGGAGGCTGTCGGGGAGGCCAAGCGTTGTATGTCCTGCGGGATGTGCATGGACTGTGAGACGTGCTGGATGTACTGCACCAATAGCTGTTTCGTCCGGCTCCCGAAGGGCGAGCATTACAAGATCAAGCTGGAATTGTGCAACGGCTGCAAGAAGTGCGCGGACGCGTGCCCCTGCGGCTACATCGAGATGGTCTAGAACAATCATGGAGGTATGAGATATGCCTGTTTTTGAAGTCCAGGGAAGGCAATACGAAGTGGACGAGGACGGTTTCCTTCAAAATCCTGAGGTCTGGAACGAAGCTGTCGCCGCCGACTTCGCCACCACAGAGGGGGTTAACGAGCTGACCCCGGATCACTGGAAAGTGATCAACTACCTGAGGAGTTACTACTTGCAGTACGGAATTGCGCCCATGATCCGGAAGCTGTGCAAGGAGACCGGGTTCAAGCTCAACCAGATCTACGAGCTGTTCCCGTCGGGCCCGGCCAAGGGCGCCTGCAAGTTGGCGGGCCTTCCTAAGCCGACTGGCTGTGTGTAGGGAAAAGGCCGTGGACCTCGGTGATCCTCTGGCGGCAGGGGCCCTGGCGGAGAAGAAACGTCTTATCTCCTCGGAATGGCTCCAGCGCGTGCTCCAGACCTACCCGGATGAGTCCTGCCGGCTGCTTCGGTTTGAGAAGGATCCTTTCCGGAACCCGGTTGGCCATGCGTTGAGGGAGGGGCTCCCTGTTCTCGTCGAAGAGATCCTGGGCGGTATGCGCCGCGACAGGATTGTCCCGGTGCTGGATAGCATCGTGCGCATACGCGCCGTTCAGGACTTCACGGCCGGGCAGGCGGTGTCTTTCGTCTTCCTGCTCAGAGAGGTTGTGCGGAAGCACCTGCGGGATAACGAGGACGCACGCGAGGCCGCTGAAAAGAGGATTGACGAGCTGGCGGTCTTTGCTTTCGACATCTTCATGACGTGCCGCGAAAAGCTGTGGGAAATCAAAGCGAATGAGTTCAGGCGCGGCATGTACCTGCAAACCAGGCTCGATCAACAGAGCACGGTCCCCTGAGACTGAAAGGTACGGCTGATGAGAGCTGTCAGTTCCCTTGTTGTGGTGTTGATGATGGTCGGGCTGAGCTATGCTGGAGGCCGGATCGCGGTATTGCGCCCGGTCTTTGGTGTGGTTGTTCCTTACGCGGCCATCGCTGTCTTCTTGATCGGCTTTTCCTGGCGCGTGATCCGCTGGGCGCTGACTCCGGTCCCTTTCCGTATCCCGGCCACCTGCGGACAGCAGCGGTCACTGGGCTGGATCAAGCGCGCTAAGCTGGACAATCCGGCCACGGTGCTCGGCGTCACCGGCCGGATGGCCCTGGAGATCCTGCTGTTCCGGTCGCTGTTCCGGAACACGCGCGCGGAGCTTCACCAAGGCCCCCGCCTTGCCTATGGCGAGGAGAAGTGGCTCTGGTTGGGGGCGCTGGCCTTCCACTGGTCGTTCCTGATCATCTTCCTAAGGCACCTGCGATTCTTCATGGAGCCGGTACCGGCGTTCGTCGGTTCGATCCAGGCCGTCGACGGTTTCTTTCAGATCGGGACTCCGGTGCTGTATCTGACGGGTGCGGCGATTCTGCCAGCCCTGCTGTACTTGCTGTGGAGAAGGCTGGCCAGCCCCCAGCTCCGGTACATCTCACTGTTCACCGACTATTTCGCGCTGTTCCTGCTGCTTGGGATTGTGATTTCGGGGCTTGTGATGCGGTACTTCACCAAGACAGACGTGGTCGCCGTCAAGCAGTACGCCATCGGGCTGGTGACCCTCGCGCCGACGGTGCCCGCGGCGGTGACCGCGCTGTTCTTCATGCACCTGGGGATGGTGAGCGCGCTTTTGGCGTACTTCCCCTTCAGCAAGCTGATGCACATGCCGGGCGTTTTCCTGAGCCCCACCCGCAACCTGGCCAATACCAGCCGCATGAAGCGTCACGTCAATCCCTGGGATTATCCGGTCAAAGTCCACACCTACCAGGAGTGGGAAGAGGAGTTCCGGGACAAGATCATCGCGGCCGGGCTCCCGCTCGATAAGGAATAAACGAGATGAGCGAGAGTGTTCCAAAGCCCAGTGAACTGGTTCAGATCAACTACCGGCCCCCGCGCCGCGACTGGCGTGATCCGGCCGTGGAGTTCCGCAAGGGCGTTTTCTGCTACAGCGCCCTCCCGAAGAACCTGACCTACCTTGGGCTACCTAACCCGCGCGAGTGGCAGCCCTTCGACAAGGACTGGAAGCTGCCGCCCAACTGGAAACAGATCATTCTGGACGGAATGCGGGACCGGCTGGCCAGATTCCGGTCCTTCCGGCTCTTCATGGATATCTGCGTGCGCTGCGGCGCTTGCGCCGACAAGTGCCACTTCTACATCGGCTCGGGCGATCCCAAGAACATGCCGGTGCTCCGGGCTGAACTAATCCGTTCCATCTACCGGCGCTACTTCACGCCGGCTGGCCGGGTTCTCCGCGGGCTCGCTGGCGGGCGCGAGCTCACCGAAGACGTGATCAAGGAGTGGTTCTACTACTTCTTCCAGTGCACGGAGTGCCGCCGCTGCTCAGTGTTCTGCCCTTACGGCATCGACACCGCCGAAATTACTATGATTGGCAGGGAGTTGCTGAACCTCATCGGCTGCAACATCAACTGGGTGATCGAGCCGGTGGCTAACTGCTTCCGGACCGGCAATCACCTGGGCGTGCAGCCGCACGGCTTTAAGGACAGCATCGAGTTCGCCGTGGACGAACTGGAGGAGCTGACCGGCGTGCGCGTGGAAGCGCCCATCAACAGGAAGGGCGCCGAGGTTCTTTTCATCGTGCCCTCGGCCGACTACTTCGCTACGCCGCATTACTACACCCTTCTGGGCTACCTAATGGTCCTCCATGAGATGGGGATCGATTACACCTTCAGCGCCTATGCCTCCGAGGGCGGCAACTTCGGCCTCTTCACCTCCCACGAAATGATCAAGAGGCTGAACAACAAGATCTACGCCGAGGCCAGGAGGCTGAAGGTGAAGTGGATTCTGGGCGGCGAGTGCGGGCACATGTGGAGGGTCATCCACCAATACATGGACACCATGAACGGTCCCGCCGATTTCCTGGAAGTGCCGGTCTCGCCGGTGACCGGAACCCGGTTCGAGCACGCCGCGTCCACGAAGATGGTTCACATTTGTGAGTTCACGGCGGACCTAATCCGCAACGGCAAGCTTCGCCTCGACCCCAGTCGGAATGACCACTGGAACGTGACATTTCACGACTCCTGCAACCCCGCGCGCGCCATGGGGCTGCTCGAAGAACCACGCTACATCCTGCGGAGCGTGTGCAATAAGTTCCATGAAATGCCCGAGAACACCATCCGGGAGCAGACCTTCTGCTGCGGCAGTGGTTCCGGGCTGGGCACCGACGAAAACCTGGAGATGCGGCTGCGGGGAGGTTTCCCGCGGGCCAATGCCGTCAAGTACGTCAAGGACAGGTTCGGCGTGAACCTGCTGACTTGCATCTGTGCCATCGACAAGGCTACCTTGCCCACTCTGCTCGAGTACTGGGTCCCCGGCGTAGAAGTCGCCGGCGTGCATGAACTGGTCGGCAACGCTCTCATCATGCAGGGCGAGAAGCGGAGGACCACCGACTTGCGGGGCGAGTCCCTTCAGCCAAAGGAGGACGAGGTGCATGCGTGACAGGGGCCTGATCCTGGGCGGGCTGCTGTTATTTCTAGCGGCGATAACCTTTCCCATCTGGTGGGACTCG
>Ga0315298_1004546_pt1 | contig 20668 bp, 18 predicted proteins | sample WHS_1_MG_FD_203077 | JGI IMG/M metagenome (GOLD analysis project Ga0315298, IMG submission 203077) | Extremophilic microbial mat communities from Washburn Hot Springs, YNP, Wyoming, USA - WHS_1_MG | ecosystem: Environmental > Aquatic > Thermal springs > Hot (42-90C) | place: USA: Wyoming...
CTGGTGGCGGTCGATCTGGCCTACGGTCAGGCGGTGCATGCCTGGCGGCTGAACTTCAGCGCGGGGCTGTCGTTCTGATGGCACAGCAGCCGCCTGCCCAGCGCCCCGCCGTCACCGCACGGCGGAGGTGGCGCCTGCTCGTCTGGCTGCTGGCGTTGCCGCCGGCCTCACTGCTGGCCGTAGCCGCCGCCCTGGCCTGGCTCGGCAGCAGCGCCGGGCTGCAATGGCTGGCCGCGCGCACGCCGCTGCACGTGGCCGGCGCGCAGCTCAGCGTGCAGGAGGTCAGCGGCAGCCTGTGGCATGCGCTGCGCATCGGCCGGCTGCAGATCGTCACCGCCAGGCAGCGCATCACCCTGCGCGACGTGCAACTGCGCTGGCAGCCGGCGGCGCTGTGGCAGCGCACGCTGCGGGTGCAGACGCTGCAGGCCCGCGCCCTCGACATCGCGTTCCTGCCAGTCGCTGCGCCCACCGCCCCGCGGCAACTGCCCGCCAGTCTGCGCCTGCCTCTGCGCCTGGCGATCGACCACCTCGGCGTGGACGCGCTGCGGCTGGGCAACGCCGGTGCCCTGCAGCCTGTCGGCAGCGTGTCGGGCGCGCTGCGCTCCACCGCCACCGGGTATGCGCTGCAACTGCAGGCGCAGACGCCGTGGGCGCGGGGCGTGCTGCGCCTCACGCTGGGCGACGCCGCGCCCTACGCCGTGCACGCCGCACTGCACCTGACGCAGATCGGGTCGCCGGCATCGCCGACGGCGCCGGGCGTGGCCGACGTGCTGTTCAGCGGCAGCCTGCACGAGCTGCAGCTGCACGGCAGCGCGCAAGTGCAGGCGGCGCACGCGCAGTGGCAGGCCGAGGTGATGCCGTTTGCCGCCACCCCGCTGCGCCGCGCGTGGCTCAGCGCCCGCGGCATCGACCCGGCGGCGTTCGACCCGGCGCTGCCGCACGCCGCGCTCGACGCCGACCTCACCCTCGGCCCATCGGACGCGCAACAAATGCACGGCCAGCTCAGCGTGCGCAACGCCAGCCCCGGCCCGCTCGACCGGCATCGCCTGCCGCTGCACCGCCTGCAGCTCGCGCTGGCGGGCAACGCGCAGCGCGCCGACGCGCGCGACGTCGACATCGACCTGGGCGCCGGCGGCACGCTGCGCGGCAGCCTGAACTGGGCGCAGCAGACGCTGCACGCCCGGCTGCAGGCCAGCCAGGTCGACGCCCGCGCCCTCGACTCCTCACTCGTGGCCACCCGGCTGTCCGGGCCGCTGACGCTCACGGCCACGGCGCAGGAGCAAAGCGTGCAGCTCGCGCTGACGCAGCCGGGCTGGGAGGTACGACTGGCCGCGCAGCGCCACGGCAGCGTGGTGCGGGTGACACAGCTGCGGCTGTCCGCCCCCGGCGGCGAACTCGACGCCAGCGGCACGGTCGGCACCGCCGGGGCGCAGGATTTCGCCGCGCAGGCGCGGCTGCGGCGTTTCGATCCGTCGCGTTTCGGCGCCTACGCCGCAGCACGGCTCAACGCCACGCTGTCGGCGCAGGGTTCGGTGCAACGCCGCAGCGCCCGGCTGGCGCTGCAGCTCGACCCCAGCGCCTGGCGCGGCCAGACCTTCACCGGGCGGGCCCGGCTGGCGCTCGACGCGCAGCGGCTGTGGGACGTCGACGCCGCGCTCACCCTCGGCGCCAACCGGCTCGACGCCAGCGGTGCGTTCGGCCGCAGCGGGGACACGCTGCAGTGGTCGCTGCACGCCCCGGCGCTGGCGCAGCTCGACCCGGCGCTGCACGGCACGATCCAGGCGCAGGGCGTGGTGCGCGGCGGCTGGCACGCCCCCGCGGGCCGCGTGCGCCTGGACGCCGGCGCGCTGCGCTGGGGCAGCGTCCTGACGTTGGCCTCGCTGCACGCCGACGGCACGTTCGACACGGCACGGGCAACCGCCGGCGGTGGCGCCTCGCTGCCCGCGTTGCTGCAGCGGCTGACGGCGTCGCTGCAGCTCGACCTGTCCAGCCTGCAGTGGACGCAAGGGTCACAACCGCTGCGCATCGGCGCGCTGCACGCCAGCGCGCAGACGGGTGCCGGCGCCGCCGGGGCGATCGCGCTGAACGCGCGTTTGCACGACGCACGGACCGCCGGGGTGGCGCTACGCAGCGCGTCGCTGCAGGTCGACGGCACACGGCAGCAGCACACCGTGTCGCTGACGGCGCAGGGGCAGATGGTGCGCGGCGGCGCGGCGGCAGCCATCGGCGACATCGACCTGGCGTTGCGCGCCGCTGGCGGCTGGAGCGGCACGGCGCCAGGCTGGCGCGGGCAGATCACGGCGCTGGACAACGCCGGGCCGCTGGCCGTGCGGCTGCAGGCGCCGGCAGCGCTGGACCTGGCCTTCGCCCCGTTGCGGCTGCAACTGCGGCACGCCGTGCTGCAGCTGCAGTCCGGCGTCGTCGATCTGGCCAACCTGGACATCGCCCGCGGGCAGTGGCACACGCAGGGTCGGCTGCGCGCGGTGCGCCCAGCCGCCGTGCTGGCGCTGGCGGGTCTTGCGCCGCAGGCGGTGCGCGACACCCTGCTGCTGTCCGGAGACTGGCAGCTCGACGCCGGCACGCAGCTCAACGGCCGCATCCACCTGCAGCGCGACGACGGTGATGTGGCGCTGCGGCTGGCGAGCGCCGCAGCGGCAGACGGCAGGGTGCGCCTTGCGCCAACGTGCGACGCGGTGTTCGGCACGACCCCGGCGCGCAACGGCGAGCTGCCGCTCGGCCTGGGGCAGATGGTGCTGGACCTGAGCATCCGCGACGACCACGTGCGTGCGCAGGCCGTGGTGCAAACGGCGATGGGCACGGCGCAGGGCAGCGCGCAGACCGTGCTGTCGCGCCGTGGCACGGCCTGGGGCATCGCCGGCAGCGCACCGCTGCAGCTCGATGCCGGGGCCGACATGCCCAGCCTGGCCTGGGCCGCCCCCCTGCTCGGCCCCGACTACCGCGCCGCAGGCCGGCTGCAGCTGGCGGTGCGGGCCCGCGGCAGCGTGGCGCAGCCGCAGTTCAGCGGCAGCCTCACCGGCAGCGCGCTGCGGCTGGCCTGGCCGGCGCAGGGGCTGGATCTGCGCGACGGCACGCTGCGCGCGCAGTTCACCGGCGACCGCCTGCAGCTCGACAGCCTGCTGCTGCACGGCGGCGCCGGCCGGCTGAGCGCCAGCGGCGATGCTCGGCTGCAGACCGGTGCGCTGCGCGCTGCCGTGCAACTCGACGCCGAGCACCTGCAGGTGCTCGACCGCCCCGACCGCCAGCTCGTGCTCAGCGGCAGGGCGCAGGCCCGACTGGCTGACGGCGTGCTGGCGCTGACCTCCGACCTCACCGCCGACCGTGCCGACATCGCTCTGCCGCGCACGGGCGGCCCGGCGCTGAGCAGCGACGTGGTCGTCGCCGGCCGCACGGCGCCGGCAGCGGCCCGGCCGGCGGTGGCGATGCCGCAGGCCGTGCGCTTCGACGGCACGTTCCACCTCGGCCCGCGCTTTCACCTCTACGGCCAGGGGCTGGACGCGATGCTCGGCGGCAGCGTGCGCGTGCGCGCCGGCGGCGACACCCCGCCGACGGCCAGCGGTAGCATCGACGTGGTCAAGGGAGAGTACACCGCGTATGGCCAGCAGCTGCAGGTCACGCAGGGCCGCATCAACTTTGCCGGCCCGCTGGACAACCCCGGGCTGAACATCACCGCCACCCGCCCCAACCTGCCCCGCGGCATCGACGTCGGCGTGGCCATCGGCGGCAGCGCGCAACGCCCGCAGGTCAAGCTCACCTCCACCCCGGCGATGCCCGACACGCAGATCCTGTCGTGGCTGGTGCTGGGCCAGCCGATCGACCAGGTCGGCGCCGCCGACATCGGCCTGCTGCAAACCGCGGCTGCCACACTGCTCGGCCCGGCCGACGGCCTGCCGCTGCAAACCCGGCTGGCGCACGCCCTCGGGCTGGACAGCATCAGCGTGCAAACCGCCGCCGGCGGCACGACGACCAACGGCGGCGCCACAGGCGGGGTCGGCAGCACCATCGTCACGCTGAGCAAGCGGCTGTCGGCCGACACCCTGGTGAGCTTTTCCCGCGGCCTGGACGGCGTGTCGAGCATTTTCACCATCCAGCGCCAGCTCGGCAGACGGCTGTCGGTACAGGCCAAAACCGGCACGGAAAACGCCATCGATCTGTTCTACACCTTCGAGTTCGACTGATGCACGGGACAGCCGCGGCTCCTAAGATGCACACCGTCTGTCGTTGAACCGGGGCGCATCATGGCGACCAAACCGCTGAAAATCGGCATTTCCGCACGCATCGACCACCCGCAGCCGGGGCAGGCGGGGCTGCGCAGCAAAACCCTGCAATATCTGGAACAGTCGGTGGCGCACTGGGCGATGTCGCGCGACGTGCTGGTGTTCATGGTGCCCACGGTGGCCACCGGCGGCGGCATCGTGCGCAGCAATATCCGGCTGTCGGACTACGCCGATGCGCTCGACGGCCTGATCCTGCAGGGCGGCTCGGACATGAGCCCGCACAGCTACGGCGAGGAGCCGCTGCAGCCCGAATGGGCCGGCGACCCGGTGCGCGACGCCTACGAAATGGAGCTGCTGCACGAATTCATCGAAGTGCGCAAACCCGTGCTGGGCATCTGTCGCGGCGCGCAGCTCATCAACGTCGCCCTCGGTGGCACGCTCTACCAGGACCTGCCGACGCAAAAACCCGGCCCGGTGCAGCATCTGAGCGATGCCTACGACCGGCATCACCACGCCGTGCAGTTCGTCGAGGACGGCCTGCTCGCCCGGCTCTACCCGGACGTCGATCCAGCCACCCTGCACGTGGTGTCGGTGCACCACCAGGCCGTGCGCACCCTCGGACGCGATCTCGCGGTGGACGCCGTCTGCCCCGACGACGGGGTGATCGAAGCACTGCGCGGCACGGGGCGCAACTTTCTGCTCGGGCTGCAATGGCACCCCGAGTTTCACCACCCGTCGAACCCGGCGCTGCTCGACTGCACCCCGATCCTCGACGAATTCCTGCGCAACGTGCGCAAACGCCGCTGGTGACGCCGGGCATGCGCACGCACACCGTGTCGCGGCTGTGGGTCGCGGCGCAATTCACCCTGCTGGCGCTGATGCTCGTCTGGCCGGCGCCGCACTGGAGCCGCACCTGGCCGGCGCTGCTGCTGCTCGCCCTGGGCGTGGCGCTGACGCTGTGGGTGTTCTGGCACAACCGCCCGGGCAATTTCAACGTCGTGCCCGAACCGCGACCGGGGGCGCATCTGGTGACCACCGGCCCCTACCGCTGGGTGCGCCATCCGATGTATGTGGCGCTGCTGCTGTTCATGGCCGGGGTGGCCGTGGCCGCGCACGGCGCGGTGCAATGGGCGCTATGGCTGGCGCTGTGCCTGGTGCTGAATTTCAAGGCGGCGATGGAGGAACGCCTGCTGCGCGCGGTCTGGCCGCAGTATGCCGACTACATGCGCCGCACCCGCCGCTTCATTCCGGGTGTGTGGTGATGCGGCAGAGCAAAAACGCAAACACCAGCCCGCCGCACACCGCCTGCAGCAGCATGGCGCCCAGCGCCGCCGCGCCGGGGTCGAACGTCCAGCTCGGGCTGAAGGCCACGGCCAGCAGCGGCAACAGCAGCGCGGCGACGCAGAGCTGGTAAAAGCGCCAGCGCAGCAGCGCGTGCGGCCCGTCCGCTGCGCGTGGCGACTGCGGCAGACCCGCAGCCAGACAGCCCGCCGCCAGCAGCGTCAGCAGCCAGGGCGTGGTCCGTCCCTGCGCCCACGACCAGGCCGCCAGCGGCAGCATGCCGGCCAGGGCGGTGAGCTTGAACGCCGCCGGATGCAGGGCCTCGGGCCAGCGCACCACCAGCAGCGCCGCCAGCGCGAAACTCGCCGCGACCAGCCACAGCGGCAGGCGATCGACCGCCAGGTACAGGCAGGCCCATTGCAGGGTGAACAGCACGCCGCCGCGCAGCGCCGCCAGCAGCGACGTGCCCTGCGCGAACAGCGCAATGCCGCGCCAGCGTGTCCACAGCCACAGCAGCAGCATGGCCCAGGCCACGGCCACGCTGGCCTGAAACAGCGGCGCCACCTGCGGCGACGCGCGCTGCACGCTGGCGTATTGCAGCAGCCAGCACACGACCGCGCCGCTCAGCGGCAGCAACGGCCGCAGGCGGCTGGCGGTGAAGGCGAACACGGCGGACATGTGCACATTGTGGCGCAGCGGCGCGACCTGCCCGGCCGGCATGTGCACTGCGGCGCGTCAAGCCACGCGGCGCTGCAGTCTGTTGAAATAAGACCTGTCTGCCTGCCTGCTGCCATGAACTGGAACGCCATCGCCCAATTCGTCCACCTGCTCGCCGTGGTGCTGTGGATCGGCGGCATCGTGTTTCTCGACGGCTTTCTCGCCCCGCTGTTGCGCCGCGCGCTGGTGCAGGCGCAGCCGCGCGCGCAATTGCTTTACGTGCTGTTCCGCAATTTTTTTGCCGCCATCTGGGGCGCGGGCGCCGCGCTGGTCGTCACCGGCTACGGCATGGTGTTTTTGCACGGCGGTTTTGGCGTGCTCGGCGCCGCGCAATGGGTGATGGTGGTGCTCGGCAGCGTGATGGTGCTGCTGGCGCTGTATATCTTTTTCGTGCCGTTTTTGCGCATGCGCGCGGCGGTACAGCGCGGCGACTGGACGGCGGCGTGCGCCCAGGCCGGGCGCATCCGCCTGCTGTCGTCGGTGAACATCGTGCTGGCGCTGCCGACCATCGCCTCGGGAGTGTGGGCGGTGTTCGGCGCGCCGTTTTGAGCGGCTGTGCTCAGCCGGCTTTCTTGGCGTTGCGCTCGGCAGCCAGCGCCGCGGCCACGCCGGGGCGGGCCTCCATGCGCGCCTTGTACCGCTCCAGCGCGGGCCAGGGCGACAGATCCACGCCAACGTACCCCGCCCAGCTCATCACGGTGTAGAGGTAGGCATCGGCCACCGAAAAGCCCTGCGGCAGCAGCCAGTCCTGTTTGTCCAGTGTTTGCGCGATCAGGGCGAAACGCTCGGCCAGCCGCTGCTTTTGCGCGGCGATGAGCTCCGCACTGGACGCCGGGTTGAACAGCGGGCTGAACTGCTTGTGCAACTCGGTGGAAATGAAGTTCAGCCATTCCTGCAGCTGGTAGCGCGCCAGCGTGCCGTTGGCCGGCGCCAGGTGCAGCTCGGGTTTGCGGTCCGCCAGGTATTGCACGATCGCCGGGCCCTCGGTGAGGATGGTGCCGTCGTCGAGTTCGAGCGTGGGCACATAGCCCTTGGGGTTGATGGTGCGGAAGTCACGCCCGTCGGCGGTTTTTTTGGTTTTCAGATCGACCTGCACGGTGTCGAACGGCAGGCCGAGTTCGTGCAGCACGATGTGCGGCGACAGCGAGCAGGCGCCGGGGCTGAAATACAGTTTCATCGTCGAGTCTCCAGGGAAGGCGCTGCGGCGTTTTGCCGCAGCGGCAAAGACTCATCCTACGGGCGACGGCGTTTTTTTGCAGGCCGCGGCTTCACGCCGGGGCGGCGGCGCGCGCCGCCTGCGCGAGTTCGACCAGCGCGGCGCGGGCGGCCTGCGCATCGGTGACCGGCGCGGCAAAGTCGATGCGCAGCACATGGCCGTCGGCGCGCACGTCGAAGCCGTCGCAATCGATGCCGACCATCTGCACCTGCTGCGGCTGGACGCCGTGCACGTGGCGGCAGTAGTCGCGCAGGTTATGCGCATGGTCGGCGTTCATGTGCGCGAGGATGGCGTCTTCGGCGGCGGCCAGCGCCGGCGCGGGCGGCGGCGCGTAGCGCTCGGGGCGGATCCAGTGGATCTTGCCGAAGCCGCCGATGTAGCGCACGTCCTCGACGACCAGGCGGTAGAAGTGGAAATCGTGCATGGCGAAATAGCCTTCGGCCTGCGGCAGGTAGCGCAGATAGCGTGTACCGAAGCCGGCCTTGTCCGGCAGGCGCTGCGCCCGCCCGACCAGGGTGACACGGCCTGCGGCCTGCATGTCCTCGGCGCACGGATGGACGATGAGGCTGGCACGGTCGTCGGCATCGAGATTCTTGGTGTGTTCGGCCAGTGTCGAAATGAGGATCACCGGGTGGCCCTCGTGGTCGAGCACATAGGGCGACACCGAGCCGAACGGGAAGCCGCCCAGCCGCTTGGACAGGGTGGAAAGCACGCCGTTTTGATAGTGACGCACGAACAGCCGGGCCTCGCGGCCCAGCTGCAGCGCGTGATCGCTGTCTGCCATGAGCATTCTCCTGTGAGTAGCGCCATTGGAGCGGCGCGGGCTTAACCCTGGCTGAACTGCCCCTGCTGCGGGCTGACGTCACGCGCGGCAATCGGCCCACGCAGCCAGTAGATCAGCACCACGCCGGGCACGGCGGCAGCCACGGTGAACAGGTAGAACGCCGGCCAGCCCAGCGCATCGACCAGGAACCCCGTGGCCGGGCCGACGTATACGCGGCCGACAGCCGACAGCGCCGACAGCAGCGCGAACTGCGTGGCGGAAAAGCGCGCATCGCACAACGCCGACAGCAGCGCGACGAACGCCGCCGTCCCCATGCCGCCGGTGAGATTTTCCACGCCGACGGCCGCCCCCATGAGCAGCAGGCTTTTGGGCGTCACCGCCAGCATCCAGTACGCCAGATTCGACACGCCCTGCAGCACGCCGAACAGCAGCAGCGAGCGCCACAGCCCCAGCCGCGCCTGCAGCGCGCCACCGAGCAGGGCGCCGAGCATGGTCGCAGCCAGACCCATGCTTTTGTTCATCAGGCCCACGTCCGCCGGGCTGAACCCGGCGCCGCGGATGAGAAACGTCGTCGACAGCGCGCCGGCGAAAGCGTCGCCGAGTTTATACAGCACGATGGCGGCCAGCAGCAGCCAGGCACCGTCGCGGTGGAAAAACTCGCGCAGCGGCAGCACCACGGCATCACGCAGCGTGCGCGGCGGCCGTGCGTGCGGCGGCGGGTGCGGTGCCCAGAGCGTGGCCAGGGTCAGCAGCAGCATCAAACCGGCCATCAGCGCGTACACCCCGCGCCAGCCGGTGACGTCCGTGGCCAGCCACAGCGCCAGGCCGCCGGAGACGATCATCGCCAGCCGGTACCCCAGCACCAGCACCGCCGCACCGGCGGCGCGCTCCTCGGCGGGCAGCACATCGGTGCGGTAGGCGTCGATGACGATGTCCTGCGACGCGGAAAAAAACGCCACGGCCACTGCCAGCACGATCAGCGGCAGCGCGCGCGCGCTGGCGGCATCGACCCCCAGACGCTCGGCGGCATGCACCAGCGCCGGCCAGGCGGCGGCCTGATCGGGACCGGGCACGCCGACGGCCGCCATCAGCGCCAGCGTGCCAGCCAGCAGGAGTTGCGCCAGCAGCAGCCAGCCGCGCCGCCGCCCCAGCCAGCGCCCCCACAGCGGCACGCTGAAGCGGTCCATCGCTGGCGACCACAGGAACTTGAACACATACGCCTGCCCGACCAGGGTGGCAAAACCAATGGCCTTCAGGCTCAGCCCCTCGACCGTCAGCCAGGCCTGCAGGGTGCCGGCCGTCAGCGCCAGCGGCAGCCCGGACGAAAACCCCAGCAGCAGCACCGCGGCGATGCGCCGGTTGCCAAACACCGCCCAAGCCGACACCGCCTGCGGCTCGGCGGCAGGCTGGCGCAAAGAATCGACGGGAGCGGACATCGGGCAGGGGCATGGGCGACGCAGCATGCAGGATACCCAAGTCTGCGCGCGGTGGACCGGCCGCGCCGCGCAGCGGACGCTGCCCCTGGACTTTCAGGCGGCCATGCGGCTGTCACCTTCCCCGGCCTGCGGCGCGACATCGCCGCGCAGCAGGCCGAGCAGGTGCATGTCGTGAAACTCACCCTTCCAGTAGGAAAACTGGCGCAACAGCGCCTCTTCGCGAAAGCACAGTGCGCGCAACAACCGCCGCGAGCGCTCGTTGCCCACGGCCACCAGGGCATTGATGCGGTTGAGATCCTTGACCGCGAAGCCGTATGCCAGCACGGCCAGCGCCGCCTCGCGCATCAGCCCACGGCCCCAGTACGGCCGCGCCAGGTCGTAACCCAACGACGCCATGCGGCTTTGCCGCTCCCACATGAACAGACCGCAGGTGCCGATGCCGTCCTGGCTGGCCGGATCGACGAGCAGGAAACGGTCGTGGTGCTGCAGGAACATTTGCAGCACCGCCTCGGCCTGCGCCAGCGTGCTCAGGGTGTCGAGTTCGTAAAACCGCGTGACGTCGGCGTCGCCGTAAATCCGCAGCAGCGCGGGTGCGTCGGCAGCAGTCAGCGGGCGCAGCAGCAGCCGCGGTGTGCGCAGCGTGCGCTGCGTGGGGTCGAAGTCGAACGCCATGAGCCGTCCTCGCCGGCGCAGCGCCTCATACGCTGAGGTTGACACCCGCGCCGCCTGCGCTCAGCACGCTGTCGACGTTTTGCAGGCTTTGGATCAACTGCGTCAGCGCCGTCTGCAGCGGCGAGGACGACACCGCCCCCGAGCTTGCCCCTGATGTGCTAGAGGACACACTCAGCGAGCCGAGCAGACTGTCGAGCGCGCTGCCACTGGAGGTCGAGCCCGTCGACGACGAGGCAGAGGCGCCGAGCAAGGCACCAAGCCCCCCGCCGTGGTGCCCGCCATGCCCGCCGTGGTGCGCGGCACCTTGCGCCTGCTGCATCTGCGACTGGATCTGCTGGTACGCGCTTTGCGCCGCCGACAGATTGCCCGATTGCAGGTCGGCGGCCAAGGTGGACATTTCGCCGCCGATCGACCCCGATCCCGTCCCACCCTGCAGCGACACCATGGTGCTCGGCGGCGCGGGCAGGCTCTGCTGTGCCTGCTGCAGGCTGCTCATGGCGCTTTGCGCCGCGCCGAGATTGCCCGACTGCAGCGCGCTGCCCAGCGCCTGGAAGTCTTGGCGCAATTGCCGGAATGGGTTGACGGTTTGCGATCCGGTGGACGCGGAAGCAGAGGAAACGAGCGCGGAAATCGACATGGCAACACCGTGGAAAGCGACGATGCTGCCGTTGTAAACCGCGCAGTTTGCTGCAGTGTGTGGTTTGTTTGCGCCGGACGCAACGCTTTGCAACAGCCGTATGCGGACGTTCGTGCGCTCACGACTGCAGCGAGGATCTGAAACGCAGCACGCTGATGGTGAGCATGACCGCGGCCAACGCCGCCAGCGCCGCCAGATCGGGCCAGAGCACGGCAAACCCGACGCCTTTGAGGAACACCGCACGGATGATGACCAGGAAATACCGCAGTGGGTTGATCAGCGTGAACCATTGCAGCAGCCTGGGCATGGCGGCGATCGGGAAGGCGAATCCCGACAGGATGAAAAACGGGTTGACGAAAAAGAAATTGAGCGCGAACGCCTGCTGCTGCGTCTTCGAGTAGGTGGACAGCAGCAGCCCCATGCCGACTGCGGCGAGCAGAAACAGCGCCGACCCGGCGAGCATGACCAGCGGATCGCCGACGAACGGCACGCGAAACCAGCCGATGCCGATGGCGCTGACGAGCACGATGTCGCCCAGGCCGATGAGGAAAAACGGCACGGTCTTGCCGAGAATGAACTCCACCGGCCGGATCGGGCTGACCATGATCTGTTCGAGCGTGCCGACTTCGCGTTCGCGCACGATGGCGAACGCCGTGAGGCTGACGACCTGCAGCAGCGTCAGGCTGCCAATGACCCCGGGGATGAAAAACCAGGTGTCGTCCAGACCCGGGTTGAACCACGGCACCGTCTGCAGGCTGACGCCGATTTGCGGCGCCGCCAGGCTGGAGTGCGGCGGCAGCAGGCGGGCGGCCTGCTCGGTGGAAAACTGCGCGACGATTTGGCTGATGTAGCCCAGCGCAATCAGCGTCGTGTTGGAATTGGTGCCGTCGACGATGATCTGCAACGGAGCGCTGCGGCCGTTGCTCAAGTCGCGCTCGAACCCGGCGTGGATGACCACGGCGATCGCAGCGACGTTGTCGTCGATGTCCCGCTGGACCTCGGCGCTGTCGCGTGCCGTGGCCACGACGTCGAACCGCCCGGAGGCGACGAAGTGCGACACCAGGCTGCGGCTGGCCTGGCTCTGGTCCAGGTCGAGCACGACGGTGGCCACATGGTGCACGGTGAACGTGGCGGCGTAGCCGAACACCAGCATCTGGATGACCAGCGGCACGATCATGCGCATGACGGCAGTGCGATCGCGGCGGATCTGCAAAAACTCCTTCATCAGCATGACGCGCAGGCGCTCGAACATGGTTCAGTCCAGGCGTTTGTGGAACGCGCGCGCCGCCAGCCAGACGATGACCACGGCAAACATCACCAGACCGAGCAGCGGCTGCCACAGATCCGCCAGCGTGCTGCCCTTGAGGAAAATGCCACGCAAGATGGTGACGTAGTAGCGCGGGTAGACGACGAGGGTGAGCGCCTGGATCGGCTTGGGCATCTGGTCGATGGGGAAGGTATAGCCCGACAGCAGCGTGGTCGGCAGCAGGGTGACGTACAGCGCCACCTGGCTGGCAGCGAGCTGGCTGCGGATGCGCACCGAAATCAGGTAGCCGATGCCCAGGATCACCAGGCTGAACAGCGCCGTGGCGGCAAACAGGGTGAGTACGCTGCCGCGGAACGGCACGCCGAACCAGTACACCGCCAGCGTCAGGCAGATGGCGGCATCGGCCATGCCGATGACGAAATACGGCAGCAGCTTGCCGAGCATGACTTCCAGCGCCGTGACCGGGGTGGAGATGAGCTGTTCCATCGTGCCGCGCTCCCATTCGCGCGACACGGTCAGCGAGGTGAGCTGCGCGCCGACCAGTGCGAGGATGACGGCGACCACGCCGGGGATGATGAAATTGCGGCTGTCCAGCGTCTGGTTGAACCACGTGCTCGGCTGCAGATCGACCTGCCCGAGCTGTGACGCGCTCACGCCGTGCGCCGCCTGCCACTGCGCCTGGATTTGCGCGTTGATCTGCGCCACCACGCCCTGCAGATAGCCTTGCGCGATATTCGTGGTATTGACGTCGGTGGCGTCGAACACCGCCTGGATCGACGCCGTGCCCGTGCTGGCGAGCTGGCGCGAAAAGTCCACCGGGATGACCACGGCGCCGATGCACGTGCCCGCGTCCATCGCCGCACGCACGTCGGCCTGGCTGTGCAGCACGCGGGAGGTGGCAAACCAGCCCCCGGCGTCGAAGCGGCTGACGATGGCGCGGCTGAGCTGGCTGTTTTCCTGGTCGTAGACGCACAGCGGCACCTGCTTGATGTCCAGGCTCACGCCGTAGCCGAGCAGGCCCATTTGCATCAGCGGCATGATCAGCGCGATCGCCAGACTGCGCGGATCGCGCCAGATCTGCAGCGTCTCCTTGTACGCCATCGCCAGCAGCCGTCGCAGTTTCATGTCGCCGGCCTCGTTTCCTGTCCGCGCGCCACCAGGCGGACGAACACGTCTTCCAGGCTGGGCGTCACCGCGCGGGCCGAGACGAGCTGCACCCCGTGCGCCTGCAGCAGCGCGCCCAGCGCCTGCGCCGTCAGGCCGCCTGGGCCGGCGACGACGTGGAGCCTGTCGCCGAAAATGGCGGCATCGACCACGCCTTGCGCCTGTTGCAGCACGGCAAGCGCCGTCCCCAGCGGGGCGCACTGCAGCTCCCACAGCGGGCCACCCAGCCCGCGGGTGCGTAGCTCTCCGGGTGTGCCCATGGCCACCAGCCTGCCGCGGTCGATCAGCGCGATGCGGTTGCAATACTCGGCCTCATCCATGTAATGCGTCGACACCAGAATGGTTACGCCGTCTGCGGCCAGCTGGTGGATCAAATCCCAGAACTGCCGCCGCGCCTGCGGTTCGACCCCCGAGGTCGGTTCGTCGAGAAACAGCACAGGCGGGCGGTGCAAAATGGCACAGCCCAGCGCCAGCCGCTGCTTCCAGCCCCCGGCCAGCGTGGCCACCAGCGCATCGTCGCGTCCCTGCAGCCCGGCCATGTCCAGCACGTAGGCCAGGCGCTGCGCCATCTCGCGCTGCGGCACGCGGTAGATCCCGCCGAAAAACCGCAGATTCTCCGCCACGGTCAGGTCGCCGTAGAGCGAGAATTTCTGCGACATGTAGCCGATGTGTTCGCGCACCTGCTGCGACTGGGTGGCGACGTCGAATCCGGCGACCATCGCCTGCCCCTCGCTCGGCGGCAGCAGACCGCAGAACATGCGGATGGTCGTGGACTTGCCCGCGCCGTTGGGGCCGATGAAACCCATGACCTCGCCGCGGTCGATCGACAGATCGAGATGATCGACCGCGACGAACTCGCCAAAACGCCGGGTCAGGCGGCGCGCTTCAACGGCGATGGACGGGAGGGCGGCAGCGCTCATCGCTTGAGTTCTGCGCTGGCGGCGTGCTCCGCGCCGTGTCCGGCCTGCGCGCTTGCGGGCTGGGTAGAACCTGCAGCGGCAGTGTCGGGCGCCGACAGCAGGGCGACGAACACGTCCTCGATCCCCGGCTCGGCCGGATCGATACGGGCACTGCCCAGGTCGTGCGCGCGCAAAACCGCCTGCAGTTGCGGCGTGCGCTGTGCCGCGTCGTCCACGCGCACGTGCACGCGGTCGCCCATGAGCAGCACGCCGAGCACGCCGGGCTGGGCCGCGAGCACGTCGCGCAGCGCGCCCGGCGGTGCGGCGCTGACGGCGAGCAGCGCGCCGGGCATCGCCGCCTTGAGGCGTGCCGGGGTGTCGCAGTAGCGCACCTCGCCGGCGTGAAACAACGCCAGACGGGTGCAGCGCTCGGCTTCGTCCATGTACGCCGTGGCCATGACGATGGTCACACCCTGTTCTCGCAAGCTATAAAGAATCGCCCAGAAATCGCGCCGCGACACCGGATCGACCCCGGTGGTCGGCTCGTCGAGCAGCAGCACCCGCGGGGTGTGGATGAGCGCGCAGACCAGGCCGAGCTTTTGCTTCATGCCGCCGGAAAGCTGGCCGGCACGCCTGCGCTCGAACCCGGCCAGACCGGCGGCGTCGAGCAGTTCCTTGCTACGTTGCAGGCGCTGGCGGCGGGGAATGCCGAACAGTTCGGCGTAGAAAAAAATGTTCTCCGCAATGGTCAAGTCGTCGTACAGACCGAAGCGCTGCGGCATATAGCTCAGGTGCAGCTTGGCTGCCTCGGCGTTGCGCAGCACGTCCACCCCGTCGAGTTCGATGCTGCCGGCGTCGGGCTGCAGCACCCCGGCGAGCATGCGCAGCGTGGTGGTCTTGCCCGCGCCGTCGGGCCCGACCAGGCCGAAAATCTCCCCGCGCTGCACGCTCAGCGAGACATCGCGCACGGCCTGCACCGCGCCGAAGCGCTTGGCCAGTGCCTGCACCCGCACGGCCGTTTCATTGCTGCTGGTAGTCATCGGCTCGGAGGCAGCAGCGCCAGGGTGGCATCGGCGGGCATGCCCGGCAGCAACGCATGCGTCGGATTGTCGATGTCGATGCGGATGCGGTACACAAGGGTCACGCGCTCGGCGTGCGTCTGCACGGTCTTGGGCGTGAACTCGGCCTGCGAGGCGATGAAACCGATGCGCCCGTGAAACACCTGGCCAGGGAAGGCGTCGGTCGTCACCCGCGCATCCTCACCCAGGCGGACGCGGCCGATGTCGGGCTCGTTGACGTAGGCGCGCAGCCAGACATGGTCGAGGTCGTCGAGGGTGAAAATGGCCACTCCCGGGCCGGCGAGCTCACCGAGCTCGGCCTGGCGCACGGCGAGCACCCCGCTGAACGGCGCGCGCAGCGTGGTGTACGACAGGGTCACGTGGTCGAGCGCGACACGCGACTGCGCGGTTTCGAGGTTGGCTTGCGCCAGCGCGATGTTGTCGGCCGCCACCCTGACCAGCGCCTGGTCGCGCGCCAGCACGGCGGCCGACTGGCCTGCCGCGGTCCGGGCCAGATCGACCGTCTGGCGCGACACGGCGCCGGAGGCGAGCTGGGCCGCGTCGCGCGCCAGATCGCGCTGCTTTTCCGCCAGATCGAGCCGGTCGCTGGCCACGGTGCTGTGCGCCGCGGCCAAATTGCTTTCGGCGACGGTGACCTGCCGCTGTGCCGCCACCCACGCCGCCTGGTCGATCGCCAGCTGCTGCGCGTAGACGCGGTCGTCCACCCGCGCCAACACGGTGCCTGCGGTGACCGATTTGCCTTCGTCGAACGGCAGTTCGGTGATCGGCGCCTGCACGTTACTGAAACTCAGCACGCTCTGATGCGCCTCGATATTGCCGCTGACCACGATCTGGTTCGCCTCCGGCCCCGGGCCGAACACCCAGCGGTGCGCCGGAGGCCACAGCCAAACCACGGCGACGGCGATCAGCAGCACGGCAAGCGGGGCGACGACGGCAAGACGACGGCGGCTCATCGATGGCTCTCCAATCAGCGCGGCAAGGGTTGATGATGCGCAAAGTCTGCTGCGCTGCACGCAGCGACCGTTTGACGCAGATCACCCGCCAGCGCCCGCCGCGCGGCGGATGTGCAACCAAATGTCAGCGCAACAGGATCGGCTCGCCCATTCCCGGGATTTGCCACGGCACGCCGCGCTGCTGCAACTGCTCGCTGAACACGCGCATGCCGCGGTCGTCATCGCCGTGGACCAGAAACACCTTGCGCGGTTTGCCGCAGCGCGCCAGCCAGGCCAGCAGCTCGCTCTGCCCGGCGTGCGCGGAAAAGCCATTGATGGTGTAGATCTGCGCGCGCACCTGGATGTCTTCGTCGAACAGACGCACGTGCCGGGCGCCGTCGATGATCAGCCGCGCCAGCGTGCCTTCGGCGGCGTAACCGACGAAAATCACGCTGGCCGCGGCGTTCCACAGGTTGTGCCGCAGATGGTGCCGCACCCGCCCGCCGGTGGCCATGCCCGAGCCGGCCATGATGACCGCGCCGCCGCGGATGGCGTTGATCGCCATCGACTCGGCGGCATCGCGCGTCATGCGCAGTCCGGGCAGGGCGAACGGGTCGTTGCTTTGCAGGCGCTGGGCGAAACTCTGGCGCAGCGCGTCGGGGTAGCGGGTGAAAATCTCGGTGGCGGAAATCGCCATCGGCGAGTCGAGAAAGGCGGTGAGGTGCCGCGGCAGCCGCCCCTGGTCCATGCCCAGCGACAGCGCGTACAGCACTTCCTGCGCGCGTTCCAGCGCGAAGGTGGGAATGATGACGTTGCCGCCGCGGGCATGGGTGGCGGCGATGGCGGCGATCAGCTCGTCGACCGAGGCCGCCCACGGCCGGTGGTCGCGGTCGCCGTAGGTGGTTTCCATCACCACGTCATCGGGCGGCACGGGCGGCGGCTGCGGGTCGTCGAGCAACGGACGGCCGGGGTTGCCGATGTCGCCGGAAAAATACACCGTGCGCCTGCTGTCGCCATCGCGCAATTCGAGCAGGATGGACGCCGAGCCGAGGATGTGCCCGGCGTTGCAAAAGGTGGCGCGCACGCCGGCGGCGACGTCGATCGGCTCGCCGTAGGCGGCGGCACCGTCGAAAAAGTCCAGGCTGTGGAAGGCGTCGGCCAGGGTGTACAGCGGCTGCGGCGGCGGCTCGTCGCGGTGGCGCGCGTGGCGTTCGGCCCGGCGTGCATCTTCCTCCTGCAGCCCGGCGGCGTCGATCAGCACCAGGCGGGCCAGTTCGCGCGTCGGCGCGGTGCACAAAATGCGGCCGCGGAAACCCCGCTTGACCAGCAGCGGGATGCGTCCGCAGTGGTCGAGGTGGGCATGGGTGAGCAGCAGCACGTCGATCCCGGCGGGGTCGAAGCCGAAGTCCTGCGCGTTTTCTTCGGCGAGTTCGTGCCCGCCCTGGAACAGTCCGCAGTCGACGAGCACCCGCGCCTGCCCGGTTTCGATCAGGTGGCACGAGCCGGTGACCTGCTTGGCCGCACCGTGGCACGACAGGCGGATCATGGCCTCACTCCCTGCGCCGGCGCGCCGTCCCCGCTGGCGGTGAGCTCCAGCACTGCCGCGGCGAGGTCGGCATCGAGGGAGATGACGTCCACCCCCGGCGCCTCCACGCCGCTGACGGTGTCGGCCACGGCGATGCGCGCCGCGCCGGCAGCGCGCAGCGCCTGCAGCGCATCGCCGGCAAACAGCCCATGCACGGCAACGCAGACGGGTGGCGGGGTGGTGTGCCCCCACGCTGCGGCTTCGCCTACGCTGCCCCCCAAGGGGGCGCACCCCGCCTTGGGACGGCCCGGCGGCGGGGTGGTGTGCCCCCACGCGGCGGCTTCGCCTGCGCTGCCCCCCAAGGGGGCGCACCCCGCCTTGGGACGGCCCGGCGGCGGGGTGGTGGCTGTTTCTGCGCGCAGGTGGTCGAGGGCGGCCACGAGGGTGCGGCCGGTGCTGATGATGTCGTCGAGCAGCACCGGGGTGCGGCCCGGGTAGCGGTGCAGATCGGGGATGGTCGAGCGCACGTCGGTATCGCCCAGCCGGGTTTTTTGCACCACGATCACGGGGGCGTCGACGCGGGCGGCGACGTCGGCGGCCCACTGTGCGCTCTCGCCGTCAGGGCCGATGATCAGCGGCGCAGGAACATGCGCGGCGATCCACTCCGCCAGGCGCGGCGCGGCGTGCAGCACGCGGCTGCGCAGGGTGTAGATCTCGCCCAGGTCGTGAATGCGGTGCAGGTGCGGATCGACGGTGAGCAGCCAGTCCAGATGTGCGCTGAGCAGTCGGGCGTACACCCGCGCCGACACTGCCTGCCCGGGGGCAAAGCGCATGTCCTGCCGCATATACGCCAGGTAGGGCGCCACCAGCCCGACCTGCGCCGCGCCGAGCTCGCGCAGCGTGGCCGCAGCCATGAGCAGCGGCACGGTGCGCGGATCCGGATCGTTGAGCGTACACACCAGCACGGCGATGCCGCCCGGATCGGGTGGCTGCACGCGCACCAGGGTTTCGCCATCGGGAAACGTGTGCACCTCGCATGCCATGAGGCGCACGGCCTGCCGCGGCGGCAGCGCATCGGCCATGGCCTGCGCCCGCGCCGCATTGCCCGGCATGGGGTAGAGCAACAGCGGGGCCGTGGCAGCGGCAACGGGCAGCGCACCCGCGGACTGGGGCATGTTCACTCCTCGAGGTAGACGATGGCCGGATGGCGGGCGACGAAGTCCAGCGCGTAGTCGATCTCGCCCCGCGACTCGGCGTGCAGCACGAACAGCGGCTGACCGCGCTCGACGCGGTCGCCCACGTGCACCGCCAGCCACAGCCCGGCGGTTTTGGCGTGCGGCGCGCCGGCAAGCTTGGCCGCGCGCGCCAGCAGCCGGTTGTCGATGCGGGCCACACGGCCGCTTTGCCCGGCGACCACCGGGTGGGTGAACGGCGCCACCCCCGGCTCACGCAGCCCGCCCTGCGCGCGGCAGATCGCCTGGAATTTGCGCCAGGCGCGGCCGTCGGCCAGCGCGGCGGCGGCCAGATCGTGCGCTGACTGCCCCCTACCCAGTCCACCCAGCTCGACCACCGCAGCGGCAACCTGCAGCGCGCGCTGGCGCAGGTCGTCGGGGGCGTCGGCGCGGTTCTGCAGCACAGCGAGCACGTCGTGTGCCTCCAGCGCCGGGCCGACGCCGCGGCCCACAGGCTGCGTGCCGTCGCTGATGATGCCGTGCAGCTTCAGCCCGACGGCGTGCGCCGTGGCCTGCAACGCGCGCAGCAGCGACAGCGCGTCGTCCTGGCTGCGCACCTTGGCCGTCGGCCCGGTGGGAATGTCGATGACCACGTGGGTCGAGCCGGCGGCGATTTTTTTCGACAGCACCGAGGCGACGAGCTGCCCTTCGCTGTCGAGGTCCAGCGTGCGCTCGACGCGGATGAGCAGGTCGTCGGCGGGGCTCATGTTCATCGCTCCGCCCCAGGTCATGCAGCCGCCTTCGGCCTCGACCACGCGGCGCATGGCCTCCAGGCTGAGATCGACGCGGGTGAGGGTTTCCATGGTGTCGGCGGTGCCCGCGGGCGAGGTGATGGCGCGGGAACTGGTTTTGGGCATGACCAGGCCGAGGCTGGCGGCGATGGGCACGACGATGGGCGTGGTGCGGTTGCCCGGCAGCCCGCCGATGCAGTGTTTGTCGACCACCAGCGGATGCGCCCAGCTCAGGCGGCTGCCGACCTGCACCATCGCCCGCGTCAGCCCGGTGACTTCGGCCGCCGACATCCGCCCGCCGGCGCAGGCGACGAGAAACGCGCTGATTTCGACATTGGACAGCCGCCCGGCGACGATGTCGCCGATGATGGCGTCGAACTGGCCCTCGCCGAGGTGCTGGCCGTAGATTTTGGCGCGCACATGGCTCATGCTGTCGCTGGGCTGGGCGTAACGAAAGCGCAGCGCGTCGCCCGGCTGCAGGTCCAGCCGCCGCCAGGCCGACTCGGACAAGCCGGCCTGGTCGGGCTGCAGCAGATCCCCGGCGGTGAGGATGTTGAGCGTGGCGATGATGCTGCGCTGCGGGCCGATGACCTCGATGCGCGCGTGCGCCTCGAAACCCTCGGCACGGCACACGGCGGAGTCGGCGCGCAGCACGACCACCGGCTCATGGTGGGTGTCGATACCCAGCCGCACGGCGCGCAGCGGTGCGCTGCCGCCGTCCGCCCCGCCACCGGGCGATAGCGGGATCGGCGCAGTCGGCGGCGCGGCAGCAGGCAGCGGGACGGGAATCGGGTTCATCGCAGGCAGTGGAGTCGTCGGCATGCGGCGCCAGGCCGCACATCCGCCTGGGCACAACCCTAA
>Ga0315298_1004547_pt1 | contig 20668 bp, 15 predicted proteins | sample WHS_1_MG_FD_203077 | JGI IMG/M metagenome (GOLD analysis project Ga0315298, IMG submission 203077) | Extremophilic microbial mat communities from Washburn Hot Springs, YNP, Wyoming, USA - WHS_1_MG | ecosystem: Environmental > Aquatic > Thermal springs > Hot (42-90C) | place: USA: Wyoming...
AATCGGTGCGGAAGTCGGGCTAGATCTTGGACTGCAATCCAAGGGGTGTTGAGCACGACTGACCGTCCGTGCTGTATAACCATGCCCACTTGACGCATTGGCGAGGGGAGAGCCGTCCGTCAAGCCTTGCGAGGGGCTGGTTTGCGAGTCACCGAAGTCCCGAGTGCAGCCGAGGGACCCCACGCATTACCACAAACCGCCCAAGCCACTTGGTGAAATTAACTTACTCACGGATTTGGGATTCTATCAGACCCTTGATTTTATCAACGAAAGCAGAATCGGCATAGCGTCTCAGGCGCTGGGGATTGCCCAGGGGGCCTTTGATCGCGCTGTAGCCTACGCCAAGCAGCGAGTGCAGTTTGGACAGCCGATATCCAGCTTCCAGGTGATACAGCACAAACTGGCCGACATGGCTACCAAGATCGAGACTGCCCGGCTCGTCGTCTACAAAGCTGCTTGGCTCGTGGACCAGGGCAGAGGGGATATCAAGATGTCTTCAATGGCCAAGCTTCACGCAGCCCGAACGGCAGTAGAGGTTTGCGATGAGGCTGTGCAGATACTAGGCGGCTACGGTTATCTTCTCGAAAATGAGGTCGAAAGATTCTACCGCGACGCGAGGATAACCGAAATATACGAGGGGACGCGCGAGATTCAGAAAAACACCATCGCCGCAAGGCTGATCTGATCGTCTCCCTTCGCTATCGCCTTGGGCTCGAACGGCGGCGTGGCCGACCGAGCCCTGCAGTTGCTTAAGTCCGGAACAAGTCCCTGTGTGGCTTGCTCTATTTGCTACCGACCGTGTCGGCCGCCTTCTTACCGGTTCGCCTCGAGGGCGAGGGATTTATCAAGGCGTGGGTCGCCGGACGGCGTAGGTGAGCCAGATAGGAATGATTATTAGAACTGCGCCGACGATGATTGCGTTCCAGAAGGCCCCGGTGTTGCCCGTGAATCCTATCACCCACGGGGAGATTATGAGCCAAATGCCAATGATTACCGATATCCACTGCATGGTAGTCATTTGTACACCTCCTGCGGAGAATTCCCACACGTCCCAGTGCAAGATTTGGGCCGGGCTGGTGTTGAGGTTGACAACCGCTCTGCTCTGAAACATAACTGGTCAGCCTATACCAATCGTGCAAGGTTACGTCCCATAAAGGCCTCACGCTCCGCACGGCCTGTAGCATCATCGGGGGCTTAGCAGGTTGGGGGCTGATAGCTGCTCAGTCAGAAACAACCTCGGCGGCGGCATTGCGGCCAGCGATTCGGCCAGATAATAGACACTCGCCAAGATTGCCGGCCAGCTCATAGAGATGGCCGAAGAAGGAGCCAAGTTCTCCCACAGCGTACAGCCGTGGAATGGGCTGTCCGAACGGATCAAGGACTTGCTGCCCGGCGTTGTGGATGGGTCCACCCTGCGTGTTGACGATAATGGGCCATACTTCGGCAGCGTAGTAGGGAGACTTTGCGATTGGCATCATAGTTCCGGCAGGCCTACGAAACGGATCGACGCCGGTTTCGACGTGGCTGTTCCACGTCTCTATCGTCGCCTCCAGACGTAAGGCATCCATCTTCTGTTCGTTTTGCGGGAAATGCTGCCTTATAGCCGTTGCCAAATCCACAATGCTGTCCGCTTGTATTATCCAACCTCGGTCGAGCTCGCGGCTGTTATCCCTGCTCCACTCGTATTCGTATCCGGGGAAAGCTAGGGGCTTGCCGATGGGGCCCATCCTTCGCCCCAGCTCATCGAAGATGATGTAGGAAGGAATGCGGGGATAGCCGGGGAGGTCGGGATCGAACAATTCCATAGGTCGGTGGCCCGTATCCTGAGGCGCAGGTGGATACTCGTTCATATATCTGGACCCGAATTTGTCGACCACGATCCACGGCATCTTGTGTCTGGGATTCCGTGGACCTCCGAAAGGGTGTCGATAGGCTATTGGCGAATCCGGTGATTTGAAGCCATAGGCGCCGTGTACGTGCCACATGTGCCATAAAGCAGCGCCTACCTTCTGGGCCATAAGAATGCCGTCGCCTGTGTGGGTCAACGGAGCCATCGAGTAGAACGGGCTACCCTGCAAGTACTGTTTGTGCAGCCATTCGTTTTGTTCGAATCCGCCTGTGGCCAGTATCACTGCGCGTCGCGCACGCACCGCGACCTCGCGGCCCTCGCTTTCGGCGATAGCGCCAACTACCACTCCGCGCTCGTCGGTTTCCAGGCGCTGTGCTGGAGAGGAGAACATCGCCTCGATACTTCGAGCCTCAACGTTGGTGGCAATCAGTTTGAAAAGGTTAACTCCGGTGGGCTTGTTGTAGCAGGTCATCCAGGGGAATCCGGCGAACCCGGGTATCTTGTATACACGGACTGTGAAGAACGTATCTCTTCCCGGGTACGGGTAGACGGCGGGTGTCGTTGGCTGTCTCCTGATCTCAGCCCCGCAAGTTGCAGCTAGCGCGTGAATGAACGCCTCGTTGTGTGCAAGCCCTTCCGCGAAGGCGCGTATGAGGTCGGCGCCAACTCGACCACCAGAGATGGCCGTGAGGTATTCGACGGCTGCCTCTACGTCGTCCACACACTTCACCGCTCCTCCAGCTAGAATCGAGCATCCGCCAGGGTACTGTCCCTTTTCCAGGATAAGTACTTTGGCTCCTTCGTCGTGGGCCACTATTGCTGCAACGCCACCAGCCAGCCCATAGCCGACGACAAGCACATCTGTCTCGATATCCCACCTGTTTCGCACGATGTACCTCCTCGACCTAATGATGAGGTGCTCCCACCTGCTCCATAACTGGTTGCAAGAGAGCGCCAGACATAAGCCTCAACTTCAGAGCCAGAACGATCAAGGCTCGCAACGTATCTTTGAGTTGCCTTCGCTGTTTCTTTCCCCCGCTCGCAAAACCGGCAAAACAGGGCGTCAAGATGGGCGTCGGAAATGTGGAGCGGCTCGGTTGAATCCGTGCGCCTCATCCCGTTCAACGAAGTGGTCTGCGAACAGTGACGGTTTCCGCTTGTCTCCTCAGCGAGCAGTCTAGTACCGGTACAACTCGATGTCAATAGCGCTATCCGCGATGCGTTCGATAGACCAGTTGGCTCTTTGAAGGGATTCAGAAAGCAGTTTGACGAGAGGGCTTGTGGGGACTATTGTCCCAAAAGTGGGCAACGTGCCTTCTGCCAGAGCGACCAAAACGTCTCACCTTTTGGGGGGCAGTTGGCGCGTAGCTCGGTTGACGTTGGCTATTCTACCGCGGAGCGGCGGAGTGATTTTCGAGTGTTCTGGGCAGGGCAGACGATCCCAAATCTCGGCAGTTCGATTACCGTCACGCTCCTGCCCCCTGTTGGTTTTCAGGCTGACTGGCTCGCCCCTCAATCTCGCAGTCGCAACCGCTTTTGAATCCATCTTCCTCCAAAACCATCTGCGCCAGGGGGAACGGCTCAAGGGCGCGCTCAAGCACTCCGTGAATCCTGGCCAGGAGAACGCCGTAGTTGACGATTGGGACGCCGTGGCCCTCCACGAGGTCCATGCGGCGCAGCATCTCTCTACGGTGGATCATGCAGCCGCCGCAGTGCACCACCAACTTGAACTCTGCCAGATCATCGGGAAACCCCGTACCGCTCGTCCACTCGAATTGGAGGTCTCCTCCGACGTACTGTCGAAGCCATCGCGGTATCTGCACCGTGCCGATATCGTCGGGCTGGCGATGGTGCGTGCAGGCTTCCGATATCAGCACTCGGTCGCCGGGCTCAAGCTGGTCGATGGCTTTGGCTCCGGACACCAGCGCCTCTAGATCGCCCTTGTAGCGAGCGTACAGGATCGAGAAGCTGGTCAAAGGCACATCTCGAGGCACATCAGCAGCTACCTTCATGAACACCTGAGAATCGGTGACGACCAGGCGGGGCTTGGATTTCAGGCTTGACAGCGCCTCTTTAAGCTCTCGCTCCTTGACCACCACAGCATAGGCATCGTGGTCGAGGATATCTCTGATCGTCTGAACCTGTGGCAGAATCAGCCGGCCTTTCGGCATAGCCATGTCGATGGGGATGACGAGTACAACTGTGTCTCCCGGTGAGAGTAGATCGCCGATGATAGTTGGCTCCTGGATTGCTTTAGAGGCTACCTGAATTATGTGTTCCTTCAATTGGTCGATGCCCTGACGCATCAGGGCGCTAACCGGCACAAAGGGTACGCCGAGCTCGTTTTGCCATTCGGTTAACCTGCCTTCCAATTGGCAGAGATCCACCTTGTTGACTGCAGCGATGACAGGGATATCCTGATGCCGAATCTGCGCCAGAAGGTCGCGCTCGTACTGGTCGACGCCAGCTTCGGGATCGATCACGAGAACGGCCACGTCCGACTGGCGTAGCACGCGCAGCGTCCGGCGAATCCGCATCTCTCCCAGCGCGCCGGCATCGTCGATGCCTGCGGTGTCGATAAATACGACTGGCCCCAGTGGGAGCAGTTCCATAGATTTGTAGACCGGGTCCGTGGTTGTTCCGGGCACACTCGAAACGAGAGCGATCTCCTGATTAGTAAGCGCGTTAATGAGGCTCGATTTACCGGCGTTGCGCCGGCCAAATATGGCTATGTGCAGACGGTTAGAACGTGGCGTGCTATCCATGTTGCTCTGGTCCTCCATATTGCGTAGCCAGACTGCCCCCTATGGGGTTGCTCCGTTGATATCCCAATGTGCTGCTCTCCTGTTCCCCCGAGCTAGAAGCAGGCTTCATCCCACTTGATCTCTGGCTGTGCCCATAGTCGGTTGAAACGCGGCGGCCAACTGATGCGATCCGTCGGTGAAGGCAGGTCCAACAGTGCCTGGTTTCATCGAAGAGGCAAGCCTTATTAGGATAGATTCGGTAGTGTTCGCGGTAGCGAATTGGGGTCAAGTTCGGCATGACCACGTTTGCTCCGGCGCGCCAAGCCTTTTCTCTGCCGAGGGCATCGATGGTGGAAAGTGCCGTGGTCGCTGGTATGTGAGCATCCTTAGTAACGATTCTAGCCAGGGCGATCATTTTGAGCGTCATTTCGACGGTCCCGCCGGGCGCCTCTCCTAGTGGAGTATCTGGATTGGGGATGAAGGGCCCGATCCCGGCCATATCCACGTCGAGATCTCGCAGGAGCAGAATATCCTTGGCCATCATCTGCGTCGTTTGCCCCGGTAGTCCTACCATGCTGCCAGCTCCTACTTGGAAGCCTACCTCTTTGAGGCGTCGCAGACATCGCAGTCGCTCGGAGTACGTACAATCGGGGTGAAGCGCCCTGTAGAGTCCCTCGTCTGCGGTCTCGTGCTTAAGCAGGTATCGGTCTGCCCCGGCCATTCGCATTCGGCGATACTCATCGTGGGGTCGTTCGCCAATGGACAGCGTGATGGCCACGTCGGCGACTGATTTCACGGCTCGCACCATCTGCTCGATCCGCTCGATCGTGTACCACGGATCTTCGCCGGATTGCAGCACGACGGTCTTGAATCCAATGCCGCTCGCCATCCGAGCGCATTCGACGATCTCTTCCAGTGGCATACGGTAGCGTTGAAGGGATTTGTTGCCACGGCGAAGACCGCAGTACAGGCAGTTGCGCTGGCAATAGTTGGAGAACTCGATGATGCCACGTAAATGAATTTCGTCACCCACGTACCGTCGGCGTATTTCGTCGGCTGTAGCGAAAAGCTCCCACGTCTGCTCCTCGTTGCTTTCCAGCAGGGCGGTAACTTCCTGCAGGGAAAGCTCCTCCTCACGCTGAGCTTTGCGCAATGCGCTCTCCCATATGCAGTTCCTGTTCGTCGAGTCCAGCACGGTGTTTGTCACGCCAGCTTCCTCGCCATCTTCTTATCGCCGGGTATCCCGGGTTTGGTTAGTTCCCTTGGCGACAGAACGCTTTCCAGTTCTTCTGGAGTGAAAAGGCCGCTCGACAAGAGGGTTTCTCTGAGGTTTGTGCCCGACTCCTCCACCTCTCGAGCCACTTCAGACGCCACGTCGTAGCCCACATAAGGGACAATGGCGGTTACAGCTGCTAGACTGCCCTCAAGAAGGGCGCGGCAGCGAGCTTCGTCGGCGACGATGCCACGGAGACAGCGCTGCACGAACATCGTGATGCCGTTGCGCAGCAGGTCCAGCTCCTGGAACAGGTTGTGGGCGATGAGGGGCAGCATCGCGTTCAGTTCCAACTGACCTGCCTGTGCGCCCAAGGTGATGGCAAAATCGCAGGCCATTACCTGGAAGGCAACCTGGCTCAGCGCCTCGGGGATAACCGGGTTGACCTTGCCCGGCATTATGCTCGAACCTGCTTGCACTGCCGGGAGCCTGATTTCGGCAATTCCGGCACGAGGTCCGGAGGAGAGCAACCGAATATCGCTAGCAATCTTCGCCAGGTTGACGGCGCCGGCCTTGAGCAACCCGGAGACTTCCACGAATACGTCGGCGTTTTGGACGACGTCGATAGAATTCTCAGCCCGTGCCAGCCCCAGTCCAGTGATGTCGCGTAACTTCTCGATAACCAGGAAAATGTAGCGCCGGTTGGCGTTTAGGCCCGTTCCCACGGCAGTCCCTCCAATGGGCACCTGCCGCAGCCTCTCCTCGACCTTGTATAGCCTCCAGCGGTCTCGGGCGATAGCTTGAGCATAGGCGCTAAACTCCTGACCAAGAGTGATGGGCACGGCATCCTGTAATTGGGTACGTCCCACCTTTATCACGCCCGCGAAGTCCGATTCCTTTTCCTGCAGAGCAGCCTGCAGCCCAGCAAATGCATCGCTAACCTGCTGCAGCAGCCTAATGGCCGCAATTCGCACTGCTGTGGGGAAGACATCGTTGGTGGACTGCGAGAGGTTCACGTGGTCATTCGGATGCACCAGATCGTAGTCTCCCCGCTGGCCATCAAGTATCTCAATGGCACGGTTGGCAATGACCTCGTTGGCGTTCATGTTTGTCGACGTGCCGGCACCCCCTTGCAGTGGATCAACCACGAAGGCATCGTGCCACTTTCCCTGAATTATCTCGTCGGCGGCTCTCATTATCGCCTCGCCCCGGCGATGATCCAGCAGCCCAATCTGCGTGTTAGCCTGAGCTGCCGCTTTTTTGACCATCGCCATTGCGCTTATGAGTTCAGGGTGCAGGCGGAGGCCAGAGAGCGGGAAGTTCTCTACGGCTCTACACGTGTGTATGCCGTAAAGAGCCTCGGACGGCACCTCTCGCTCGCCAAGAAGGTCTTTTTCAATTCTCGTTTTCGCGTTTATTCTGTGCATATACGTTTCCTAAACGATCACGCGCACCCTAGAGGGTTCGGCTACATTGCCACTCAGGCACATAGATGTTGCACATAATGTAGCCTACGCTTGCCCCTGGTTAGGGGCACGTCCCATTAGAAATATAGGTCTCTCTTACCGCCGACAATTTCGTCCAGCCGCTTTCGAGTGCTCCGCTGCAGGGCGGGGTTCTCGATTCCCTCAAGCTGCTGGCGGATCAACCGCTCTCCGAGTTTTCTGGTCTCTGTGGAGGCGTAGTCGAGCAGGTACTCCTCAAAGGTGAGCAACGCATTCGGGCGACACATTTCTTGGATATCGCCGGGCTTGGCCAGCTCCATAAAGGCCTCTCCTGTTCGTCCTCGCCGGTAGCAGGCCGTGCAGAAGCTAGGCAGATAGCCCTTCCGGCATATCTGACGGACAACTTCGTCGAGGCTGCGACGATCGGCGGTGGCAAACTGGCTGCGATTTCCCTCCTGCTCGCTACAATAGCCGCCGGGACTGGTCGATGACGCGGCACTGATTTGCGAGACCCCAAGGGATAGCAGTTCGTCGCGCATGTCCGGTCGCTCGCGAGTCGAGAGAATGATGCCGGTGTACGGCACAGCTAGACGCAGCACCGCAACGATCCTCTTAAAGTCCAAATCGGACACCTGATGTGCCGGAACGAAGTCCGTCCCCGTAGCTGGTCTCCAACGTGGCACAGATATAGTGTGGGGGCCAACGCCGAACTTGCGCTCCAAGTACTTAGCGTGCTGCAGAATGGCCAGGGTCTCGAAGCGGTACTCGTACAGGCCAAAGAGCGCCCCGATGCCGACGTCGTCTATTCCTGCCTCCATAGCTCGATCCATAGCGGTGAGGTGGTAGTCATAGTCAGACTTCGGGCCAGAAGGGTGCACCGTCGAATACGTCTCTCGGTGATAGGTCTCCTGGAACAACTGGTAGGTACCGATGCCCACCGCCTTTAGCCTGCGGTAATTTTCGATTGTCGTGGCGGCGATGTTGACGTTGACCCGGCGAATGCTGCCGTTGCCGATTTTGGTGGAGTAGATGGTCTCGATGGCCGAGGTCACGTAATCTATAAGCTGGTTGGAGACGCTTTCGCCCGCCTCGACCAGAAGTCGCTTGTGGCCCATGCCCTGGAGAAAACGCACTTGTTCGGCCACCTCGTCCAAAGAAAGGCTCTTTCTGCGCAGCGAACGATTGTCACGGCGAAAGCTGCAGTAGAGGCAGTTGTTCGTGCAAACGTTGGTGAGGTATATGGGAGCAAAGAGCACGATTCTGCCTCCGTAAATGGCATCCTTGACTCTCCGGGCTGCATCGAAAACAAGTGGCAGTTGTTCTGGTTCTGCTTGAAGCAGCACGGCCGCCTCGTCTGGACTTAGCCCTTTCAATTGCAGCGCAACCTCGACGATTTCATTAACTCTGTCGGGGTGAGGATGTGCTGCCTGGTCGAGCGCTTTGATTATCGCGGCCTCGTCGATAGGCGTTCCTCTCACACGTGCGGTACGGCTCAATTTGCCCGACTCGCCTCCAATGGACGGTGTGCTAATGGCCATCGGTCCCCTCCTTGCTTTGTGACGCGGTTGGTCCGGTAATCCTGAAATTATAGCAGTTTGTGAATGTGTGCACAAACTTTGCGGGACTACCGAGTGAGGTGCTATAATTTCGCAGTCTGTGTACACAATAGCAGTAGCCGCAAGCGGAGGTAGTAGTTGTGGAGGGAATCGCTCGGCAGCGGATTCTGCCGCTGGAGACGCTGTCTCGGCTGCCGGTGTATCGGCAGAAGTTGCGGCAGTTGAGGGAAGATGGAGTCGACACGGTATCGTCCCTAGAACTGGCGAAGCAGTTGGGCGTTGGCGATGCCCAGTTGCGGCGTGATCTTTCCTACCTGCGTCTATTAGGCAGGCCAGGGCGAGGCTACGGCGTTCGACATTTGGAGGAGGGCATTACCAGAGCGCTGGGACTTGATCGACGTTGGCCACTAGCCATAGTCGGTTGCGGATCCCTGGGAACTGCGCTGGCTCGCTACGAGGGGTACGCTCGTGACAACCTGGTAGTTACGGCTATTTTCGATATCGACCCGGCTAAGGTAGGGAAGAAGGTGCGTTCGGTCACAGTATCGCACATCGACGAGGCTCCACGTGTCATTGCGGAGACGGGCGTAGAACTGGCTGTTATAGCCGTGCCCTCTTCGGCGGCCCAACACGTTGCGGATGCTATGGTAAGAGCGGGGGTTACAGCACTGCTCAACTTTGCGCCGGTTGCTTTAGCCGTGCCAGCGGGGGTCATCGTGCGGCAGATGGATATTTCCGCGGAGTTGCAGATACTGGCTCACTTGAAGATTGTGGAGAATGGATGAGTTTTGGGGGATGGCATGGTAGCGACTATTAGCCGAAGAAGTGGCCCAGGGGGTTCGGGGCAAGAGTTGTCTTCCAAGTGGAAGGGCCTGATTGATCGCATTATAGGGCGGGAAGGAGCGGACGTAGACTCGCTTATCCCGGTGCTGCACGCTGCGCAGGAGGAAATCGGATATCTGCCAGCCGAAGTGCAGGATTACGTGGCGGCAAGGTTGAACTTGCCGGCAAGCCACGTGCACGGCGTTGTGACTTTCTACTCGTTTTTCAAGACTACACCTAGCGGAAAGCATCAGGCGAACGTTTGTCTGGGAACTGCCTGCTACGTGCGTGGGTCGGCGCGCCTGCTAAAGGACCTTGAAGGCCGGCTGGAAGTCAGCCAGGGAGAGACAACTACCGACGGAAGGCTCACGCTCGGGGCCTGCCGATGCCTAGGAATGTGCGATAAGGCCCCGGCGATGATAGTGGACGGCGAAGTCCACGGGCCGCTGGATACCAACGAAGCCGTGAGGATTCTGGAGGAACTGGACTAGGCGATGGTAGAACAGACGTTAGGTGAATTGCAGACTGAGAAGCAGGGGAATGAACACGAGCTACGCCTGGTGCTGCGCAACGTCGGTCTGGTGGACCCCGAAAGCATCGACAGCTACATAGCGAGGGGAGGTTACCGGGCTCTCGCCAGGGTTCTGGCGTCTATGTCTCGCGAGCAAGTAATCGACTGGGTAGCTCGGTCAGGGCTGCGAGGACGTGGTGGTGCGGGTTTCCCAGTTGGCCGCAAGTGGGCGCTAGCGGCAGTGGCCGAAGGCGAACGTAAGTTCCTCATCTGCAATGGCGATGAGGGGGACCCAGGAGCTTTCATGGATCGCAGCATTCTGGAGTGGGATCCTCACAGCGTACTGGAAGGCATGGCTATCGCCGCTTTCGCTATAGGGGCTATCCAAGGCTACGTGTACGTCCGCGCCGAGTATCCAGTCGCCGTGGAGCGCGTACGACTGGCCATCAGACAAGCCCGAGAGCGCGGCTTCCTTGGCGACAACATCCTCGGAAGCGATCTATGTTTTGATATTGACCTGCGCATTGGAGCCGGCGCCTTCGTTTGTGGTGAGGAAACGGCCTTGATCGCTTCTATTGGCGGCCGACGGGGAGAACCTCGTCCACGGCCACCGTTTCCAGCCCAGCACGGTCTCGAGAATATGCCGACGGTGGTGAACAACGTCGAGACTCTGGCCAACATTCCCTGGATCATCGAAAACGAGCCGGAGAGCTTCGCCGCCATCGGAACGCCGAAGAGCAAAGGCACCAAGACTTTTTCGGTGGCCGGAAAGGTCAACAAGCCAGGGCTGATCGAGGTGCCGATGGGAATAACCCTGCGTGAGATAGTCTACGACATAGCTGGTGGCATTCCCGGAAAGCGGCAGTTCAAGGCCGTGCAAACCGGGGGGCCATTAGGCGGGTGCCTGCCAGCCGAGTTCCTGGATACGCCGATCGACTACGAATCGTTGGCGTCGGCGGGGTCTATGATGGGCTCGGGGGGCCTTGTTGTGATGGACTCAGCTGACTGCATGGTCGACGTAGCCAGGTTCTTCATGGAGTTCACGCAGGAGGAATCTTGCGGCCGTTGCGTGCCGTGTCGTTTGGGAACGCGTGAGATGCTGGACATCCTAACGAGGATTTGTAACGGCGGGGGCGAGCCGGAAGATTTGGACCGGCTGGAATCACTGGCCGATGCCATCAAATCTAGCGCGCTGTGCGCCTTGGGGCAAGGCGCTCCCAACCCGGTAGTCAGCACACTCCGGCACTTTCGCCACGAGTACGAGGCGCACGTCTACGAAAAGCGCTGTCCGGCGAGGGCGTGTACGGCTCTCGTGAGGTTCGAGGTCGATCCAGGCAAGTGCAAGCGCTGCGGCCGCTGTGCCCGTGCCTGCCCTTCTGGAGCTGCACGCTGGACCAAGGGCGAGGTAGCGACCATCGAAAGAAATCTGTGTGTCCGTTGCGGGCGCTGTATCGAAGTCTGTACCTTTGACGCGATTTCTTAGAGGTTGCCCCGGCGGGCCAGGGCGCAAATCATCGGCTGCTCGAAGGCGCGCCTTCGGTAGCGGCGCCTCTTATTGATCTCGAATTTGGAATGGAGAAAGAAAGAGGAATAAGTGAGCAAACAGATAACACTTACGATAGACGGCGAAGCGGTAACGATAGATGAGGGAAAGACCGTGCTTGAGGCGGCACGGAAGGCTGGGGTGGAGATTCCCACCCTCTGCCACCACCCTGACCTCGCCGTGCGGGCAAACTGCCGGCTATGTGTGGTGGAAGTAGCAGGCGCTCGATGTCTGCAGGCATCTTGCTCGACGCAGGCGCTGGAAGGCATGGTGGTCAAGACTAACACTCCGGCAATTCGCCGGGCGAGAGAGGTCAACCTCAGTTTGATCCTGGCCAATCATCCTCAGGAATGCCTGGGCTGCATCCGCAACCAAACTTGCGAGCTTCAAGCAGTTACTGAGCGGCTCAACGGTAAGGCCAGCAAGTGGCCCGCAATGTCGCGGCTGCCCGTTGATACCTCGAATCCGTCCATAGTTCGCGACCCCAACAAGTGTATTCTCTGCCGACGCTGTGTGGAGGTATGCCACGAGGTCCAGACGGTCGGAGCAATTGGTCCAATCAATCGAGGTCTATCTACTCACATTCTGCCGCCCCACGGGTCGGCACTGGAAGAAGCGGGCTGCGTGTTCTGCGGTCAGTGCGTCGCGCATTGCCCGGTAGGGGCGCTCTACGAGAAGGACGATACGGCTGTGGTGTGGCGAGCTTTGGCTGATACAAATAGGCACGTGATCGTCCAGGTGGCTCCAGCGGTCCGCGTATCGATCGGCGAGGAACTGGGAATGCCGCCAGGCACAAATACAGAAGGACAAATGGTGGCTGCCTTGCGGCGAATCGGCTTCCGGCGAGTATTCGACGCGACGTTCACAGCCGACGTGACGATTGTGGAAGAGGGAAGCGAGCTGGTGCAGAGGCTATCCGGTGGTGGGGCACTGCCTATGTTCACCTCGTGCTGCCCGAGCTGGGTGCGGTTCGCGGAGAACTTTTACCCCGAGCTGCTGCCCAATCTCTCGACCTGCAAGTCGCCCCAGCAGATGCTCGGAGCCCTGGCCAAGACCTATTACGCCGAGAATGCAGGAATTGATCCGGCTAGTATCGTGATGGTAAGCATTATGCCGTGCGTGGCCAAGAAGTCCGAGGCAGCGCGTCCCGAGCTCTGTTCAAGTGGTTTTCAGGACGTGGACTACGTGCTAACGACCAGAGAGTTGGGCCGGATGCTTCGGAGTTCAGGAGTTCGGATGGATGCTCTTGAACCGGAGTGCTTCGACGATCCGTTGGGTGTGTCCACAGGAGCGGCGGTGATTTTCGGCGCGACGGGTGGCGTAATGGAGGCTGCGCTCCGAACCGGCTATTACTTAGTGACCGGGGAGGAGCTGGGAGAACTGGATCTGAGAGAAGTGCGCGGCCTGGACGGCATCCGCGAGGCGACCGTGCAATTGGGCGAGGTGGCCAAAGTCCGAGTGGCAGTAGCCCACGGACTAGCACGTGTGCGGACGCTGATCGAGCGGCTCAGAGCGGGCGAAGCCAGCTACGACTTCGTTGAGGTTATGGCCTGCCCTGGCGGCTGCATTGGAGGCGCTGGGCAGCCCTACGGATCAACTATGAGTAGCGTTTCGCGCCGCATGGAAGCGCTTTACCAGGAGGACCGGGACAAGGCCATTCGCTGCTCGCACCACAACCCGGCAGTGAAGCAGCTTTACGACGAGTATCTGGGCCAGCCTCTGGGAGCCTGTTCGCATCGCTTGCTGCACACCCATTACACTCCGCGCTGCGTGCTGACGAGCGTTATCCGCGCGGCAGCTTAGCATACTGAGAATCTCACTGATCGAGGAGGTCGGTGCAAAATGGGGGTAGGTTTTCTGACCCTTGCCATTCCTGCGTGGGACATCGCACTTCGCACCGCTGTGATTTATCTGGTGCTGCTCTTGGGATTCCGGCTCTTTGGAAAGCGCGAGGTAGGCCAGTTCACGCTCTTCGACCTGATTCTCGTACTGTTGATAGCCAACGCGGTACAGCCGGCTATGACTGGCCCGGACACTTCCCTCCTCGGTGGCCTGATCATTATCGTTGTCTTGCTGGCGATGAACTGGGGAGTAGGGTACCTGCGTTTGCGGTTTCCACTGTTCCGGCATCTAGTGCAGCCGCACCCGACCGTCATAGCTCAGGAAGGGCGCTGGCTCCACGATGCGCTGAGGCGTGAGGGCGTGGATGAGGATGAGGCCGAAATGGCGTTGCGCGAGCACGGTTTGGCGAGCGTAGAGGAGGTCAAGATGGCTGTGCTGGAACTCGATGGCACCATAAGCGTCGTGCCTACCGATTCCCGCACCTACCGCACACGCAGACAGGTACGATTTCCACGTCGGGGGCAGTGATGGGCTGGCACGGAAAAGACGGCTGCAGTGAGAGCGCGCTAAACTGGACAAGACCGGGTCCGAGCCGTTCGCGTTGTGGTTCTCCTGCCCCAAGAGCGACTTCAAGTCCCGCCGCGTTCCCTGCAGGCGGCTTACTGTTTCTGCGATGTTCTGTGTGAAGCGAGGGCGCTCTTTGCCAGTGTACGCTTGTACCAATTCCCTTTAGACGCACCCTATGTTCAGTCTGGACCGGGCCTTGCAGCCGCGCGGCTTCAGCCTGCGCAGGGCGGGGCCATCACAGGGCGTAACCTTGCACAGTTGGTATTACAAGTGGGAATCGCCCTCGAAATAAGCGTAGACCAGTTTAGATAGCTTGGCAATGGCCTCTGCATCGTCAGGATTTGAGGAGAGGACCGCGATGACGTATGGCCCACTGGGGGCGTATACCACACCGACGTCGTGTGTGGCGTTGTCCCAGTTGCCAGTCTTATGGGCGACCCGAGTGCCCTCAGGAAGCAGGGCAGGTAGCCTATCGTTTATTGTCTGGCGGCTGAGGAGGTCTATCATCTCTCGGCTCGATTCACGGTCGACGGCACTTCCCCGGGCGATCATTTCCATCAGAGCGGCCATGTCGCCAGCCGAGGTGGGCATGTCTCCAGAAATGCTGGTCTGTTCCAGCCCTATTCCCTTCGTGTCGGCGATGATATTCCAGCCGCCGACTCTGTCGTGAAGCATAATGGCGGCGACGTTGTCGCTCACGGTTATCATGGCCTCCAGCAATTCACGAACCGGTACCTGGCTCCAAAGCGGCCAGCGCAACTCGCCGAGCTGGTAGTCTAGGTAAGGTGGCGTGAGCGTAAGCGACTCGTCGAAGTCGAGCAGGCCGAGCGCACGCTGCTTGAAGACCTCGTACATCACCAGGAGTTTGAACAGGCTAGCGGCGTAGAATTGCTGTTCGGAGTTTATGGCCACCCCATGGCCGTCGGAAAGGCGCTTGATCACCACGCCGTAGCTGTCGACCCTATCGCCTAGGAATTCTCTTATCTGCTTTTCCAGCCCGACATCTTTGATGAGAGGCATTGGCTCATAGTGTGGGGAGGGCGGAACGGAGCGTGGACCGGTCTGCTTTCTCTCAGTAACTGGCGTTGGAGTGCCCGGCTGGCCGGGTGTGGTCCCAACAGGGGCGGCTGTCGGTGTGGATGTGGCCATCGCGGCTGATGTCGGTATTGCCCTGGTGGGAGTAGGCGTAGACTGCAGTATCGTCCTAGTAGAAGTGGGTGCAGACTTCGGTGTTGGTCTGACAGGAGTTGGTGTTGGCTTTGGAATTGCGCCAGTTGGGCTCGGTGTTGGTTGTGGAGCTCGAGTGCTCGGAATGCTGGCTTCGGTCTCAGGCGACTTTCGCGGTATAAGAGTATCACTAGGCCCCTCAACGCCGGGGGCCTTGGTGGGTTTGGAGACGTGGCTGTCGGTGATTTCGGCCTGAGCCCTAGTGGGAACGCGTTCTACATAGGCGTGACCGCAGCCCGATGCCAGCAGCGTGAGCACCAGCGCACACGTAACAGCAATCTTAATCATTCTCCGAACTCCGAGCCCACCGCTCAAGCATTCCCGACAAATTGCTCTTCGTGCCACCAGAATCCTTGGAGGACAAATGGGGAACGCAACGGTATGCCAGTGTCTGCAATAGCTGGCAGCCAGCTTTGCCAATAACTGGAAGACTATTATAACACCATCTGGCAGTTTGCTAACGCTGGATAAGTTTACGTACGTAGACTCGGTCGACGGGGCGTCTTTGTCTCTGGGACGGGGCGTCTTTGTCTCTGGATTGACGACTGCGTGAGCTAGGCGCACGCTGGTGCGTTCTCGGCACTAAACTTGCAGTATTTGAGAGAACCGTTGCTAGCGGTCACTATTGCGGGCATTCCCTGGGGCGGCGAATGGGCTTTTTGCTCGACCTGGTTTTGCGAAAGCGAGCGGTTGTTATTGCCACTGTGCTGATGTTGGTCGGTGCAGGCGTTTGGTCGGTCAGGAACCTCACTATGGAGTTGCTTCCGAATGTCGAAGTGCCCCTCGCTACTGTTCTGGTCGTCTACCCAAGCGCCGATCCCCAGTCTGTGCTCAACGACGTTACCGTTCCAGTCGAGGCAGCCATAGCGGGAACTCGTGGCCTCGGGGACCTGCGCTCGACAGTTGAAGCTGGCCTGTCCGTGACTGTCGCTGAATTCGAATACGGCACCAGCATGAAGGATGCAGTGGCCACCATCAACCGCAATTTAGCCGATATCAAGCTCCCCGACGCCGCTCAGCCCCCGAAAGTCAGTGATTTCGATTTGAACACGTTCCCGATCATTCGTCTCAGCCTTACCGGGGCTGCAGACATACGGGAACTGGGCAACATTGCCGAGAACGTCGTTAAGCCTCGGCTAGAGGCCATAGATGGGGTGCGCGGAGTGGAAATTGTCGGCAAGGTTGGCAAGCAGGTAGTTGTATCGCTCGACAGCGACAAGATGGCGCAAGCTCGGATCGACGTTTCCCAAATTTCGAGTGTGCTGCAGGCCAGTAACGTTTTCCTGCCGTCAGGCGACGTGGTTGAGGACAATCGCGACGTACCCGTTCGTAGCGGACACGAAATCACTTCGACCGAGCAGATCGCCGAAATGGTGATCAGGCCTCCAGGAACTGCGCAAACAGCGGGCGCCCCGGGTGCGACGGGGGGAAGGCAGCCGACTTCCCCGCCAGCAGGAGGTTCCCTCTCGGCTGGACCACCAGGAGCGGCTGGCCCAACGCCGGCTTCTACCTACCGTGTTCAGCAAGGTGACACGCTCTGGGGCATAGCTCAGCGTTATTACGGCAACGGCTTGATGAGCCAGGCCATTTTCGAGGCAAACCGCGACAAGGTCACCTCGTCGGAACTTATTCAGCCTGGGGTGGAACTGGTGATTCCCCCGGCCAGGCAGGACGAGACCAGCGCCTCCTCGCCTGGCGCTGTGTCTGGAGTGACACCTTCTGTCGCGGCTTCCCAGGAAGCGGTGCGACTTCGAGATATCGCTTCTGTTGAACTCAGGGACCTGGAGAACTCGGCAATTTCCCGAACAAATGGCCAACCCAGTCTCGGTCTTCTGATTTACAGAAATCCTGGAGCGAACACGGTCAAGGTAGCCGATGCGGTGAAGGCGGCAGTCAGCGATGTCCTTTCCACCGTCGGAGGTGTTGAGGCGACAATCATCGAGGATGATTCGAAGGAAATCACCAGGTCCATCGACGATCTTACTCGCGAAGCAGCTATGGGAGGCGTGTTTGCAATTATAATCATCTACTTGTTTCTGCTTAGCGCACGTATGACTCTCGTTGCCGCCGCCTCGATCCCCCTGTCTATGCTAATCACATTCATTCTACTTCGTGCGACAGGTATGAGCCTGAATATGATGACCCTAGGTGGAATGGCTGTGGCGGTGGGCCGTGTTGTTGATGATACAGTGGTGGTGATCGAGAACGTGTACCGCCACATTCACAACGGAGAGGGCATTTATCAGTCAGCGCGCTCAGCAGTCGCGGAGGTTGCGTCGGCGGTTACGTCCTCTACCCTCACAACTGTTGGTGTGTTTCTTCCCCTCGCCTTCGTCGGCGGAATCGTCGGAGAAATCTTCCGTCCCTTCGCTCTGACCACTACCTTCGCGCTTCTCGCGTCGCTGTTGGTAGCGCTGACTGCAATTCCGGTTTTAGCCACTTTCCTCTCTACGCCTTCATCAGGGCATACGACCAAGGATACGTGGCTACAAGCACTGTACACACCGGTAATACGCTGGGCACTGCGCCACAAAGCCGTGAGCCTGATGTTGGCCCTGTTCGTAATGCTAGCCTCACTGACATCGGTTCCGTTCATTGGCACCACGTTTTTGCCCGATTCGGATCAGAAGATCGTCCAGGTCAAAGCTGAGCTCCCTTCGGGCACCGCCCGAGACGTAACTGAATCGGTCGCCAGCAAGATAGAGGATGTGATAGGTCACGTGGAAGGGGTTGAGGTTTACCAAACCAGCATCGGTAACACGGGCTCGCTTGTTTCCGCGACTGGTTTTGGTGCGGGCAACCAATCTACAGCCGATATTTTCGTTCGGCTGAGCGAATCGAGCGATGTCCAGCAGGTCGCATCCAAGATGCGTGAGAAGCTTGCGGGACTGGACTCCTCGGCCACGATCACAGTATCTACTATCAACGCCACAACCGCCGGTTCAAGCAATGTTGAGATAGTTGTGAGCGGCAATGACTACGAGGCCCTGAAGCGCGCTGCCCGCGACGTGATGCGAGGGATTGAGGGCGTGGAAGGCGTAGCCAACGTGCAGAGTGACGAAGGCACGGTGAAGCCCGAAGTGTCTGTGATTGTCGATCCCGAGAAGGCGATCGAGCACGGGACGACGGCAGCGCAGGTGGCCATGAAGGTGCGCGAGATGATTGTTGGGCAGGTTGCGACGCAAGTAAATCTTGACGGCGAACCCGTTGATGTTCTCGTCCGCGTTCGACCTGAGGATGCCAACAGTGTGGATAAACTCAAAAAGCTGGCCGTGGGAACAATGGATGCAGTCTCTCTGTCGGACATTGCCGACGTTCGGATGGTGGATGGTCCAGTGAGACTTACGAGGCGGGATCAGAAGGCTGGAATCACCATCACGGGTAGCATAACTAATGCAAACACGGGAGCGGTAAACGCTGCTATTAAGCAGGCGGTCGATGCGGTTAGCCTCCCGCCGGGAACGTCCGTTCAACTCGGCGGCGTGATTGAGCAGCAGACCGAAGGATTCTCTAGCCTCGGCCTGTCGCTGGTGGCAGCGGTAGCACTGGTTTACGTCATAATGATGGCGACAATGGGTTCGCTTCTCGATCCATTGGTTATTCTGGTCAGTCTACCGTTAGCCTCTATCGGGGCATTGCTCTCACTGCTAATTACGGGAAGAAGCCTTGGAATGGCCGCTTTGATTGGAATGCTTATGCTAATCGGCATAGTGGTGACGAACGCAATCGTGTTGCTCGATCTCGTGCGGCGGCTGAAAGGTCGTGGGCTAGCTACCGACGATGCGCTAGTGGAGGCAGGGAGAACCCGAATCCGGCCTATTCTCATGACGGCAACTACGACGATTCTTGCTCTTATTCCCCTCGCTGCTGGCTTGAGCAAGGGCTCCATAATCGCCACGGAGATGGCCACGGTCGTTATAGGGGGTCTGTCGACAGCCACCCTCCTGACGCTGATAGTCGTGCCGGTGGTTTACGGAGCGGTGGATGGAGTCAGGGGAGGAAAGGGAGGAGGCCTATCTCAACACAACGCCGGCGATTGACACCAGTGAACCTCCGTTAGCATCGGCGGGACACTGCGCGTACTCGACCGTGTGGCCGATCGAGCTGCCCAGGAGTCGCAATGCCATATAGATGGGCGGAAGCCCACACACTCTCCGGCGATCACCCTCCTCGCGCAAACGGCGGAAGAATTCGTCAGCGCTGCCCTGCTCGACTGCGCTCAGGATTTGCCTGTCCGCCACCGAGACCATTGCCTTTTCCACTGGTCCAAAGGGGGTGGTGTCACCGAACGCAGGGCCAACGTGCGCCAGGTCTGCTGCGGCAATTACTACCGTTCGCTTCCCTCGAATAGCCTCGCGCAAGGCTGCGAGTGCAACCCCAAGTCGGCTATCCGCCGGGTCCGCTACTCCAGCCACGAAGTGGTGAAACGAGCCACACAGAATCGGCACAACCCTGCACGCATTTCCATTGCGGGTGTAGTGCAACCAGATCGAAGCCAGTTCAATAGAGTGCTCGGACCGGTGGTTCAATTCATCTTCAAATGCCTCGTCGTGTCCAATTGCCTCTGCCACCACATCGACAATACTTGTGTCGGTAGGCAGGACACCCCACGGAGTGCTGTAACTTTGGCGGGTCAGGGTCAGCTTGCCCTGGTCACCCATATGATCGGTTCCGAAGATGACGACTACCTCAGCTTCTCGAATAGATTCCGAAGCTTCTTGCCAGACTCGCGCGTAAACGTGTCCTCCCCGTGCGAAGTCGATGTGAGGACTCACCAATCCCCGAACGGCACCTTTTGAGTCCGTCACTTCCTCTTGCTGTGCTTGATCGCTACAAGGCTCACTGAACTGGCGTAGCATCTCTGTAAGTGCGTCCGGCTCAGCTGGATACGCCTTGCCCGCTAGGTGCGGCTCTCGATATGGTGCGGAGCGGTATGCGTTGAGTGCAGCCTGCTGGGCGGCGATGGCGGTAGGGGACTCGAGCAGAAGAGCTTCATCCAGTTGTCCCAGTATCCGTTCAATGACCTGAGTGCTCAAATCGATTCCCGAGTGCAGCAGGAAGGCTGCCCGCAACCTCTCGACGTCCCTGGTGCCATCGCAGAATCCAAGAATGGGCGCCAGCGTAGCCGGAAGGGCGACTGCCCGGTCGCTCAAACCTGTTCGCTCTCGGAGGTACAGCACTCGCTGACCATTGTGCTGGATCCATCCAGCCTCGTGCGGACGTAGCTTGGGCTTCAACTGGTCGTTCACTGGTATTTCCCGTGCTCCTTACCTGTCTTCACCATCGCCAGGACGTTTGCCGGCAAGGTGTCCCGCGGAAGGCCGCAGTCGCTGGACAAGATAAAGCCTC
>Ga0315298_1004548_pt1 | contig 20662 bp, 21 predicted proteins | sample WHS_1_MG_FD_203077 | JGI IMG/M metagenome (GOLD analysis project Ga0315298, IMG submission 203077) | Extremophilic microbial mat communities from Washburn Hot Springs, YNP, Wyoming, USA - WHS_1_MG | ecosystem: Environmental > Aquatic > Thermal springs > Hot (42-90C) | place: USA: Wyoming...
GGTTTGTTGCTCCTGAGCGCCTGGTGAGCATCTTCTCCTTCTCCAAAACCTACGCCCTCACCGGATGGCGGGTGGGGTACATGGTGGCGCCGAAAGACCTCGTGCCCCATTTTGCCAAAGTTGCCGAATACCTCATCGCCTGTACCTCTCACCTCTCCCAGAAGGCGGCAGAAGTTGCCCTTGATCTTCCCGAAGAGGAAGTCCAGAAAATGGTGGAGTACTATAGGGGCAATGTTCGCGTGGCCTCAGACCTCCTCAGGGATGGGGGTTTTCGCTTCTTCGAACCCCAGGGAGGCTACTACATCTGGGTCGATGTGCGGGAGTTCGGCATGACCTCTCTGGACTTCTGCAAGACCTTCCTCCGGGAGAAATCCGTTGCCCTGGCCCCTGGAGATACTTTTGGCGAGAGCGGTGAAGGGTTCGTGCGAATCTCCATCTGCCGGAAGAGGGAAGACGTGGAAGAAGGCATCCGGAGACTTGTGGCCTTCAGGAGGGAAAGGCGATGAACGTCCCGGTTCTCGCCCTCACCATGGGAGACCCTGCTGGAGTGGGGCCGGAAATCGTGGTAGGGACTCTGGCCCACTGGGACCTTGAGGCCGAGGCTTGTGTGGTGGGTGATCGAAGGGTTCTTGCGGAAGCCGAGCGTATCCTTGGCGTTTCCATCCCCTGGAAGGAGGCCCGCTTCCCCCTTGAAGGCAACGGACCCTTCCTCCTTGACCTTGCCAACGCCGACCCAAAGACCTTCTCCTTTGGAGAGATTTCCCCACTCTGCGGGCAAGCGAGCTTTGAATACGTCCGCAAAGCAGTGGAGCTTGCCCTCTCGGGTTTCGTCGATGCTTTGGTCACCGCCCCCATCAGTAAGGAAGCGCTCCACAGGGCTTCCGTCCCCTACATCGGCCACACCGAGATGCTTGAGGCGCTCGCCCAGGCGAAAGAAGCCCTCACCATGTTCCAGGTGGGGGACCTGCGGGTCTTCTTCTTCACAAGACACCTCCCCCTCCGGGAGGCCATAGAGCGGGTAAAGCAAGAGGCACTTGTGCATTTTGCCCGGCTTGTCTTCCTATACCTTCGGGCCTTAGGTATGGAAAACCCCCGGGTGGCTTTTGCTGCGCTCAATCCTCATGCCGGAGAAGGAGGGCTTTTGGGGAAAGAGGAACAGGAAGAAATTGCTCCAGCTGTGTCTTTACTCCGGCAGGAAGGGTACGAGATTTCGGGTCCTTACCCTGCGGACTCGGTCTTTTTCTTTGCCTTCCAGGGGAAATTCGATGCCGTCATTTCCCTCTACCACGACCAGGGACACATCGCCACGAAATGCCTCGATTTCTTCCGGACCGTGAGTGTCACCCTAGGGCTGCCTTTTCTTCGGACCTCTCCAGACCATGGAACGGCCTTCGACATCGCCGGAAAGGGCGTGGCGCGTTTTGAGAGCATGCATGAAGCCTGCCGGGTTGCCGCCCGGTATGCGCCTTTATACGCCCCGCCACTTGAAGATGCAACATGAAAGGGGAGGAAGAGTCAGGGAAAGGGAGTACGGTCTTCCGTGGGCGGGGACCTCTTCGGCCCACACACCTCCGAGGTTGCCGAGGTTACTGCCATAGTAGAACGCCGAGTCGCTGTTCAGGATTTCCTCGTAGAATCCCGGCCGGGGAATCCCAACACGGTAGGCAAAGCGAGGAACAGGCGTGAAATTCAGGACAAAAACGAGAAAGTCATTGGGGTCTTTGCTCTTGCGGAGAAAAGCGATTACAGAGTTCTCAGCATCGTGACAGTCAATCCATTCAAAACCCTCGGGTTTTGCGTCGCACTCCCACAGTGCCCGTTCCCGCAGGTACAGGTGATTGAGGTCCCGAACGTAGCGGTGGAGTTTCCGGTGCGGTTCGTCATCGAGAAGGAACCAGTCTAACGCTCTATCGTGGTTCCACTCCTGGCGCTGCCCAAACTCCCCACCCATAAAGAGGAGCTTCTTCCCGGGGTACCCGAACATGAGGCCGAAAAGGAGCCGGAGGTTGGCGAACTTCTGCCAGTCATCACCGGGCATCTTCTCAAGGAGGCTCCGTTTTCCGTGCACCACCTCATCATGCGAAAGAGGGAGGATGAAGTTCTCGGAAAAGGCGTACCAGATGGGGAAGGTGAGGTTCGTGTGGTGGTACTTCCGGTAGATAGGGTCCTTGCTCATATAGAGGAGGATGTCATTCATCCAGCCCATGTTCCACTTGAAGAGAAACCCCAGCCCCCCTGCGTAAGGTGGCAGGGTCACCCCGGGCCAGGCAGTGGATTCCTCGGCGATGGTGGCAATGCCGGGAAAAGCTGTGTACACCCGCTCGTGGAGGAAGCGTAAAAAATCTATGGCCTCGAGGTTCTCCTTCCCCCCGAAGCGGTTCGGAATCCACTCTCCCTCCTTCCGCCCGTAGTCAAGGTAGAGCATTGAGGCCACAGCATCAACCCGCAGGGCATCGATGTGGAATTTCTCAAACCAGAAAAAGGCGTTGGAGAGGAGAAAACTCCGCACTTCACAGCGCCCGTAGTTGAAGATGTAGCTCCCCCAGTGGGGATGTTCGCCTTTTTTGGGGTCAAGGTGCTCATAAAGCCCTGTTCCGTCAAACCGTCCAAGGCCATGGGCGTCTTTGGGGAAGTGGGCAATAACCCAGTCGAGAATGACCCCAACACCTTCCCGGTGGCACAAATCCACAAAGGCCATGAAGTCCTTGGGTGTCCCGAAGCGGCTTGTAGGGGCAAAGTACCCGGTGACGTGATACCCCCAGGAGCCGTCGAAGGGGTGCTCGGCCAGAGGCAAAAGCTCAATGTGGGTGTATCCCATGTCCTTCACGTAGGGAATGAGTTCCTCAGCAACCTCCCGGTAGGAAAGGAACGACCCATCAGGTTTTCGCTTCCAGGAACCAAGGTGCACCTCGTAGATGTTCATGGGGGAAGAGAGGAGGTCCACGGTCTTCCGCCGTTCCATCCACTCCGCATCCTGCCAGGGGAAGCCGGAGAGGTCAAAGACGATGGAGGCGGTTTTTGGGCGGACTTCGGAGAAAAAGGCATAAGGGTCGGCCTTCAGAAGAAGATGCCCTTCCTTGGTCTTAATCTCAAACTTGTACTTTTCTCCCTCCCCAATCCCCGGGACGAAGATTTCCCAGACCCCCGAACTCCCCCGGGGTCGGAGGAGGTGCACCCGCCCATCCCAGCGGTTGAAATCCCCCACCACACTCACCCGAAAGGCATTGGGTGCCCAGACCGCAAAGTGCACCCCTGGAAACCCCTCAAGCACCACCACATGGGCGCCGAGCTTCTCATAGACCCGGGCATGGGTCCCCTCGTTGAAAAGGTGGAGGTCGAAATCGGTCAAAAGCGGAGGAAAAGCGTAAGGGTCGGGAATGACGGAGGTCTGATCATCCTCCACGATTTCAAGAAGGTACGGAAAGGTCTCCCGTTCCTCGGTTCTTGCCACAAAAACCCCTCCAGGGTGGATCCGCTCGGTAGGGTAGCGCTTTCGTCCATCCCGGGAAAGCACGGTGACGCTTTCGGCAAAAGGCCGGAAAACCCGAACGACCACGGTTTCGCTTTCCCGGTGCATCCCCAGGAAAAAGGAGGGGTCGGAAAGGTCACCCCGCACAAGCGCCTCACAGATTTCCCTCACCACACCTCCCCCTTCCGCGAGAGCATTCGCAGGCGCTCGAAGAACACCTCGTCGAGGATTTCCTCATGGACCCGGTAGGGAATGAGGACTTTCTTGCGGGGTTCAGGAAGCAGCGGACGGGAAAGGGGAAGACGGCGGACCTTCTCGTTGTAGGCGAAGACCACGAGGCGCTCGAGGTTCACGGTATCGGCAACGTTATAGGCAAGAAGGGTTTCCAGGGCCTCCGGACACCCATCCTGGTACTTCCGCCAGAGGAGCACCGCCGTGTACCCATCAACCCCCCGCAACGGTCCCCGGTCAATGCCGATCGCCCGTTCACAGGCCTTCAGGCCCCCGCTGAAACCAAGGCTTTTCATGACGTAGCGAAGGTCAAGGTGCACCTGGGGGAGACACACCCTGAGGCTTCGTTCAAGAAACGGCAGGTCGAAACACTTCCCGTTGAAGGTGATGATGAACCGGTATGCCATGACTTCCTCGAGGAAATCCCGAAGGTTCATGCCATGGATGAAGGTCTTTATGCGGTACCCATCAAAGAGGGTGATGGCGGTGACGTAGTCTTCGGGAGGGTTGAGCCCCGTGGTTTCGATATCGAGGAAAACCGCCTGGTGGCGAAACTCGGGGAAAAGGCGCCAGAGTTCCCTCCCAGGGAGGTGCTCCCCGAAAAAGGCAATGTCCTCCTCCTCAAGGTGCAGGAGAGACCTCTCGAGAAACGACCGGAGATGAAAAGCCAGGGACCTCGAAAAAAGGGCGTCAAGAAGCGGGCTCGCCAGCGCATCTTCCCAGGTCCATATCCCTGCTTCCCAGATGCGCCACTCGGTCCTCTCCCCCACCTGAGGAATGTGACAGAACGTCGAAGAGAGCATGACGCCCCCCACAGTATGCATCTTCTCAGGCAATATTGTAAAATACGGGGGAAGTTTTTTCCAAGGACCCGGCGAGAAAGGAAGTGCAGGTTATGGCACTCTGTGACGAATACCTCCTTGTGGACCTCTCGGTGGAGGTTGTGCCACCGGGGACTGAAGAGCGGCCCTTCGTCATCACGAGGTCACTGCTCCATGACGCCACCACCAAGTACCTCATCTCCACCCACACCCACGTGGGGACGCACCTTGAGGGACCACTGCACTTTTTTGAGGTAGGGAAAGACCTTGCCGACTTTCCCCTCTCGGCCTTCTGGGGCAGGGCCTGGTTCCTCGATATCGAGAGGGTTCCGGAAGACCGGCTGCTTACGGAAGCTTTCCTTGCCCACCGCCTCGAAGGGAAGGTCGCCCCGGGGGATATCCTCATTGCGAGGAACCTCGACGAAGAAACGGTGTCGCGCTTCAACGCCACAAAGGACAGGGGTCTCCTCCCCTGTTTCACCCCTGAGGCCGCCCTCTGGATTCGGGACAGAGGCCTGAAGATGCTCGGGATTGACCACCTCGTGCGTCTGGGGAAGGATGTTGCCGCCACCCGGAAGCTCCACGAGATTCTCCTCTCTGCCGATATTCTCCTCCTTGAAGGGCTCGCGAACCTCAAAGCGGTGCAGGAGAACCCCTTTATCCTCATTGCCTTCCCCTATAAAGCCCGGGGGATTGACTCGAGTCTCACGCGGGCTGTGGCCTTAGTGAGGAGGTGACGGAATGTGCGGCAGCGCATTGGCGTTCTGAGTGGCGGTGGGGATTGCCCGGGCATCAACGCCGTGATCCACGCGGTGGTGAAGCGGGCCATCCTCAAGTACGACTATGAGGTCATCGGGATCCTTGACGGGTTTGAGGGATTGGTGGAAGGGCGCTTCCGGGAACTCCGCTACAACGATGTCTCTGGAATTCTCCCCCTTGGGGGGACAATCCTTGGGGCCTCCAACCGGGCGAATCCCTTCCGATACCCGGTACGGCAAAAAGACGAGGTGACCTTTGAGGACCGCTCCCGGGACGCTCTGCGACATTTTACGGAACTCGGCCTCTCTGCCCTCATCGCCATCGGGGGCGATGGAACATTCCATATTGCCGCAGAGCTTTCGCGACTTGGGGTTCCGGTGGTTGGTGTCCCCAAAACCATCGACAACGACCTCAATGCCACCGACATCACCTTCGGGTTTGATTCGGCAGTCCATGTTGTGACCGAAGCCATAGACCGCCTCCACACCACCGCCCAGTCCCACCACCGGGTCATGGTCATTGAGGTGATGGGGCGGTACGCGGGGTGGATCGCCCTCCACGGAGGCATCGCCGGAGGGGGTGATGTCATCCTCATCCCGGAGATTCCCTTCGACATTGAGGGCGTGTGCGAATTCATTCTCGAGCGCCGCAAGAGAGGCAAGCGCTTCAGTATCGTTGTCGTGGCCGAGGGAGCCCGTCCCCAGGGTGGGGACCTTGTGGTCCAGCGAATCGTGCGAGAAAGCCACGACCAGATTCGCCTTGGAGGGGTGAGCCACGTTGTGGGGCGGGCCGTTGAGGAGAAGACGGGCCTTGAAACCCGTGTGGTGATTCTGGGTCACCTGCAGCGGGGCGGTTCACCTACCGCCTTCGATAGGGTCCTGGCTACACGACTCGGAGCCCAGGCCGTTGACCTTGTGGCGCAGGGGCAATTCGGGTACTTCCCAGCCGTGCGGGGACAGGACATCGTCCCGGCCCGAATCGAAGAGGCTATCGCCTGTTTGAAGACCGTTCCTCTTGACTCTCCGCTTCTTGATGTTGCCCGTTCCATGGGAACCTACCTTGGAGCATGAAGGAGTGTGTGGTGCAGTGCTTACTGAACGCCTGGAAAAGGCCATATCTATTGCCCGGGAAGCCGGTGCCTTTGTCTTAGAGCACGTCCACTCCATACGGCATATTGAAGCCAAATCAAGTCCGATTGACGTGGTGACCGAGGTGGACAAGGAGGCACAGGCCCACATCGTCGAGGAACTCCACCGGTTCTTCCCTGAGGACACCATCTGGGGCGAGGAGAGTGGGGAACCTCTTGAGGATTTCTCCCATACCTGGGTCATTGACCCCATTGACGGGACGAGCAACTACATCCACGGCCTCCCCTTCTATGCCGTTTCCATTGCGTATTTCCTCGGGGGAACCCCAGTCCTTGGGGTACTCTACGCTCCGGCTCTTCAAGAGCTCTTTTGGGCCCTCCGGGGAGAAGGAGCCTTTCTCAACGGCAAGCGCATCGCCGTTTCCCAGACCACCCTACTCCATGAGGCCATCGTCGTCACTGGCTTTCCTCACACCAGAAGGCGTTTTGAAGTCCTCGCGCCCATTTACGGGTACATCCTTGGAGAATGCCAGGCGCTGCGGTCTTTTGGGAGCGCTGCGCTGGGCCTGGCGTACGTCGCCTGTGGAAGATGTGAGGGATACCTCCAGCTTGGGGTGTCCTTTTACGATGTCGCTGCCGGGGTGTGTCTTGTGGAAGAAGCCGGGGGAGTGGTGCGAGAACTCTCCGGAAGACCGTGGAGCTACGCAAGCCGCTCCCTATGCGCCTCCAACGGCCACATCGACCTTACGGCAATCGTTCGACAGGTCCTTCCTGAGGAGGTTGTCGCCACACTCCGCTAAAAGGGGTACAATAAAGAGGAGGAGGTGGGGACATGAAGGGGTGGCAGATGAAGGACCTGAAAGACCTTGCTGCCAGGGCAGGAGGCAGGGTGCTCGTGTGCGGATCGGTGGGGGAAGCTTTCGAGAAGGCTCGGGATCTTGCCGAAAAGGTTCGCCTCTACAGGGTGAAAGGGGAGGAGTCGTACTTCGTAGCCCTTCCCGATCGTGGCGAAGAGAACGCCCAAATCCTCAAGGAGATGAACGAGAAAACCGCCCTGGAATTTGAAGAAGTTACGGGCTGAGGGGAGGGGCGAGACCCCTCCCCCGTTTTCGGTCAGAGCGAGGTCGTGTTGGTCTCGACGACCTGTGCTCCGACTTTCTCCACCAGGTCTCCGCCTGAAGTGGCGAAAACGTTCCGGGCAAGGATGAGGTCCATGACCGCGTTGACATCCTGGGGCGAGAGGTCCTCGCGGGGATACCGGAGCCGTATCCGGAAAGCCCTGCCTTCTTCGTTCCGAAAGGTCATTACGAGGATTTTACTCATCCCTCACACCTCCTTACTCGGTGAAGACTTTGTTCTCCGTCAGGGTAATGTCGAACACGGGGTAGGCGAGGAGTCCGCTCAGCGCCAGGGCAACATCGTAGAGGTCCTGGTATGTGGCGTTCTCCTTCACCCGGAAAGAGAGCGTTCTCGTCAGGGGCCGTCCGTTGTCAGGATTCTCCCCGACCTGGAGACGCACCCGAAGACGATTGGGCTGTTCGGTCACCACAACCGGTGGCACAGTGGTTCACCTCCTGTTTTTTGTCTCCATCCTTTAAAGAAAAATGGCGACACGGGCAGAACAGAAGAAGGGAGGAAAGGATATGGGGTATCTCGGTTACTTTCCAAAGGACTTCCTTTTCGGTGTGGCTACGGCATCGTACCAGATTGAGGGGGCCTGGAATGAGGACGGGAAGGGGGAGAGCATCTGGGACCGCTTCGCCCACACTCCGGGGAACATCCTCGACGGCACCACAGGGGATGTGGCCTGCGACCACTACCACCGCTTTGCAGAGGACGTGGCCCTCATGCGGGAACTCGGTGTTAGTGCCTACCGCTTCTCCATCTCCTGGCCCAGGGTTTTGCCCTCAGGGAAAGGAGCAGTGAACGAGAAGGGCCTTGCCTTCTACCGCAGGCTCATCGAAAAGCTCAAGGAGGCGGGGATCAAACCCGTTGTCACCCTCTACCACTGGGACCTCCCCCAGGCCCTCCAGGACCGGGGAGGATGGGAGAACGAAGAGACCATTGAGGCCTTTGCAGAGTATGCCCGGTTGCTTTTTACCACCTTCAAGGACGATGTACACCTCTGGATTACCCACAACGAACCCTGGGTGGTGGCCTTCATCGGGAACTACGAGGGCAGGCATGCTCCGGGGAAACGTGATTTCCAGGCGGCTCTTCGTGTAGCCCGGAATCTGCTTCTTTCCCACGGGCACGCGGTCCGGGTCTTCCGAGAAGTGAGCCCGGAAGGAGCCATCGGTATCACCCTGAACCTTTCCCCCGTCCATCCTCTCACGGAGGAACAGGAGGACAAAGAGGCCGCCCAGCGCTTCGATGGCTACCTCAATCGCTTCTTCTTAGACCCCCTCTTTCGCGGACAGTTCCCCGAGGACATGCTCGCCTTCTACCGGAAAAAGGGCTTTACCCTTGAACCCTTTACGGAGGAAGAGCGTGCCCTTGTGGCCCAGCCCCTGGATTTTTTGGGCATCAACTACTACTCCCGCCACGTCGTGCAAAAAGGAGGGGAACCGGTTCTTGAGACCAGAGAACACCAGAACCCCTACGTTGAGCGGAGTGACATGGGCTGGGAGGTGTACCCCCGGGGGATATACGAGATTGTGGAACGGGTGACTAAAGAATACCAGCCTCAGGCCATCCACATCACCGAGAACGGTTTTGCCTTTCCTGATACCCTGCAAAACGGCACCATCAATGACGAGCGGCGGATAGCCTATCTCCGGGATCATCTTCTCTGGCTCTACCAGGCCCTTGAGGCAGGGTATCCGGTCAAGGGGTACTTCGTGTGGAGCATTATGGACAACTTCGAGTGGGCTTTTGGGTTCTCCAAGCGCTTCGGCCTTGTGTACGTCGATTACACCACCCAGCAGCGCATCCCCAAAAGGAGTTTCTTCTTCTACCGGGAGGTTATAAGAAGGCGAAGCATCCGCTAAGGAAAGCCCGGGGGCTTTCCCCGGGCTTTCGAGCACTACAGTTTCGGCCGTACCGCAAGGAGCTCCCGAATTTCCTCCCCGAGAGCTTCTTTCTCCTTCTCACCGAGGGGCTTCAGGGGCTTCCTGGGGAAGCCACCCTCAAAGCCAAAGAGGTCCATGGCAGCCTTCACGCCACTCACACCGTACCTTCCAGAGACGAGGCTGTTGAGTCGAGCAACGAAGCGGTGGAGGGGAAGACCACGCTCAAGGTCTTTCCGAAGTCCAAGCTCCACGAGGTCGCAGCAGAGGTCAGGGAAGACGTTGGCCAGAGACAGCACTCCTCCAACAGCCCCCACAAGGAGGGCCGGGAAGACGAAGTCGGCAGACCCGGCGAGGACGAAGAAGGCCTTCCCCTCTGAGGCGGCGATGTAGGCGTCGTAGTTGCCCTTTGAAGTGTCCTTGAGGCCGAAGATCTTGGGGTGCTCACTCACCCGGGCGATGAGGGCAGGAGAAAGGCAGAGGTTGTTGGCCACTGCCGGATTGTTGTAGAGGAGGACCGGTTTTTCTACTGCCTCGGCAACTTCAGTGAAGTACTCGTAGAGGGCGTCATCGGTCATTCTTCTTGCGAAGAAGGAGGGGGGCATGAGGCTCACAAAGTCCACCCCAAGACGATCAAGGTCCTGGGCGAGCTTCTTCGACTCAAAGGTGGATTCGCAGCTTGCTCCTCCAATGAGGACCTTGTCACCCTTCACCTCAAGGACCGCTTCGATGACTCTGAGCTTCTCTTCATACGTGAGGCTCCGGAACTCCCCATTCGTCCCCAGGGCAAAGTACCCCCGGAGCCGGGTCTTCGAGAGTTTCTCGACATTCCGCTTCAACGCCTCAAAGTCAATGGTGCCGTCCCCTCTAAAGGGGGTGACGATGGGGGCAAAGACCCCGGTGAGCTTTTGCCTTATGTCTTCAGGTTTCATGGGACTCACCTTTCCTGGTGAAAAACGCGATGATTTGCTCTGCAGCCTGCACTGCCACCCGCTCCGTACTCTCTTGCGTGAGCCCCGCAACGTGAGGCGTGAGAATGACGTTGGGGAGAGAGCAAAGCGGGTGATCCCCGGAAGGGGGTTCCTTTTCGAAAACATCGAGGGCTGCTCCTCGAATCCACCCCTCCCTCAGGGCTTCAAGAAGAGCTTCCTCGTCCACCACGGCTCCCCGGGCCACGTTGATGAGGAAGGCCGTGGGTTTCATAAGCCGGAACTCCTCCCGCCCAATGAGGTGTCTGGTACCTTCGGTGAGAGGGACATGGAGGCTCACGAAGTCACTCTGGGAAAGGAGTTCAGAAAGGGTGGAAACCTTCTGTACCCCCTGGAGAACGCCCTCCGGAACAAAGGGGTCAAAGAACAGCACCTTCATCCCAAATCCCAGGCTCAGACGGGCTACCTCCTGGCCAATTGCCCCAAAGCCCACAAGGCCAAGGGTTTTCCCTGAAAGCTCCAGAGCCCGGTACGTATACCGGGAACGCCACTCGCCCTCCCTGACCTTCCGGTCGTAGAAGAAGAGGTCCTTGGCCAGGGCCAGAAGGAGTGCCAGGGTATGCTCGGCAACAGAGGTGGTGTTTCCTCCCGGAGTATTGAGTACGGCAATGTTTCTTTGCTTTGCATACTCCACGTCGATATTATCCAGTCCCACTCCTACCCGGCAGATGACACGGAGATTCGAAGCCCGGTCGATGACTTCTCTTGTTACCCTGAAACTACTCCGCACAAGGAGCGCGTGGGCTTGAGGAAGGTATTCCCACACCTTCTCCTTCTCTTCAGGAGAGAACACGAGCACCGCAAAGTCCTTTTGCGCTCGAAGGAGTCCCAGGGCCTTCTCAGCAATCGGTTGAGGAAGAAGGATCGTCCACTGAGGCATGGCATACCCTCCGCTTAAGTCTGGAAGCTGCTCATGGTTCTAAAGGTCTCCTTGAGCACCCCGTAGAGGCGCTGGTAAATCCTGAAGAACTCTCCATAGAGCCTGGCCTGTTCCGGGTCGGGGAGGGTTCGTTCCATAACCTCGAGTTTCCCCACCGCCTCCTCCATCGAAGACCAGAGGCCAATCCCGACTCCCGCAAGGAGGGCCGCACCGTAACTCCCTCCTTCCTCTCCGTAGGCAACGGTAAGAACCTCGGAGTTGAAGATATCGGCGTGGAGCTTCTGGAAGAGCCTGCTCCTTGCTCCACCCCCTGAGATTCGTACCTGGGAGACCGAAAGCCCCAGGTCCTCCATAAGGGCGAAGACATCCCGGAGGCTGAAAACAATCCCTTCAAAGACACTGCGGACAATGTCGTTCCGGGTATGGTGCAGACCAAAGCCGATGAGGACGCCCCGGGCAAAGGGATCCGCATGGGGACAGCGTTCCCCGATGAGGTAGGGCAGAAAGAGGATGCCCCTGGCCAGAGGAGCACTGAGCTCAGCTTCTCGGCTCAGGAGGTCGTAAGGGGACCCGCCGATGAAGCGGGCGAGCTCCCGCTCCAACCCTCCAAAGGTGTTCCTGAACCAGCTCAGGGACCCTCCTGCGGCAAGCGTTGTTCCGTAGACAATCCAGCCTCCAGGGACGGCGTTGCAGAAAAACTGCAGAGTGTTCCCCGGGTTCTCGTAGAACCGATCCAGAGACATGCCCACAATACCTGCCGTCCCCAGGGTAATGCTGATGGTTCCAGGACGAATGGCACCAACCCCCACCGTCTGAACGACGGCATCTCCTCCTCCACCCACAACGGGAACCCCTGAACGCACACCCACTTCCTGAGCCACCGCAGGAAGCACTGAGCCTGTAATCTCCGGGGACTCGAAGACTTCGGGGAAAAGGCCAAAAGCGACCCCAAGTTCCTTGACGAGGTCTTTCGCCCAGGTCCTCTCTCGCACAGAGAAGAGTCCGGTTCCAGAGGCATCACTCACATCTGTAGCGTATTTTCCCGTAAGTCTCAAGCGGATGTAGTCTTTGGGGCAGAGGAATTTCTCCGCCCTTTTGAAGACTTCAGGCTCGTTCTCCCGGACCCAGAGGATTTTCCCTCCTGTGTACCCGGGAAGCATGGGGTTATTCGTGATTTTGATGAACTCCCGTTCCCCGCCTACCATTTCGTGTATTTTTGCACAATATGGGGCACTCCGCTGGTCGTTCCACATGATGCAGGGACGGAGGACATTCCCTGCCCCATCAAGGAGCACAAGCCCATGCATCTGCCCCGTGAGGCCTATACCTTCAACGGTGTAGCCCTTTTCTTCAACATCCCGGGAGACTTCCAAAAGCGTCGCTTTCGCCGCTTCCCACCAGTCCGAAGGATCCTGCTCTGACCAGCCCGGGAGGGGGTTGTACACCGGGTACTCCCGAGTGGCTCTCGAGAGCACCCGCCCCTCTTCGTCAACCGCAAGGGTCTTGCAGCTTGACGTCCCGATGTCTATCCCCACCACACAGGGCTTTTTCTCTGCCAAGCTCATTCCCCCCTTCAGCCGGCAAACTCCACCTTGATGTGCTTCATCTCAAGGTATGAAAGGATACCCTCTGGACCAAGATCAGTGCCAAAGCCGCTTTCTTTCCATCCCGTGTACGGAGCGTAAATGGTGGCAACATCGACGTTGTTGAGACCGATATTCCCACACTCAAGGCCAAGGCAGATACGGCGTGCTCTCTCGAGGCTCGAGGTGTACACGTATGCGGCAAGGCCATAGCGGGTGGCATTCGACCACGCAATGGCCTCCTCAAGGCTCTCAAAGGGCATAATACCTACCGCCGGGCCGAAGGTCTCCTCTTTCATGATGAGCATATCGTGGGCAACATCGACAACCACCGTGGGTTCGAAAAAGTATCCCTTTGCGTACTGTTCCCCTTCTGGCTTCTTTCCGCCACAGATGACCCTTGCGCCCTTCAAAACCGCGTCCTCAATGTGCTCCTTGACCTTCTCCAGAGCCTCAAGGCTCACCATCGGGCCAAGGTCCACATCAGGATCGGTGAGGCCATTGCCAATACGGAGCTTCCTGGTTTCGGCAACGAACTTCTCCACGAAGGTCTCATAGATTGGTTTTTCCACGTAAATGCGGTTCACAGAGTTACAGACCTGCCCCATATTCCGGAAGGACCGTCGTACCCCGCCTTTCACGGCCTTCTCAAGGTCGGCATCGGCGCAGACAATAAGCGGCGACTGCCCCCCAAGCTCGAGAGACACCCGCTTCACTCCCGAAGCGCAGTACTCCATGACCTTCTTCCCCGCTTCAGTAGACCCAGTAAAACTCACCTTCCGGACAAGGGGGTGGAGGATGAGGCTTTTGCCAACGACCGACCCTGCTCCGGTGACACCGTTCACCACACCCTCAGGAAGACCGGCATCAAGGAAACAGGCCAGAAATTTGAGCGGTGAGAGGGGGGTCTCTGAGGGGGGTTTAGCCACCACCGTACATCCTGCCGCCAGCGCTGCAGCAACCTTCCAAGCAAGGAGCTGTACCGGGTAATTCCAGGGGGTAATGGCGGCCACAACACCAATGGGCTGGCGAATGACGATGCTCTGGAGGTTCGCCTTATCAAGAGGAATGATTTCCCCGAAAACCCGCTTTCCTGCTTCGGCAAAGTACCGCAGAACTTCAGCAGAGCCTTTAACCTCGCTGACCGCCTCCTTCAGGGGCTTTCCCTCTTCAGCAGTGAGGATACGACCGATCTCCTCTGCCCGTTCCTCGACAAGCTGAGCGGCTTTATGGAGGAAACGAGCTCGTTCAAAGGGGCTGAATTGCGACCATTGTTCGAAAGCCTTCCAGGCTGCCTGGACTGCTTCGTTGACCTGCTCCTCTGAAGCCGCCGGGACCCGGGCAATGACGTCTTCTGTTGCCGGGTTGATAACGTCAATGTACTTCCCTGTGCCGCTTTCAGTCACGAACTTCCCGCCAATAATCATCCCCTGAACTTCCATCACTTCACGCTCCCTCCTGCTTGACCTTTCCGGTAACCCAGAGAATGACAAGGGGAAGAATCCCGGTATTGTACGTCACGTGGTACTTCCCAGGCTCCACGTAGAAGGCGTCTCCCTCTTTAATGGGGAACCGCTCGTCCCCAATGACCATCTCCCCCCGACCGCTGAGAACGAAGTACACCTCCTCCTCATCCGGGTGGGCGTGTCCTGTGGTTTTGCCATCGGGGTACACAATGGTGTACCCAAGCTTCAGGACCTTCGAGGGCGAGGTTTCCGGATCGATGAGCCAGTAGGTATCCCGAAGCGTTTCTCCTTTCTTGGCCTTCGCAAAGTACCGGAACGACCGTTCACAGGTGTCCGGGGCCACTTCGTTGATGTTGACGATGTAGGCCATGTGGAACGTCACCTCCCAAGTTCTCAGAGAATCAGATGCTCTTCCTCAAAAACCCGAATGACCGCAGGGGCAAAATAGAGCCACACGGTATCCCCCTCAGCGTACCGTTCTCTGGCAGGAACCACTGCTTTAGCGTCGGTTTGCGTACTGTCCTCAAGGCGAACCGTAAGCACCGTTTTGTCTCCCTGGAACTCAATGACCTTGACCACTCCGGCAACGGTATTTTCCCTTTGCCGTTCGCGGAAGACCTCAACGTGCTGAGGTCGAACTCCAAGCGTCACCTCTGTCCCGATGTACTTCGAGTCCAAGCTACCCTCAAGGGTAAAAACCCTCTTTCCTTCGTCAGTCAAGATAGCCACAGTGCGTTCGCCCTCCACTACTGCCGGGATGAAGTTCATGGTGGGTTCCCCGATGAAGTACGCCACGAATTTGTTCGCAGGACGGTTCCAAACTTCCTCCACCGTTCCTATCTGCTGGAGTTTTCCCTCGTTGATGATGAGCAACCGGTCACACAGGGCAATGGCTTCCGCCTGGTCATGAGTGACGTAAATCGTCGTCAGGCCGAGCTCGTCGTGGAGATGGCGGATGCGGGCCCGAAGCTCGTGGCGAACCCGCTGGTCCATGTGCGAGAGAGGCTCATCAAGAAGCGTCACGTTGGGTTTCCTCACAAGCGCCCGAGCAAGGGATACCCGCTGCTGAATACCACCGGCCAGAGACCCGGGGTACTTTTTGAGGTACGGGGTAAGCTCGAGGAGTTCGGCGATGAACTTCACCCGCTTCTCCACCTCAGGACCCTTCATGCCCCGGGCCCTCAAGGGAAAGGCGATGTTCTCGTAAACGTTGAGACGATAGTACAGAGCATAGGACTCAAAGGCCAGGGCGACATTGCGTTCCGCCGGCCCCAGGTGGTTCACCACTTTCCCGTCAAAGAGGATTTCTCCCCGGGTGATGTCCTCAAGTCCGGCAAGCATCCTGAGGGTTGAGCTCTTCCCCCCACCTGAGGGACCGAGAATGGCGAGGAACTCCCTGTCGTGACAGGTGAAGGTGAGATCCTGCACGGCTACAACATTCCCCCGGGGGTAAATCTTCCACACATGCTGCACGTCGATCCTGCTCATTTTTCCGAACTCCCTTCCCTCAAGACCTCCACAGTCTTCCCGTAGAAGAACATCCACTGAGGGTCAAAGTCGAGCCAGACCTCTTCTCCTTTGCTGTACTTGCAAAACCCCACGGTCCGAACGTACAGGAAGGTATTATCCCTGAGCCTGAAGGTCACGACACTGCTTTCGCTTTCGTGGATGACGGCGTACACCGGAAGTCGAAAGGCGTTTTCCGAAGGCTTCTCTCCTCCGAGGCGAATGTGTTCCGGTCGGATGCCAAGGCGCACAACCTTTCTGCCATTCTCGTTCCAGGATACGCCCTGCGCCTGTTCTGCAAGACGTCCTTCAAGCCGCAGGGTGAAATCCTCTCCCTTGCGGAAGAAGAGGGTCCCGCCCTCCGGAATGATCTCTCCATCGATGAGGTTCATGGGGGGGTCTCCCACGAGTCTCCCCACGAAGTCCGTCCTGGGATAGTAGTAGATTTCCTCAGGGGTTCCCTCCTGCTCCACGAGACCCCGACGCAAAATCACCATTCGGTCGGAGAGCGCCAGAGCTTCCCGGAAATCGTGGGTGACGTAAATAATGGTGCTCCCATACCGCTGGGCGAACTCCTTGAGGAGGGTCTGCGTTGAGAACTTGAGCTTGGCGTCAAGGTGCGCAATGGGCTCGTCAAGGAGGTACACTTCGGCTTTCCGCACCAGAGCCCTCGCCAGGGACACCCGCTGTTTCTGTCCCCCACTCAGGTTCTGGGGGAGACGGTCAAGGAGCCTGTCAATCCCAAGGAATGCGGCGATCTCTCCCACCCGTTTTCTTTCTTCTTCGGGAGTGAGTTTCAGCCGCCACCTCGGAGCTCTCAGGGGAAAGGCGATGTTCTCATAAACCGTCATATGAGGGTAGAGGTTGTAGGTTTCAAAGGCCATGGAGACGTTGCGCTCCTGCGGGGGAAGGTCGTTGACCACCCGGCCGTTGAAGAGAATTTTCCCCGAAGTCACTGGCTCTATCCCGGCAATCATTTTGAGAATGGTGGTTTTCCCTGCGCCGGTGGGACCCAGAATCGAGAAGAACTCCCCCTCCCGACAGGTGAAACTCACCCCTCGAACGGCCATTTTCTTTCCGTACATCTTCACAACGTTTTCCAGCCGGACCTCCGCCATAGGTCATTCCTCTCCTTCCTCTTCCTCCTCTTCTCTGGGGCGTGGACCGTACTTGAGGAGGAGGAGCGCAAAGATTGTCGCGACAATCGTTCCTACCCAGAGGGGCACAAACCGCTCCACGAACTTGATCCACAAAAGGTTCACGAAAATCCAGGAAAGGATGGACCAGAAAATCCAGTCTCCCGTCGTCATTCGGGGAAGCATCATTCTCACCAGCCTCTCGTAAAGAGCACCCTCTCAACCCTTCACCGCACCAAAGGTCAGACCACGGATGATGTACCGCTGCATGAACCAGGCCGCAACAAGGGTCGGGAGAATGACAATGGCCGCTCCTGCAGCCATGGGGCCGTATTGCACCTCAATAGAACCCCAGAATGAGGAAATGAGCACCGTTACCGGCCGTGCTGCTACACGGGTGAAGAGGAAACTGAAAAGGAACTCGTTCCAGGACCACACAAGGCAAAAGACCGCAGTCACAGCAAGCCCAGGACGTACGAGGGGAAGGACAATTTTTCGGAAAATATCAACGCGGCTGTACCCGTCCACCATGGCCGCTTGCTCAAGTTCTTCGGGGATTTCCTTGAAGAACCCGTAGAGGAGAAAGGTGGCAAAGGAAGTGTTGAAGTAGATGTGGAGCAGAGTCAGACCGAAACGGGTGTCGAGCAGCCCGAGATTGCGGTACATAACAAAGAACGGAATGGCCGCCACGACCCCAGGGAACATTCTCGTGGAAATGGTGGTGAAGAGGAGGTGGCCCTTCCCCGTGTTCCAACGGGCAAAACTGTAAGCCGCCAGAGAAGAAATGACCATCACCACCACAGTACTTGCGACGCTGATGATGACTGTGTTCAGGAAATTGTCCCAGAAGGGAAATTCCCGGAAGAGCCGGTTGAAATTCTCCATAGTGGGCTTGAAGAAAATGAGCTTCCTCGCCTCGGTGGTGAAGATGTCGTTTGGCGACTTAAAAGCCGTAAGGTATATCCAGGCAAGGGGTGCCACAATGACAAAAAGGACGAAAGCCGTAACCAGCCAGAACACCACTTTCCCAAGCGTACCCATTTGACACTCCACCTTCCTTCAGCGGGTGCCTCCAAGGGCTCTCATGAGCATCTTGAACATGATGGCACACACCGCAATGGTGAGAACCAGCGAGAAGATAGCCATCGTCGAACCATACCCGATGTCAAAGTAGACAAAGGCCGTGCGGTACACAATCCAGTCAAGGAGCTCGGTCTGCACACCTCCCCGAGTCGTCCCGTAGAGAGGGTCAAAAAGGCGAATCAGCCACATGGTCCGCAGAACAACGATAATCATAATCAGGGGGCTCAACATCGGCAGGGTCAGGCGGCGGAAAGTGTACCAGGGAGAAGCTCCGTCCACCTTTGCCGCCTCGAAAACATCCCTGGGAAGGCTGCGCAACCCGGCTACCAGGACGAAAGTCGAAAAGGGGAACCACTGCCAGATGGTGATGAAACAAATCGTGTATAAGGCCCGTTGCGGAGACCACCAGTAGACTTTGTTCAACCCCAGGGCCTGCAGGATGAGATTCACGGCCCCAAAGTCGTACTCAAACATAAAGTTCCAGAGTAGCGAAAGAATCAAGGGGGCAACAAGAAGGGGCAGAAGGGCGAGACCACGGACGATGTTCTCCCCGGGGAATTCCCGGCTCCACAAAAGGGCAAGGCCAAGACCGATGAGGAGTTCACACGATACGCAGATCACAAGAACCTTCAGGGTCCGGTACAGGGCCTCGAGAAACGCCTTGTCATTCAGGAGCTGCCGGTAGTTCTGAGCACCAACGTAGATCGCCTCTCCCCGCATCCCCCACTGGTGGAAGGAGTAGTACGCACAGTAGAGCAGGGGATAGAGCATGAAGATTGCCAGCACCACAAGGAGGGGGATGAGCAGGGTCCACTTGAAGTACTTCTCGCTGGTGAGCACTTCCCAGATGGTGGGCTTCCTCGCCACCGCGTATCCTGTCTGGACTTCAGAAAAGGCCTCTGTCCTCATTCGTCTCCCTCCGCAAAGCCCCAGGGCGTGCGCCCTGGGGCCTGAATGTCACTCTTCCCGGATGGGCACAGTATCAAACTTCGAGGTGAGCTCAATGGTCTTCGCCACGAGTTCCTCCACACATTCGTCGACAGTCACTTCCTCAGCCATTGGCTTGTGGAGCACGTTCATCTGCATCTCGTACACCTTGCCGCCAGCTCTCGTATTGAAGTACCAGTAGTTGTCCACGTAGGGTGCCTGCTGCTTCCAGATATCTACGAGGTAACTGCACACAAGGCCAAGCGGGTATTCAGTCTCAGGAGAGTGGAACTCGGGATCAAGCAGGAGGTCCATACGGGCTGAGAACTGACCACCTTCCTTCATGAGAACCTTCTGACAGTCATAGGAGGCAATGTAGCGCACAAGCCAGTACGCTGCTTCGGGGTTCTTGCTCGCCTTTGCCACGCCTAAAGACCAGGCACCGGTGTAGGGCTGCCCACCGATGGTGGGGTAGATACCGAGTTTCCCATCAGGAACTTTCTCCTTGAGCAGATCTGCTGTCCAGGTGAAGAGGCTGGCAAACTGGTGTGGCTGAATGATGGCGAAACCTTCTCCCTGCTGAGCGCAGGCAAAGTCGAAGTTCGCGGTGAGGCACCCGGCAGGAGCAAACTTCAGAAGGTCCTTGTACTGCGTCAAAGCCTGTTTCAGGATATCCTTGTCCTTCTTGGTGATGACGAACTCCTTGATGGTCCCGTCGGGATTCTTCACGACCGTCGCATAGTCGCCACCCATACCCCAGATCCAGCAGCTGATTTCGTCGTTGATCTGGTAGGCCCCCGCCATCATGGCCACACCGTAGAGGTCGTGGTCCAGAGTCTTCCCCTTGAGCGTGTCGCCTTTCTTGCGGGTGAAGAATTCCGCCTGATCGTAGAGTTCCTTGTAGGTTGTCGGAGGTTTCAGGTCGTATCCGTACTTGGCCTTGAAGGCCGCTTGCTCTGTGGGGTCGTCGTACACATCCTGGCGGAGGAACATCCCCATGTGGTAGGTGTAGAAAGGCAGGACCATCTGTTTCCCATAGGCCTGGCCGCACCGCAAAAGGACGGGGGAGATGTTCTGGATATCCTCCCGGAACCCCTCAACACCCTTGGGGTCGTACTTTGCGGCGAGTTCTTCAAGGTCAAAGAGGTAATCCGACCACTCACAGGTCCACGAGGTCTCGACGTAGACCACGTCGTAGTACCCTGTTCCGGCCATGAGCTCAACGTTCTCTTTCGAGTACACTACTGGAGAGGCTACACGCTCAATGTTCACCTTGACTCCTGTAGCAGTCTCGAACTGCTTGATGTACTCAATCACCTTGTCCCACGCTGCTCCAGTCTCGACAATCATGTTGATGGGTTTTTTGTTTTTAATCTCGGGAATATCCTTAAGCCCAAACTTCTCCTGCGCCAGGACCGCAAAAGAGCACACCAGAACCAAGGCCACCACAAGGCCTCCAACAATACCCCGATGCCGCATGCTACCTCCTCCCTTCAAAGTTTCAGCTTCACAATGTCTGTTCTCCCCAAAAGTTTCCAGCAATGATGTTTATCCTCTCCGTGAACACCCCCTTTCCCCACTTCGTATACCCTCTCATTCCTTCGAGAGGAGACCTTCAATCCTCTCCATTGCCTGGGAGAACTCCCTGAGGTTGTGGATCTGCGCGCTTGAGGCGGCAATGTCCTCCATGGTGAAACCGTCGAATTCGAGGCTCCTT
>Ga0315298_1004549_pt1 | contig 20661 bp, 18 predicted proteins | sample WHS_1_MG_FD_203077 | JGI IMG/M metagenome (GOLD analysis project Ga0315298, IMG submission 203077) | Extremophilic microbial mat communities from Washburn Hot Springs, YNP, Wyoming, USA - WHS_1_MG | ecosystem: Environmental > Aquatic > Thermal springs > Hot (42-90C) | place: USA: Wyoming...
GTTTAGAGGAATTTTCCTATATAATCCAATTGAATAATGAATTGTCCAAGTCACATTTGAACATCAGATTTTTAAATGGGTATAGAAATTTATAAAGGGTTTTTAGGTAGGAATACTTGCTTGCAGATATAATCTTTGGAAAATTAGATCACCATTTATTTCCTTCACTAAATTTTCTTTCGTTTCACCTCACAAATTGCCTTCATTATTACTGCCATGAGTTGTGTTTCCTCTACAGCCATCACTGCATATCCAGTTTCGCTAGTCACGATCCAACTATCATCCATCTCTTCAAGATAACCAAATATAGCTGAATCCTCACCACCTGTTTTATTTCCGTTCTTTAAGGCGGACTCAAAAGTCCAACCCTCATTAAAGGAAAAGTCATCGTCAAACCAATCTTTTCTATATGTCTTATAAACAGACCTTATAGCGTCAATTGCGCTGGAAGCATTAATCTTGCCAATAGGCTCAATTACATCGCTATCGCCTTGTATCTTAAATGTAAAATAGCTTTTCATCTTTTCTCCTTAAAGAGTGGAAATAACATTATGTCAAAACTTGCTCAATCTTTTCCCAAAATCTCCCAGTAAGGCTTATGTTAAGTTTATAGACCGGGACAGAGTTTAATATATCAAAAGCATTATTAAATACCTGACGCATAATTTCGGACTGCTCATCTTTGCTCATACGTATTATAGCCTTTGCAAGAACTTGATAAGCAGTTCCTGTCATATATATTGAGGACTTGTCTTTGGGTAATTGCACGACTTCATCATTATCAGCCCTTTCAAGAAAGAATATCGCTGATAATGGGACTGATTGATGAATGTCCCATTTATTGTTCGCTCTATCCCAAAAATAGTCGCTCCAAGTTGGGAAAGGATGAACTCGGAATTTATTATCTTTATCTGGTATAATAAGGTTTTCGTCATCACACAGTGCTTTCCAAGGTGAAGGAAGACGACGACATGTTGTTGATTTACCTGTCCCGCCTGGTGCAACGAATAATACGCCTTTGCCGTTATATTCCGCTAATCCAGAATGAGTTGGTAAAGCACCAATTTTTAAACATTTTAAATAGACAAAACATAGTGCAATCCACATAGCGACATATTTATCATCTTTTGATGGTTCTTGTGATTTATACTCTACTATAACATCGTTAGATTGCACACCATACCAAATTCTGCAAGCATTGTAATCATAGGCTTTCCATTCAGTTTCTGAATTGGAGAAGATTGATTGGATAGTATTTTCATTAAGTTGGTCCGAGTTTGACGAGTTAAAAAAGACAATTTTAGGATATTCATTCATCGGGCATTCATTTAATCTCATTATTTCTGATAATATATCGGCATATTTTATGCTGTCTTCGTATCCAGTTATCCACCAATTATTATCATCTCCTAATTGAATACAATATCCCTTTAAGTAGTTATAGCGTGCCATATTAATAACATATTACTCCATATAATAAAAGCTAATGAGAATAGAAGGTAGGACATAAGAAAGGATTTAATAAATAATTATTATCTGAAGATCGGACATGAGTTCGGACAATTTATTATCTAATTAAATTATCTAGGGAAATCCCTCTAAATCTCCCTTTTCCAAAGGGAGACTTTTATGGCTTCCCTCTTTGAAAAAAGTAACTCTATTAGTTTCCCCCTTTGAAAAAGGCATCTTCCTTATCTTTCCCCCTTTGAAAAAGGGATTTTTGAAATGTTTGGAAAAATTTAGTTTTAGCAGAAAGTATTATTTTCACTTATTCTAGAAAATGTCCGAACTAATGTCCTAAGTTCAGTTATTATATATTAACAAAAGGGCTAATTCAATTGCCAATATATATAATCAAATTCGGATATAACCAGAATCCAACATTACTGTTACATTGAGAAGTACTTAAACTGCCTCATCTCCGCTTCCACGAGTACAGTAATCTGGATTTTGCCCCAAAGACACTACCCTAACGTTTCCTAATTCAACGAGAACAGGTTTTGTCCATTCTAACTTTTTTTCCATTTTTTGATCCTTTTCTGTATTAATCTTTAGAAGAAATCAGTAATAACAATATAAAATTAAGGTCAAATAAAAGAATTAAAAAATTGTATCTCCCAATTTATCATATAGTTTATTATCATCTATTTTACAAAAGGGAGATACAATGGATTAAACAAGGACAGATGTTACATTTTTAAAATACCATTGTAGTTATTTTTATACAATAGTATTTATCCTTTTATTACTTCTCTCCTACTCTATTTCCGAAACTACAACTATTGGCGCCTGTCCCAACATGACAAACAGAATCCGTTTGAAAGTCCTCTCCTAATGACATACGCCTAGCATTCCCTAATTCAACAATAACAGGCTTTGACCATTCCAATTTTTTCATTTTTTCACCACCCATAATAGATTAACCTTATTTAAAATAATCTACACAAAATCAATAACAACACTACTCTATTAACATCTAAAAGACCGCCTCTATTCCCCTCTTATTGTTATCATCAAAGAAGAACCTTCAATGATAACCAATGTTTAACTGACCTTAATAAATAATGCCAAAAATTCAACATTGATATACTTAGAAATTACACTTCATAACCTGCTAATCCGCGATTTATCAATTCTTGAATAAACTCCTGTATGTATGTTTCAGCATCATCAGGCACGTTATCACAGTCATTACGGAGTTGCTCTAATATATCTTTGATAGTATGTTTGCCATCTAAAAGTTTCCAGATATACAGACTTACTGGATTTATTACAAAACCATTACCGCTGTTTGGATCAAAAAGGACTGCCCAATCATCAAATTCTTCTCGCAGAACAACAAGCGGATTTGCTATTACCATATCTTCCTTTGGCAATATTAATTCTCCTTGTAGAATACTATTATTTTGATTTAAAGTTTGAAAATATGATTATCTTTGTTACTATTATATCATATTTCTTTTAAAAGTCAATAATTTTTTTCATAGGAGTTTTTTGTCCGAACTCATGTCCGATCTTCAGAGAAAAAACTTGATCCTCATAAGTTATTGTGTTAGAATGTGATATGAGAAGTTTTTAACCAATAATCCCAAGGAGGTACAAATGAAAAAGCTTATTTTAACATCAATTCTATTAGTTTTTTGTGCGATGGTGTTTCCAAACATCGGTTATTCCATTGGATTTGAAGGGTTTGGCGGAAAAATCGGTTTAGTTATGCCAGATGGTGGGGATAATACCATCGGATTTGGTGCAGTTGGGTTTCTTGGTTCTATTTTACCTTCATTGACAGCCCTGAAGGCAGAAACAAGTCTAGAATATTGGGGTAATTCATCTGACTTCCTTGGCGGAAGCTCCAATCTTTCTGTTGTTAGTGCAAACGGCACTGCTAAATATTTCTTTACAAGCTCAGGCATATCTCCGTTTGCTGGTGCGGGAATTGGGCTTGTTTTTTCAAGAGCTAGTATAAAATATAAGGAGCAAATCTTCGGGCTAAAAGATTATTCCGATTCAGAAACAGACATTGATCTTAATCTCGTTGGCGGAGTTGATATTCCTGTCGGTGTTGGAATGAAGTTTACCGCTGAAGGAAAAATCGCTGTCGGCGATGCTGATTGGTTCCAAATAACTGGCGGAATTCTTGTTATGTTAAAGTAATATCGCAAAAGCTGACTAAGATTTGTTATAAAATGAAAATAATTACATCACCAAAAGAGATGCAAGCTTACGTCAAAAGGGCAAGAACCGATGGGAAAACCGTCGGGCTTGTTCCTACAATGGGTGCCTTTCACGAAGGACATCTAAGCCTTATGCGTCGTGCAAGGGCTGAAAACGACATCGTTGTTACAAGCATATTTGTTAATCCTACCCAATTCGGTCCAAAAGAAGACTATAATGCCTATCCAAGAGACCTTGAAAACGACTCAAAAATGGCTGAAAAAATCGGCGTTGATGTTATCTTTGCTCCTTCTGTAAAGGATATGTATCCGCAAGGTTATGCTACTTTCGTGAATGTGGAACGGATAACAGAAAAGATGTGTGGGGCATCACGTCCAGGTCATTTTAGAGGCGTTGCAACTGTCGTAACCAAGCTATTTAACATCATTCCTGCACATAAAGCATATTTTGGTCAAAAAGATGCTCAGCAATGCGTAGTCATAAAACGGATGTCAGAAGACTTGAATTTTGATATAGACATAGTGATCTTACCAACTGTCCGTGAGAATGACGGGTTAGCGATGAGTTCTAGAAATAAATATCTAAGCGATGAAGAACGAAGATCCGCACTTGTTTTGTTTAAATCTCTTTCTATGGCAAAGGAACTTATCAGATCAGGCGAACTTAACTCAGAGAAAATACGTCAAAAGATGTTAGATATTATCAATGCAGAACCATTGGCAAGAGTGGATTATATATCAATTGTAGATGCAGAGACATTGGAAGACCTAAACGAAATTAAAGACAATACTTTGATAGCCTTAGCAGTATTTATCGGCAAGACACGGCTTATTGATAACATCATCATTGACCAAATTAATCCTTTGAAATAACATTCATTCACTTTTCGGAGGGAAATAATGCTTCGTCGTATATTTGCCCATATTATAATAATTTCTATGATAACATTATTATTCGGTTGTGTGAAAAGCACTGTTGTCCGAAAAGCGGATTGGGAAGTCCATTTCAACGACATATGTTTCATAGAAGGGAAATATGGCTGGATTGTCGGTGAAAAGGGAACAGTTATCCATACCGAAGATGGCGGGAAAAGCTGGGAATTACAAAATACAGAAACAAAAGTGGAACTGAAAGCGGTTTACTTTATCAACAAAAACAAAGGTTGGGCAAGTGGAGTAAACGGCACAGTGATAAGCACTTGGGACGGTGGGAGGCATTGGTCTCAGCAAAAATGCCCGACAACTGCGACATTAAACGATATTTTCTTTTTAAAAAATGGAACTGATGGCTGGGCTGTTGGCGAAAGCAATAAGATATTCCATACAACGAATGGCGGAAAAAATTGGTATCAAGAGCCTACTGGTGCAGATGTATCGCTATCAAGCGTTTACTTTCTAAACAATAAAGAAGGCTGGATCGTAGGCGATATGGACAGAGTGTATAGAACCCGAGATGGCAAAAGATGGGAACAAGTAGAATACCGCAGTGAAGAAGATCAGCAAAGAGTGCAAATGGTAAATACGCTTTATAAGATTCAATTTGTAGATGAGAAAAACGCTTGGATATGCGGAACAGATGGCTCTATATTCCATAGTAATGATGGTGGAGAAACTTGGGAACGACAACAAAGCAACATCCCTGCGGTTGGACATGTCCATTTTCCCGCTCAAAGCATACATTTTTACGATGCAAAACACGGCTGTGCGGTATCAATGGCAGGTCATATAGTCACTACTCACGATGGCGGTAAGACTTGGAAATTGCAGAAAAGCGGGATAAAAAATACGATATATGGAGTATATCTAACTAGTCCAAAAGATATTTGGGTTGTCGGTGAATATGGGGCAATACTTAATTCAAAAGATGGCGGAGAGACATGGACAATCCGTAGTGGAAAATCAGACATAACAGGCAACGATCTACAAGATGTCCATTTTGCAGATCAGATGAGAGGTTGGGCAGTTGGAAGGCGAGGGACTATCACAAGAACCGAAGATGGCGGTAGAACTTGGATTTCTAACGATGTTGACACATTCGGCAGTCTAAATAGCCTTTATTTCATCAATGATAACGAAGGTTGGGCGGTCGGCGAAATGGGGTCTATACTCCATACAACTGATGGCGGGAAATCTTGGGAAACTCAACGAGGCGTTATCGGACTGCCAATGTATGGAGTTTATTTCCGAAATTCCAAAGAAGGTTGGGTCGTCGGCGCTCTTGGGACAATTGCACATACTACTGATGGCGGAGAGACATGGTCTGAGCAGGTAAGCCCATCATGGCAGACATTATATGGCGTATATTTCCTTGATTCCCAAGAAGGTTGGGCGGTCGGTTGGCCCGGTGTTATAATACATACGATCAATGGTGGGCTTTCTTGGGAGAAGCAGGATAGCGGAGTATATGACGAGCTTTACGGTGTCTATTTCGTTGACTCAAAACACGGCTGGGTCGTTGGGCAACTTGGCAATATATTGCATACAGAAGACGGCGGAAAAACTTGGGTCCAACAGAAAAGCGGAACAGATCTGAGCCTTCGCAAAGTCCATTTTGCTAACACCAGAGTTGGTCTTGTCGCGGGTGATAAAGGAACACTGCTTGTGACGTCAGACGCCGGCAAAACATGGATTAAGAAGGATAGCGGAACAGAAAAAGACCTCTATGGCATCAGTTTTACAGGAAACAGTCTCTTTGCTGTCGGAGAGGGCGGAGTAACTATAAAATATACTGTTGACTCGCTTGGATCAAACGTCAAAGACCTTGTCGCAAGCGAGAAAAAGACAGAAATCGCAGAGACAACTCCTGAACCTGAGCCCCCTACTGAACGTGATGTATGGGAGATCGTCAGACAGCCTAACTGGACAACTAATTTTAATGATATATACTTCATTGATGAGAACAACGGCTGGGCGGTCGGATCAGATGGTTGTATTGTCTCAACAATAGATGGCGGGAAAACTTGGAAACAGCAAGTAAGCGGGACAACTAAAACTCTACGAAATATTTTCTTCCACGATCAAAATAATGGCTGGGTCAGTGGTGACAACGGGACGCTTTTATTCACAAAAGACGGTGGAAACACTTGGACTATACAAAAGACCGATACAAAAGATTCGTTAGGGCGGATATTCTTCCTAAACATGCAAAATGGCTGGATAGCCAAAGATAACGGAAGCCTTCTAAGGACAACCGATGGCGGGAAAACTTGGGCTAACTATGAGACTGGCTTCACTCCAAGACAATTCTCAGATATATACTTTACGGATGCCAACAATGGTTTAGCTGTGACAAGCACATCATTTGGTCATTCCGCTATCATACAGACAAACGATGGCGGAAGAGTTTGGAAACCAAGTTTTGAAAGCAAAGAGATCGGTCGGTCAGTTAAAAGGATTCAATTACTTGATAATCAGATCGGCTATGCCATAGAGCCTTATCAAATATTGCATTTTACCACTGATGGCGGAAAGACTTGGGAACAGAAAAAAGTCTCATCTGACAAAAGGCTTAGCGATATGCAATTTATAAAGCCTGAAATAGGCTGGGTCGTCGGCGATCAAGGCTTAATATTGCACACAACTGATGCTGGCAAAAGCTGGCAGATACAAAATAGCGGTGTTACTGTTGATCTCAGTGCTGTCTGTTTTGTGAACGAGAATATCGGCTGGGCTGTCGGTGAGATGGGAACAATTATTCAAACTACCGATGGCGGGAAAAATTGGTCAATACAGATTCAAGGCGATGGATATTCTCTGAAAAAGGGCTTTTTCGTCAACACCTATGAAGGCTGGGCTGTCGGCGACGACGGCATCGTTCTCCATACATGGAACGGCGGAAAATCTTGGGAAATTCAAAAGACACCAACAAATGAACGTATAATAGATGTTTACTTTGCAGAAGGCACCTCAGGTTGGGGCTGGCTTATGACTACCAAGGGAAAAGTCATCTACTCCATTGACAAAGGGAAAAACTGGAAGGCTATGGAAAATCAGAGAATATCGCCTTTTGGGAATTATACTTTACGGGATAATCAATTTGTCAGGCTCAGTGAAGGTTGGGCTGTTGGCAATGATGGGGTAATAATTCATAATGTTGATGGCGGAAAAATCTGGACAGTCGTTGATCAGCAGACAAGTTGGGCATTGAACGCTGTTAAATTTCCCGGATATGGTGCTGGATGGATAGTCGGCGATAATGGAACATTACTATTTGGCGGTGCTGATGGGTTAGTTTGGCAATTCAGAGACCCCGGAACTGGCGTCGATCTCAGAGGAATTGACTTCGTTGATCAAGCTTATGGATGGATCGTTGGCAATTCTGGATTGATAATCAACACACAAGACGGCGGGAATAGATGGGCAGGACAAAAAAGCAACACTAATGTAACTCTTTATGATGTTGAGTTCATCAACCGAAATGAAGGCTATGCGGTCGGTGCGAATGGAACCGTCTTACATACGACAGATGGCGGAAATACTTGGATTTTGCAAGAAACTAACACAACTTATGATCTATATGACATCAATCTATCAAAAGACGGCTCACTTTGGATAGTCGGCAAGTATGGCATTATCCTTAAACACAAACTAACACAGACCGCATCTGCACAAAAATATTGAAAATGTTCTCAACTTGAAAAAATCATCGTTTAAGCCCAATCTTCTCAATCGGTATCGGCTTAAATCCGAGTTTATATGCAGGGGAATCATCGCTTAACTGAAAGCTTTCTGGCGGAGTTTTTACAAATTTTGGGTCTTGATCAACGAGATTATCTTTTACTGTAACATAAGGTCTTGCCTCGTTGTATATGCCGTCCCATTTTCCACCAACTGATATATTGCGAATAACTAAATTGCCTTTTGGTGCTGCTGGTTCGTCATCAAGTATATTGACTAATTCTGGATAGCGTTTTGACCACAATTCATTTTGGTACGGCATTTCCTTCAAAGTCTCAGTCATTGTAGTTGCAACGTGATAGCTTGCCCAATTCATAGCTCTGGCGTCAATGTGGATAGCTGGAACGCAATCAACGAAGATGTTATTTTCAATTGTGCAATCTCTGCCTCCGCCGATAAACGCTGCCATAGTGACTTTATAAAATATATTCCCATATATTAAAGTCCCGCAGAACATATCATCAAGATAAACTCCGACACAGCCTTTGCCTTCAAAGCCGTTGATGTGATGAAAATAGTTATATCTGATCACCGTTCCACGCATAGACCAATTTCGTCCTGCATAAATAGCACCAGCATCATTAGATTCATAACAGACATTATAGATTTCATTAAATTCTATTATATGGTCGTTCCCACTGAAAAATATGGCTATATGTGGTGCATCATATATTAGGTTATTGTTAGCGCGAATTCCAACTCCTGACATTGATATTCCCGACTGATACATGCGATTCCATCTTCCGTAGTTGTGAATGTCGTTATTTTCTGCATAATGACCAGCGGGTTCAAGTTTTTTGCGATCCCCACCGGACATAGAGATTCCACCATCGCCGATTTCATATATATCGCAACCAATAACGCCATTATTTTTTCCACCAGAGACATTGATTGCCCAACTGCCGATATTTCGCAATGTGCAATTGACAATCTTATTGTCATTTCCACCCTGTATATTGATAGCAGTTCCTCTGACTGCCTCAAACGTTATGCCCTTTATTGTTACATAAGAGACGTTTTCCATATTTACATGGGTTTTCTGCACAGATACGATCGCCTGTCCATTCTCAATTGGTGAAGGGGGCATGAAATAGAGTATTCCCGTTTCTCTGTCAAGATACCATTCTCCGGGCATATCTAACTCTGCGAGTATATTTAATCCATAGAACCATTGACCTACACGATAACCATATCCATGATAAGGTGGTTTGACTGATATGATATGTTTTTCTGTGTCAATAGATTCAATAGGATGGCGTTGATCAGACCAATCCCAGAACCAATAACCATGGACCCAAGCATCTTTTTCATCGACCCATCGGTTAGGACGCTCTCCTTCATAGATGAATTTGCCTATCTTATCGCCTTTTGTCCCTCTTACGTCCACAGGATCGCCACCGACAAGCCCAACTATTTTAATAAAGCCATCATTTGGGTATCTTGCTAATGTCATAGGTTTATCGTTATAGAAAAGTTCAATTCCTCCGCCATTTACATTGCCAAAATCCTCTATTCCAATTGCTTTTAAGTCAGCTTGATAGATTTTATCTCTTACTTCGGGATCAAGTCTGTCAAGGACGTCTTTATCCGTAACTTTTGAAAAATCTTTGACCTGTTTTCCGCCAACAAAACGGACTTCCTCTCCTTTACTTGCTTGATATATGATCGGCGATTTTTCACTGCCAGAATCTTCACTGTTAAGAACAAAAGCCTGATCTCTATAATATGTCCCACCTTTGATCTCAATGATAATTTCGCCTTCGGGAATATTGCCTGACTTTTTTATTTTCCTTATCTCATCGCGAGCGCGTTCTATCGTCGCGAAAGGTTTATTAGCTTGACCTGACCAACTATCATTTCCATCAACAGCAACGTATAATGTTAAAGCAGTCATTTTTTCCTCCAAAAAATAACAGATTTAAGATATGATTGAAATTGAGCAATCAAATCTTTTTCAACAATTTTAGAGTTCTCATTATTAACCACATAGTTAAAACTACCACTCCTGCGATTAACCAATATATATTAACAGTCGGTTTGCTATGGATAGCATAAATTCTAATATGAGCGATGACTACAAAAGATAATATCATAGAAACTATACTGCTATATTCCCTCCGAATTGCCATAATCCAACTCCAGTTATTTTCTGGAGGACGCCATAGGCTTAATCTTGGAAAAAAGCAGGGTGTTTTTGAGACATACTCTCTGTATAAATCGCCGAATTTGCCGAAAAGAAAACTTTCCTCAACTAATATTATAGGAACATAGAATATCAAAAACAATAAACAATTTAGAATAACGATCAGATATGACCGTGTAAAGACGCTTAATCCAAATATTATCAAAAAATTTCCAAGATACAACGGGTTACGAGTGATTGAATATAAACCAGAGGTGTTTAATGCAGTAGCCCTTTGTGATTTTGTATTTCTTCCTGATGTGCCAGATGGGACAAAACCAACTGTGATTATTCTTACAATTTCACCTGAAATAGATATGAAAAGACAAAAAACTTGATATGTTATTTCAATAATTTGATTAGGAAAGGTATATTTTAGGTCATTTAAACGTAAGATTAAAATTAAGAAAAGGATGATGGGAATGTAACTTCGCCAACGAAAAAATAAGTTACCGAGTTTTTTTATATAATCATCAAGAGGTTGATATTGCCTATTTTTTCTCTCATCCACTAATTTTGACCCAATTATATTTAGCATTTTCAGAAATCATAGAAAACTTAACAGATGGCACAGTCAATTTCATTTACGAAAAGAATCTCTAATTTGCTTTATATGTGTTAATTTTTCCATGAGTGCAGATTTGTCTTTTGCTTCTAAAATGGTTTTGAATTCTGTAAGCTCTGAATTCATCTTGTCAATCATAGAGACGACCATTTCCTCGTTTTGAAGCAATATTCCACTCCAAAGTTCAGGACTGCCAGAGGCTATACGAGTGACATCGGCAAATCCAGTGCCAGCAAAGTCTATAGCGCGTCCTTGCTGATTCTCAATGCTTGACGCTAATTGAACCAAAGCATAAGCGACTAAATGCGGAAGATGGCTCGCCGCAGAGATAAGAAAATCATGCTCTTCTGGAGACATGATCTTTATTATTGATCCCATATTTTGCCACATATCAGAAACAGTTTGAACTGCATCTGAATTTGTAGACTCGGTAGGAGTTATTATGCAAAGATTTTGCTCAAAAAGGGTCGCACAGGCGGAATCTACGCCAGTTTTATGTGAACCTGCCATAGGATGCGCCCCGACAAAATATATGTCATTTGGAATAAAACTCTCAATTTCCTTCACAAGTTTTGATTTTGTGCTTCCGACGTCGGTTATGATACAGCCTTTTTTCGCATATTTAATTGCCTCTTTTGCTAATCCTGCTATCGTATCAACAGGCGTTGCGATAATAAGCATATCTGTATCTTTCATCGCTTCTGACAAATCCATCTCAATAGAATCAACAGCTTTCGTGTCAACGGCGTGTTTTAGAGAACTCCATCTACGTCCAAATCCAACGATCTTGCCTTTAAATCCAGCTCGTTTTAACGCTAAACCGACAGACCCACCGATCAACCCAACTCCTGCGATAGAAATGCAATTGACATTTTCATTAAACCCCATTCAACACCTCTTATCTATTTACCTAACACCGTTTTTAGGCATGTGATAAACCGTTCATTTTGTTCTCTTGTGCCGATAGTAACCCTGATGGAGTTCGGCAATTCATATCCAACAAGTGGACGCACAATAACGCCATATTTCAGCAATTCTTTCATCACTTGCGGACCTGGTCTGTCCAGATGGATAAGTATAAAATTCGCTTCTGATGGGACATAATCAATTCCGATTTTTTCCAACTCGTTATATAGATATTGTTTCCCTTCGGTATTAACTTTTATGCTTCTCTCAACGTGATCTTTATCTTTAAGGCTTGCCCTCGCTGCTAATTGGGCGACCATACTGACGTTGAATGGTTGACGAACCTTGTTCATCACTTCAACTAAATCTGATTTAGCTATGCCATAACCGACACGAAGTCCTGCTAAACCATATATTTTTGAGAAAGTTCGGCAAACGATGACGTTTCTACCATCATGGACATATTTAAGCGTCTGCGGATAATCATCACGAGTGACATATTCATAATATGCCTCATCAAAGACTACAATGACGTCTTCAGGGACTCTATCCATAAATTTTTCTACTTCCTCTGCTGTTACCATCGTCCCTGTTGGATTGTTAGGATTGGCGATAAATATAACTTTCGTCATATCTGTTATAGCATCAGCCATTGCTGAGAGATCATGCGTGTAATCCTTCATCTCTGTAACTACCGCTTTCGCGTCTGCGATCTTTGTCACTAATGTATAGACAACAAAAGCATGTCTTGAATATATGACCTCGTCTTCTGGCTTAATAAATGTGTCCGCTATAATTTGAAGGACGTCATTTGAACCGTTGCCCATAAGCAGATTTTCTGGTTTAACGCCCAAAATTTCCGCTAAATCGCGTTTCAAATAATAGCAATCGCCATCAGGATATAGAAAGACGTTTTCTGCACAATCCTTTATCGCCTGAATGCCTAATGGCGAAGCACCAAGTGGATTCTCATTTGATGCCATTTTTATTATGTCTGCTTCTGGAATGCCGAGTTCTCTTGATACTTCCTCTATCGGTTTCCCCGGTTCATAAGGACTTATGGATATGACGCCATCTTTTGCCAATTTCCTTTTGGACATTACAGTTTCCCCTTTCAAAAATATCGGATAAATACAAAGCATAACAAGTAGATTATCAAATTCTAATCTCCAGAAAGACCCTTCACTTCGTTCAAGGTGACATCTAAATATCATTCGTCACCCATCACTCGTTACCCGTTACGATTATGTTCCTGCTTCCGTATCTGATATTAGCTTAGTAAAATCTTCTAAAATGCTTGCTGGTATCATATAAATCTCTGGATTGGATTCCTCTTTCACATAGACATAATTGCCTATTGGGACTTCTTTGCCAATCATAACTTTCTTTTTTGTCCCATCTTTAAAATAGAAAGAGACAGAAACTTTTGGGCTATCTAAACCATACTCTCGCAAACCAATAGGGTCTTTTACGGTATCATAGACATACTTGCCTAATGAGCTTTCAATGGCTTTTTGTATGTCGTCGCTTTTTATATTAGTAGGTTGACTTTTCCATATACCTTTATCATCTTTGTTAGCAGTTAAAGTCGCAATTTTAGGCGTTGTATAAGCTATTTCAATTTTGTTTATCTCGGTTTCTGGTATGCCCAAAACAACCTCAACTTTTTTATTGCCTTTTTGGCTATCTTTCGGTTTGCGAATTTCAAAGGCATATACAAGAGCAAATAAAACTATGACAACACCTAATAATATTAACGTAGTTTTCGCTCTCATAGTCACTATCTCCGTTTCCACCAAACCCAAGCACCAGCAATAATCAGGATAATTGGGATAGTAAATATACTTGAATAACTCACAAGTCTTATAGTATCTCCGCTTAGCCTTTCTACCTTTGGAGTTTCGTCCTGACTTTTTGGTCCTATTGAGATAAGTTCCTCTTCCTCTGCAAGCCAGTTTAAAGAGTTCATAAATAAGTCTGGGTTGCCCTGTTGCAGATACTTATTCATCACAAAATCAGAATCGCCAAAAGCGACGATTACTCGCCTCTCTTTTTCCTTTTTAAATTTGTCAGATTCCGTTTTTGTGTCTTTTTCTTTTTTAGTGACAGCGACAGCGACTGTCAAAGGTCCTTTAATATCTTGTCCTTCGTTATATTCTATAATTTGTTTTTTCATAAGCAGGTCAAGGTTAGTTTCGCCCCAACTATTGTTGCTTGTTTTGACAAGTTCTGTTATTGAAAGGTCTTTATTTTCATCTTTTACTGGTGCAAGTGAACGAGCTATCGGAAAGAATGTCATAATTCCCCTTGCTAACGGGGCAGTTATTGGGTGACTGCCATATCCAATGCAGACAGGGACGCTTGGATCGCCTAACATTGACCGACCAAGTCCATCTAAGATTATATCATTATGGACGTCAGTTCCCCATTTCTTCAACAGTTTTTCCATAGACGCAGAAGGTGACGGATCAACCATTATTATCGCCTTTCCGCCAAGATCAAGATAATCTATTATCGCCTCTTCTTCTTTATCTAACAAAGGATTTTGAGGACCTGCTATTACCAACACCTCGCAATCATCTGGAATAGCAGACTGCTGAGCTAAAACTATCGTTTCCGCTTTATAATTATCTGCCTCTATTCGCTTTTTTAACTCTGAACAACCTGTTTCATCATAGCTTTCTATATCACGTTCGCCATGTCCAGACAAAAAATAGACTTTCTTCTGTTTTGTTGATGTAACTTTCAATATCGCACTTGTGAAATCCTGTTCTTCATTCTCATAGCTAACTACATTTTCTTTTCTTTCTCCGCTCTCAAATACAACAGTGCCATCATCTCTGATCTTATATGCTGATGCTAATCCCGGCTTTGAAACAGGATCAACCATTGTAAACTTTATCTTATTTGATTTTTGGGCATATTCATTTAATATATCTTCTGCAAACTTTCGCCTATAATGATTTTCTGAATAAAACGCGGTTATAGTGATATTTTGTGTTAAATTTTTAAGGATTTTTTCTGTCTGTTCTGATAACGAAAATGTCCTATTTTGTGTTGTATCTACCCTTTTGAAGTGTCTGGCAGAGACAAAATTCACCAAGGCTAATATAGCGAAAGCTAATAAGATCATAATGGCAACGTTTGAGCCATATCTTGCTGACCGACTGACAATTGCGTTGATTATCCAATAAGCTAATATGCAAACAAGCCCTAAACCTAATAAAATTCTAATAAACCAAATAAGGTTGGGTTTAACTAAATATACGCCGAATACGATTATCAACAGGCAGAAGCCGACAATGCCTATAATATTGACTATTTTTCTTGGAATAGTGAAGTTGTTCATCAAATCCCCTCATTTCCACTTTGACGACCGAAGCATTTGGACAGCAAAAAACAGACAAAAAACAGCGAAACTGACATAATAAATGACATGTTTTGTGTCAATCACACCTTTTGAGAAATCCTCAAAATGCTCAACAAGAGATATGAACGATAAAACTTTCCCAACTTGGCTACCAACCGCAGTTGACATCCAACCGATCACCCACAGACCAAGCAAAACGACAAAACTGATCAATGCGGATATGATCTGATTTTTCGTGATAGATGATGTAACCATGCCGAGCGACAAGAAAGCAGACCCAAGCAAGAAAAGTCCCAAATATCCAACAGCCATCGGTGTAGTATCAGGCTTTGCAAAAGTCATAAGGAATAACGGGCAAAGTATAGTTGACGCAAGCATCAAGATAAATAAAATTAGGCTTGCAATATATTTTCCTATGACAACCTCTGTATCTGTTATAGGAGATGTCATAAGTAGTTCAATTGTCCCTGAACGTTTTTCCTCTGCGAAAAGACGCATTGTGATAAGCGGGGCAACGAAAAGTAACGTTATGCTCATGTTATGGAATATGCCTCTCATACTGGCTTCTCCGCCATATCTGGTCGCCCAATTGAAATACGCAGCGAAGAAAAATCCTGTAAGCAAGCTAAATACTATCAGCACAACATAAGCTATCGGCGATGTAAAATATGCCTTGATCTCTCTGACGAATATCGCGTAAATGTTTTTCATATAAAAATCGGCTTAAAAGCCCTCACCTCTCCTTCCTACTCTTTTTCGCTCTCTTGATTTTCCCCATCATCAACTTTTTCATCTGAGGATATTTCACTTTCAGTTGATAGACTTTCGTCTGTTACTTGCTCACCAGAGACGTCCTCAAAATCGGATTGTTCGCCTTCCTTTTCTTCATCCATATCCTCTGGGACATTCTCACGAATTAGTTCAAGGAAAGCGTCTTCCAAAGTCATCTCAACAGGTCTTAATTCAAGCAGTCTCCAACCACTATATACTATTGTAGATGTTAATTCAGCACGGACATCAGCGCCGATTTCATGTGTAACGATATAAGTTAATAGGTCTCCATCTTCCTGTTCTAATATGACGTCAATGACATGAGGTATCAATTTCAATCTTGACGTCACTTTATCAGAAGGACCTTGGACTTTTACATATATATTTCCTGATTCCTCAAGATTTGTAACTTTCCCCGTTAGACGAGATTCAATGACAGATACTTTTCCTTCTTTCAATGAGACAGTTCCAGCGATTTTTCCCTCATTAATCACAATGACCCTGCTACAGATCATACTTGCTTCTGGGAGGATATGCGTGCTTAATATGACGGTATGATCGCCTCCGAGATTTTTTATCAGATTTCTGATCTCAATTATTTGTCTTGGGTCAAGCCCTATCGTAGGTTCATCAAGTATAAGCACAGGTGGATTATGCACAAGCGATTGTGCCAGTCCGACCCTTTGTCTATATCCTTTTGATAGCTTGCCGATAAGTCTATTACGAAAACGTTCTAATCCGCATGCCTCTATAGCGGAATCAACCCTTTGTTTTCTTAATTTTCCAGAGACCCCCTTGATCTTTGCCATAAAGTTGAGATATGACTCAACGCTCATTTCAGTATAAAGCGGGACATTTTCAGGAAGATAGCCGATATGCCTTTTGACGTCCAAAGGATTACGGAAAATATCATAGCCAGCCACTCTGGCAGTGCCATCAGTAGCAGGCATAAAGCACGTTAATATTCTCATTGTTGTAGTCTTCCCCGCTGCATTAGGACCGAGAAATCCTACAACTTCACCTTCATTGACGTTGAAAGTCACATCTTCTATTGCGGTAAAATTACCGTATCTTTTAGTTAATTTTTCTACTTCAATCATAGATCATCCTTCTTTTTAGAAACTGACAATCTCAACATTAGCTCTTGGTAGAATTATCTCATCGTTGGTTCGCCTTAATCTAACCTTTAAGACCCTGACTTTTGCCTCTGTCTCCAATTCTTGAAGATCAACAGGCAATTCTGTAACCTCAGCTAATTCGCCAAAATGCGGTTCACGAATAATCCTTACCTCTGTGCCGATATTTAAACTTCCCTGTAACTCTGGATCATCGGGAATATCCAATGAATGACTGGAAAATGCCTCTTTTACATCAGGAATAATAGCCTCGGGTCTGATAACTCCTGCCCTAATCTGTGTTGCCCCGTTTATAGAAACTTTTTTGCCTTCACACTCCCTTAAAAGATTGAAAGTCCTATTAGCCATAGCCATTCTGCCAAAACCTTCGGTGATAATTATAGTTATTCCGAGCCTTTCAGAGCCAGTTATTGCGACGCCGAGTTCGTAACCTAACAAATTTCTCAGATCGCTATCGTCAATTCCACCAGATATTATCCCTTTTACATTAAGTTGAATTGCCTTATTGATAATATCAGAAGTGACGATTGATCCGACAACAAGCACTTTTCCTGCCATTTCAGGGTTCAGATCATCTGGCGAGATCACATCATCAGGGCTTTTACATACAATCGCTAATTCCCCGATTGCTTCTCCGCCGATACCAAATATGCCCTGTATGAAAGTGCCATAAGTTTGAATTACAACACCTTCATTTGGTATAATTTCGGTCACCAATCCATCTACATAAGCGTTTATCTCAACAGGAATTGGAGGTTCTCTTAGCATAACTAAACCGGTTATTTTTGATATGCTTTCTATTGTCCCGGTGATAGGTGATTTACACTGTGATTTAAAAAGCCCAAACAAACCTTTTGATGAAGCGATGATCTCATCTTTTGCTATTGGATCGCCTTCTTTTTTCAGCATATATTGATATATTTCATCAGGCTGAATTCCCAAAAGGCTTGCAACGTTAAATGAGGTAACCTGTCCGGGCAATTCGGTTCTGGCAACAACAGTTTCAGCATTCACTTTTTGTCCTTGCTGAACGGTTATTGTGCCGGGCAACGGCAATCTTCTTATTCTTTTTAATGCCATGCTTTTTGACACTTTTAGACCGGGAGTATATGCGTGTGCCATTAAAATACCCTATTGATTTTCAGTTTATAAAATCCCTCTAAATATTACTTTTCCAAAGGGAGACTTTATGAAGCCTTTTTCAAAATGAGAAGTTTCCCATTTTGAATGAAGTTTGATTAAATAATTAGGTAATCGCTGAGAATGGATTCCTGCTTTCGCAGGAATGACAAATACACACACGGTATTATTCCGCCCCAGCTTTTGGGATAAACTACAGCGGGAATCCAGAGAAACATTGCTAATCTTATTACCCAGTTAATTTTTCAAACTCAATCTAAAGGGAAACTTTTTAGAGATTTTTCGCTTCGCTCAAAATGACATATAGTCAAAATAACATTTATGTGTCCAAATGGTATTTATACGTCACCCTGAACGAAGTGAAGAGTCTTTCTAATGCTATTAGAAATAAATCTGTTTAACTAACAAAATTTTTTGGCTTAAAACGTCCAAAATTTATGTCACTACCAATCCCATTATTATATCGGTTATCACCCTGGAAATACAAGAGGGGTAGCATTTTCCATTTCCTCTTTACTAATATCTCTCTTTGCACCAGAAGTGCCAAAATCGTATAACTCATAAAGCACTTTTCCATTTAACAACGATTTCACTTCCCAGAATGGAACTTGTAAACTTATCCAAGTTTCATCTTCGCCATCAGGAGTTGTCGTTTTGTATACAGTTGCTTCAACAGTCTTGCCAGTAGGAGTAGTATATTTTTGGGTTCCAACCTTAACAGAATTAACAGGAGTTTCTCCTGTTGGAATATCTTGAGGTGTTGTCGGTGTCATTTCCATTTTCATAACTACGCCATTTTCATCTTTCATAACCATTAAAACACCTTGACCTGTTGATTTATTGATCCATATTTGGTTTATATTTTTTGTTCCGTCTTGGATCGTCTCAAATTCCAATAAGTAGCATTCAGCCCCTTTATAGGTATCAGTGCCAAGAAATTCATACTTACTATGAGTCCCATCAGGATAAACAAGTTCCGCCCATGATCCCGCTTTTAATCCTGCAAAACCAGATATAATGCCATCTCCACTATCTTTACCCCCTCCGGGACCGATTACATCTTTTTCTTCTTCACCGCACCCAACAAAAGCGAAAGCCAATAACGATAGTAAAGCTAAGGAAACAAATAACGAAAAGCCTTTCTTCATTTTTTAGTTACCTCCAATTGTCAATATTGAAAAAATAAAAACTTGATCTAACTTAACAACGCTTACATTTTATAGAACTTCATTCATACTACCAGTTCTGTATCCTTGAAGATCCAGAGTTACATAATTGAAACCTAACTCTTTTAACTTTTTCACGACCAATTCCCTATTTTTCAATAGCTTTTCCATGTCATTATCTGATACTTCAATTCTCGCGATCTGATCGTGAAAACGAACTCGCAATTGAGATATACCAAAAGACTTAATGAAAGCTTCTGCTTCGCCAACAGTATTAAGTCTTTCAGCAGTGATCTCTGTGCCATAGGGGAATCTTGACGCCAAACAAGCAGCAGATGGCTTATCCCAAGTAGGTAGATCATAACGCTTTGAAAGCTCTCTTATTTCCACTTTTGTTAATTGGGCTTCCTTTAAAGGACTCCTGACATTCAGTTCAGCTACTGCCCGCATTCCGGGACGATAATCGCCCACATCATCGGCATTCGCACCGTCAACAACATGCTTAAATCCTCTCAATTTCGCAACTTCTTTTAGATTTTCAAGAAGTTCTCTTTTGCAATAATAACATCTGTCTATCGGATTATGCGAAAATTCAGGAATATTCAATTCCGAGGTTTCTATAATCTCATGTTTTATGCCGATCTTCTTTGCAAGCTCTATCGCGTCATCAAGCTCAGATTTAGTGTATGTCTCAGATTTTGCCGTCACCGCAAGCGACCTATCACCTAAAACATCATAAGCGACCTTAGAAAGCAATGTGCTATCCACTCCACCGGAGAACGCTATGACGACACTCTCCAATGACTTTAATATATCTTTTAATTTCTCTAATTTTTCGTCAATCATAAAAAACCTCATGATCTTAAAACTGCAAGCAGTTCTTTAACTGCATTCTCTAACCCTATAAATATAGCACGAGAGAATACACTATGTCCAATACTAACTTCAAGTAGATTTGGAATAGCCTTTAATTTTTCTAAATTACGATAGTCAAGGTCATGTCCAGCATTTAATCCTAAACCTAATTTTTCAGCTAATTCAGCAGATTTTACAAGTCTTTTAAATTCGTAATCT